>Ga0335070_10000785_pt1 | contig 36210 bp, 32 predicted proteins | sample Lox_Sample_13_FD_206722 | JGI IMG/M metagenome (GOLD analysis project Ga0335070, IMG submission 206722) | Soil microbial communities from Loxahatchee National Wildlife Refuge, Florida, United States - Lox_Sample_1.3 | ecosystem: Environmental > Terrestrial > Soil > Wetlands | place: USA... | reverse complement strand
AGATGGTGGCACGATGTCCGCAGCTGGTGCACTCATCGATATGGCCGCCGAGGGCGGCGGTGCGACAGCGCGCGATGGCCAGGAGGACCTTGAGGTGGGTCCAGCGGAGCCAGTGACGGTTGCGCGCGATGAAGTCTCTGCCTGCGCTGCGAATGATATCGGCCACCTCTAGCTGTGGCCGACTCATCTACTCCTCCTTGGACGACCAGCCTTTCTTCAACACCAGCGCGTCCAGCGGACTGGGCATGGCATGCAAGTGCCGTTGCGAGAGGTGGAGATAACGAGCGGTTTCTTTCAGATCGTGATGGCCTAACAGGATCTGGATGGTGTGCAGGTCGGCGCCGGCTTCGAGCAAGTGGGTGGCGAAGCAATGGCGGAGCACGTGGGGATAAACACGTTTCTTAATCCCGGCGCGGCGGGCAGCCTCGACGCAGGCGTGGTAGGGCACCTTGTCATCTATGGGGTGATCAGCGCTGTGCCAGCGATTGCCGGGAAATAACCAGACGGACTTTTTGCGCAGCTGTCGCCAATGAGCGCGCAGTTCCTCGAGTAGGACGGGGCTGAGCATCACGTCGCGGTCTTGCTCGCCTTTGCCGCCTTGAATGTGCACGACCATGCGCCGGCTATCGATGTCGCTGACCTTAAGGCGCGTGAGTTCGGTCCGGCGCGTGCCGGTGCCGTAGAGGGTCATCAAAATGGTGCGATAGAAGGGAGTCGGCGCAGCATCAATGAGCTGCGCGACTTCTTCCTGACTGAGAATGGTGGGCAGGCGATAGCGCTTCTTGGGATAGGGCGTGTCGGCAATGCTCCACGACCTCTTGAGCGTCTGGATGTAGAAGAAGCGCAGGGCGCAGAGATGGTTGGTCACCGAACCGGGAGTCAGTTTGTGCACGGTGAAGAGTTGGGCTTGGTACTCGCGGATGTGCTGCGGTCCCAGGCGATCGGGCGAGCGGTGAAAGTGCTGAGCGAAGCGCTCGATGAAGCGAATGTAACGCTGTGTGGTAGCTTCAGAGTAATGACGACGCTGGAGTTCTTCCAGCATCAATTTGCGTAGATGGGTCACAGGGACACCTCCTTGTGACCCACAAATTACCCGAGCTAAAAAATAGGGACGCCGACATCACCCACGCGGCAGCGTCCGCCGCGCCAGCGGCTTCGTTCTAACGGGCTAAAGGAAGTTAATGTCAGCTGTTGAAATCAGGGCGTTCCGCACTCAGAACCCCTGAACGGATCCCACTGACCCGCGACGCCCATCCCCCGCTTCATTTACCATAGAAGCAACGCTGTGGGGCCTGAAGTGTCCCGATTCGAGCATCAAACTATGATGATGAAGAACAGCCGTATCCTGATTGCCGTCACAATTCTCCTGTCGTCTTTGGCCTTCGCCCAGAAGGACACCTCTCCCCTTAAGCCTCCCAAGGGGGCGCAGGTGGCCATTGTGGTGTTCGAGGACCTGCAGTGTCCCGACTGCCGCCGGGCGGCTCCGCTGGTGGAGCAGGCGGCCAAGACCTACAAGATTCCGGTCATCCGCCACGACTTCCCTCTGCCCTTTCACACCTGGTCGTTCCAGGCGGCGGTGATCGCGCGTTATTTCGACAGCCACTCCAAGGCTCTGGGCAACCAGTTCCGCGACTATATCTTCGAGAACCAGCCCGAGGTCACGCCAGAAAATCTGCGCAGCTACGCCGAAAAGTTTGCCACTGAGCACAAGGTGGATTTGCCCTTCGTAGTGGATCCGCAAGGCAAGCTGGCTGCCGATATCAATGCTGACCGGAACCTCGGCCAGCGGGTCGGCATCGAGCACACTCCGACCATTTACGTGGTGAGCAACAAGACCCAGGGCAAACCCTTCGTGGAAGTCGTGGATCGCAGCCAGCTGTTCCAGCTGATTGATGCCATGAAGCGGGGGGAGTAGGCGGGCTGAAGCCTAACCGGTGCGCATCTGTTCTACCCTTGCCTCGGCGAACCTCTCGACCCTCTCCCGCACGCTCAAAATGTGTTGCGGCAGGGTTAGATGGCTGCCTTCCTCGAGGATGGGAACGAGTCTGTCAAATTCGGGACCGGAGTGGGAGCCGGTCACGACAATGCGGATGGGATGAAACAGCTCTTTGCCCTTGGCGCCGGTCTCGGCTTTCACTTCATTCACGATGTGCTTGAAGCGCTCCGCGGTCAGCTTGCCTTCGCGCGCAAGCTCGTCTTCCAGAATCTTTGAGGTGAAGCGGGCAAGAACGGCGTCGGTATGGGGCCAGCCGAGGACCTCCGCATTCTCGGGCGCGGTTAGAGCCGCCTGGGCGTCGTAATGGAAGATCAAAGCAGCCCGTCCCGGCAGCTGGTCCAGGCGATCCACCGACGGCGCCAGTAGCTGTGTGACTTTTGCCAGCCATTCAGAGATCGGCTGCGGAGGCTGCCAGATCTGGACTTGGACCGATTCAATGCCGTGGTGCTTCGCAATTTCGGCCACCATGGCCTGCGCATAGTAAGCCTGTGCCAGGCGGTTGACCCGCTCCGGCGCGCTCGCTTTAATGTAGTGCCGGTTCAGCCAGTACAGCTTCTCCATGTCGAACACGGCCGGCGACGGGGTCACACGCTCCAGGGAGAATTCTTTGATCAGCTCCGCCGGCGTGAAGATCTCGCGCGTGCCACCGCTCGGAGCCCATCCCAGCAGCGCCAGATAGTTTGCCAGCGCTTCAGGCAGCACACCCATCTCGCGAAAATTCGCGATCGAGGTGGCCCCGTGCCGTTTGGAGAGCCTCTCCCGGTCGCTACCCAGAATAGTGGAGAGGTGGGCAAACTCCGGGACCGGCCACCCCAGGGCTTCGTAGAGGGCGACCTGCTTGGGAGTGTTCGAAAGATGATCGTCGCCGCGGATGACGTGCGTGATCTTCATCAGCGCGTCGTCAATCACCACCACATAGTTGTAAACCGGCATGCCGCTGGAGCGCAGCACAATGGGATCGCTGACCACTTCGTTCGAGAATTCAACGTCCCCGTGGACGATGTCGTGGAAGCGGATGGGATGCTCGGGAATCTTCAGCCGAATGGCAGCAGCCTCGCCCGCAGCCCTTCGCCGCTTGCCTTCGGCCGGATCCAGCGCGCGGCACTTGCCGGAGTAAAGCGGCTGGCGATGCTCGGCCAGGGCGCGGTCGCGTTCTTTCTGCAGCTCGTCTTCCGTACAGAAGCACAGGTAGGCATTGCCTTCGGTCAGCAGGCGTTCTGCATGTGCACGATAAATCTCCAGGCGGTCGGACTGGCGATAGGGCGCGTGCGGTCCCCCTACGTCAGGACCTTCGTCCCAATCCAGTCCGAGCCACTTCAGGTCGGCGATGAGTTGGTCTTCAAAGCGGGCCTGGCTGCGCTCGACGTCGGTGTCTTCGATACGCAGCACCATGGTGCCGCCCTCTTGCCGGGCAAACAGCCAGTTGAACAGGGCAGTACGGGCGTTGCCGACGTGCAGGTGGCCGGTCGGAGAAGGGGCGAAGCGCACTCGTACAGAGGAATTAGCACTCACGCAATGATGTTAACAGGAGTGTAATGCGCCAATTCAATGTGAAGGCGGCGGTGTACGGGGGACAAGTGCTGTGCCGCCCCACGCAAGATCCTTCGCCCTATCGGGCTGAGGATGACGCCGGTGTTGAAAACGTCTTCGCCCGGTCAGCCCACATTGCCGGACTGCTTGGCTCGAGGCGCCATGTAGGTTCGGGTAATCCGGTCGTGCCAACACAGGCCATCTTCGTCCAGGAAGCACCAGGCATAACCCAGGCCGAGCGACACCCCCGAAAGCACCGAGGTCAGCACCCGCCAGCGGCGCAGGGATCGAGCCGCGAGATTGCCGTCAAAGCGGCTTAATCGGAGCCTGGCTGCCATCAACCCAGGGGTCGTGCCGGTATACACCAGCATCAGGTACTGGTAGGCCGCCCAGAGCAATCCCGCTAGCAGGACGGACACGCCTGCGGCTTGCCGCAGGGGCGGCACCACCGCAGTGAGCCGGAGAACGATGTAGGCAAAGCCCGCGAATGCCGACAGGACCAGCACGCTATCCACTCCGCCCGCCAGCATACGCCGCCACATGGGGGCCGATTGCAGGGGGATCTCGAAGCCGGGCCGTTTTTCCTGGGCGATGGGCTCCGCCGGCTCGATCAGAATGCCCCCAAGCGCCGGTGGCGGCGGTTCTACCTCGGGAACCTCCAGGATGCGAGGCCGGTCGAGTACAGGTTCGGCCAGCTCGTCCACGGGGCGGGGAGGGGCGATCGCCGAGCGCGGAAACTCAAGGATCTTGGCCGTCTCCGACGCCACGTCCGATATGGGCTCTGCCGACAGCAGCTCTGCGGGAGCGGGTTCCGGCGCGCTTTCTACCGCCACGGCTTGCCGGGTCGCGCGCGTGGGCGGCAGGGGTTGGTCGGAGCGTGTGCTCGTCCACGCCGGCTCGGTCGGCTCGAATTTCAGCTGCAACGAGGGATAACGCGGGCCCCGCGGACGCCGGCGGGCCCGGTAGTGGTCCACTCGGGCGGCCACCTCCTGCCTCCACTCATTTGGGTTCGCGATCAGATCGGTCTGTACCGGGGTGGGTGCGAGCGTGTCTTGTGGCGGAAGGGCAGCTACGCTTCGGTAAAGCTCGTCTCCCGTCGCGTTGTCTCGCTCGGCGGGCGTAGCCGGGCTGTTGTTCGATTCAACTTCTCGTTCCACCACAAACCGGACCTGCAGCGTGGTCTCCGGCCTGGGCTCCAGGTTGGCAGCAAATTGCGGTTCGCTTCCATCAGAATCGGTTGCGACCTGCGCCGGGAGGGCACGCGCGCCGGCCTCTGCCTCGGGTTCAAATCTAGGTCGCATGTTTGAACCAGTTCGGGGACGATCCGGGACGCAGCGGCACAGCTCGCCGCAGAGCGGACAGGACATGGGCGAATCTGTCGAGAAGGAAGCCAGAGCGAAAACACAATGCGGGCATCGCAAGGCCCGACACTTTGCCTCTCAGGCCAGCGTCGTGCTAACGTCACGGTACCCCAGCGTGGACTCCCACCCGGGGTGTTCGCGCGCGTCCGATGAATTCCCGCACTCGATTCCTTATCACGGCGGCGTTCGTTTGTCATCTGCTACTCGCGCCCCCATTAGTTACCAGCCAGTTGCTTTCTTCCAACCAGCCCTCGTCGCCGTCCAACGCCCCCTCGGCAGTCCAGGGCGAAGAGGTCACCATGCGGGCGCAGGAGCAGGAAAAAGCGGGGTCGGTGTTCAAGCTGCGAGGCCAAGCCGAAGTCCATTACCGCACCTACATCCTTTATGCCGATGAAATTACCTATGACTCCCAGACCGGCGAAGCGACCGCCGACGGCCACGCGGTCCTCGACGGCGGCCCCAATGATGAGCACATCGAGGCCACCCACGCCATCTACAATGTTCGCGCCGAGACCGGAACCTTCGACCATGTGGTCGGTACCATCGGCATGAAAGTGAGTGGGAAGCGCCTCATTCTGACCTCCTCGAACCCCTTTGCCTTCACCGGCAAGAAGGTGGTCAAGACCGGCCCCGACCATTACGTGGTTTACGACGGCACCGTGACCAGCTGCGAGCTTCCCCATCCCAAGTGGGAGTTCAAGGCGCACAAAGTGGTCGTGGATGTCAGCGGCAACGCTACCATCTACCGCAGCACCTTCCGGTTAAAGGGCCTCCCGATCGTGTATTTTCCCTTCGCCACCCATCCGGTGGAGCGCTTGCGGCAATCTGGCTTCCTGATCCCCACCATCGGACGGTCCTCTCTCAAAGGCACCATCGTGGGCGAATCCGCGTACTGGGCCATCAATCCCAGCATGGATGCCCGGGTAGGCGCGGAGTATTTCTCCAGCCGTGGCTGGTCGCAGCAGGGAGAGTTTCGCGCCGCGCCCAGTGAGAAGTCGTTCGTCGATCTCAACTACTTCGGCGTGCTGGACCGCGGCATTGAACAATCTCAAACAGACCCCGCCACTGGCAAGGTGGTTCCGGTGCACGTGGATCAGGGCGGCGAGGATGTCCGCCTGGATGCTCAAAGCGACTTTGGTCATCACTTTCGCGGAGTCGCCAATATCGACTACCTCAGCTCCTTCGTCTTCCGACTGGCTTTCAACGAGATTTTCAGTCAAGCCGTCCACTCCGAGGTGCAGTCGCAGGTTTTTCTGTCGAACACCACCCGCGGCTTTTCTTTCAATGGCTCGGCGCAGCGCTATCAGGACTTTGAGAGCACCACCCCGGGCGATGTCATCACCATCGTGCACGCGCCCAGCTTCGAGTCGGCGAGCGTGGACCGCCAAATCGGAAACTCCCCCTTCTACTGGTCCTATGACGCCGCCGTGGGAGGCCTGTCGAGAAAAGACTGTGAGCAGTTGAACGACACCGCGACCGGCTGCCAGCAGGTGTTCTCAACTCCTCTGGTGGGGCGCTTCGATTTCAACCCGACTCTGTCTATGCCGCTGTTGCTGCACGGATGGTCGCTGCGTCCGGAAGTCTCGCTGCGGGACACGTACTACACCCGGGAATTGTTCCCCTCGAGCGGCACGGGGGTGTCGGTGAATGATCCGGTGAATCGCAAGTCGGTGGAAGGGTCGGTGGAGCTTCGGCCCCCGGCTTTGGACCGCGTTTTCGATCGGGAATTCCTGGGAAGGAAGTGGAAGCACGTAATTGAGCCCCGGGTGACGTATCGCTACCTGACGGGCGTGGACAATTTTTCCCACATTCTCCGCTTCGATGCGCGCGACATTCTGAGCGATACCAATGAAGTGGAGTACGCGCTCGTGAATCGCCTGTATGCCAAGCGTACCTCGCAGCAGGCGGAGGATTGCGGCCCCGCGGGCATGCCTTCCCTGATCATTGGCAGGCCGGTGCAACAGAGTCCTGTCCCCTGGGAGCGGCAAACCACCCCGCAAGCAGCTCCGTGCAAGACCGGCCCGCAGGTGCGCGAGGTGGTCACCTGGGAACTGGCGCAGAAATATTTTCTCGATCCCAATTTCGGGGGCGCGCTGGTTCCCGACCGGCGCAACGTGTTCACCACCACCGCCGACCTTAGCGGGGTCGCGTTCCTGACGGGGCCGCGCAATCTCTCTCCCCTGATCTCCCGTCTCCGCATCCAGGCCACCTCTCGCATCGATGCGGAATGGGACCTCGATTACGACTTCAATGGTTGCAGTCACGTCAATGGCAGCGGTACCTGCGACGTTCGGCAGGGATTGATTAACTCCAGCACTGTTCTGATGAACTATCGCATCGGCCAGTTCACGTTTGGCGCGGGGGATGCGTACCTGCGCACCCAGGGTGAACTTCCTTCCAACGTCACGCCGGCTACGCCGTTCGTCACGCCGCGCTTCAACCAGTTCCGCCTGCTGCTGGGATACGGCCACCCCAACAAGCGGGGGTTCAGCGGAGCGGCCAATATCGGTTTCGACGCCAATCGCGGATTCCTGCAGTACGCCGCGGTGCAGACGGCTTACAACTGGGACTGCTGCGGCGTGAGTCTGGAGTATCGCCGATTCGCGCTGGGCTCGGTGCGCAACGAGAACCAGTTCCGTTTCACCTTCGCCCTGTCCAATATCGGCGCCTTCGGCAACCTCAAGCGGGAGCAGAAGCTGTTCTAGGCTGCATGTTCTTCGCCCGCACGTATTAAGATACTGCCGTGCCGGCTGCCACCACTCTCGACGCCAAGCGCGCCACCCTCGAGGCCCGCCTCCGCGCCCTGAGACGAACCCTCATTGCCTACTCCGGCGGAGTGGACTCCGCCTTCCTGGCCTGGGCCGCGCACCAGGTTTTGGGAGCCGACATGCTGGCGGTCATCGCCGACTCGCCCAGCCTGGCCCGGGCCCACCTGGCGGATGCCATGGCCTTCGCCCGGGAGACGAGCATTCCTTTGGAGGTCATCTCCACCAGCGAGCTCGACCGTCCTGAATATGCCCGCAACGACGCCAGCCGCTGCTTCCACTGCAAGGACGAGTTGTTCACGGTGATGGAGGAGTTCCGCCGCACACGCTGCTTCGACTCCATTGCCTATGGCGTCAACGTGGACGACCAGGGCGACTTCCGTCCCGGTCAAAGTGCGGCGCACCAGCACCGTGTTGCGGCCCCGTTGCTCGAGGCGGGCCTGACCAAGCAGGAGATTCGAGATCTGGCGCGCATGGCGGGTCTGCGCATCTGGGACAAGCCTGCCTCCGCGTGCCTCTCGTCGCGCATCGAATACGGACGCCGGGTCACCCGCGAGGCCCTCAGCGTGGTCGAGCAGGGCGAAGATGCTCTGCGCGCGCTCGGCTTCCGGCAATTCCGCGTTCGCCATCACGGCGAGATTGTCCGGATCGAAATCGCCCGCGACGAACTGCCTCGCGCGCTGGACCCCGGCATGGCCGCGGAGTTCACCCGTATCTTCAAGGCCCTGGGCTTCAAGTTCGTGACCCTCGATCTGGAGGGCTTCCGCTCGGGTTCCATGAACTCACTGCTGCCGGCCGAGAAACTGGCGAAAGGACGCTAGAAGCCGGTATGGAGGCGACCTGAATGGCCTTGGCATCGGAGACGTGAAGTCTACGGAAAGCCAGGAAAGATCGGGCTGAGCAGGGCGTTCGGGAAGCGCCACTCTCCCCATGTTCCGCGCTCCTTGTGAGATAATTCCTGTTTACCCTCAATGTACAGGCGGTTTCTAGTGACGCTTTTCCGACGTTCCATCTTTGTGCTTGTGCTGATCTGTCTGGGGTGTTCGGCGCAATCGGCGCCGCCCGACGTGGCGCGCCGGGTCGAGAACCAGGTGCGCGTGTCGTACAAGATTCCGGCGGATGTAAAAATCCTTCTCAGCCCGCTCAAAGCCAGTGAATTCCCCAATTACGATACCCTCACCATCACCCTGGACAATGGCGACAAGAAGCACACCTACGACTTCCTGCTTTCCAGGGATGGCAAGACGCTGATTCGCATGACCAAGCTCGACCTCAGCACGGATCCGTATGTCGAGGTGATGAAAAAAATTGACACTACCGGGCGTCCGACCCGCGGCAACAAGGATGCCAAGGTCGTGGCCGTGAATTACGACGACTTCGAATGCCCATTCTGCTCCCGCATGCATCAGACCCTGTTTCCGGAACTGTTGAAGGAGTACGGCGACCGCGTGAACTTCATCTACAAGGATTTTCCGCTTTCCGAAATCCATCCCTGGGCGACACATGCGGCGGTGGACGCCAACTGCCTGGGCACGCAGAACAATGATGCCTATTGGGAGTTTGCCGACTATATTCACAGCAACCAGAAGGAAATCAACACGGAGAAGAACCGGGCCGACCAGTTCGCTGCCCTCGATAAGCTGGCCACCCTGCACGCCGCGAAGCACAACCTGGACATGACCAATCTGCAGGCCTGCATCAAGGCGCAGAATGACGATGTGGTCAAAGCCTCCGTCAAGGAAGGCAAGGCCCTCGGGGTGGAGGCCACCCCCACCCTGTTCGTCAACGGGCAGCAGGTGGATGGAGCGCTTCCGATCAACGAACTCCGCACCGTCTTCGATCGCGCTCTGGAGCAGGCGGGGGTGCCGGTCCCAGCCCACCCTGTGCCGGCAGCCGCGCCCGCAGAGTCCCAGCCACAGCCGAGCAAATGATTGCCACCGCACCAGGATTCCAGGCTGCCAAACATCCCGTCGGTCGTTTTCGGGGGGAGGATGGATTGAAAATGCATCTGCCAGTACGTCAACTTGCCGTGGGGCTCTTTGCCCTTCTTGTTCTAGCCAGCCTGGTCGGTTGCAGCTCCACCAGACCCGGTGACGACGTCGCCGCCACCGTTGACGGTCAGAAGATCTATCGCGCCGATGTGGAGAAGTACTATCAGAACCAGACCGCAGGCTCCGACCAGCAGCCCGTGGGCGAGCAGGCCACCAGCCTTCGCCTCAGCATCCTGCGCGAGCTGATTGACAACGAGATCCTCATGCGGCGCGCCGCCAAACTCGGCTTGCTGGCCACCGATGAGGAAGTCGAGCGCAAGCTCAACGAAATCAAGTCGCCCTACACCACAGAACAGTTCGAGGCCCGGCTCAAAGAAAAGAAGATTACCGCCGACGATTTTAAGCGCGATATCCGGCGCTCCCTCACGGTGGATAAAGTCCTCAACAAGGAAGTCACTTCCAAGATCAACATCTCCGACAAGGACATCTCCGACTACTACAATCAGCACAAATCGGAGTTCAATCTCATCGAGCCCCAGTACCATCTGGCGCAGATCTTCGTGACCCCCACGCCCAATCCTCAGGTGCATACCCAGGACAAAGCCCAGAACGAAGCCGACGCGCGCAAGAAGATCCAGATGATCGTGAATCGCCTGGACAGCGGCGATGACTTTGGCACCCTGGCCATGAATTTTTCCGAGGACACGGAGACTTCCGGCAGTGGCGGCGACCTGGGCTTCACCCCCGAGTCCGCTCTGAAAAACACTGATCCTGCCACCCGGGATGCGGTGAGCAAGCTAAAGCCCGGCCAGTACAGCGCGATCATCACCATAGTCAACCCGATAACCAAGCAGCTGATCGGCTTCCGTGTAGTGAAGCTGATCGCCAAGGAACCCGCGGGCCAGCGGGAATTGGCCGACCCCCGCGTGCAGCAGGCGATTCGCAGCCAGCTCCGCGACCGCAGGGAGCAGCTCCTGAAGGCCGCCTACTATGAGGTACTGCGGGATCAAGCCAAAGTGGAGAACTATCTGGCGGAGAAAGTTCTGGAGACTAACGGGATCCCGAAGTGAGGGCTGTCCCCATAGACTCTTCGGCTCAAGCCTGCCAAACGACCTTCGGGGCAGAGGGACTGCGCGAGCTACTCCACAATTGCCAGCACGTCCCCGGCATTCACATTCGCGCCTTCAGCGGTGGCCAGCTTTTGTACCGTGCCTTTCTTGGGCGACTTGATCTCGTTCTGCATCTTCATGGCTTCCACCACTAAGACGCCCTGGCCAGCCTCTACCGGAGCGTTCTCGGCGACCAGCAACCGCACCACCTTGCCGGGCATCGGGGCCACCAGCTTTCTCGGGCCCTTCTCGCCGCCCGCGCCACCCTTGCGGTTCCGCAGAGAGCGTGGGTCGCGCAATTCAGCGGCATAACGCGCGCTGCCTACCCACAGGTGCAGGTCGGTGGCCGCCCGCTCACGCTTGATTTCGTAAGCTTTGCCTCCGATCAGGACAGAAAGCACATCCGGCCGGGTGAGCACCGCGTCCAACTGCACTTCACGGCCGTCCAGCCGGCATTGCCAGCGGCCATCGGGCCGGTCCAGCTGCAGCCGGTAGCTCTTGCCGTCGATGAGGACCTCGTAGGTCATCGCAGGGCCTCGGCCCTCGCAGCTTTCCTCCAGCCGGACGGAACTGAACCGCTGGCCGCCGGACGCGCTCCGTTCGAGGAATTTGCTCCGCTGCCGGTCGCCGCCGGCGCTGCTTCCAGCATGGCGAACAGCCCTGCTGCGATCGCCGCCACCTCCGCATCCTCGCCCTTGGCCTGGGGAAGTTCGGTCGTGAGCAGGCGGTCGAGATAGCCGGTGTCGAACTTGCCGGCCTGAAAATCTGCGTCATCCAGAATCCGCCGGAACAGCGAGATGTTGGTCTTGATCCCGCCCACGAAGTACTCGTTCAGGGCGCGCACCAGCCGTGAGATTGCTTGGGGCCGGTCGGTGCCGTAGCCGATCAGCTTGGCCAGCAGGGGATCGTAATCAATGGGAACCGTCCAACCCTCGTACATCCCGCTGTCCCGCCGGATGCCCGGGCCTGCGGGCGCCAGCAGCAGGGTGATCGTCCCCGGACTCGGAAAGTAGTTGTTGTCGGGATCCTCGGCATAGATGCGGCACTCGATCGCATGTCCGCGGATGCGCACATCGTCCTGCGTAAACGGCAGCTTTTCGCCTGAGGCGATGCGAATCTGCAGATGCACCAGGTCGAGCCCCGTGATCAACTCCGTCACCGGATGCTCGACCTGCAGGCGCGTGTTCATCTCCAGGAAATAGAAGTTCTTGTTCTGGTCCACCAGGAACTCGACCGTGCCGGCATTGGTGTACTTCGCCGCCTGGGCCACGCGCACCGCGATCTCGCCCATACGCCGCCGCATGTTCGGATGCACGATCGGAGAGGGCGACTCCTCCAGCACCTTCTGGTGCCGCCGCTGAATGGAGCACTCGCGCTCACCTAGATACACCGTGTTGCCGTGCTCATCGGCCAGCACCTGCATTTCAATGTGGCGCGGATTGACGATGGCCTTCTCGATATAGATCTCGCCGTCGCCAAACGACCGCAGGGCCTCGCTCTGGGCACTCTCCAGCGCGGACTTTAAGTCTTCGCGGGAATGCACCAGGCGCATGCCCTTGCCCCCGCCGCCGGCCGCGGCCTTGAGCATCAGCGGATACCCGATCCGCGCTGCGGTCTCTTCGGCTTGCTGCAGAGATTCCAGGGCACGGGCCGTCCCCGGCACCAGTGGCACGCCTGCCTTCTCCATCTCCTGCCGCGCCCGGGTCTTCGAGCCCATCATCTCCATCGAAGCCGCCGTGGGCCCGATGAACTTCACGCCAGCCTCGGCGCAGGCCTGGGCAAACTTGGCATTCTCGGCGAGGAAACCGTAGCCGGGATGAATGGCGTCCGCGCCGCTCAGCTTGGCCACGCTCAGAATTTTGCTGATGTTGAGGTAGGATTCAGCGGCTGCCGCAGGTCCGATGTGGTAAGCCTCATCCGCCTTGCGCACGTGCAGCGAGGCGCGATCGACGTCTGAGAAGACAGCCACAGAGGGGATCCCCATCTCGCGGCAGGCGCGCATGATGCGCACCGCGATCTCTCCCCGGTTGGCAATCAGGATCTTCTTGAACATGGTTCGGGACTCGAGCCGAACCTATCAATTTTACTGGACTTCGGGGATATTCGACTGAGAACCGGGAACTGGCAACTGGGAACAGCTTTTAATCTCCAAAAGGCCTTCGCCAGCCGGCAATCACCAACCCCACCAACCCCACCATGCACAACCAGGCAAACCAGTCTCCCAGCCGCGAATAGATTGTCCGCGCGCCTTTGGTGGGCACTTGCGAGACCAGCGTCTGGTCGGCGGCCTTGTAGTGGTCCATGGCTGCCAGCCGGTGGCCCTGGTAGTCGTAGGCGGCGGCCAGCCCTTGGCTGGTGTGCCGGACCAGGTTGAATCCCTGCTCGATCGCCCGGAAGCTCGCCATCTGCGTGTGCCAGGGATCGATGGCCCGCCAATCATTGGAGGGATCCAGAACCACGTCCGCGCCCAGCGCGCCCGCTTGCGCCAGCAGTTGGGGGAAATCGGCATCGAAACAGATCACCGCGCTGAGCCGCCCGTAGGGCGTGTCCAGGCTGAGCAGCTTGCCGTCTCTGGTGATGGACATGGCGGCCTCGCCCCCGGGCACCGGCCGGGCCTTGAAATATTCCCAGGCCACCTGGCCGTCCGGCTTGATCAGCACCAGCTTGTTCTCCAGCGGAGGATGCTGGCCGATGTTCCATGTGGCCAGCGCCATGCCGAGATAAATCTGATACCTCGCCGCAAGTTCGCGGCCGCGACCGATCAGGGCGGCTTCGTCTTGCTTCAGCACCGGAGCATTGGCCTCACCCCAGAACACGATCTTCGCGCCCGCCTGGGCCTCGCGCTGCGCCCGTGCCAGTAGATCGTTGCCCACCGCGTCGGCTCCGGCCCGGACTTCTTCCATGTCCGCAGGAGTCGCCTGGTCGGTGAACAGGCGCCGCCACGTGGTGTCGCGCACCCCGGGCTGGACTTCTCTGCGGGAGATGGACGCGATCCGCACAGTCTGGGCCGAGGGCGGGAAGACGGCCAGCCGCACGCCGCCCAGCAGCACCACTGCCAGCAGGATTGCGCCATAGATCACAGCGCCGGTTCGCGCCTGCCTGGAGTCCAGGCCTTCCTCCCAAATCCAGTTCCCCACCGAGGCGAACCAGGTCACGAGAAAAGTGACGCCCCACAGTCCGGTTACCGACAGCAGTTGCAGCAGCGCCAGGTTGCCGAACTGGGTGTAGGCCACTGAGCACCAGCTACCGTACGGGCCCAGGTTCACAAGGTACTCGGTGATGACAAAAGCGGTGGGAAAAACCAGGGTTGCGGGCAGCCCTCGGAGTCGTGGCGACAAGACCCGGTCCACCAGGTAGGGGAGCACCATGGGAATTCCGTAAGTCACCAGGAAGATGTAATAGCCCAAGCCCGGAATCGGCACCATGCCGCGGAACTGGAACATGAAGGTGGCCATCAGCAGCAGGTAGGCCACCGGCACGCCCACCCAGATACGTTGCCGGCGCACAAAGCGGAGCAAAAACAGCGGCGCCAGCCAGGCCGCCAGCCAGATGTTGTTCGCCCCGTTGGCGAACAGCAGCAATCCTGCCGCGATGACCAGCCATAGCCAGGAACGCCCATCCGGCCGCGGCCGAACCATCCGGCGCTCGACTTCTTGCAGTTGTGGTTGCTTAGACGTGACTGGGCTGGACATGACGCACTCCTAAAGTTGCTGCTTCTTCCTCGTCTGGCCGTGCCATCAGGCCGTCAACCGCATTGTTGATGGCTTGCCGAATCAGCTCTCTCTTTGCCACCCAGGGGAAGGTGGGCCTTTGGATCAGCAGTGAGGTGATCCCGTGGCTCGCCGCCCACAACACCTGACTGGTGGTTTCAACGTCCACGGGGCGAAAGCGTTTCTCCTCGATGCAACGCCGCACCATGTACCGCATCACATCGAACGCCGGATGCACTTTGTACGGACGGCGCACCAGCGGGCGGCGGAGCAGGAAGGCAAAGCGATAGTCGTTGGGGTTGCGCAAGCCGAACTCGATGTAAGCCCGCAGACCCTTCTTCAGGGCCGCGACCGGATCTTCCTGAGCGTGGCCGTTCTGGAGCTTCCTCAGCACTTTCAGCAGCCGGGCAAAACTCTCGTCCACCAGCGACTCGAACAGCTGTTCCTTGTTCTTGAAGTGGAGATAAATACTGCCGGGCGAATATCCGATGCGCTGCGCCAGCTTGCGCATGGAGAAGCTTTCATAGCCGTCGCGGACAAAGATCTCGCGGGCGGCCGCGAGAATCTGCGTCTTGAGTTCCGCCTTGTACTGTTGCCGGCGCGCAATTGCAGTCATAATGAACGTTGTTCAGTATACTGAACGGTGTTCAATTGTCAAGAGCGATTGCGCGCTCGCGGTACTATAGCAGTCCATCGTGAAAACGACCGCTTCCTCCCGTAGCGCCGCCGTCCCACCGGCTGTAGCGGGGGCATCCCGCCCCGGTTCCCGTGGCCAGGCCCCGTCACCTCTGGACCTGGATGTCCTGGTGCTGATTACCACGGCGGCTGCCTTCTTCCGTTTCCATGCCCTGGCCGCCAAGAGCCTCTGGTTCGACGAGGGCGTGAGTGTCGCCATTGCGCGGCTCGACTGGGAGAACTTCGCGCGCATTCTGTGGCGCCGCGAAGCCAACATGGCGCTGTATTACCTGGCGCTTCGCGCCTGGCTGCACGCCGGCCATAGCGAGGCGTTCATTCGCGGCCTTTCGGTGGTGATTGCCCTGGCAGCCTTTCCAGCGCTTTACTGGCTGGGGCGACGGCTGTTTAACCCGCAGGTGGGGCTGATCGCCGCGACCCTGCTGGCGGTCAATGCTTACGCTGTCCGCTATTCCCAGGAGGCGCGCGCTTATTCCCTGATGCTGCTGCTCTGCGTGCTTTCCAGCCTGTACTTCCTGAAGGTGCTGGAAAATCCTTCGCGGCGGAACCGAGCGGCCTACGTTCTGATCAGCGCCCTGGCGGTCTACGCGCATTTCTTTTCCGGGGTGTTGCTGCTGGCGCAATGGCTGTCGCGCCATTTTCTCGAGCGCGAATCGGTCGGAGAACGGCCGAACGATTGGCGCTGGATCGCGCTGGCGGTTTCACCGATCGCGGTCTTTGTGGCGGCCACCGGAGCGGGACCGCTGCGTTGGATTCAGCGGCCCGGGATCAGAGAGTTGTATGACTTCGCCCTCCGTCTGACGGGCAACGCCGGGCCGCTGCTGCTGGTGGCCTATGTCGCAGCTTGTGCCGGAGCCATGTGGCCCCTGCGTGTTCCGGGGCGGCTGCGTGTCCCCTGGGAGGGCTGGCGCTATCGCTTTCTGCTGCTGTGGTTGTTTTTCCCGGTGCTGCTGACGCTGGCCGTATCGTTTGCCCGCCCGCTGTTCTTGCCCCGCTACTTTTTCTTCTGCCTGCCCGCACTGCTCCTGCTGGCCGCCGCTGGTCTCGCCCGGTTGGGTTCGAGGTGGCTGCTGGCTCTTGCGCTGCTGGTATTCGTTGCCCTGTCAGTGCGTGGCACGATGTCTTACTATCGGCAGGACTTCGACCTGGGACGAGACGACTGGCGCGGCGCCACCCGCCTGGTGCTCAGCCAGGCACGTCCCGGCGATGCCATCGTCTTTCAGGTCGCCATGGGACGCATGCCCTATGCCTACTACCGTTCCCTCCAGGATGCGGCCCTGGGCCCGGTCGTTCTATATCCGCACCACGGAGACCGGATCACCTTTCTTGATTTCGTGGAAAAGCCCGACCTGGCGCAACTGGAGCGGTCCTTGCTCCAGTATCCGCGGGTGTGGCTGGTTCTGAGCTATGCAGAAACCCCAACCGGACTTGACCCCACCACGCAGACGATTGAGAACCTGACTGGGCGCTCGCATCCGGTTTCGGAGCAGAAGTTCCGGCATCCCGATGTGATCCTCTATACCAGGTAGCGGGCCGCCGGCTGCCGCGGGGCACAACACAGGGTTCCCGACTGGGCCTCACCGCGCCAGCGCGGCTCGGACTTCGCGCGAGATGAAAGGCCAGGGTCTGACGTCCGAGGTCTGACTGTCAGTAAAAAGCCCCTTCCTTGCGGAAGGGGCCGGGTCTGAGGAGGGATAAAGCTACTTGCCTTGGTCCATAGTGATGCCCTGGGCGCCGGGTTGTTTCTCAGCTTTGGCTTTCTTGGTGGCCATGGTCTTGTCCACCCAGTCGTCGGCGGTCTTGAAATCGGCAGCGCGGGCGGCGAGATCGTCGCACTCCACGTCAGCACGCTCGCGGTACATGAGGTTCATGTAGGCCATGGCGTCGTCGTAGTCCGGACGCAGCTGCAGGGCCTTATTCAGGTTGTCAATGCCATCCTGGATGATGGGCGAGTTCTTCTCTTTCAGATCCTCACAGACCTTCTTCTGGTTCTTGTCCTTGGGATTCAAGGGCTCATCCGGTTTCAGGCCCAGCTTGGCGCGTTCTTCCATGCGCGGCTGGTAGGTCTGCGTCCAGTCAATCACGGCCACCGAGTAGTAGGGTTCGGGATCGTTGGGATCAGCGGTGATGGCCTTGCGGTAGTAGGTCTTGGAGTCCTCGAATTTCTTCATCTGCAGATAGAGGTAGGCGATTCCCTTGATGCTGTTGATGTTCTTGGGGTCCCGCTCCAGGACGGACTTGTATTCGTCAATGGCCTGTTGTCCCAGGCGGTTGTTATCCTCGGTGTCGGCGCCGGGAATGTATTGCTGGGCGTAGGCGGTGGCCAGATAGAGGCGCGCGTTAATAAGCGTGGGATCAAAAGATACGGCCTGCTGAAAGTGACCGATGGCCTCCTCGTACCTGGCGTTTTTATAGGCCTGCACGCCCTTGTTGAGTTGATCGCGCGCCTTCAGCTTGTTGCAGCCGGCGGCGGAAAACAACGCCAGGCCCACGGCGATCAGTGCCAGCACTCGCACGCTTTTTGTCATGAGATTATGAGCTCCCTTGCGAAAGAATCCCTTGGGCCCGACGCAACCGGTAGCTGCCGACGACTATGGTAACGCCTGGCGACAGTTTAGCCGCCCGCCTCGATCTTCGCGGTGATCAACCCGACCTTGTCCACACCCGCGGCATGGGCGATGTCAATCACATCGGCGACGTCAGCGAACGGAACGTTGTTATCGCCTTTCACGAACATCACCTTCTCGGCACGCGTCTTGTAAATATCGGCCAGGCGTCCCTCCAGGGTCTCCCAGGTCACGTCATCCTGGTTGATCTTGAGGGCCGGGCTCTGGCCGGGGCCGCGGTCGATCAGCTGCACGATGATCGTCCGGTCGGGCGTGGTGGTCTTGGGGGCGTTGGGTGGCGGCGGCTGGGGTACCAGCGCGTCCAGTCCCTTGGGCGTCAGCGGCGTGATCACCATGAAGATGATCAGCAGCACCAGCAGCACGTCAATGAGCGGCGTCACGTTAATGTTTGCGTTTTGGCCCCCGCTCGGGCCGACTGCCATTCCCATATCAATCTCCTATTGCCCGCCCTTGGTCGCTGAGGGCGCGGGCGTCGTCCTGCGCTGATCGGTGAGCAAGCCCAGATCATCTACCCCGGCGGCCCGCACATTGTCCACCACCTCGACCACCGAGCCGAACTTGGCGCGCGCATCGGCCCGAATGTAGACGCGCTTGTCCACCTTGTTGGCCAGCCGGTCCTTGATCTTGTTGGTCAACTGATCGGGCGCGATCTGGTCATTGCCGAAATAGACTTTGCCGTCGCGCATGACCGCCACCACCAGCGCATCTTCTTTGTCGGCGTCGGGCATGGCCTCCGGGCTGTTTACCTTGGCCAAGTCCACGCTGACGCCCTTCTGCAACATGGGCGTGACCACCATGAAGATGATCAGCAGTACCAGCATCACGTCCACCATGGGAGTGACGTTGATATCGGAATTGACCTTGGAGCCTTCGTCTCGCTTTGCTAATGCCATACAGTTTTCATCTCCTGCGCGCTGGGCTGCGCCGTTGCGGCCTGCTCGCTGCCTGGGCTCTCGTGTCCGGCGCCGGGTTTGCCCCGGCGCCGGACCAGCAACTCAAGCTTGCCAGCCTGGTCCGCCCAACTAGGACCGGCGCACTCCCACGTTCCGCCGCTTTAGGAAGTAGTCGATCAATTCGCTGGAGGAGTTATCCATCTCCACGTCGAAGGCTTCCACGCGGCCGGTCAGATAGTTGAACATCATCACGGCGGGAATGGCGACGAACAAGCCCACGGCCGTGGTGACCAGAGCTTCCGCAATGCCGCCGGCGACCGCTGCCAGACCGGTGGCCTTTTCCTGCGAAATGCCCTTGAAGGCGTTGAGAATGCCGACCACAGTGCCGAACAGTCCGACGAACGGAGCCGTCGATCCGATGGTGGCCAAGCCGCCCAAGCCGCGCTTCAGTTCAGCGTGGACGATGGCTTCCGTGCGCTCCAGGGCGCGCTTGGATGCTTCGATGGTCTCGCCCGGGATATCGGCGCTGTCCTGGTGGGCGCGGAACTCCATCAAGCCGGCCGTAACCACCTTCGCCAGGTGGCTCTTCTTGTTGCGCTCGGCAACCTTGATGGCCTCGTCAATCTTGCCATCCCGCAGGGCGCCGGCGACCGCGGGAGCGAACGCCCGCGACTGCTTGCGTGCCGCGCTGAAGGCCATCCAGCGGTCAATCATCACGCCGATCGACCAACCCGACATGACGAAGAGGATAATGACCACGGCTTTCGCTAGAATTCCCATCTGGTGCCATAGCGAAATCGGGTCCCAGCCCACAGGCTCCTGGAAGACCACGGCGGCTGCGGACACGTGACTAAGGGTGAGTGCTGCTAAGTTGGCTACAAACATGAGTTGCTTTTCCCTCCTCGGAACTCGTCGAAATACCTGTTCACACGATCTCTCATAAAGTTAGACACCGGAAATCCGGCCCGGTGTCTGGCGCCGAAGCAAGGCGCGGCCAACCGCGCCTCCACGCCGAATTGGTGGGGGCCTTCACTGCATTGCAGGCGCCCCACTCCCGGGAAGAACAAGAGGTAGGATGGGGGAAGGCACCGCCACAAACTCCTTTTACAAACCTACAACATCACCCGTCCGCGGATTTAGCCCCCGGACAGGGAGAAAATGACCGTTATCTGGGTTTCTACTTCCACCGGTTCGCCGTTCAGGAAGTAGGGCTTGTACCGCCACTGCTTCACCGCATCGATCGCGGAGGGCGCCAGCATGGGATGCCCACTGATCAGGCGCAGGTTCTCGATCGTCCCCTCCTTGCTGATCTCGGCCTGCAACACCACGTTCCCTTGGATGCGGGCCTGCCGCGCCAGAGGCGGATATACCGGTTGCACCTTACGAATCAGCAAGCCTTGCGACACACCCTGAGACACGCGCACGCGCTGCGGGGTCGCCACTCTGGGGACGGCCACTGGCGTGGAGCTGATGATACCGCCGATGACACCACCCATCTGTCCGCCCGGTACCCCACCGGGCACTCCGCCCACCACGCCTCCCGAAGCCATCACCGGCGGGGGCGCCTCCTCTTCCTTGATCATCTGTACTTTCTCAGGAATCTTGGTGGGGGTCCGCAATTGCCCGTTCACGATATCGCTCTGAATCTGCTTGACCACCTTGATGGGGGCCGCCGCGGGCGGCGGAGGTGGCGGCGGAGGTGGCGGCGCCACCAGGAAGGTCATCAACTGCTGCTTGGGCAAGGCTTCGGTATACAGCAGCGGGATCAGGATCAGAATCCCGATCAGGAATACCTGCAACGCAAAGGACAGCAGCGTGGTTGCGCCGCGCTTCGTCCTAAGCCTGCCACCGGACTCGATTAGGCTGTCTTCAAACATAAGGTTTCTCCCCGACACAGACCCTACATACTTTTAGACACCGCCTGCTTCCCGTTTGCTCCCAGGATCAAGAATCTTCCGACCCGGGCCGGCCGCTCCACGCGGAGCCGATTTAAACTCTTATAATCAACGCGTTACACCAGCTTTCGAGACCCTGTTCTCGCCTCGCCCCGTACCAGGCTTGGGCCCCCCGGCCGCCTGCTTCCCCGATCCCCCTGGACCTGCCATCGGCCGCGCGCTCCGGTTAACCCGCCAATCCTGGTACGCCACCAGAATAGGGGCTGCAATCGCAATCGAGGAGTACGTCCCGATCAGAATGCCGATTACCAGGGCAAAGGAGAACCCGTGTAGCACCTCCCCGCCGAAAAGAAACAAAGCCAGTACCGTCAGGAATGTTAAACCCGCCGTCAAGATGGTCCGGCTTAGGGTCTGGTTGATGCTGCGGTTAACGATGTCCGCCAACCTCTCCCGCCGCATCAGCTTCAAGTTCTCGCGGATACGATCAAAGACCACAATGGTGTCGTTGTTCGAGTATCCGATCAGGGTCAAGATCGCTGCAATGACGGTCAGCGAAATTTCCTTGTTCATCAGAGAAAACGCGCCCACCGTGATCAAGGTGTCGTGAAAGACCGTGACCACGGCGGCGACCCCGTAAATCCACTCAAAGCGGAACCCCAGATAGACCAGCATCCCGGCCAGCGAGTACAGCACCGCCAGCTTGGCCTGGGTCTGGAGCTGCTGCCCGACCTGGGGGCCCACGATGCTGACATTGCGCACCCCGAAATCGGAGAGAAAAAAGCCGTCGGGCAAAGCTGCCACCACCGCCGGGTCCGCTACGCCTTTGAGCTCGTCAAACGAACTCAGCACGCCCCCCTTGACCTTGTCGCGCTCATTGACGATGGCCTGGGCCTGGGCGGTGTAGCGCTGGTTGGCGTCGGTGCCGGCATGCAGTGGGTCCTTGTCGAGCAGATAATTTGCCAATGTCAAAGAACTGGTGTTGTTCAGATCCAGTTTGCCCGCCGGGGCATTTCTCTCCAGTGCGTTGATGATCTGGGTCTTGCCCCGGTCCAGGGCCTGCTCGCTGGTCTCCTGAATCGAGAGATCAATCAGCACTTCATTATTGGCGGCGGCGCCGAAACTCTGAATCCTGGCATGCTGCAGGCCGGCGCGGTCCATGGCAGCGCGAATCGCACCGTTATCCGGCGTGTGCGTGAACTTAACTTCGACCAGGGTGCCACCGCGAAAGTCAATGCCCAACGGGATCCCATGCCAAAACAGCATGGAGAATATCCCCGCCACGCTAAAGACCAGGGAAAAAGCGAGAAAATACCACTTTTTCCCCAGAAAATCTATGCTTGGATTGCGGAAGAATTCCACGCTCTCGAACCCCTCAAAAACCAGGTCTTAAACTCTAATGCCTCACTCGGTACTCGGTACTACCCAATGCTCAATGCTTCGCCCCGCTGCTTCCGGGACAACAGCCAGTCAAAGATCACGCGCGACACAAAGACTGCGGTAAACAGGTTCGCCAACAAGCCGAAAGTCAGCGTGACCGCGAATCCCTTCACGGGTCCGGTGCCGAAGATGAACAGGATGGCCGCCGTCACAATGGTGGTGACGTGGGTGTCAACGATGGTGATCCAGGCATGGCTGAACCCCTGCTCCACTGCCGAGGGTGGCGTCTTGCCATTGCGCAACTCCTCGCGTATTCGCTCGAAGATCAGCACATTCGAGTCCACACCCATACCGACGGTCAAGATGACCCCGGCGATCCCCGGCAGCGTGAGCGTTGCCTGGCTATAGCCCAGAAAGCCCAACAGGATCACCAGGTTCAGGATCAGGGCCAGATCGGCGTTGATGCCTGCCCCGTGATAGTACACCAGCATGAAGATCAGGACCGCCAGCATGCCAATCACAGCTGCGGTCACCCCGGCGCGAATGGAATCGGTGCCCAGGGACGGCCCCACGGTGCGCTCTTCCAAATACTTGATGCCGGCGGGCAGCGCCCCCGAGCGCAGAATCATGGACAGATCCTTGGCCTCCTGCTCGGTAAAGCGGCCATTGATCACGCCGGTATCGTGGATCGGCTCCTTGATGACGGCCTTCTCCTGGACTTTGTTGTCGAGCACCACGGCCAGATCTTCGCCGACGTGCGCGGAGGTGAAGGTGAAGAAGCGGCGTCCGCCCTCTCCGGTCAGGGTGAAGCGCACGTCCGGCACTCCATTCTCGTCCCGGCCGGGCTCTGCCGTGCGCAGGTCGCGCCCGGTCACGGCCGAGGCGCGCGACACCAGGTACCACTGCTCGCCTGTATCGCTGGCTTGCGTGCCGATGTTCTTGCCGCGCATCAGCACGCTGTCAGGGGGCAAAACGCCGCCGTGCTGTTGCAACGCATCCTGTTCACTGGAGTATGGCCCGCCCAGCGCCTGCCGGATCTCCAGCATGGCCGTGGACTGCATCACGTCCTTCACCCGCGCCGGATCATCCACCCCCGGCAGCTGCACCAGAATCTGGTACTGACCCAGGCCGTGCTCCTGGATCACCGGCTCGGTCACGCCCAACTGGTCGATGCGATTGCGGATGGTCTCGATGGCCTGCTGCACTGCGCGATTCTTCAGCTCCGCCATCGCCTGCGGCTTCATGGCGATGACCCAGGAATTCTCCGCGCCGGAGGTTGCATCGTACTCGGGCAGACGGTCACTCACGATAGACCGCAGGTCGGAAGTTGACTCCGGGGGGACACCCTTGATGAGGATCTTGTCGGGACTGTTGACTGGGTCGGGCTTGGTGATTTCGGTGTAATTAATCTTGCGGGTGCGCAGGTCTTCTTTCAGCCGCTCCACGGCATTGTCGGAGTCCACCCGGACCGCGTCATTCACCTGCACTTGCAGGATCAGGTGGGTTCCACCCTTGAGGTCCAGCCCCAGGTGGATGCGGTCGGTCATCGCCGTCAGCAGCCCTCGTCCAGACCAGTTGCTGGGAATGCCGAAGATGCCGAAAAGAAAAAAGAGCAGGGTGCCGATGATGAGTACCAGTTTCCAGCCGAGATTCTTGTTCATGAACTGATCCGTTACTGCACCGCTTATTTCGTTTCTTTTTCTTCGCCCGAACCCACCGATACCACCGAAGCGCGGCTGACCTCGACCCTCAAATTGTCCGGCGGGACCCGCAAGTGGAGGTAGTCGTCCTTCAGGGCCACGATGGTGCCCCGCAGCCCGCCGCTGGTGACCACCTTGTCGCCGGTCTTGAGCGCCGAGAGCATGGCCTGCCACTTCTTCTGCCGCCGCTGTTGCGGCATGATCAGCAGGAAATAAAAAATGGCGAAAATAAGGATGAGCGGGGCAAACCCCAGCCATCCCATCGAGCCACTGCTTTGTGCTGCCAACAAGTAGTGTGCGCTCATGAAGACCTGCAGACCCGTCTACGGCTCAAACCGGGCCGCGCCTTCCGCGTTCTGGCCCTGTGCATTTACCGCGGGAGTTCTCGTGTATTCAGGCCGGATATCCTTTAGCTCCAGGCATGAACCGGGGATGCCGAGCTAGGGTTTCGGTCGAGACCACACCTCAGAAAGAAAACGAACCTGTGTCCCAAGTTCAATAGAATGACGCACCAAGCGCATGGTGTCAAGGTAGAAGCTCAGGTTATGGACGGTATTTAAGACCTGCGCCAGTACCTCGCCGGAAGCGTACAGGTGCCGCAGATAGGCCCGCGAATACCGCTGACAAACCCGGCATGTACAGTTGGGGTCGAGCGGGCCGGAATCCGAGGCGTAGCTGGCCTGCTTGATGGAGATCTTGCCCTCGGAAGTGAACAGCAACCCGTGCCGCGCCGCCCGGGTGGGCAACACGCAGTCCATCATGTCCACCCCCAGCTTGGCGTACTCGACAATCTCTTCCGGCGTTCCAACCCCCATCAGATACCGCGGCTGATCTTTGGGCAGGTGCTCCAGCGTGGACTCGACGATTTCGCGAGTAAGGGCCCGAGGCTCGCCGACGCTCAGCCCACCGATGGCATAGCCGGGAAAGCCAATTTCAAGAGTTCGCTCTGCGGACTCTCTTCTCATCTCATGATCCATTCCCCCTTGCACGATACCGAAGAGGGCCTGAGTAGCCCCTTCCGGTATTAGCCAAATCTTGTCATCCCGAGCGAAGTCCGAGCCGCGCGAGCGCGGTGAGGGCGAGTCGAGGGACCTTGTGTTCTGCCCGGGACCGCAGAACTCTTTCCCCTTCAGGACAGCCGAGGCGGCTGTCCCTACACGGGTTTCCCACGGAACTTCCTGCTTATGTTCCTCGAAATATTTCTTGCTGCGCTCCGCCCAGCGCAGGGTCAACTCCATCGAATCACGGACGCGGGGGGCCTCCGCCGGATACTCGGTGCATTCGTCAAACGCCATGATGATGTCCGCCCCCAGGCTGATCTGGGCGGCCGTGGCGCTCTCCGGGCTGAAGAAGTGCGAGGAGCCATCGAGATGTGAGCGAAAGGCGACACCATCTTCGGTGACTTTACGGAGATCGTTCAGGCTAAAGACCTGGAAGCCGCCGGAATCGGTGAGAATGGCGCGAGGCCAGGCCATGAAGCGATGCAGGCCGCCCAGTTGCCTGACTTGTTCGAGCCCGGGCCGAAGGTAGAGATGGTAGGTATTGCCAAGAAGGATCTGTACGCCCAGTTCTTCAAGAATGTCCTGGGAAACGCCTTTGACCGAAGCCAGCGTTCCCACCGGCATGAAGACAGGAGTTTCGACAACGCCGTGCGGCGTGTACAGACGCCCTGCGCGGGCGGAGCCGGAGGTGCGCTCAATCTGGAACATCGTTTGGGATTCTAAAGCACTCAGCATTCGGCACTCAGCATTCAACCAACAAGCGGTTCCACGATGGGCAGGATTCGCCTTTCAGCTCTCACCCAGGGGGTGCAAATCTCCGTGTCCCCCGTGTACTCCGTGTTAGGTCCCCAAATCAACGATCTTGCTTGAAACCTTCCCGTTCTTGACGATCAACTTTCCTACACTCAGGGGCAAGCGAAATCGCCGGGGCCCGGCGCTCCCCGGATTGAAATAGAGCACGCCGTCCTTCGTCTCCTGTTTGGGAACATGGCTGTGGCCGGAGACGACGACCGCAAACCCCGCTGCTTCGGGCTTCAAGTCCAGATGCTGCAGAACGTGCAGCACGTAGATGGACACCCCGCCGGCCTCCAGCACATCGGTTGCCGGGAGCTTCCTGGCCCACGCGCCCCGGTCCACATTCCCGCGGACCGCGGTCACAGGCGCGATCTCGGCCAGTTTGTCGAGGATCGCAGGATCACCGATGTCCCCGGCGTGGATGATGTGGTCGGAGCCGCGTAGGGCCGCAAGTGCCTCGGGGCGGAGCAGGCCGTGGGTGTCAGAGATGACGCCGATGATCATCAATCCCGTAGGGACAGCCGCCTCGGCTGTCCACCGAGCGAAGCGAGGTTACATACCCGACGCCGCCATCCGCAAGGGCACTTGCGTCAAGATTTCAGGGTCAGCCACCCACACCCACGGATAGTCCCTTCGGCCGCGCGCCAATCCTTTTCGGATCGGATTGTCCAGGATATAGGCGATCTTCTCGTCCAGCTTCTCGGACGAACGTAACACCCGATCAAAGGATTCGGTCTGCCAGACCTTTCCTGTGCGGCCGAGTTCGTGATTGATCTTGTGCGCCGACGATCCCTTGATGGCGTCAGTGATCTCGGCCAATGAGAATGCCTCCTGTGCTCGCTGATTGATGCGAGGAGTGAAAATCATGTGCACATGATCGGGCATGACGACTGCCGCGTGCACGTCAGCTTTGACCGCGTTGTCATGCAAACAAGAGCTAAGCACAATGGTTCGCGCGCTTTCCGGAAGAATCCAGCGCTGGAAGGTGCAAAAGGTAAGAAAGTGAGGCTTGCCATCACGTTGCAGGTGAGGAAGCCTGCGCCGATAAAACACTTTCGGCATATCCAAAGCTGTCCGAAAAACTTGATTGTATTCCTTCACCGCCAGGCTGAAAGTCTCAGAAGTGCCGGTGATTTCCTAAGTTGGGAGAAGCGGGGACAGCCGAGGCGGCTGTCCCTACGTGGTTGTTGCCGCAATCAAAGTGTCGGACTCTTGTCGGCGATCAGCTTCCCAATCTTCTCCACGAACTCCCCCGCCAGCATGTCTTCAGTCTTCTCTTTCCCGCGCGTGCGGACGTTGACTCTGCCGGCTTCTGCTTCTTTGTCGCCGACCACCAGCAGGAACGGCACCTTCTGCAGCGCGTGCTCGCGGATCTTGGCATTCATCTTTTCGTTACGAGCGTCCACCTGCACTCGCACGCCGATGGCCTTGAGCTGATCGGCAACTTTGTTGGCGTAGCCGGCGTGGCGCTCGCTGATGGGGATCATCACCGCCTGCACCGGAGACAGCCATACCGGGAAGGCCCCGGCGTAGTGCTCGATCAGCGTGCCGAAGAAGCGCTCCACCGACCCGTACAGTGCGCGGTGAACCATCAACGGCTGCTTGCGGGAGCCGTCTTCGGCGACGTACTCCAGGCCAAAGCGCTGCGGCAAGTTGAAGTCGAACTGCACAGTGGAAAGCTGCCACAGGCGACCGATGGCGTCCACCAGCTTGACGTCAATCTTGGGCCCGTAGAATGCCGCCTCGCCGGGCATGGTCTTGTACTCGATCTTGCGGCGCTGCAGCACGTTCTCCAGCGATCGCGTGGCCAGGTTCCACTGGTCCTCGCTGCCTACGAAGTTTTGTTTGTCCGTCGGGCTCCAAGTCGAAAGCTCTGTCTGGAATTGATCGAATCCGAAGTCCTTCAGCACGTCGAGGGCAAAATCGAGACAGCTGGTGATTTCGTCTTCGATCTGCTCCGGAGTGCAGAAAATGTGGGCGTCGTCCTGGGTAAAACCGCGCACGCGCATCAGTCCGTGCATCACGCCCGAGCGCTCATAGCGATAGACCGTGCCCAATTCGCCCAGCCGCACGGGCAGGTCGCGGTACGATTTCAGCGAATCTTTGTAGATCAGGATGTGTCCCGGGCAGTTCATGGGCTTCAGGCGGTATTCGGCGTCGTCGAGTTCCATCACATCGAACATGTTCTGGACGTAATAGCCCTCGTGGCCCGAGGTCTGCCACAGCTGCTTGCGCATGACGTGCGGGGTGTACACCAGCGAGTAGCCGCGCTTGATGTACTGGTTGCGCATCCAGTCTTCCATTTCCTTGCGAATGATGCCGCCCTTGGGATGCCAGAAGATCAGCCCCGGCCCGGCCAGCTCCTGAATGGAGAACAGGTCAAGCTGCTGGCCCAGCACGCGGTGATCGCGCTTCTTGGCCTCTTCCTGCTTGTGCAGGTACTCGTCGAGCTCTTTCTTCGAGTAGAACGAGATCCCGTAAATGCGCTGCAGCTGGGGATTCTTCTCGTCTCCCAGCCAGTAGGCACCGGCGATGTTGAGCAGTTTGAAGGCCTTGATCCTGCCGGTCGAGGGAATATGCGGGCCGCGGCAGAAGTCAGTGAACTTGCCGGTGCGGTAGATCGAGATCGTTTCATCGGGCCGGGTGAACTGCTCGATGAAATGGCACTTCATGAAATCGCCTTCTTTTTTGAACTCCTCCAGGCCCTCCTGGCGAGGCAGAAACTCGCGCGCATAGGGGATGTTCTGCTGCACCAGTTCCTGCATCTTCTTCTCGATCTTCTCCAGGTCTTCCTGGGTGAAGGGAGTCGGGCGATAGAAGTCGTAAAAGAAGCCATTCTCGGTGGCCGGGCCGTGACCAAGTTTGGTCTCGGGGAACAGTTCAAGCACCGCCGCAGCCAGCAGATGCGCCGACGAATGGTGGAATACTTCCAGCGCCTCGGGATCCTTCTCGGTCAGAATGCGCAGCGGAGTATCTCTTTCCAGCGGGCGGGTGAGATCAATTAGATCGCCATTGGTCTTGGCCACCAGCGCCGCGTCGGCCAGCCGCGGGCTGATGGATTTGGCAATCTGGAGCGCGGTCGTACCCTTGGGGACGTCTTTGATGCTGCCGTCGGGAAGGTGAATATGAATGCTGTCGGACATGGATAGAAACCTGTACTCTGCTGAATCTTTTCAGTTTATTGGAGGGAGAGAAGAGGGTCAAACGGGTCCGCTCTCCCTACCCACCCTTTGGGGCAACCCCCAACGATGGGGTCGCCGCGAGAGATTTGCACCATACAGCAGTACCCACACGCCCCTCAGTCATGGTACTTATGCACTGATGAGTGCTACCGTTGCGGTTCAGCAAAGACGGATAGAGTCTCGGATAAAGGGAACGCGCTACAGCCTGTATCTCGTAAACTGCCTCGAGTGGATGGACGCTCGGGCCGAGAACTCCATTCACGCAATAGTGACCGATCCGCCTTATGGCCTGAAGGAGTACCTACCCAGAGAGAAGGAGAAGCTTCGCCGTGGCCGAGGCGGGGTCTGGCGTATTCCTCCGTCATTCGATGGCTGCATGCGGAGTCCACTGCCGCGCTTCACGGTGCTCACCGACGAGGAACGCGTTCACCTGAAACATTTCTTCTCCGACTTTGCACGACGAGCCTTCCGCCTATTGGTACCGGGGGGACATATTTTCATTGCTACTAACCCGCTTCTGTCCCACCTCGTGTACCTGCCGCTGATGCAGGCGGGTTTTGAAAAGCGGGGGGAAATTATCCGCCTGGTGCAAACCCTCAGGGGAGGAGACCGGCCAAAGAATGCACATGCGGAGTTCCCAGAGGTCACCGTCATGCCGCGCTCAGCCTGGGAACCTTGGGGTCTGTTCCGGAAGCCGTGCCAGGGGAGAGTGCAGGACAATCTGCGCAGGTGGAAGACTGGGGGCCTTCGGCGCATTTCCCCTAACACTCCCTTTGGCGATGTGATCCTTTCTGCACCCACTCGGCCCGAGGAGCGCCAAATTGCTCCCCACCCCTCCCTGAAACCACAGTCGTACATGCGTCAGATCGTGCGCGCGTCTCTCCCGTTAGGCACTGGCGTCATCTTGGACCCCTTCATGGGTGCCGGCTCGACCATCGCAGCGGCTATCTCCCTTCAGTACGAAAGTATTGGCGTTGAGTCCGACCCCGCGTTTTTTCAGATCGCTGTAGATGCCATCCCAAAGTTGGCTGAGCTGAATGGAAACGGCAAAGCCAATAACAAACGGGGTACTGTCGAACGCGACCTAAGGCAGCACAAGCTTGCTCTCTTCAACGAATCATGAGAAGTTGCCATCGCGATGTCTGTGGACAAAGACGGCTTTGACCGCTCAGTCCCGCTGCCTCCTGAACTCAAGATTGCGCACATTCGCGAGGCCATCGAGCACGTCGAGAACAGGGCCGCGGAACTCATTGACATCTATTTCGAGCAGGCCAACGTCTTCAGCGGGATCGTCGGCATCATTGGTATCCAGGCCCTTCAGGCCCTCAGTCCCTACAAGAAGCACAAACACCCGGATATTGCTCAGCAACGCTTTCCAGATCTCTCGCTGCGGGGCAGGCTGAATCCACCTCCGGAGCAGGCGCTGGAATCCAAGGGGACAACTCGCCCTTGGGCATTGCAGTCCCACTACAATCACGCAGGGTGGTATATCGTATGGCGTTATGCAATCGACCAGACTAGGCGGTTGAAGGCGGGTAAAGTTGTCGTCATCTGGCGAGGGGATGTTCCTTTTCTTCGAGAGGGAGACTGGAAGTACGAGGGAAGCAAGGCTGCCGAGGGCCGCGGTGGCCGCACTCACACTTTCGGTGTTAAGAACCCGGCAAAGCGTTTCAAGAATTCCATCGTTTACCAAAATCCAAGGATCGCCATCAAACAGGGTGGTCCGGTGCTAACAAACGGGGACGACTGAGTTCGCTGCTCCCTACGCGGTTCGCCGCGCGAACGGGCTGGTCTCTCGCAGCAGCAGCGTCACCAGAAATAGAAACCCCATCCCACCCGCCGACAGCCACAGCGCCGTCCCCAGCCCAAACCGCTCGGCCAGGGCCCCGCCCAGCGCTGGCGCCGCGGTTGCACCCATAATCTCGCCCACCAGCGTCACCAGTCCGATGGCGGTGCCAGCAAATCCCGCGGGCGCGCTCTCTGCCGGCACCAGCACGATGATCAGCGAGGCAATTGCTTGTCCGCCGTTGGCCACCAGCAGAATCGCGGCCAGCAACCACAGGTGGCCGTAGAGCGCGGGCACCAGCAGCGCCAGCGGAACCACCGACGAAAGCGCGGCCAGAGAGTACAGCATCTTCTTGCGCCCGACGCGGTCGGAGAGCGATGGAAGGAAGAAGCCCAGGAGGAAGCTTCCCAGCCCGGTCGCTCCCAGCAGAAACCCGGCGATCGTCCCCGGCTGGCGGGCAACCTCAGTGATGTAGAGCGGTGCAAATACGTTCAGCAGAAACAGCCAGGTCATGAATCCCGCCGAGCCCAGGCAGGCCAGCCAGACATTGCGGAAGCGGATAATGGAGAGATAATCGCGCACACTTGCGCCACCATGCCCGCCGGTCGCGGCCGCGCGTTGTGGTTCTTTGACGAACTTCCAGAGCAGCAGGCCAAGCACTATTCCTGGCACGCCGGCCACGAAGAATGCCCAGCGCCAGCCCACTCGGGCCGCCACCTGCGTGGTCAGGACCGGCGCCACCGCCAGGCCGACCAACGCCGCGGCGCTGACCACGCCGCCGACGTTGCGCCCGCGGCGCTCCGGCGGGGACGATTCCTCAATCAGCGCCGTGATCACCGACCAGCATGGGCCTTCGGCAATGCCCATCAGGGCGCGGATCAGAAGAAGCTGTTCGAAGCTGTGGGCCATGCCGGTCAGCCAGGAAAGGGCGGAGAAGAGGAGCACCGCCGGGATCAGGATGCGCCGCCGCCCGAAGCGGTCCGACAGGGCACCAAACAGGAAAGTGGAGCCGGCCCAGCAGATCGCCAGGACCGAAGCCAGCAGCCCAATCTGCTCGTTGGTGAGATGGAATTCTGGCGCGAAATAGGGCGCGAGGTACAGTTGGGACATGCGGTCCAGAAAGACCGTGCCCCAGGTGAAGAACAGGATGATGACTAGTGAGCTTTCGTAGCGCCGGGCTTGGTCCAATCGGATTCCTTGGACGGGTTCGAGTGGTAAAGCTCCTCTACCGCCCGCTGTACCTTCACCGACAGCTTCTCGATATCGTGCCCTTTCATCCCCACGGTTGAAATCGGTTCTCCCACCCGCATCTCCAGCGGGCGGCACTTGATGTGGTAAGTGTTCATGGGCAGCAAGTCATACGTGCCCACAAGCGCGACCGGCACAATGTCCACCTGCGCCTTGATGGCCAGAAAAAACGCTCCCGGCAGGAAGGGTTTGATTTCGCCGTCGGGAGTGCGGCCGCCTTCGGGGAAGATCACGAGCGGCATACCGCCTTGCAGGCTCTTCACGGCCGAGCGAATCTGCGCCACCGACTTTGAAGGATTTTGCTGGTCCACGCAAACCTGCCCGGAGCGCTTCAGGTGCCAGCCGATCACCGGGTAGGAGAGCAACTCCTTCTTGAACAGGATGCGGAACTGGAACGGCAGGTGTACATACAGCATTGGGATGTCCAGCGCCGAGGCGTGATTGACCGCATAGACATGCGGCCGGGAGGTGTCGATCTTATCTAGCCCGGTCACCTTCACCGGGGAAAGGATCGTCTTCATGATCATCCAGGACCATGCGCGGGCGAAATCGTGCAGGATGCGCTCTTTCTCGCCGAACAACGATACCGGCACGGCTAGCGGCCCCAGCACCACGGTATAAAGCCAGATGAGCGGGTCGAAGATGAAGTAGGAGCGCAGCCGGCTGAGCCAACCGTAGTGAGCAGATGCAGGCTGGGCCTTCGCGGAGCCAAGCGAAGGCGCGCGAGTCGAGCGCAGCTCGACGATCGCCGGATTGACCTGGTTGTTGGCCGGGGCCTTCAAGTCCTGCATTGCTTATTTTAGATGCGAATGCCCAACCGGTGCATCGCCTCTCCTACAAGGTAAATTGATCCGGTAATCACTGCGACACCCCCGGCCCCAGCGAGGAAAAACGCCCGCCCCAGGGCCGAAGCCACGTCTGGCGCTTCTTCGATGTGGGTTGAAGTGCGGGCCGCTGCCTGGCCAATCTCGTCGGGCGTGGCCGATCGCGGGTTGTCCGCACGTGTCGCAACCACGTGTTCGGCCAGGGGGAAAAGTATCTCGGCAATCTCGCCGATGGCCTTGTCGCGCATAGCTCCGAAGACGAAGATCAGCGGTCGTTCGTTGTAGCAGGCGGAAAGCGTCGAGCGCAGCGCCCAGGCGCCCGCGGGATTGTGGGCAACATCCAGCACGAGTTCCGGAGAGCCGGCGGTTGCGGGAATCACCTGGAAGCGTCCCGGCCAGCGCGTCTGGCCGATGCCACGCTCGATGGATTCTGCAGTGATCGCGAATCCCTGCTGGCTCAGTTCTTCGGCCGCGGCGATGGCCAGGGCCACATTTCGCAATTGATGTCGGCCGACCAGCGGAGTTTCGACCAGGATTTCCTTGCCCATCACCTGGATCGGATAGCGGGAGATGTATGCCCGCCGAGCCGGCTTCTGTCGCCCCTGCGGGGCTTGGTAGGGTGTTGCGCTTGACCCACGGCTTACGCCGTGGGCTTTATTCTCTCGCCGCTCCGCGGCTGGGCCGGTGGCGCTCGCAGCAATCTGTCCGGAGGTTGAAGCCAAGTACTCGCCGCCTGTCTGCTCACCGCCTGCAACTCTGTACTCGGTCGTCGGTACTGTTTGCTCGCAACCCGCAACTCGCAACTCGGTGCTCGCAACTCCCTCGGTACTCGGTACTAAGTACTCGGTACTTCCTGGGGACACCGGAGGCACGTACACCACGGCACTCACCCCACGCGCTCCGAGTTCGAGAATGGTATTCCCGATCACGTCGTTGGCCTGGGGCTGTTGCGGCAGGGTCACTACCACACCGCCCGGGCGTATGATCCCGGCCTTCTCGCGGGCGATTTCCGCCACGGTGTTGCCTAGGAATTTCTGGTGGTCGAGGGCGATGTCGGCGATGACGCTCACCCGCGGCTCGATCACGTTGGTGGCATCCAGCCGGCCGCCCATGCCGACTTCGAGCACCGCTATCTCGATCTTCCGCCGGGCAAAGTACTCGAAGGCGATCGCGGTCAGCATCTCAAAAAAGCTGGGATGCCAGGGCAACTCGCCCTCTCCCACCAGCCGCTCGGCAGTGCGGTCCACCACATCGTGGATCAGCGCGAAGTCGTCGTCGCTGATCTCCTCGCCGTTGATTCGGATGCGCTCGTTGATTCGCACCAAATGGGGAGAGGTGTACAGTCCGGTGCGCAGGCCGGAAGCCTGCAGGATCGAGGCCAGCGTCGCCGCGGTGGAGCCCTTGCCGTTGGTTCCCGCAATCAGCACGCCGGGAAAGCGCTGCTCCGGGTGGCCCAAGGCCCCGAGCAGTACCCGCACGTATGCCAGGTCGAACTTGTGCGACGGCACCTGGGCCAGCTCGTGGCCCAGCGCGTACATCCGCGAAATGGCGGTAGCGTACGACATTGGCTGTCAGCCGTCAGCCATCAGGTTATCAGTTCCGACTCACGGGTTTCGAGAACACGGCAGCCAACGTGCCAGGAAAGGGTTCGAACGGGGATTCAGGTTGGCTGAGAGCTGACGGCGATAGCGGCTACGCCGCCATGAAATCCAGCGCCCGCGCGATATACGGCTTGAGCTGCTTGCGGGGGACGACGGCATCCAGCATGCCGTGTTCCAGCAGAAACTCGCTGCGCTGGAAGCCTTGCGGCAGCTTCTGGCGGATGGTCTGTTCGATCACCCGCGGACCGGCAAAGCCGATCAATGCTCCGGGCTCGGCGATGTTCAGGTCCCCCAGCATGGCGAAGGATGCGGTTACGCCCCCTGTGGTGGGATCAGTGAGCACCGAAATGTACGGGACTCTGGCTTCGTCGAGGCGAGCTAGTGCCGCGGAAATCTTGGCCAACTGCATCAGGCTGATGACGCCTTCCATCATGCGCGCCCCGCCGGAAGCCGAAACAATGATGATCGGCGCCTTCGCGGCGATCGCCTGCTCGATCGCCCGCGTGATTGCCTCCCCCACCACCGCTCCCATGCTGCCACCGATGAAGGCGTACTCCATGGCGCTGACGATCACCGGGCGTCCGTTGAGCTTGCCCCGGGCATTGATAACCGCGTCCTTCAGCCCGGTATCAGCCTGCGCCTGTCGCAGCCGCGACGAGTACGCCTTCAGATCCACAAACTTCAGCGGATCGGTCGAAACCAGGTTCGCATCGAAGACCTCGTAGAGGTTGTCGTCGAGCAGTTGCGCCAGCCGGGCGCGCGCGTCAATGCGGAAGTGCTTGTCGCACTTGGGGCAGACGTTCAGATTCTCTTCCAGGTCCTTCTTCCAGATGATCTGGCGGCAGTCGTCACACTTCACCCACAGCCCCTCGGTGCGGACCTTCTTCTCCCCCGAGGTGTCCAGTTCGCCGGATTGACGCTTGAACCAGGCCATAAATCAGTTGCCAGTACCGAGTACCGAGTACCGAGGGAGAGCCGTTGTGCGTGGTGAGTTGCGAGTTCCAAGTGGTGACTCAGCACCGTACTGAGTACGGGAAAAAGGGGGGCGAGAGAAACGTTTACGCACCCCGCGCAACTGTCTTGTGCTGGTTTGCTCGCAACCAGCAACTCGCAACTCGGAACTGCTTTCCCTCGGTACTCGGTACTCAGTACTCAATACTCTATTCCCCTCTGCGCCATCACGCCCTTCTCGTAGGCGTGCTTTACCTGGCGCATTTCGGTTACGGTGTCGGCGAGTTCGACAATTGTCGGATGGGCGTTGCGTCCCGTCAAGATAACGTGCACCATCTCGGGCCTTTTTTTCAGGCTTTCGGCTACCTTCGCAGGGTCGAGCATGCCATAGCTGATGGCGTAATTGATCTCGTCCAAGACCACCAAGTCCCACTCCCCGGACTTGATGGCTTTCTCAGCCTCGGCCCACGCTTCCTCGACCATGCGCACGTCTTCGGGATCGGGCTTCTCGCTGCCGACTTTAACGAATCCCCGCCCCATCTGCTTCATGACGAACTTGTCGCCGAAGGCCTTGACCGCGTCCAGTTCTCCGTAATGCCAGGAGCCTTTCAGAAATTGCAGCATGAGCACGCGCATGCCTTGGCCCACTGCGCGCAAAGCCGTACCCATGGCGGCCGTGGTCTTGCCTTTGCCCGGTCCGGTGTTCACGATGATCAGACCACGACGGATGTCTTCCATAGGGGCGGAAGTCTAGATTGTACCCCGTAAGCCGTAGCGTCGGCTCCTGCCGGCCATCCGCGGAGTAGTTTTCCAGGGAACTCCGCTGTCATACCTTGCGTACACTTCTCCAAGTCGGCCCCTGTCCACACCGCTGTACTGGAGGTTCAGCATGACTCGTCCCGCCCTGCTCTTGGCTTTGTTGCTCTATCTGCCGGCGGCCCGTTCTGCTCATCCGCAGAACTCCTCGGCCCCCCACGATCAGGCAGCCATTCGCGAGGTTGTGGATCTGGAACGGCAATCAAAGGAGGCGGCGATTCGGCGAGACGTGTCGTTTGTCGAGCGGGTACTGGCGGACGACTATGTCGGCATCAGCCCCCTGGGAGCAGTGATCACGAAAGCCGACACTGTCGCCGCGCGAAAAGCTGCCCAGTTGCAATGCGATTCCATTGATATTT
>Ga0335070_10000784_pt1 | contig 36262 bp, 34 predicted proteins | sample Lox_Sample_13_FD_206722 | JGI IMG/M metagenome (GOLD analysis project Ga0335070, IMG submission 206722) | Soil microbial communities from Loxahatchee National Wildlife Refuge, Florida, United States - Lox_Sample_1.3 | ecosystem: Environmental > Terrestrial > Soil > Wetlands | place: USA... | reverse complement strand
AGCGCCGCGGCACGGTGCTCGCGATCGCCATCCTGTCTCCCATGAGCTACATCCTGGTGCTCACCACCATGGTCTTCACGCCGGTGAGCCTCGTGGCGCCGGCGCGCGAGGTCTCGATCCTCTTTGCCGCGCTCATGGGGGCGCACCTGCTGCGCGAGGGCGACCTCATGCGCCGGTCCGTGGCCGCGGTGGGCATGGTGCTCGGAATCTCGGGGCTGGCGCTGGGTTAGAATTCACTCTCACGCCGCGGCGCCGAGACGGAATGCCCCAACTCACATCCAGCCCCGCCTGGCAGGCGCTCGCCGCGCATCGCGACGCGCTCGCGCCCAGGCGCCTCGAGCAGCTCTGGAACGACGACCCCGCCCGCGGCGCGGCGCTCACGTTCCCCTGCGCGGGCCTCGCGGCCGACTTCTCCAAGCAGCGCGTCACCGCCGAGACGCTGGGCCTGCTCGCCGCGCTGGCGCGCGAGCGCGGCTTGCCCGAAGCCATCGCCGCGCTCTTCGGCGGCGAGGCCGTCAACGTCACCGAGAAACGCGCGGCGCTGCACACGGCCCTGCGCGGCGACGAGCACGTCGTGGTGGAGGGCAGCGACGTGCGCGCCGGGATCCAGCGCAACCACGAACGCATGCGCGTGTTCTCAGACGCCGTGCGCGCGGGCCACTGGAAGGGGGCCACCGGCGCGCCCTTCACGCACGTGCTGGCGCTCGGCATCGGCGGGTCCTCCCTCGGGCCACGCCTTGCCATCGACGCGCTGGGCGCCGAGGCCGACGGCCCGCAGGTGCGTTTCGTCGCCAACATCGACGCGGCCGAAGTCGATCGCGCGCTCGCGGGGCTGGACCCGGCCAGCACGCTCGCGGTGGTCGCATCGAAGTCCTTCACGACCCAGGAGACGGTGGCGAACGCCATCGCCGTGCGCGAGTGGATCGTCGCGGCCCTCGGCGAGGCGGCGGTGGCCCGGCACTTCATCGCCGCCACCGCCAACACCGCCGCCGCGGCCGAGTGGGGCCTTCCGGAATGCAACGTCTTCCCCTTCGCCGGATGGGTGGGCGGGCGTTACTCGCTGTGGTCGTCGGTGGGCCTGCCGATCGCCATCGCGCTCGGCATGGCGCGTTTCGAGCAGCTGCTCGCCGGCGCGCATGCCGCCGACCTGCATTTCCGCTCCGATCCGCTGGAGCGCAACGTCCCGGCGCTGCTGGGCCTCGTGGGCGTCTGGAACCGCAATGCACTGGGCATCCCCACGCACGCCGTGCTGGGCTACGCCTCGCGCTTCGAATACCTGCCCGCCTACCTGCAGCAGCTCGAGATGGAGTCCCTCGGCAAGCGCGTGGACGTGCGCGGCGAAGCGCTCGGCTACCCCACCGGCCCCGTCGTCTGGGGCGGCACGGGGACCCCGGGCCAGCATGCGTTCCACCAATGGCTGCACCAGGGCACCGATCCGGCGAGCTGCGACTTCATCGTGGTGGCGCATCCCATGGGCGCGCGCGCCGAGCACCACGAGATCCTGCTCGCGCACGCCTGCGCGCAATCGCAGGCGCTGATGAACGGGATCGCGGCGCCCGAGCCGCAGCGCGCCTGCCCCGGCGACCGCCCGAGCACCACCCTCGTCCTGCCGCGCCTCGACGCCTATCACCTCGGCGCGTTGCTCGCCGCCTACGAGCACAAGGTCTTCACGCAAGCCGTCGTGTGGGGTGTGAATGCGTTCGACCAGTTCGGCGTGGATCTCGGCAAGTCCATCGCCGCCGAGGTGCTGCCGGCGGTGCGCGGCGCGCGCGTGCCGCTGCATCCGGCCACGCGCCACCTGCTCGACGTGATCCAGGGCCTCGCCCGCACCCCCTAGGCCATGGCCGAAGACTTCAAGCGCATCGTCGAATCCCTGCAGGCCGCGGTGGTCATGGCCGACGCGAAGGGAACCATCACGTTCGCCAACGAGGCCTTCGCGCGGCTGGTCGAGCGCGAGCGCGCCGCCCTCGTGGACACGCCCCTGCCCGCGCTCTTCGCCGAGCCCTACCGCAAGCGCATCCAGCAGAACGTCGCGCGCGTGGGGGAAGGCAAGGCGGCTTCGGCGTTCGTGGACGCCGAGGTCGAAGGCGTCGAGCGCTGGGTGCAGGTCGCCTTCCAGCCGGCCCTGGACGCGCGCGACAAGGCGAACGGCGTGATCGCGTTGCTGCACGACACGGGGCCCGAGCGCGAGACCGAGCGCGCCCTGAACCTGAGCACGGCGCGCCTGCTCGCCATGGCCGAATCGTCGCCCGTCGCCACCATGGTCGAGAATGCCGCGGGAGAGCTCGAGCTCGCCAACGACGCGTTCTGCAAGCTGCTCGACCTGCGCAGCGCGCCGCAGTCGCTCACCGGCGTGCCGGTGCTGGACGTCCTCGCGCGCTCGCCGTTCGTGGACGCGAAGGCGCTCGAGAGGCTGCGCAGGAAGCGCGACGACAAGGCGAGCCTCACGCTGCGCCTGGCCGGCGGGCGCGCCACGGCCCTGGAGCGCCAGCCCATCGCGGCCGACGACGGCGCGGGCGGTGCCGTGTGGGCCGCGCGCGGGGAAGCCGCCATGACGCCGGCGGGCGGCAAGGATGCCGCCGAGATCGCGCTCATCGAGAAGATCGGCATGGAGCTCTCGGTGGCGATGGAAGGCATCAGCGCCATCAGCATCCGCGCGCAGCAGCTCGACTTCGACGCGGCCCTCGTGGACCACTTCCAGCGCATCCGCAACTCGACGGAAACCGCGATGGCCGCGATCGGCGACCTGGTGGATTTCTCCAAGCTCTCCGGCGGCGTGGTGCTGCACAAGTCGCCCTTCGGCCTGCGCGCCGCACTCGCCGACCTCATCGCGCGCCTGGTTCCCAATGCCGAGGAGCACCGCTGCCGCCTGCGCATCAAGGTCGAGCAGGACGTCTCCGACCAGCTCGAGGGCGACGTCGAGCGCCTCCTGATGGTGGTGAAGAACCTTCTCGACAACGCGTTCACGCTCCTGCCCGGCTACGAGATCACGCTGCAGATCACGCCCGAGTACGTGACCGAGTCGGGCATCCAGCTCTCCTTCGCGGTGATCGCGGCGGGCGACGGCTCGGTCTCGACGGTCTCCGCGGATGCGGGCATGGGCGTGGCGGTCGCGAAATTCATGGTCTCGGCCATGGGCGGCAAGCTCGCGATGGCCTCGCGGCCCACGGGCGACGCGCTCTACGCGTTCACCCTCGAGTTCCCGGTGCTCGCCACGCCGGCGGCTGCGCCGCGCCCCACCTACGTCTCGCTCGTGGGGTTGCCCGTGCTCGTCGTGGCGGGCGACCCGGAGCAGCGCCTGCAGGTCACGAACCTGCTGCGCGGCTGGCGCATGGTGCCGCTGGAAGCGGACAACGCCGCCATGGCGCTGGCACTCCTCGAGCGGCTGCATTCCGAGGGGAGCGCGATCCCGCTCGTGATCCTCTCCAACCGCCTGCCGGTGCAGGACGGCTTCCTCCTCGCCTTCCGCATCAAGCACCACCCGAAGTTCCGCCCGACGCTGGTGATGATGCTCGCCACCGACGGCAAGCCCGGCGACGCCATCGCGTGCCGCGAGAACGGCATCGCGGCGTACATGCGCTACCCGATCGCCGACCGCCAGCTGAACGAGGCGATCGTCGCGGTGACCGGCGCCTCCGTGGACGCCGACGAGACGCCCACGCTCGTCACGCGGCACTCGCTGCGCGAGCACCGCAAGGGCGCCACGATCCTGCTCATCGACGCGAGCCGCGACAGCCAGATCATGGCCGCGCACATCCTGGGCCGGCAGGACTGCAGCGTCGTGGTGGCGCAGGATCTCGGCGAAGCGATCGCCGCGCTCGACCAGGACATGTACGACATCGTGCTGGTGGACACGGGCCTGAAGGGCCTGGGCGGCGACGACGCGGCGAAGCTGTTGCGCGACCGCATCACGCGCGACGCGGACAAGGTGACGCTCGTGGCCGTGAGCCTCGAGCATTCGCCGAGGTTCCGCGAGGCCAAGCGCGCGATCGGCTTCGACCGCACGCTCGGCAAGCCCTTTCGCAAGGACGACCTGCTCGACCTCCTGCAAGCCCTCGGGCGCGTCCCGGCCGAGGCCTCCTAGCGTTGACGCCGCCACGCGTGCGCTGGCAATGGCCGTCAGCGCTCGCGGCTTGCGTCGCGGCCGCGGGGCTCGCCTCGGTGCGCCTGGGCCTCGACGTCAACTGGGACCTGCGCAACTATCACTATTACGACGCCTATGCGTTCCTCACGGGGCGCCTCGGCTGGGACGTCGCGCCGGCGCAGATCCAGACCTTCCACAACCCGCTGCTGGACCTCGTGTTCTACGCGCTGGTGCAGCAGATCGCGTCGCCGCGCGTGATCGCGTTCGCCATGGCGGTGCCCGCCGGCATCGCCGCGTTCCTGCTGCTGCGCTTGCTCGTGCGCCTCTTCCCGTCCGGCCTGCCGGATCGCGCGCTCTGGATCGCCGCGGCCTTCGCGATCGGCGTGACCGGCGCGTCCTCGCAGGCGATGCTCGGCTGCACGATGAACGAGTGGCCGCCGGCAATGCTGCTGATGGTGGCGCTGCTCTTTCTCTGTCACGCCCGTCAAGACGGGGGCCCAACCAACGCGCGTGAGCGCTCTGGCTGGATTCCCGCCTTCGCGGGAATGACGGCCGGGATGGCCGTCGGCCTCAAGCTCACCTACGGCGTCTTCGCCTTCGGCCTGCTCGCCGCCACGCTGCTCGACGCGCCGTGGCGCGAGGCGCTGCGCCGCACGGCGCTCCTCGGCGCCGGCATGGCGCTCGGGTTCGCGCTCACCTACGGTTTCTGGGGCGTCACGCTCTGGCGGGAGTTCGCCAACCCCTTCTTCCCCTACTTCAACAACGTCTTCGCTTCGCCGTGGTGGGAACCCGTGGCCTGGTTCGACCGCAACTGGGGCCCGCGCAACGCGCTGCAATGGGTGCTCTTTCCGTTCTACTTCGCCCGCGAGAGCAAGCTCGTGGGCGAGGTGAGCTTCCGCGACTACCGCCTCGCCGCGCTGCTCGCGCTTGCCTTGATGCTGCTCGTCGCCAAGGGGACTTCCCGCGCCGCGCGCCTCGCGCCCCCCTGGCGCTTCCCCGCCGTCTTCACCCTCGCGTCATACGTGGCGTGGATCTTCCTCTTCGGCATCTACCGCTACCTCGTGCCGCTGGAGCTGCTGTCGGGCCCGCTCATCGTCGCCGCCTGCCTCGCCCTCGTCGGCGGTCGCAACGCGCGCCGCGCCGCGATCGTCGTGGTGGCGGTTCTGCTGGTGGGGACGACGCGGCCGGCCAGCTGGGGCCGCATTCCGTTCCACGGCGCGTACTTCGACGTGGCCGCGCCCGACTTGGCGCCCAACGCGCTCGTGATCGTGGGCCCCTATGATCCCCTCGCCTACGCCATCCCCTACTTCAGGCCCGACGCCCGCTTCGTGTCGCCGCAAAACAACCTGCTGCACTGGTCCCAGCGCAACCTCCTCGTGAAGCGCATCGACGCCCTGGTCGCCGGGCACGAGGGACCGCTCTACGCGCTCGACCTGCGCGGCTACGACCGCCTCGGGGACGTCCTCGACCACTACCGCCTCTCGCGCGACCTCTCGAAGTGCCTGCCGGTGCGCTCCAACCTCGATTTCGGCTTGCTGCAGGTCTGCCCCCTCGAGCGCAAGCCGTTGTAGGATTCGGCCATGAAGAGAGCATTGGCGGCCGTCGCCTGCGCGGCGGCGCTCGCGGGCGAGGCCCAGCAGCCGCCGGTCGAGGTGACCGTGACCCCGCTCGAGCAGGCCGTGAAACAGGGCGAGAAGCCCGTGTTCCACGTGGTCGTGCGCGCCCTCGAGCCCACGCGCGTGCTCGATGTCGCGCGGCGCGACGACATCCGCGACAAGGTGGCCCGCCCGCGCATGTCCGGCGCGGAATCGATGGACGACATCCCCGTGGACCTGAAGCCGCTGGGCGCGATCACCGACGCCGACTACGTGGACATCAAGCCCGGGCAGGCGTACGTCTTCGATACCCACGGCGAACCCCTGCGCCTCGAAACCCTCCCGCCGGGCACCTACGGCGCCACGATCCGCTATCGCCGGGACATGGCGGCCCCCCTCGTCAATGCGAACCGCGTGACTTTCACCGTGTCCAGATAAGACGAGGAGGGGCGGAATGCGCCTTTTGCTCGTCGAGGACGACGCGATGATCGGGACCGCCGCGCAGCAGGGCCTGCGCCAGGAAGGGCACGCCGTGGACTGGGTGCGCGACGGGCGCGAGGCCGAGCTCGCCGTGGGCAACGGCGTCTATGACCTGGTGCTCCTGGACCTGGGGCTTCCCCGCCGGGACGGGCTTTCGGTGCTGCGGTCGCTGCGCGAGCGCGGCGAGCGCGTGCCGGTCGTGATCATCACCGCGCGCGATGCCGTGAGCGACCGCGTGGCGGGCCTGGACGCCGGCGCCGACGACTACCTCGTGAAGCCCTTCGACCTGGACGAGCTCGCCGCCCGCGTGCGCGCCGTGGCGCGGCGCCCCGCCGGCCGCGCCGAGTCGCTGCTGCGCATGGGCGATCTCGAGATCGATGCCGCGGCGCGCAAGGTGCGCTGGCGCGGGCGCGAGGTCGCGCTCTCCGCGCGCGAATACGCGCTCCTCGAGGCGCTTGCCGACCGGCCCGGCGCCTTCCTCACGCGCGCCCAGCTCGAGGAGCGCCTCTACGGATGGGACGAGGAGATCGCGAGCAACGCGGTCGAGGTCCACATCCACGCGCTGCGCCGCAAGCTCGATCCCTCGATCATCCGCAACGTGCGCGGCATGGGCTACAGCCTCGTGCGGGAGGCCTGATGTCGATGCGGCGGCGGCTGCTCTTCTGGATCCTCGCGGCCGTGCTCGCCGGCGGCTTCGCCGCGGCCGCGGTCGTCTTCTTCCAGGCGCGCACCGAGGCGAACGACCTGTTCGACTACCAGCTGCGCCAGCTCGCGCTCACGCTGCGCGACCGCACCTACGCGCCCAGCCAGCTCGCCGAGGCGCTGCAGGGCGAGGAGGCGCTCGATTTCGCGATCCAGGTCTGGGGCCCCGACGGCACCGAGCTCTACGAATCGCATCCGCAGCTGCGCGTGCCCGGCGCCGTGCAGCTGGGATTCAGCGTGGCCGAGTCGCCCGAAGGGCGCTGGCGCATCTTCGCGATCCAGCAGCGCGGCCTCACCATCCAGGTGGCGCAACCCATGGGCGTGCGCGACCGCCTCGCGCTGGAAGCGGCCGTGCGCACGCTGATCCCGTTCCTGGTGGCCCTCCCGCTCATGGGCCTGCTCATCTGGCGGCTGGTGGGCCGCGAGGTGAAGGTGCTCGAATCGACGGCGCGCGCGGTGGCCAAGCGCACGCCTGAATCCCTGGAGCCCATCGCCACGCGCTCGGTGCCCGAGGAGATCCAGCCGCTCGTGATCGCGCTGAACGGCCTGCTCGAGCGCCTGGGCGGGGCGCTCACCCAGCAGCGCCAGTTCGTCGCCGACGCCGCGCACGAGCTGCGCACGCCGCTCACGGCGCTGCGCCTGCAGCTGCAGCTCGCGCAGCGGGCACGCGACGAGGGCGAGCGCGAGAAGGCGCACGGCATGCTGCGCGAAGGCATCGCACGCGCGGCGCGCCTCGTCGAACAGCTGCTCGCGCTCGCGCGCCTCGACCCGGATGCACCCGCGCAACGCGAGCCGGTGGATCTTTCGGCGCTGGCGGCGAGCGTCGCGCAGGCCGCCGAGGCCCGCGCGCACGACAAGGGCCTGGCGCTTGGGCTCGACGCCGCCGGAGGCGTGGTCGTCACGGGCGATCGCGCCTCGCTGCAGACGCTGCTCGAGAACCTGCTGGACAACGCGATCCGCTACACGCCCTCGGGCCGCGTGGGCGTGCGGGTGCGCAGCGAGGAAAACGCGGCCGTCCTGGAGGTGGAGGACACCGGGCCCGGGATCCCCCCCGAGGAGCGCGGCCGCGTCTTCGACCGCTTCTACCGCGGCGAGGGCGCGCCCACGGGCGGCACGGGCCTGGGGCTCGCGATCGTGAAACGCATCGCCGAACGGCACAACGCCCGCGTCGAATTGCTCGACGCGGGCGTTGGGAGTGGGTTGCGCGCGGTGGTGCGCTTTCCCGCTTAGCGGTCCCTCACCACGCGGATCGTCGGGGCGGCCAGCGTGCCCAGCAGGTACGCGCTGTACACACCCCCGGCATCCAGCTCCACCGGGGTGAGCGTGGAGATCACGGTCACGCCGCCGGCGGTGGTGAACGTGATGGTGTACGAGGTGCTCGGCGCCACCTGGTAGTAGCTCGACTGGTTGGTGAACGGCAGCGCGCTCACCTGGCTCGCGAAGTTGAGCAGCACGTCCACCGCGCTGCCGTCATTGATCCCGTTCACGAAGCGGATCTTCGCCGAGGCGCCATTGGGCAGCGTGTTGTCGTCGGGCAACACCACGAGCTGCGCGGCGGCCGCGGTGCCCACGGACATCACGCTGTAGTCGCGTGCGGAGGCGAGGTTCTGCGGGCTGGATGCGATGATCGTGCCCGGCACGTTCGACTGCTCGACCTGCACCGTGTGCGATCCGCTGTTGGTCGTCACGTAGCTCGAGCTCCCGGTGTACGGGACGTTGAGCAGCAGGTTCGCGTTGTCGACCTTGAAGTTGAGCGTGGTGGCCGGGATGTCATTCACGGCCTTCAGGCGCGCGAACGGGTTCTGCAGGAACACCCCGTCGCCGCCCTGCGTGAGCATCACCGCGCTCACGAGCTTGCCGCCGAGGCTGGGCAGCACGAGGATCGTCACGTACGAGCCCTGGCTGAAAGTCTGCGCGGTCGACTGGAAGAGCACGTCCTGCGTGCCCGCCGTGGTGAGCGTGATCTGCAGCGAGCCGGGGGAGATCTCGGCCGAGCCCGTGACGGTGCCGTAGGTGGCGTTGGAGATGATCACCGGCGTGGACGAGAAGCTGCCCTGCGAGATGTAGAGATCCACCGGGCCGGAATCGGGCGCGAGGTTCGCGATCCGGACGCGCAGGTGGCCCGACGAGATCGCGGTGATGTCGTCGGTCAGCAGCTGGCTCTGGAGCGCGGCGCGGTGGCCGTAGATGAGGAGCGTGGACTGGATGCCGCTCGCGAAGGACACCGAGTGGTCGGACAGGATCGACTGGTTGGTCGAGCTGCGCACCTGCACGTCGCGGGTGCCGGAATCGAACTCGGAGTACGTGGAGGTCGCGCCGAAGGCGAGCGCCGAGACTTTCACGTCCGTGTCCACGAGCACGTCGAGCGGTTCGCTGTCGACCGAGCCGTTGAGGGCACGCATCTGGGTCGTGTTCTGCCCGTGGCCGCTGTGGTTGCATCCGGCGACCAGGGCCAACGCGGCGAGCCACGCCGCGATCCACATCTTCTTCATCGATCCACCTCTTGCAGTTGGGTCTTGCTGTTTGATGCCTGCCCCGGAGAGTAAGGCCAGGCGGGCGCGGAAACCTTGTCCAGATGTAACAGCCAACCGGTTATTTTACCTCAGGGAACCTTTCGCGCGCCCGTAGTACCATGTTGCCGCTCCCATGGGACCGTCGATCGAGGAAACCGACCTGCTGGTCATCGGCGGCGGCATCAATGGCGCGGGCATCGCGCGCGATGCCGCCGGCCGGGGCCTCGCCGTCACGCTGGTCGAGCAGGGCGACCTCGCCGGCGCCACCAGCTCCTGGAGCTCCAAGCTGATCCACGGGGGGCTGCGCTACCTCGAGCAGTACGAGTTGCGCCTCGTCCGGGAGGCCCTGCAGGAGCGCGAGGTGCTCCTGGGGCTCGCCCCCCACATCATCCGGCCGCTGCTCTTCGTGCTGCCCTACGACGCGAGCATGCGGCCCGTCTGGATGATCCGCACCGGCTTGTGGATCTACGACCACCTGGGCGGGCCCATCACCCTGCCCCGCTCGCGGGCGGTCGGCTTCCCGCACATGGAGTTTTCCGCGGGCCTCAATCCGGAAATCCGCACGGGCTTCGTGTACTCCGACTGCCGGGTGGACGACTCGCGCCTCACCGTCGTGAACGCGGTATCGGCACGCGAAAAGGGCGCCGCGATCCACACCCGCACGCGCTTCGAGGGCGCGCGGCGCGTGGAAGGCGCCTGGCAGGCCACGGTGCGGCCCGAAGGCGGCGAGCCGCGCACGATCCGGGCGAAGGCGCTGGTGAACGCGGCGGGGCCCTGGGTCGTGGATGCGCTGGACCGCATCGAGGGCGAGCGCATCAAGGACCGCGTGCGGCTCGTGAAGGGCAGCCACATCATCGTGCCCAAGGTGCATTCCCAGGGGCACGCGTTGATCCTCCAGAACGTGGACAAGCGCGTCGTATTCGTGATCCCGTACCAGAACGACTACAGCCTCATCGGCACGACCGACGTCGCGGTGGAGAACGTCGAGCAGGCGGCGCGAATCACGCCGGAAGAGATCGAGTACCTCATCACCGCGGTGAACCGGTTCCTCGCGAAACCCATCTCCGCCGAACAGATCGTCTCCACCTACGCCGGCGTGCGGCCGCTCTATGACGACGGCAGCGCGAACCCGTCGGAGGTCACGCGCGACTACGTGCTCAAGATGGACCTCGCGCACGGCAAGGTCCCGCTGCTCACGGTGTTCGGCGGCAAGATCACGACGTACCGCAGGCTCGCCGAAGAGGCGCTGGCGCACCTCGCGCCGCACTTCCCCGGCATGGGGGGCGACTGGACTGCGAAGGAGACGCTGCCCGGCGGCGACGTGGGCCACTTCAACGCCTTCCGCGACGAGATGCACGCGAAGTACGCGGGCCTGGGCCGCGAGCTGGTCGAGGCCGTGGTCCGCCGCCACGGCGCGCGCACGCCGCAAGTGCTGGGGGATGCCGCGGACCGGGCCTCGCTCGGGCGCGATTTCGGCGGCGGCCTCACCGAGCGCGAAGTCGCGTACGTGACGGCGAACGAATGGGCGCAAACCGCGGAGGACATCCTCTGGCGGCGCACCAAGTGCGGCCTGCACATGACCCCGGCCCAGCGCGCCGCGTTCGAGGGCTGGCTGCGCGAGAAGCGGTGAAGCCGCTCGCGGAATTCCCGGTCGAGGCGCGCAGCCGCATCCGCGGCGTGCTCACCGACATCGACGACACGCTCACCACGCACGGCCGGCTCTTCGCGGCCTCGTACGGCGCGCTCGAGCGGCTGCAGAAGGCGGGCCTCCTGGTGGTGCCCGTGACCGGGCGCCCGGCCGGCTGGTGCGACCACATCGCGCGCATGTGGCCCGTGGACGCGGTGGTGGGCGAGAACGGCGCGTTCTGGTTCCGCCACGACGCCAAGGCGAGCAAGCTCGTGAAGCGCTACGTGGTCGAGGAGGCGCAGCGCCTGCGGCGCGGCAAGCAGCTGCTCGACGTGGCGCAGCGCATCCTCAGGGAAGTGCCCGGCTGCGCGCTCGCGAGCGACCAGGGCTACCGCGAGGCCGACCTCGCGATCGATTTCCGCGAGGACGTGCCGGAGCTCCCGCGCGAGGCGGTGGCGAGGATCGTGGAGATCATGGAAAAGGAGGGGCTCACCGCCAAGGTGAGCTCCATCCACGTGAACGGCTGGTTCGGCGACTACGACAAGCTCTCGACCACCAAGCGCATGATGCGCGAGGACTTCAACATCGACCTCGATGCCGACCGCGAGTCGTTCGTCTTCGCGGGCGACTCACCCAACGACCAGCCGATGTTCCGCTATTTCCCGAACGCGGTCGGCGTGGCCAACGTGCTGCAGATGGCCGACCTCATGCAGGACTTCCCCACGTGGATCACGCCCTCGGCGGGCGCCGCGGGTTTCGCGGAGCTCGCCGACGCGTTGATCCCGACGCGCTAGCCCACGTTCGGCGTATCGCGCTTCCAGGCGAACACCACGCGGTCGTGGCCCGCGCCGATGGTGACGTCCTTCGAGAAATTCCAGTCGTCCCAGTGCGCCGTGACGTTGTAGCGCCCCGCGGGCAGCCGCGCGATGAAGTACGGGCCCGGGCTCTCGCCCTGGAAGACGACCTTGCCCGAGGCGTCGGTGATCTTCAGCGGCACGTTGGTGAGGTCGGCGACCTTCCCGTTCACCGTCTGCCGGAACACCAGCTCGAGCGGGAAATCCTGCGCCGCGGGCTTGATGGGCACCGGGATGACCGCTTGCGCCGGAACGACAAACGCCACCACGGCGGCGGCCGCGGTGGCGTTGATCAGGAAGCGTGTCTTGGTCATGGAGGCCTCCTTACGTTGATGAGGATTTCAGCCGAGCTCGATGGGCACGAAGAGCTGGCGGTCTTCACGCTGGATGAGCAGGGCGACGTGGTTGCCGCCCTTGGCCGCCGTGTCCTTCAGCTCCTGGACCGAGTGGACCTGGGTGCCGTTCACTGCGAGCACGACGTCACCCGGCTGGACGCCCGCGCGCTCCGCCGGACCCGAGACGTCCTCGACGAGCAATCCGCCGTGGCCGTGGTTCTCGCTGCGCTCTTCCCGCGTGAGCGGGCGCACCGCGAGGCCCAGGCGCCCGTGGGCGGATTTGCCCTGGTCGTTCGACGCGACCTTCTCGTCGTCGGCCTTGCCGGTGGAAACCGTGAGGGTCTTCGTGCCGCCCTTGCGCCACACCTCGACCTGCGCGGCCTTGCCGGGCGCCTTGTCGGCGACGAGCACCGGCAGGTCGCTCGAGTGCTCGATGGGCTGGCCGTCGTACTTGAGGATGATGTCGCCCACCTCGATGCCGCCCTTCGCGGCCGGGCTCGACTCGTCCACCGAGGCCACCAGCGCGCCGCGCGGGCGATCCAGGCCGAAGGACGATGCGAGCGTGGCGTTCACTTCCTGCACGACCACGCCCAGGTGGCCGCGCGTCACGTGGCCGTAGTGCTGCAGCTGGTCCTTCACCTTCATGGCGATCTCGACCGGGATGGCGAACGAGATGCCCTGGTAGCCGCCGGAGCGCGAGTAGATCTGCGAGTTGATGCCGATCACCTCGCCGGCGAGGTTGAAGAGCGGGCCGCCCGAGTTGCCGGGGTTCACCGCGACGTCGGTCTGGATGAAGGGCACGTAGGTCGCATCGGGCAGCGAGCGCGACTTGGCGCTCACGATGCCCGCGGAGACCGAGTTGTCGAAGCCGTAGGGCGAGCCGATCGCGACCACCCATTCGCCCACCTTCGCGTCGCGCGAGCTGCCGATCTTCACCACGGGCAGGTTCGACGCGTCGATCTTGAGGAGGGCCACGTCGCTTTGCTTGTCGGCGCCCACGACCTTGGCGGTGAATTCACGCCGGTCGGTGAGGCGCACGGTCACATGGTCCGCATGGTCCACCACGTGCGCGTTGGTGAGGATGTAGCCGTCCGGGCTCACGATGAAGCCCGAGCCCAGGCCGCGCATGGGCACGCTCTGCTCGCGCGGCACCTGGCCGCGGAACTGGCGGAAGAACTGGAAGAACGGGTCGTCCGGGTCCATGCCGGGCATCTCCGGCATGCCGGCCGAGGTCTTGGTGGTGCCTTCCACGCTCACGTTCACGACCGCGGGGCCCGCTTTGGCCACGAGGTCCGTGAAGCCGTTCAGCGGCAGGCTGGTGGCCGCGGGGTTCGCGGCCGGAGCTGCGACGCCGGCCACCACCATCGGGTTGGCGTGCGCCTGTGCGAACGGGGCTTCCACGTATCCGCGATACGCCGCCGCTCCGGTTCCGACAAGGCCGGCCGCCACGAGGGCGCCGACGAGGGCTCTTGCTTTCATTCGTTCTCTCTCCACACGGGAATGGGGCAGCCTTTGCAGGCTGGATGCAGAGAGTGTGGGGGGCGAGGCTTAAGGGGGGCTTAAGGGGGGCTTAAGGGGGGCTTAAGGGGGGCTCGAGGCCACCCCCCACTGCTTCCACCACAGCAGCGCGAAGGTGGTCTTGGTGTCCGTGATGACGCCCTGGCGCACCCAGTCGAGCGCGTCGCCGATCTTCGCCTCGAAGCACTCGAGGTGCTCGCCCACGTCGGGCTTCGCGCCCACGTGGCGAAGCCTGCGCGCCGCGTAGAGCTCGATGATCTCGGTCGAATAGCCGATGGAGGGGTCGATGGTGACCATGTGGATCCACTCGCCGGCCTCGTAGCCGCATTCCTCGACCAGCTCGCGCTTCGCGGTGGCGAGCGCCGGCTCGCCGGGCTCGAGCTTGCCCGCGGGGATCTCCACGAAATGGCGGTGCCTGGGGTAGCGGTACTGGCGCTCGAGCAGGATCGTCTCGTCGTCCAGGAACGCGAGGATCATCACCGCGCCCGGGTGCTTCACGTACTCGCGGTGCGTGAGCGTCCCGTCGTGCAGGCGCACCGTGTCGCGGTACACCTTGAGGAAGCTGCCGTCGTAGGCGAGCTCGGACGAGACGGTGGTCTCGGAGAAGTCCGCGGTGAATTGCGGGGGCTTCGCCACGGCTTACATCGTCGCGGCGATGGCCCGCGAGCAGATCTCCACGAGCGGCGAGGGGATGAGGCCCAGGATCAACGTCGCGAGCGCCGTGGCCGAAAGCATCCAGCGGGTGTCGGCGCGCGCATCCAGCGTGATCTCGGTCGTCGGCGCATCCATGTACATGAGCTTCACGATGCGCAGGTAATAGAAGGCGCCCACCACCGAGAGAAGCACCGCGTAGACGACGAGCCAGGTGTAGCCCGCATCCAGCGCCGCGTTGAGCACGAAGAGCTTGGCGAGGAAGCCGACCGCGGGCGGGATGCCCGCCAGCGAGAACATGAGGATCAGCATCATGAAGGCGTACCAGCGCGAGCGCTGGTTCAGGCCCTTGAAGTCCTCGATGTTCTCGGCCTCGAAGCCCGCGCGCGACAGCAGCAGGATCATGCCGAAGGAGCCCAGCGTCATGATCGCGTAGACGATCACGTAGAACATCGCGGCCGTGTAGCCGGCCTCGTTGCCCGCGAGGATCCCCATCATCACGAAGCCCATGTGGGAGATCGTCGAGTAGGCGAGCATGCGCTTGAGGTTGCCCTGCGCGATCGCGATGATGTTGCCCACCGCGATGGAGGCCACGACGAGGATCACCAGCATCGGCTGCCAGTCGGCGGTGAGGCCCTGCAGGCCGTAGGTGAGCAGCCGGATGATGAACGCGAAGGCGGCGATCTTGGGCGCCGCGCCCACGATGATCGTGGTGGGCGTGGCCGCGCCGTGGTACACGTCCGGGATCCACATGTGGAAGGGCGCGTTGCCGAGCTTGAACGCGATGCCCGCCACGACGAACACCAGGCCGAAGAGCGCGTAGGTGTTGTGGCCGCCTTGCTCGATGGCATGGGCCACGCGCGAGAGCTCGAGCGACCCCGTGCCGCCGTAGATCATGGACATGCCGTAGAGCAGCAGGCCCGAGGAGAGCGCGCCCAGCACGAAGTACTTCATGGCCGCCTCGGTGGCGCGCACGGAATCGCGCTCCAGCGCCACCATCGCGTACTGCGAGAGCGCCATGAGCTCGAGGCCCAGGAAGAGCGTGATGAAGTGGTGCGCCGAGATCATCACCATCATGCCCAGCGTGCCGAAGAGCGCGAGGCAGAGGAACTCGCCCGTGAGCAGGCCGCGCAGCTCGAGGTAGGAGCGCGAGAGCACGAGGGTCGCCGCCACGGTGAGGAGCGTGGCGACCTTCAGCACCTGCGAGAGCGTGTCGGAGACGAACATGCCGTAGAACGTGACCGTCGGCCCCTGGCCGCCCGAGACGGTGCACAGGGCCGCCACGCCCGCGAGCGACACCAGCGTGAGCCCGTAGGTGAGGCGCTGCTCGTCGGCGCGGAAGAAGAGGTGCGCGACCAGCAGGATGGAGACCAGCGCCAGCAGCACGATCTCCGGCATCGCGGGCGCCACGGTGGCGAGGGAAAAGGTGGCGAGGTTCACGCTAGATCTTCGGCTGCGCGACGTGGCGCAGCAGCTCCTGGATCGTGGGATTCATGACGTCGGAAAGCGGCCTGGGGTCCAGGCCCATGGCGAGGACCGCGATGGCGAGCAGCGCCAGGAACACGAGCTCGCGCTTGCCCACGTCCTTCAGGGCGGCCACGTGCTCGTTCGCCACCGCGCCATACACGACGCGCTTGATCATCCACAGCGTGTACGCCGCGCCGAAGATGAGGGTCGTCGCGGCGAGGAAGGTGTACCAGAAGCTCACCTTCATGGTGCCGAGGATCACGGTGAACTCGCCCACGAAGCCGCTGGTGCCCGGCAGGCCCGAGTTCGCCATGGCGAAGAGCACGAAGAACGCCGCGAAGACCGGCATCGTGTTGGCCACCCCGCCGTAATCGGCGATCTGGCGCGAGTGCACGCGGTCGTAGAGCACGCCCACGCAGAGGAAGAGCGCGGCCGAGACGAAGCCGTGCGAGATCATCTGCATCAGCGCCCCCAGCATGCCCTCGCCGTTGAAGATGAACAGGCCCAGCGTCACGAACCCCATGTGCGAGATGGACGAGTAGGCGATGAGCTTCTTCATGTCCGACTGCACCAGCGCCACCAGGCCGATGTAGACCACCGCGATCAGCGACAGCGTGATCATGAAGCCGTCGAGCAGGTGCGAGGCGTCCGGCGCGATGGGCAGGTTGAAGCGCACGAAGCCGTATCCGCCGATCTTGAGCGTGATCGCCGCGAGGATCACCGAGCCGCCCGTGGGCGCTTCCACGTGCGCGTCGGGCAGCCACGTGTGCACCGGCCACATCGGCACCTTCACCGCGAAGGACATGAACATCGCGAGGAAGATCAGGACCTGCGCCGTGAGCGTGAGCGGGACCTGGTGGAAGTCCAGGATCTCGAAGCTGCCGTTGGTCTGCTGGTAGAGGTAGATGAACGCGGCGAGCATCAGCAGCGAGCCCAGCAGCGTGTACAGGAAGAACTTCACCGCGGCGTACACGCGGTTCGGGCCGCCCCACACCCCGATGATGAGGAACATCGGGATCAGCATCGCCTCGAAGAAGACGTAGAAGACCACGGCGTCCAGCGACGCGAAGACGCCGTTGATGAGGCCCGACATGATGAGGAACGCGGCCAGGTATTGCGCCACCTTGTCGGTGATCACCTCCCAGTGCGCGATCACCACCAGCACCGTCATGAAGCTGTTCAGCAGGATGAGCGGCATCGAGATGCCGTCCACGCCGAGGTGGTAGTTGATGTTGAAGTGCGCGATCCACGGGACGTTCTCGACGAACTGCATCGTGGCGACGCGGTCGAAGCCGGTCCACAGCGGGAAGCAGACGAAGAGGCCCAGGAGGGAGCCCGCGAGCGCGATCCAGCGTGCCGGGGCCGGGTCGCGGTCCTTGCCCACGAAGAGGACCAGGATGCCGAAGGCGATCGGCAGCCAGATGACGAGCGAGAGGATGGGAAGCCCTTGCAGCATGCTAGAGCTTCCTCAGGTAGAAAAGGAAGAAGGTGAGGAACGCGAACACCCCGAGGATCATGGTGAACGCGTAGGTGTAGATGTAGCCCGTCTGCATGCCGCGTGCGAAGCTGGCGAACATCCCGATCACGCGCGCCGTTCCGTTCACCATGATGCCGTCGATGATGGTCCTGTCTCCCCACGACCACAGGCCCGTGCCCACCTTGCGCGCGCCGCCCGCGAAGAACCAGTCGTTGAAATCGTCGAAACCGTACTTGCGGTCGAGGATCGTGACGAGCACGCCGAACTTCTTCCTCGCCACCGCGGCAAGCTCGGGCCGGTAGATGAAGAAGAACCACGCGGTGGCCGCGCCCGCGATGGCGAGCCAGAAGGGGACCGTCGCGACCGAGTGCAGCACCATCGCGCCCCAGCCGTGGAATTCCCGCGCGAGCTCTTCCATCGTCTCGGTCTTCGAGATCGCGCCGTCGAACCAGCCGCCGTAGAGCATCGGCTCGATGGTCATGGCGCCGATCACCACCGACGGGATGGCGAGCAAGATCAGCGGCAGCGTCACCACCCAGGGCGATTCGTGCGGCTTGCCGTGCATCTCCTTGTGCCCCGGCTCCTCCGCGCCGGACCCGCCATGTTCTCGTCCGTGCTCTGCGTGGTCTGCGTGGTTCAGATGGGTTTCGAACCGCTCCTTGCCGAGGAACGTCATGAACACGAGCCGGAAGGAGTAGAGGCCGCCCACGAAGACGGCGGCGAGCGCCAGCGCGTACGCGAATCCCGCGCCCGGCACGTGCGAGGCGGCGAGCGCCTCGATGATGGAATCCTTGGAGAAGAAGCCCGAGAACGGCGGGATGCCGGCGTTGGCGAACGCGCCGATGACCACGGTCCAGAAGGTGATGGGCATGTACCGGGCGAGCCCGCCCATCTTGCGCATGTCCTGCTCGTGGTGCAGCGCGATGATCACCGAGCCCGCGCCGAGGAAGAGCACTGCCTTGAAGAAGGCGTGCGTCATCAGGTGGAAGATCGCCACCGAGTAGGCCGACGCTCCCAGCGCCATCGTCATGTAGCCCAGCTGCGAGAGCGTCGAGTACGCCACCACGCGCTTGATGTCGTACTGCGTGATGGCGATGAGCGCCATGAAGAAGCAGGTGATGGCGCCGATCACGACCACGAACGAGCGCGCCGTCTCGGAGAGCTCGAAGAGCGGCGACATGCGCGCCACCATGAAGATGCCGGCGGTCACCATCGTGGCCGCGTGGATCAGCGCGGAAATCGGCGTGGGGCCTTCCATCGAATCGGGCAGCCACACGTGCAGCGGGAACTGCGCGCTCTTGCCCATGGCGCCCACGAAGAGGCAGATGCAGACCACGCTCATGAGCGACCAGTTCACGCCGGGCACCACCTGCACCAGCTTGGCCGCGAACTTGGGCGCCTCGGCGAAGATCGGCGCGTAGTCCAGGCCCCCGGTCACGGCGCCGAACTGCGCGAAGAGGATGGCGATGCCGAGCAGGAACCCGAAGTCGCCCACGCGGTTCACGAGGAAGGCCTTCAGGTTCGCGTAGATCGCCGTGGGCCGCGTGAACCAGAAGCCGATCAGCAGGTACGAGACCAGGCCCACCGCTTCCCAGCCGAAGAAGAGCTGGACGAAGTTGTTCGCCATCACCAGCATCATCATCGAGAAGGTGAAGAGCGAGATGTAGGCGAAGAAGCGCTGGTAGCCCGGGTCGTCGGCCATGTAGCCGATGGTGTAGACGTGCACCATGAGCGAGACGAACGTCACCACGGTCATCATCGTGACCGTGAGCTTGTCCACCAGGAAGCCCACCTGCAGGCGCCAGCCGTCGCCCGCGAGCCAGGTGTAGACCTCGGCGTCGAGGCGCGCGCCGGCCGCCACCTGCTGGAACGCCATCACGGAGGCCACGAACGAGATCGCGACCGAGGCGATGGTCACGGTGTGCGCGAAGGCGCGCCCCAGCTTCCAGCCGAGGAACCCCGCGAGGATCGCGCCCACGAGGGGGGCGAACGCCGCGATGAGGGAGAGGGTCATCAGGTCCATGTTGTTTTTCTCGTTTTCACGGGACTCGCGCCGCGCGCCTAGCCCTTGAGGCTCCCTAGATCGTCGACATTGATGGACTTGAGGTTGCGGAAGAGCGCGACCAGGATCGCGAGGCCGATGGCCGATTCGGCCGCGGCGACGGTGAGGATGAAGAACACGAACACCTGGCCCGAAAGGTCGGCGAGCTGGTGCGAGAAGGCGATGAAGTTCATGTTGACGGCGAGCAGCATCAGCTCGATCGCCATCAGCAGGATGATGAGGTTCTTGCGGTTGAGGAAGATGCCGACCACGCTCACCGCGAACACGAGCGCCGAGAGCACGAGGTAGTGGTTGAGCGGGATCATGGATTCGCTCCGTCGACCTTGGCGTCCGTCTCGGGCGCGACCTTCACGATCTTCAGGCGCCCCGCCGAATGGGCGAGGACCTGGAGGGCCGCGTCCTGGTACTTGGTTTCCTTGCGCGAGCGCAGCGTGAGCGCGATCGCCGCCACGATCGCCACCAGCAGGATCACCGAGGCGATCTCGAAGGGAAAGACGTAGTCGGTGTAGAGGACCCGGCCCAGCGCCTTGGTGTTGGAGTAGCCCGGGGGCGGCGCGCCCGCGCCCGCGCCGCCGGCGCTGCGCCAGAGCAGCCCCGCCATCTCGGCGGCCATCAGCACGCCCACGGTGCCCGCGAGCGGCAGGTGCTTCCAGAAGCCCTCGCGCAGCAGGTCGATGTTGATGTCGAGCATCATCACCACGAAGATGAAGAGCACCATCACCGCGCCCACGTACACGAGCACCAGCGTCATGGCGAGGAATTCCGCGTACATGAGGAGCCACAGCCCCGAGGCGGTGAAGAACGCGAGCACCAGGAAGAGCGCCGCGTGCACGGGGTTGCGGACCGTGATCACGAGGAAGCTCGTGGCGAGGAGCACGGCGCCGAAGCAGTAGAAGAGGATGAGGGTGAAGTCCATGGTCAGCGGTAGCGCGCGTCCTCGGCACGGCGCTCCGCCAGCTCCTTCTCGTAGCGGTCGCCGATGGCGAGCAGCATGGGCTTGGTGTAGATGAGGTCGCCGCGGCTCTCGCCGTGGTACTCGTGGATGTGCGTCTCGACGATGGAATCCACCGGGCAGCTTTCCTCGCAGAAGCCGCAGAAGATGCACTTCACGAGGTCGATGTCGTAGCGCGTCGTGCGGCGCGTGCCGTCGTCGCGCTGGTCGCTCTCGATGGTGATGGCGAGCGCCGGGCACACCGCCTCGCACAGCTTGCAGGCGATGCAGCGCTCCTCGCCGTTCGGGTAGCGGCGCAATGCGTGCACGCCCCGGAAGCGCGGCGAGGCCGGAGTCTTCTCCTCGGGGTAGAAGACGGTGATCTTGCGCTTGAACAGGTGCCGCCCCGTGAGCTGCAGGCCCTTGAACAGCTCCGAGAGCGCGAGGCTGCCCAGGATTTCCTTCGCGCGCGTGATGGGACTCGCTTGCATGGTCATTTCCCGAACCAGATGGAGAACGGGAACGTGTGCGCCACCGGCTCCATCATCATGAAGCCCACCACGGCGATCCACACGAGCGTGATGGGAATGAAAACCTTCCAGCCCAGCCGCATGATCTGGTCGTAGCGGAAGCGCGGGAACGTGGCCCTCACCCACAGGAACGCGAACATGAAGAAGCCGATCTTGGCGAGCAGCCACAGGATCGAGGGCTGCGCGAGCCACGAGATCGCCGGGCCGGCATTGCGCACGAACGGGAAGTTGAAGGGCGACAGCCACCCGCCCCAGAAGAGCAGCGGCGAGACGGTCGAGACGAGGATCATGTTCGCGTACTCGGCCAGGAAGAAGACCGCGAAGGTCATCCCCGAGTACTCGACGTGGAAGCCCGCGACGATCTCGCTCTCGCCCTCGGCCACGTCGAAGGGCGCGCGGTTGGTCTCCGCGAGGCCCGCGATGTAATGGATGAGGAAGAGCGGCAGCAGCGGCAGCCAGAACCAGCCGAGGAAGCCCCAGTCGCCGTCCTGGCGCATCACGATGGCCGAGAGGTTCATGCTCTGGCCGGCCATCAGCGCGCCCACGAGCGCGAAGCCCATGGCGATCTCGTACGAGACCATCTGCGCCGCGGCGCGCATGGCCCCGATGAACGCGTATTTCGAGTTCGAAGCCCAGCCCGCGATGATCACGCCGTAGATGCCGAGCGAGGTCATGGCGAGCATCACGAGGAGCGCGGCGTCCGCGTTGGAGACCACCCAGCCCGGCGCGAACGGGATGATCGACCACGCCGCCATGGCGGGCGCCACCGAGATGATCGGGGCGAGCAGGAAGAGCGCCTTGGAGGCGCCGGTGGGAATGAGCTGCTCCTTCATGAGGAGCTTGATGGCATCCGCGATGGGCTGCAGCACGCCCTTCCAGCCCACGCGGTTCGGGCCGATGCGCACCTGGATCCAGCCGATCACCCAGCGCTCGACCAGCTGGTAGTAGAGCACCGTGAGCAGCAGCGGCACGAGCACCATCACGATGCTGGCGATCGCATGCCCGAGCGTGTAGATGGGCGGGCCCCACTCGGCGCCGAACACCGAGTTCGAGAGGCTCTGCGCGCGCGCGGTGATGTCGTTCAGGTCGATCATGCGGCCGCCGTCTCCCGGGCCTTCGCAACGGTGAGCGCGCCTTCGCCCAGTGCCGCGGTCTCGGCCACGCCGCGCGCGACGCGCACCGCGCCGTCCGGCAGCGCGGCATCGATCGCCACGGCGAGGGTCGTGTTGCCGCCGCCCTGCTCGACGAGCGCGAAGTCGCCTGCGGCGACGCCCAGCTTCGCGGCGGTCGCGGCGTTCATGCGCGCCGTGCGCGAGGCCTTGCCCTCGGCGCTCTTCTGGAGCGCGCCCGAGCGCCGCACGATGGGATCGCTCGCGGTCCACGCGAACTCCGCCACGCGCTCGAGCGCCGCGGCGGGGGTGCGAAGCTGCCACTGGAACGTCGCCGCCTCGTTGCCCAGGCCCGCGCGGGCCCACGCCTGCAGGTCGGGCGCGATCTGAAGGCGCACCGCCTCGATGGTGTCCGGATGGAAGTCGGCGATCTCGAGGAGCGATCCGAGCATGCGCAGCACTTTCCAGCCGGGGCGGGACTCGCCCTGGGGCTTCACGGTGGCGTTGAACGATTGCACGCGGCCTTCCATGCTCACGAACGTGCCCGCGGTCTCGGTGAACGGCGTGATGGGCAGCACGACGTGCGCGCGCTCTGTGGCGGCGTTGCGATAGGCCGAGAGCACCACGTTGAATTCGGAATTCTCGAGCGCGGCGAGCGCCTGCGGGCCCATGTCGTGCTCGAGCTCGGTGCCCGCCACGATGTAGGCGCGGCGCGGGCTGGCGACCATGGCGCGCGCATCGAGCCCCGCGCCCTTCGGCACCGCTCCCGCGAGGTGGGCGCCGACCGCATCCGCGCCATCGGGCAATACGCCCACCACGGCGCCGGTGACGCGGCCGATCTCCTGGGCGAGCGCGAAGAGGACGGCGAAGTCGGGATGCTGCTGCGCGTAGTGCCCGAGGATGATGGCCGAGCGCTCGCGGCCCATGAGGCTCGCGGCGAAGGCTTTCTCCACGTCGCCCACGGCGCGCTGCGCGGCGCCGCCGAGGGTCTTGCCCGAAGCCTGCGCCAGGGCGGCGGCGATGGCGGCGAGCTCGCCCGCGAGCGCATCGGGTCGCGCCACGCGCCGGTTGGCGACCGGCATGAGCCAATCGTCGGCGGCCACGTGCAGCACGTTGACGGCGAGGCCCTTCTTCGCGGCCGCGCGCACGCGCGCCGACAGCAGCGGCTGCTCGCGGCGCAGCGTCGAGCCCACGAAGAGCACCGACTGGAGCTTCGCGAAGTCCTCGATCGCCATGCCGAGCCAGGGGGCGCCCTGGGTCTTCGCGCGGAAGTCCGACTGGCGCACGCGGGCATCGACGTTCTCGCAGCCCAGCCCGCGGGCGAGCCGCGCGGCGAGGAAATGCTCCTCGAGCGTGAGCTCGGGGGCCAGCAGCGCGCCCAACGCGGCGCCGCCGTGGCGCGCGGCCGCGTCCTTGAGGCCCTGGGCCGCGGCGTCCAGCGCCTCGGGCCAGTCCACCTCGTGCCATTGGCCGGCGCGCCTGACCCTCGGGCGCAGCAGCCGCTCTTCCGAATCGAGGCCGAGGTAGGCGAAGCGGTCGCGGTCCGAGATCCAGCATTCGTTCACCGGCTCGTTCTCGAGCGGCAGCACGCGCATCACGTGCTCGTTCTTCGACTGCACGATGAGCGCGGAGCCCAGCGAATCGTGGGCCGAGACCGACTTGCGCCGCGCAAGCTCCCAGTTGCGAGCGGTGTAGCGGAACGGCTTCGAAGTGAGCGCGCCTACCGGGCAGAGGTCGATCACGTTGCCCGAAAGCTCGGAATCCACCGTGCGCGAGACGAACGTGAGGATCTCGGAGTGCTCGCCGCGCCCGGCCATGCCGAGCTCCATGATGCCGGCGACTTCCTGCCCGAAGCGCACGCAGCGCGTGCAATGGATGCACCGCGTCATGTCCGTCGAGATGAGCGGGCCCAGGTTCTTGTTCACCACCACGCGCTTTTCTTCCTGGTAGCGCGAGGACGACGGGCCGTAGCCCACCGTGAGGTCCTGGAGCTGGCACTCGCCGCCCTGGTCGCAGATGGGGCAGTCGAGCGGGTGGTTGATGAGCAGGAACTCCAGCACGCCCTTCTGCGCCTGGATCGCGGAATCCGAGTGCGTCTGGACCTTCATGCCCTCGGTGGCGGGCGTGGCGCACGCGGGCAGCGGCTTGGGCGCCTTCTCCACCTGCACCAGGCACATGCGGCAGTTGGCCGCGATGGAGAGCTTCTTGTGGTAGCAGAAATGCGGCACGAAGACGCCGAGCTTCGTCGCGGCGTCCATCACCGTGGCGCCGTTCTCGACCGTGACCGCCTTGCCGTCGATCTCGAGGTTGATGGCCATCGTCAGTCCGCCGCCATCTTCGCGGCATCGGGGTTCGCGCTGCTGTAGCCGCCCGGCTTCACCGAGCAGCGCTTGTGCGCGATGTGGTGCTCGAATTCCTCGCGGAACACCTTCACGAAGGCGCGCGTGGGCATGGCCGCCGCGTCGCCGAGCGCGCAGATCGTGCGGCCCTGGATGTTGTCGGCGAGGTTGAGGAGCAGGTCCAGATCCTCCTTGCGGCCCTGCCCGTGCTCGATGCGATGCAGGATCCGGTAGAGCCAGCCGGTGCCCTCGCGGCACGGCGTGCACTGCCCGCAGGATTCCTCGTAGTAGAAGTACGCGAGCCGCTCGGCCGCGCGCACCATGCACGTGTCCTCGTCCATCACGATCACCGCGCCCGAGCCCAGGAACGAGCCCGCCTTGGCGATGGAGTCGTAGTCCATGTCGAGGGCCATCATCACGTCGGCCGGCAGCACCGGCATCGACGAGCCGCCGGGGATCACGCCCTTCAGCTTCTTGCCGCCGCGCATGCCGCCCGCCATCTCGAGCAGCTTCGCGAACGGGGTGCCGAGCTTCACCTCGTAGTTGCCGGGGCGCGCCACGTGGCCGGTCACCGAGAAGATCTTGGTGCCGCCGTTGTTGGGCTTGCCCATGGACAGGAACCAGTCGGCCCCGCGAGTGATGATGGCGGGCACCGCGGCGAAGGTCTCGGTGTTGTTGATGGTGGTGGGCTTGCCGTACAGGCCGAAGGAGGCGGGGAACGGCGGCTTGTAGCGCGGCTGCCCCTTCTTGCCCTCGAGCGATTCCAGCAGCGCCGTCTCCTCGCCGCAGATGTAGGCGCCGAAGCCGTGGTGCGCGTGCAGCTCGAAGTCGATGCCGCTGCCCAGGATGTTCCTGCCGAGATAGCCGGCCGCGCGCGCTTCCTCGAGGGCCTTCTCGAAGAGCTCGTACTCGACCCAGATCTCGCCGTGGATGTAGTTGTAGCCGACCGTGGCGCCGATCGCGTAGCCCGCGATGATCATGCCCTCGATGAGCATGTGCGGGTTGTAGCGGATGATGTCGCGGTCCTTGCAGGTGCCCGGCTCGCCCTCGTCCGAGTTGCACACCACGTACTTCTGGCCCGGGTAGTTCTTCGGCATGAAGGACCACTTGAGCCCGGTGGGGAAGCCCGCGCCGCCGCGGCCGCGCAGCGCCGACTTCTTCACCTCGGCGATGATCGCCTCGGGTGTGATCTTCTCGTTCACGACCCTCTTCAGCGCCTCGTAGCCGCCGCGCGATTCGTAGTCCCTGAGACCCCAGTTCTTGCCGTCGAGGCCCTTCATGATGACGGCGTCGGGGCCGTAGTCGAGCATCGTCATTTCTTGAGCTCCTCGACGAGGCCGTCGATCTTCTCGTGGGACATGAAGCTGCACATGCGCTTGTTGTCCACGATCATCACGGGCGCGTCGGCGCAGGCGCCCATGCACTCGCCTTCCTTCACGAGGAAGCGGCCGTCGGCCGAGACCTCGTTGTAGCCTTTCACGCCGCACTTGCGCTTCAGGTGCTCCGCGGCTTCCTCGCCCCCGGACAGCGCGCAGGGCAGGTTGGTGCAGACCACCACCTTGTGCCGCGCGCCGGGCTTCAGGTTGTACATGTTGTAGAACGTCGCCACCTCGTAGACCCACACCGGCGGCATGTTCAGGACCTGGGCGACCTCCTCCATGATCTCGTTGGAGATCCACCCGTCCTGGTCCTGCGCGACGGCGAGCGCGCTCATCACCGCGCTCTGGCGCTGCTCGGGCGGGTACTTCTTCGCCTCGCGCTCGATGCGTTGCAGGGATTCGGGGGTGAGGAGCGCCATGTGCCTATTCGCCCTTCCAGTAATCGACGGCGCCCGACTTCTCGGTCATGTGGCGGATGCGGGACTCCCCGCCGCCGCCGAACGCGCCGACCTTGCCGGAATCCGGGTATTCGCAGACCTCCGCCGGCATCATCGTGGATACCGAGATGTAGGCGAGCTCCGCGTTCGAGTCGTTGATGATCTGATGCGCGGTCTCGGGACCGCCCGTCGGGCAGCAGATGAAGTCGCCGGCGCGCACCTTGCGCCGCTCGGCGCCGTAGCGCAGCGTCCCCTCGCCCCTCACGATGAAGAACATCTCCTCCTCGCCGCGGTGGCTGTGGAACGGGCACGAGATCTTCCCGGGCGGCACCACGTCGTACGAATAGCCGAGGTCCCTGGCGCCCACGAGCGGGCCGATGCGCGCGGCATCGGTCTCGAACTTGCCGCCCACTTCCGACCAGTGCTCGAGCTTGAGCTCGTCGATGTTCACGACCCGCTGGTCGATCACGCGCTTCACCGGTCGATCTCCCCGAACACGATGTCCATCGTGCCGATGATCGCCACCACGTCGGCGATCATGTGGCCCTTGGCCATCTCGTTCATGGCCGAGAGGTGCGCGAAGCCGGGCGCGCGGATCTTCAGGCGCCACGGCTTGTTGGCCCCGTCGCTCATGAGGAAGATGCCGAACTCGCCCTTGGGGTGCTCGATGGCGCAATACACCTCGCCCGGGGGCACGTGCATGCCCTCGCTGAAGAGCTTGAAGTGATGGATCAGCTCTTCCATGCTTTCCTTCATCTCGACGCGCGTGGGCGGCGCCACCTTGTGGTTCGCCGTGATCACGGGGCCGGGGTTCTCGCGCAGCCACTTCACGCACTGGCTGATGATCTTGTTCGACTCGCGCATCTCCTGCACGCGCACGAGGTAGCGGTCGTAGCAATCCCCGTTGGTGCCGATGGGGATGTCGAAATCCATCCGGTCGTACACCTCGTAGGGCTGCTTCTTGCGCAGGTCCCACGCGATGCCCGTGCCGCGCAGCATCGGGCCCGTGAAGCCCAGGGCCTGGGCGCGCTCCGGCGTCACCACGCCGATGCCCACCGTGCGCTGCTTCCAGATGCGGTTCTCGGTGAGGAGCGTCTCGTAGTCGTCGACGTAGCCGGGGAAGCGCCTGGTGAAATCCTCGATGAAATCGAGGAGCGATCCCTGGCGGTTCTCGTTGAGGTCGCGCACCGCCTCCGCGCTGCGCACCGTGGTGGGCGCGTACTTCGGCATCCTGTCCGGCAGGTCGCGGTACACGCCGCCCGGCCGGTAGTACGCCGCGTGCATGCGGGCGCCCGAGACGGCCTCGTACATGTCGAGCAGGTCCTCGCGCTCGCGGAACGCGTAGAGGAAGATCGTCATGGCGCCCACGTCCAGGCCATGCGAGCCGATCCACAGCAGGTGGTTCAGGATCCGCGTGATCTCGTCGAACATCACGCGGATGTACTGCGCGCGTATCGGCACGTCCACGCCCAGCAGCTTCTCGATCGCCATCACGTAGGCGTGCTCGTTGCACATCATGGACATGTAGTCGAGGCGGTCCATGTAAGGAACGCTCTGCAGGTACGTGCGCGTCTCGGCGAGCTTCTCGGTGGCGCGGTGCAGCAGCCCGATGTGCGGGTCGGCGCGCTGGATCACTTCCCCGTCCAGCTCCAGCACCAGGCGCAGCACCCCGTGGGCCGCCGGATGCTGCGGCCCGAAATTCATCGTGTAGTTGCGGATCTCGGCCATCTACTTCTTCCCCGAATCGCCGTACGAGTCTTCGCGCGTGACGCGCGGCACGACCTCGCGCGGCTCGATGGTGACGGGCTGGTACACCACGCGCCGCTGCTCGGGGTCGTAGCGCATCTCGACGTAGCCCATGATGGGGAAATCCTTGCGGAACGGGTGCCCCATGAAGCCGTAGTCGGTGAGGATGCGGCGCAGGTCCGGGTGCCCGCGGAAGACGATGCCGTAGAGGTCGAAGGCCTCGCGCTCGTACCAGTTGCCCGAAGGCCAGACCGAGAGCAGCGAGTCCACCGCGGGGAATTCGTCGTCGGGACAGAAGACGCGCACCCGCACGCGCCAGTTGTGCCTGATCGACAGCAGGATGTAGACGACCGCGAAGCGGCCGCCCTCCGGCGCGCCGTTGAAGCCCTGGTAGTCGATGCCGGCGATGTCCAGGAGCTCCGTGAAGGCGAGCGACGGGTCGTCGCGCAGGCGCATGGCCGCCTCCACCAGGTCCGCGGCGGCGACCTCGATGGTGAGCTGGCCCCGGTCCGGGGTGCTCGCGCGAAGCTTCCCGCCGAGCGAGGCGGCGAGCGCGGACTGCAGGGTCTCGAGGGATGCCATCAGCGGCGCGAGATGGTTTGCGTGCGCTTGATCTTGTTCTGCAGCTGGAGCAGGCCGTAGATCAGCGCTTCGGCGGTGGGCGGGCAGCCGGGCACGTAGATGTCCACGGGCACGATGCGGTCGCAGCCGCGCACGACGGAGTACGAATAGTGGTAGTAGCCGCCGCCATTGGCGCACGAGCCCATGGAGACGACCCAGCGCGGCTCGGCCATCTGGTCGTACACCTTGCGCATCGCCGGCGCCATCTTGTTGCACAGCGTCCCGGCCACGATCATCACGTCGGACTGGCGCGGGCTGGGGCGGAACACGATGCCGAAGCGGTCCAGGTCGTAGCGCGAGGCGCCGGCGTGCATCATCTCCACGGCGCAGCAGGCGAGCCCAAAGGTCATGGGCCAGAGCGAGCCGGTGCGCGCCCAGTTGAGCACGCTGTCCACCTGCGTGACGACGAAGCCGTGCTGCGAGATGCCTTGCGAGAGGTCAGCCACGGGTCACTCCCATTCCAGCGCGCCCTTCTTCCATTCGTAGACGAAGCCCACCACGAGGATGGCGAGGAAGACGAGCATCGCGATGAAGCCGAACCAGCCGATGTCCTGCAGGACCACGGCCCACGGGAAGAGGAACGCGATCTCCAGGTCGAAGAGGATGAAGAGGATCGCGACCAGGTAGTAGCGCACGTCGAACTTCATGCGCGCGTCCTCGAAGGCCTCGAACCCGCATTCGTACGGGGAAAGCTTCTCGGGATCCGGATTGTGGGCGCCGGAAAAGCGCGCGAGCACCCCGCTCGTCACGATGGCGCCGATGCCGACCGCCGCGCCGATGGCGAGGAAGAGCAGGACTGGGAAGTAGTTGGCTAGCAAAGGTCCAGGATCCAGCTCGAATTTGGTGCCGTCGAAGAGACTCGAACTCTTACGCCTTTCGGCACTGCCCCCTCAAGACAGCGTGTCTACCAATTCCACCACGACGGCCTGTCGCTACCGCTTGATAAAGCGCAAACGCTGCGTTGCTACTTCGGAATCTCCGACGATTTTTCAGCCGGGGGAGCCGCCGGCGCCGGTGCCGAGGTAGCGGGCGCCGCCGGTTTCGTTTCGGTCGCGGCCTTGGGCGCCGGGGCGTCCAGGGTCTGCGTCACGCTGCCGCCCTTGGAGGGCGCCGTGAAATAGGTGAGCCCGAGGCTCGTCGCGAAGAACACCGCCGCGAGGATGGCGGTGGTGCGCGACAGGAAGTTGGAAGCGCCCGCGGAGCCGAACAGGCTCCCGGCCGAGCCGCTGCCGAAGGCCGCGCCCATGTCGGCGCCCTTGCCGTGCTGCAGGAGCACGAGGACGACGATGCCGATCGCGGCGAGGATATGGAACATCAGGACTGCCGTTTGCATCCGTCTCAACCTTTCGACTGGGCGCTGGCCGCTCGCCAGATCGCCACGAATTCTTCCGCCACCAGCGACGCGCCTCCGACGAGGCCGCCGTCGACGTCCGGCATCGCGAAAAGCTCCGCCGCGTTCGCCGCCTTCACGCTGCCCCCGTACAGGATGGGAACGCGCGCGGCCACCGAGGTTTCCTTCGCCGCGACGCGCTTGCGGATGAACTCGTGCGCATCCTGCGCCTGCCGCGACGTCGCCGTCTTGCCGGTCCCGATGGCCCAGACCGGCTCGTAGGCGATCACTGCCCCTTCCAGCACCTGCGCGCCCTTCTCGAGCACCGCATCCACCTGCCGCGCGAGCACTTCGTTCGTCGCCCCGCGCTCCCGCTCCCCGAGGGTCTCGCCGACGCAGAAGATCGGCGTGAGGCCCGCGCGCTTCGCGGCGGCGAACTTCTCCGCGACCATCGCGTCGGTGTCGCCGAAGATCGAGCGGCGCTCCGAGTGGCCCACGATCGCGTAGCGCGCGCCCATCTCGGCGATCATCGCCCCCGACACTTCCCCGGTGTATGCGCCCTTGTCATAGCGGCTGCAGTCCTGGGCACCCCACGCGATGGCCGTCCCGCGAAGGATTTCCCGTGCCTGCGAAAGGTACGGATAAGGCACGCACACCACGCAGGCGGCCGGTTCGCTTTTCTGGACGTCCCTGAGGAGTGCCCTCAGCAACGCCTCGTTGGCGGCAAGGGTTCCGTTGAGCTTCCAGTTGCCGGCAACGACTTTTGACCGCATGCGATCCTCAAATCCCGTCGATTTTACCAAGAAATGAGGCCGGGGTCATTCCCGACCGCACCGTCATCCCCGTGAAGACGGGGATCCACGGCCTCAGGCGACTGCCCGGGCCCCGGCCTTCTTGACCGCCGCCGCGATCTCCTCGGCGAGGCCCTTCACGTGGGCGCGGTCCTCGCCCTCGACCATCACGCGCACGACGGGCTCGGTGCCCGAGGGGCGCAGCAGGACGCGGCCGTGGCCGGCGAGCGCGCCTTCGGCGCGCGCCACTGCCTCGCGCACGGCGGGCGATTGCAGGTCGAGCTTTCCTTCCGTGCGGACGTTCACCAGCACCTGCGGCAGGAGCCGCAGCTCGCCCGTGTAGGCCGCGAGCGACTGCCCCGAGCTCACGAGCGCCGCGAGCACCTGCAGCGCGGAAATGATCGCGTCGCCCGTCGTGTGGCAGTCGAGGCAGAGCAGGTGCCCGGAATTCTCGCCCCCGCACTCCCAGCCGCGCTCGAGCAGCAGCTCCAGCACGTAGCGGTCGCCGACCCGCGCGCGCGCGAAGTCGATGCCCATGTCCGCGAGCCGGCGCTCGAGGGCGAAGTTGGTCATGAGCGTGCCGGCCACGCCGCCCTTCAGGCGCCCTTCGGCGCGGCGATGCTTCACCATCGCGAAGAGCAGCTGGTCGCCGTCGAAGAGCGTGCCGTCGCGGTCGGCCATGGCGAGGCGGTCGCCGTCGCCGTCGAAGGCGATGCCGAAATCCGCTTTGTGCTCGACCACCGCGCGGCCCACCGTGGACGGATGCGTGGCGCCGCAGCCTTCGTTGATGTTGATGCCGTTGGGGTGGCTGCCGATGGCGACGACCTCGGCGCCCAGCTCCTGGAAGACGCGGATGCCCACGCGATAGTTGGAGCCATGCGCGCAATCGACCACCAGCTTCACGCCGCGCAGCGTGCAGCTCCTCGGGAAGCTCGCCTTGCAGAACTCGATGTAGCGGCCCTCCGCGTCGGGAAGGCGCTCGGCCTTGCCGAGCTGCGCCGAGGGCGCGACCGCCAGCGCATCGTCGAGCAGCGACTCGATCTCGCTTTCCACGGCGTCGGGCAGCTTCATGCCGTCGGCGGAGAAGAACTTGATGCCGTTGTCCTCGTACGGGTTGTGCGAGGCGCTGATCATCACGCCCGCCGACAGGCGCAGCGCGCGCGTGAGGAAGGCCACCGCCGGCGTGGGCATCGGCCCCACCAGGACGGTATCCACGCCCGCGGCCGACAGGCCCGATTCCAGGGCGGACTCGAGCATGTACCCCGAGATGCGCGTGTCCTTGCCGATCAGCACCGTGGGCCGGCTGCGGTGCGGCGGCGCGATGTCGGCGCGCGAGAGCACCTTGCCCGCGCAATAGCCGAGCTTGAGGACGAAATCGGGGGTGATGGGCGGCTCGCCCACGCGCCCGCGGATTCCATCGGTACCGAAGAATTTCCGGGTCATCGCAATTCCATCCAGACTTTCAGCGCATCGACCGTCTCGCGCACGTCGTGCACGCGCACGAGGCTCGCGCCATTCTGCACCGCGAGCAGGGCCGCGGCAACGCTCGCCGCGGTGCGCTCCGGGGCCGCGCGCCCCGTGAAATCGCCCAGCATCTTCTTGCGGGAAAGGCCCACGAGCAGCGGGTAGCCGAGCGCGGCAAGGCGCGGCAACGCGTGGAAGAGCTCCTTGTTGTGCTCGACGGTCTTGCCGAAGCCGAAGCCCGGGTCCAGCGCGATGCGGTCGCGGGCCACGCCCCCGGATTCGAGGCGCGCGGCGCGAGAAAGCAGGAACGACTCGACTTCGGCCACCACGTCGTCGTAGTGAGGCGCTTTCTGCATCGTCGCGGGCGTGCCCTGCATGTGCATCACGACCACGCCCACGTCCGCGCCCGCCACCGCGTCGATTGCCCCTTCCGCGCGGAACGCATTCACGTCGTTCACGACCGAACAGCCGGCCTCGATCGCGGCGCGCATCACCTCGGGCTTCGAGGTGTCCACCGACACGGCCACACCCTTCGCGGCGAGCGCTTCCACCACCGGGATCACGCGCCGCAGCTCTTCGCCGGCCGGGACGGCGGCCGCGCCCGGGCGCGTGGACTCGCCGCCCACGTCCACGAAATCGGCGCCGTCATCGCGAAGCGCGAGCCCATGCGCGATCGCCGCGCGCGCATCGATGTAGCGCCCGCCGTCGGAGAACGAATCCGTGGTGACGTTCACGATGCCCATCACGAGGGGGCGCGGAAAGGAAAAAGGGGTGGCCCAAGGCCACCCCTCGCGAGACTTCGGCGGCGCCGCGGCGCTCAGGCGCTCTCCGGCGACGCGCTGGGCTCGGTGCCCCGCGGCGTGCCGCCGTCCGAAGGCGGCTGCGGCCGCACGGCGACGGGCTTGGGCGGGCGCGGCGGCCGGCCGGCCATGATGTCGTCGATCTGGTTCGCGTCGATGGTCTCCCATTCGAGCAGCGCCTTGGCCATCACCTCGACCTTGTCGCGGTTCTCCTCGAGCAGGCGCCGCGCGAGCGCGTACTGCATGTCGATGATCGCGCGCACCTCCTTGTCGACGGCGTTCATCGTCTCGGCCGACATGTTCTGGTGCGTGGTGACCTGGCGGCCGAGGAACACCTCGCCCTCGTTCTCGCCGTACACCATCGGGCCCAGCGCGTCGGTCATGCCCCACTCCGTCACCATGCGCCGCGCCATCTCGGTGGCGCGCTTGAAGTCGTTCGCGGCGCCCGTGGTCATCTGGTTCATGAAGATCTCTTCCGCGATGCGCCCGCCGAAGAGGACCGCGATGTTGTTCAGCAGGTAATTCCGGTCGTAGCTGTAGCGGTCCTCGACCGGGAGCTGCATGGTCACGCCCAGCGCGCGGCCGCGCGGGATGATGGTGACCTTGTGCACCGGGTCGGTCTTGGGCAGCAGCTTCGCCACGATCGCGTGGCCCGACTCGTGGTAGGCGGTGTTGCGGCGCTCCTCCTCGGGCATCACCATCGAGCGGCGCTCGGCGCCCATGATCACCTTGTCCTTGGCGCGCTCGAAGTCGTCCATGTCCACCAGGCGCTTGGAGCCGCGGGCGGCGAAGAGGGCCGCCTCGTTCACGAGGTTCGCGAGGTCCGCGCCCGAGAAGCCGGGCGTGCCGCGCGCGATGATGGAGGCGTCCACGTCCGGCGCGATGGGCACCTTGCGCATGTGCACGAGCAGGATCTGCTCGCGGCCGCGGATGTCCGGCAGCGGCACCACCACCTGCCGGTCGAAGCGGCCGGGGCGAAGCAATGCGGGATCCAGCACGTCCGGGCGGTTGGTCGCGGCGATCACGATCACGCCCGAGGTCCCCTCGAAGCCGTCCATCTCGACGAGCAGCTGGTTCAACGTCTGCTCGCGCTCGTCGTTGCCGCCGCCCAGGCCCGCGCCGCGCTGGCGCCCCACGGCGTCGATCTCGTCGATGAACACGATGCACGGGGCGTTCTTCTTCGCCTGCTCGAACATGTCGCGCACGCGGGCCGCGCCCACGCCGACGAACATCTCGACGAAGTCGGAGCCGGAGATGGAGAAGAACGGCACCTTCGCTTCGCCCGCGATGGCGCGGGCGAGCAGCGTCTTGCCCGTGCCGGGCGAGCCCACCATCAGCACGCCGCGCGGGATGCGCCCGCCCAGCTTCTGGAATTTCGACGGGTCGCGCAGGAAGTCCACCAGCTCGCCCACTTCTTCCTTCGCCTCGTCCACGCCCGCGACGTCGGCGAACGTGACCTGGTTCTGGTTCTCGTCGAGCATGCGCGCGCGCGACTTGCCGAACGAGAAGGCGCCCCCGCGCCCGCCGCCCTGCATCTGGCGCATGAAGAAGATCCACACGCCGATCAGCAGCAGCATCGGGAACCACGACACGAAGATGCTCATGAGGAGCGACTGCTCCTCGACCGGCTGCGCCTCGACCTGCACGCCGAACTTCATGAGGTCGCCCACCATCCACGGATCCTGGATGCCGGGCGTGTTGACGGTGTACGTCTTGCCGTCCTTGGAGGTCGCCTTGAGGGTGCGGTTGTTGTCGAGCTTCACGCGGGCGATGTGGCCCGCCTTGGCCTCATCCATGAAGGTCGAGTAGTCGAGCGAGTTCTGGCTCGATTGGCGGTTGCCGACCTGCATGAACACCATGGTGAGGATCACGCCGATGACGAGCCAGACCATGATGGTGCGAATGGTGTTGTTCACGAGCGACTTTCCTTTTCCGTAAAAAGACCGGCGAATCAGGCAGATGGGGGACCGACCACTCTAGCAAAATTCCGGCGCCGTGGCGTGCTTTCAAGCCCCCTCGGCATTTTCCCTCCGTAGCCCTAGGGTTTCCTACCGCGGCCGGGGTTCCCGGGCGAGCAGGAATTGCTCGGCACTCTCGTCCCGGGAAGCCGCGGGCTTGCGCACCACGACCTTGCCGAAGGCGCGCCTGAGCGAAAGGAGCAGCTCGTCGAAGCCCGCCCCCTGGAACACCTTCACGAGGAATGCGCCCCGGGGGGAAAGGCGCTCCAGCGCGAAGTCGCGCGCCGCCTCGGCAAGGGCCATGGAACGCGCCTGGTCGCTCGTCGCGATGCCGCTCATGTTGGGCGCCATGTCCGAAAGGACGAGGTCCGCCTGGCGGCCCTGCAGGGCGCCCGCCACGGCCGCGAGGCCCGCATCCGAAGAGAAATCCCCCTGCACGAACGTGACGCCTGTAACCGGCTGCATCTCGAGCAGGTCGATGGCGACGACCTTGCCGGCCTTGCCCACGCGCCGGGCCGCGACCTGCGACCAGCCGCCCGGGGCCGCGCCCAGGTCCACCACGACCATGCCGGGCTTGAGGAGCTTGTCGCGCTCGTCGATCTCGGTGAGCTTGTAGGCCGAGCGCGAGCGGTAGCCTTCCTTCTTCGAGCGCTGCACGTAGGGGTCGTTCACGTGCCGGCGCAGCCACTGCTTGCTGGAGTGGGATTTCTTCATCAGCCTTATACTGCGCCGATGCCCCTCACCGCGAAAAAACGCAGCGAGCTGCGCGCCCGGGCGCACAAGCTCTCGCCCATCGTCATCATCGGCGACAAGGGCCTCACCGACGAGGTGCTGGCCGAGGTCGACCGTTCGTTGAAAGCCCACGAGCTCATCAAGGTGCGCGCCGCCACGGCCGACCGGGATGCCCGCGAGATCTTCTTCGAGAAGATCTGCGAGGCGCTGGGGGCGCAGGAAGTGCAGGAGATCGGGAAGATCCTCGTGGTCTACCGGGAAAATCCCGAGAAGACCGGCGACCTCAACCGTACCGAACGTCCACGATCTCGAACTCCTTCACCCCGCCCGGAGTCCGGACCTCGGCGACGTCGCCCGAGGACTTCCCGATGAGCGCCTTGGCGATGGGAGACGAGTAGGAGATCTTGGCGAGCTTCAGGTCCGCCTCGTCCTCGCCCACGATCTGGTAGACGAGCGTCTCGCTGGTCGTGACCTCGATCAGCTCCACCGTGCAGCCGAACACCACGCGGTCGTCGTCGTCGAGGAGCGCCGGGTCGATGATCTGCGCGTTGGCGAGCTTGGTCTCGAGCTCGATGATGCGGCCCTCGATGAAGCCCTGGCGCTCGCGCGCCGCCTCGTACTCGGCGTTCTCCGTGATGTCGCCCTGCGCGCGCGCCTCCGCGATCGCCGTGATCACGCTGGGGCGCTCCACCGTCTTCAGCTTGTGCAGCTCGGCGCGCAGCTTCTCGGC
>Ga0335070_10000783_pt1 | contig 36300 bp, 48 predicted proteins | sample Lox_Sample_13_FD_206722 | JGI IMG/M metagenome (GOLD analysis project Ga0335070, IMG submission 206722) | Soil microbial communities from Loxahatchee National Wildlife Refuge, Florida, United States - Lox_Sample_1.3 | ecosystem: Environmental > Terrestrial > Soil > Wetlands | place: USA... | reverse complement strand
ATCTGGTGAAAGAGCGGAGTACAGCTAAACCATAATTGGCTGCTTCGATATCCAGGACCTGGACAAGCTGGCAATATGGTTTCTGTGAGGTTGTCCCTGAACCTTACACAGCCAGGATAAAAAAAACAAGAACCGCTATGCAAAACCACTTGCAGCGGTTCCTCCGATGAAATCCGCGTGGGTGGAGGCGAAAGTGCACTTAAATTCCCCATTGGAAGGACATTGTTGGTCATGCTCTTTCGCAATCCAAACCCGCTCACTTCCCATTTCGGATTCCCATTCAGATAACTGACTTTTGAATACCCTTATAGTCTAATGACTCCTCAAAAAAAAGTCAACTAATTCATCCAAACTTGTTTCATTTTGAAACGTTATTTCTATGATCATGTTTCAATATGAAACGGGGCCTGAGCCTTCTAAGTTCCCTGGTCCGGATAAGGAGTGTTGCGGTAATCCTCCATATACACACCGTACTTTTTGATCTTTCGCCATAATGTGGTCCTTCCAATCCCGAGCACTTGCGCCATTCGGCTCAGGTTCCCACGGCATAATTCTGCGGCCTGCACGATCGTCTGGCGCTCCACATCGATCCATGGCTGGATCTTGTGTTCTTCCAGGTCTCCCGCCATGCTCCAGGATAAATTACGTACCGGCACGGGAAGGTGAGCAAGCTCGATCACCCCATCTGGCCCAACCATCGAAGCCGCCGGACCGAGAACAGCTTCCAACTCGCGAATATTCCCGGGCCATGGATATTTCTTCATCACTTCCAGCACGCCCGGCCCCAGGCTGAGGGGGTGGTTTAACTGGCGTGACAGGCGGCTGCAGATTCTCTCGACAATCATCGGAATGTCTTTCGGCCGCTCGCGCAGGGATGGCAGGGTGATAGTGAATGCACTCAACCGGTAGAACAGATCTCGCCGGAACCTGCCTTCCACGACCAGCTTTTCAATTTTCGCCGCTGTTGAAACAACTACCCGCAGATCTACCTCGATGGGCCGGTCCCCACCCATCCGCTGTACCATGCCCAATTCGAGCACATTGAGCAGAATCGCCTGGGCTTCCAGTGGAAGCGCATCCACGTCCTGAAAAAAGAGCGTACCCCCCTGGGCCAGCTCAAACTTGCTCGGCCGTCCGCCAGGTCGCTTCGAGGCTGGGCCCTCTTCATATCCGATCAGCTCGCTCACTGCCAGCTCATTTGGTACAGACGAACAGGCGAAGATGATGAATGGGCCTTCCCTGCGCAGGCTCTCGTTGTGAATAGCCCCGGCCAGGACATTTTTCCCCGTGCCCACTTCTCCGCGAATCAAGATGCTTGCCTTTGCCAGCGCAGCCGATTTGACAAAGGTTTGCACCCGCTTCATCTGGGGCGAATCCCCGGGGATGTCGTCCAGGGTCAGGCGGGCATGCGCGCCAACCTGGCGGTGGATCAATTGGCGAACCTCCGTGATCGGCCGGAAGGTTGCAATGATCCATTGCAGCCCATTTTTATTCACCACAAAACGCAGGCTGAGAATGCAGTTGACCGTTTTCTGGCCAATGATCAGATTGGTTTCCACGTCGGTGAGCGGCTCATGGGCATCGATCGCGGCCTGGATGAAGGGTGGATAGGACAAAAAATCATCCGTCTTCTGTCCAACAAGACCCTGGGCAGACCGCTCCATCACCCGCGTAGCATAATTATTGATGTGGATCAAAACCCGCTCCCCGTTCCAGACAACGATCCCTTCCGAGATGGTATCCAGAATGGCGATCAATTGGGCCAACTGGCTGTTGTTTTCCGCCAGGAGGCTATCCGCCTGGCGCTGCGCTTCGATCGCCTTTGCCCCGGCTATCACCAGGCTGAGCGAGTACGGCTGGTAGCGATCGGTGGTCGTCAGCAGTCCTAAGACCCCCAGGACGCGCCCGCTCACGTCGAAAACTGGCGCCGCCGCATCCGCCAGGTCGTGAAACTGGAAACAGTAGTGTTCGGGGCCATATACCTCGACCGGCATGCGCTCGGTCAATGCCAGTCCAAGTGCGTTGGTGCCCACATGGCCTTCCGTGAACAGCTCTCCGGTGGCGATCCCCATCCCCGCCAGCAGCTCTAAAACTTTTGAGTCCGCCTGCATATCCAGAATGTAGCCGGTCCCATTGAGGAGGACAACGGCTTCTTGATTAGATTTCAAGTTAATGGAGATGTCCTCCATGATCGGGCGGGCGATTGAGATCAGGTCGAAGCTGGCCACCTGAGCCGCCAGAAAATGGTCCGGATTGAGCTTGTTGAATTTGATCGTTTGGAAGGGATTGATCCGCGCCCGGCAGCGCTCCCAGGAACTGGCTACGATCGGAGAAACCTCGGGGACGATATGCTCGTGACTGGTGAACTCGGTCCAGGCGTGGAGAAGCTTATCCAAATCCATAATTTCCCTGTAATCCCGATGGATGGAGCGGGCAGAATGATTATAGCATGAGGGAGAGTGTCGGCCATGAAATTTGGGCCTTTGTGTTTCTCCGTGGAAGGATCCATATTGATCTATCTTTTTAGTCCAGATATGCGATAATTATTCCAGGGTTGATTTTTTCAGGGACGTGGGCAAAATTGGCATTTCTGGGCCCTTTCGGTGGAGCTTCTCCGCTAGAGCCGCGCTTAGCGCGATGCGGTCATCCCAGGGATATTCCACCTCACCAAAACACATCGACTGTTCGTGTCCCTTGCCGCATATGATCACCAGGTCCCCGCAGCCTGCCTGGCCGACTGTGAAGCGAATCGCCTCCCCGCGGTCGGGAACACGCCAGAAAGTTTTCCCCTCCACGCCGTCCCTGAGCCGCGCCCCCAGTGCCATCTCCTCGAGGATCGCGTCCAGCGATTCAGTTCGCGGGTCCTCGGCGGTTAGCACCGTGAAATCGGCGAGCTCCGTGGATACTTCAGCCATCATGCGCCGCTTCTCGCGGTCGCGCAGGCCGGCTGAGCCAAACACAGCCCAGACTTTTCCGCCGGTCATCGTCCGGGCAGCTTCGAGGGCTCGTTTCAACGCGTTGGGGGTATGGGCAAAATCGACGATGGCCAGGAAATCCTGGCCTACGTCGATGCTTTCCATCCGCCCGGGAACTCCGGCCAGATTGGCGATGCCCGCCTGCACGGCCTCCGGGGCAATGCCCAGCCCGGCGGTTGCCGCGGCGATAGCCGCCAGGCAGTTGGAAACGTTAAATGCCCCAACCAGCCGGGATTCCACCGGCAGGTCCACCCCAAGCCCTTCGGCGCGGAAGCGCAGCCTGCTGGGATCGTAATGGATCTCCTTCGCAACCAGGTCCGCCCCGGGGGCGAAGCCATAGCTCACCTGGCGAACCGGGGTTAAATGGGCCAGGTACTCGTAAGACAGGTCGTCACGGTTCAACACTGCCAGGCGCGGATTGCCCTGCGGTTTGTCGTGTGTCGCCGCCAGCGAGATCAGCAGGCTGGCTTTTGCTTCGCGGTAAGCCTCGTAGCTGCCGTGGTAATCGAGGTGCTCGTGGGTGATATTGGTGATCACACCCACATCGAATTCACAGGCAGTCACCCGGTGCTGGGCCAGCCCGTGGGAGGTCGCCTCGAGCACAACATGGGTGAGTCCCGCCGCGACCATCTGCGCCAGGTAGCGCTGCACGTCAGGCGCCTCCGGGGTGGTGACGTGAAACCCGGTGTCGAGCACATCCTCGCCGATGGTTGCGTTGACTGTGGAGATGATCCCCGCCCGTAGTCCGGCTGCCAGGAGGATCTGGTAGATCAGGTTGCTGGTCGTGGTCTTGCCATCCGTACCGGTCACCCCGACCACGGTCAGATGGTTGGCCGGATAGCCGTAAAAAGCCGCAGAAAGATAAGCCAGGGCTTTACGGGCATCGTCCACCCGGATATAAGGGACATTCCTGTCTGGTGGAAGCTCTACCCCGCTAGTCCCGACCACCGCCGCCGCCCCACGATCGATCGCTCCCGGGATATAGCGATGGCCATCCGTGTTTCCCCCAATCAAGGCGACGAAGACGAAGCCAGGCTGCACCTGGTGCGAGTCGTGCGCCAGACCAGAAATCTCAAGGTCAGGTGGAATGGGGGTGTACACAGGACCAGGAAACTGCGCGAACAGCTCGCGCAAAGTCCGATGGGGCAGAGCATTCATATCCATATTCAAAATGAGAACAGGGCCGCAGCGGCCGCCTGGGACCACTGGTACAGCGGCCCGAAAAAAGTCCCGGTCAGCAGGATCCCAACCACACAGGCCGCCAGGGCGATCACCCAGGGACGGGTCAGCCGCAATGGGCTGTCTTCTTCCTGCGAGCGGTATAAGTATACCGTCTTTAACACGGTCAGATAGTAGTAGAGGCCCACGACTGAGTTGATGATCCCCAGGATGGCCAGCCAGTAGAGCCGGGCGTCGATCGCTGCCGCGAATACCAGAACTTTTCCAACAAACCCGCCAAAAGGCGGGATTCCTCCCAGGGAAAGGAAGGCTGCGAGTAGCCCGAGCGCAAGACCCGGCGAGCGGCGGCTCAGCCCGGCGTAGGCCGAGATCTCGTCCGAACAAACGACCCGGCCGACAATGGAGACGATCCCGAACGCGGCCAGGTTGGTGACCAGGTACGCTCCCAGGTAGAAGATCGCACCCGCCTGGCCCAGGCTGCTCCCCGCGGTCACGCCGATGAGGATATAGCCGGCCTGGGCAATCGAAGAATAGGCCAGCAGGCGTTTGATATTTTTCTGGGTTAGCGCCAGGACGTTGCCGATGATCATGGATAGTGTGGCAATCAGCGCCAGCACGGCGGTCATATAGGGCCCGGCTCTGCCGACCAGGCTCGATGCGTCCCCCATAACGGTCGGTGGGAGCACGGCGATGACGAAGCGCATCAACACGGCAAACCCAGCCGCCTTAGAAGCGGTGGAGAGAAAGCCTGCGACAGGAGTGGGGGCTCCTTCGTAGACGTCTGGTGCCCAAAAATGGAACGGGGCGGCAGAAGCCTTAAAGCTGACCCCCACCAGGACGAGGAGCATAATCCCCAGCAGCGCGTAGACCGCCGCGCTTCCCTGCCGGGTAAACATCTCCTGGAAAATCTCCGCTACCCCGTAGATCCGCGTCGTACCGGTAAAGCCGTAGATCAGGCTGAACCCGTAGAGCATCACCGCCGAAGTGGTCGCGCCGTAAAGCATGTATTTGAACCCCGATTCGGTGGATTTATAGTCGCGGACGAGGAAGCCTGAGAGCGCGTAGAGTGGAATAGAGGTTGTTTCGATCGCCAGGAAGAGCATTACCAGGTCGGCGGAGGCGGCCATCAGGCACATCCCCATCGTCGCGGCGAGCGCCAGCAAGTAGAATTCACCCCGCTGGCCGAGGACGTCCCAATCCATGCCAAAAAGTGCGGTCAGGCTGGCGCCCAACAGGAATATTCCCTGGAACACGTAAGCCATCCAGTCCCAGCGCAGCATCCCGCCCCAGACCTCGGTCAGCCCGGGGTGCGGTGCGCCAAAAACGAGGTGCACGGCCAGGATAACCCACAGTCCTATCGCGGTGACCCAACCCAGCCAGCGCTGCGCCGGCTGTTTAAGGACCAGGTCGAGGAGCAGCACCAGCCCCCCCAGGATGACCAGCCCGATCTCGGGCAGGATGGCCAGAAAAAGAATCGGATCGACGCTCATTTAATCACTCCGAGGAGATATACGATATGGTCGACGCCGGATTGTACCATCGGAGTCATCAGAATTGGAAACAGGCCCAGGACGATCATGATAGTCGCCAGCCCGCTTACCGCGACTTTGTCCAGCACGGTCACGTCGCTGACACCCGCCAGCTCGACCGGAGCGTCGCCGAAGAAGACCCGGCTGACGACGCGCAGGATATAGGCCGCGGTCAGGAGGATGCCCAGCACAGCGATGATCGCATAGATGGGTGGCTGAGAGCGCCACACGCCCATAAAGACGGGGAACTCAGCCACGAATCCGGAGAAACCGGGCATCCCCATCGAGACAAACCCGGCGATGATAAACCCGATTGCCGCCCAGGGCATCTTGCGGAACAGCCCTCCCAGGCGGGAGATCTCGCGCGTGTGCGCCCGGTCGTAGACCATGCCAACCACGGCAAAGAAGAGAGCCGTCATCACCCCGTGACTGAACATCTGCATACCCGCGCCCAAAAAGCCCTCCCTGGAGAGGGTGGCAAAACCCATCATCACCAGGCCCATGTGCGAAACCGAGGAAAAGCCAATGACATACTTGAAATCGGTCTGGATCATGGCGATAAATGCCCCGTAGACCACGTTGATCGTCCCCAGGAGGAGGATCAGCCAGACCCAATCGTGCGCCCCTTGCGGCAGGAGCATGATCGCCGCGCGCAGAGCCCCGAAGGCGCCCACCTTCATCTCCACCCCGGCCAGGAGCATCGAGATTGCAGTCGGCGCGGCGACGTGGCCGTCAGGCGCCCAGCTATGGAAAGGGAATATGCCCCCCAGGATGGCAAAGCCAAAAAAGACCGCCGGGAACCAGATATACTGGAAACCTGGGGCAAAGTTGGCCTTCTCCAGGGCGATCATGTCGAAGGTACGCAGGCCCGAGGCAAAATACATCGCCAGTACGCCGATCAGCGCGATGACCGAACCGAGGAACAGATAAAGAGTCAGCTTCATCGCTCCGTACTCGCGGGTTTGTGGGGAGCCCCACACCGCGATCATCAGATATTTGGGGAAAACGGCGATTTCGAAGAAAAAAAACAGTTGGAACAGATCCAGCGAGACGAACACGCCGAAAATGCTGGTGGCGAGGAACATCATAAAGGCGTAGTACTCGCGCGGGCGATCCTCCACGCCCCAGGAGATCAGCACCCCGGCGACTACCACAATGCCGGTCAGCAGGACCAGCGGCACGCTGATCCCATCCACGCCCATGTGGTAGGAGATCCCCAGGAATGGCAGCCAATCGGCTTTCTCGATAAACTGGTAGCCGCCGGCGCTGACCTGGTAGGCAAAATACACCCAGATTGATAGAACCAGGGAAAGGATCGCCGCTGCGAGCGCGGTAACGCGCACCTCGGTTTTCCGCTCGCGGGGGATTAACAAGATGATCAGGCCCGCGACCAGGGGAGTGAGAACGATGACGCTAAGAATGGGAAATGCCATCCTGCACCTCGATTAGAACAGGCCGCTCAGCGCGCCCGCGGCATGGTTGATCACGTCCAGGATCCAGGCCGGCCAGACGCCGGTGATGAGCATCAGCACCATCAGTGGGGAGATGACCATGATCTCGCGGAGATTGATCTCCCCCAGGTGGCCGACCCAACGCTCGTTTAAAGGCCCGTGGAGCACCTGGCGTATGGCGATCAACGCGTACACCCCGGTAAAAAGCAAGCCGATCATGCTCAGCGCGGTGGCCAGGGTGAAAACCGGCCAGGCGCCGCGGACGACGAGAAATTCAGGGACAAACCCGCTCAGCCCTGGCAGACCCAGCCAGGCCATCGCGGTGAAGATCAGGATCCCCCCGTAGACCGGAACCAGGGTGAACAACCCGCCGTAGGCGTTCAGGTCGCGGGTGTGAGTGCGCTCGTAGATCACCCCGACCAGGAAGAACATCCCGGCCGCGGTCAAACCGTGGCTGAACATCTGCAGCACCGCTCCGTTGAGAGCGAGTACCGCGTTCTGGGTGCCGGCGGCATAAGCCGCCGCGGCGATTCCCAGGACAACGAAGCCCATGTGGTTGATCGAAGCGTATGCAACCAGGCGCTTGAAGTCGCTCTGCCCGGCCGCCCCCAGCGCGCCGAAAATGATCGCCATCGTCGCCAGAAATGCCAGCCAGCCGGCGTATGCGTGCGCCTCAGCGGGGTAAAGCGGCAGGACCAGCCGCAGGAAGCCGTACCCGCCGAGCTTGAGCAGCACCCCGGCCAGGATCATCGACCCTGCTGTCGGCGCTTCGGTGTGCGCGTCGGGCAGCCAGGTGTGGAACGGCCAGATCGGCACTTTAATGGCGAAGGCGATCACGAACGCCCAGAAGGCAATCGTTTTGACCGTCTCGGCAGGCAGGCCAAACAAAGTACCCTGAAGTGACGGCCAGGTCTTGAACAGATCGAGCAGATCGAAGGTGCCCGATACTACCCCGATCATCTGGATCGCCAGGAGCAAGCCCAACGAGCCGGCGATCGTGTAGAGGATAAACTTGAGGGAAGCATATCCCCGGTTCGCCCCACCCCACTGGTTGATCAGGAAATACATCGGCACCAGGCCAATCTCCCAAAAGACGAAGAAGATCACCAGGTCGAGGGCCATAAAAACGCCTAACAGCCCTGTCTCGAGGAGCAGGAAGAGGACCATGTAGGGTTTGACCCGCTCCTGGATGCTGAAGGAGGCCAGCAGGGAGAGAGGAGTCAGGAGAGTGGTCAGCAGGACCATTGGAAGCGAGATCCCGTCCACACCCAGGTGGTAGGAAGAGTTAAGCGGCGGGTACCAGATGATTTTTTCCTGGAACTGGAAACCGGCCTGGCCAGGCTGGAAATTAGCCCACAGCGCTATGGAAAACCCCAGCGGGACCAGGCTCGCGGCCAGCGAGACCCATCGGATCAGATTCTCCTCTTCCCGGGGCAGGCAGAGGACGATCAGCGCGGCGACCGTCGGGGAGAAAAGAATGATAGACAGCAGGTGGTTGGCGGCGAAATCCATTTTCTGGGCTCCTCTACCCTGGGAAAGCCAGTCGGATCACGAAATAGAACAAAGCTGCAAATGCGAGGGTCGCCAGCAAGCCGGCTACCAGGTACTGCTGCACCTTGCCGGACTGCAAGGGTCGCAGTGATTGCCCGAATGGGACCACCCGGCTGGCAACCCATTCGAAAGCCCGGTTCCACAGCGGAAGGTCGATAAAATTGCGTAGGAAGTTCCCGAACCCCAGCGCCCCGCGGGCGAGCGCATGGAGAAACCCATCGATCACCCCCTGATCCATCCACTTCGAGGTGAACGTCTCCGCCAGCCAATACGAGGGGCGGACGAAAACGGCTTGGTAAGCTTCGTCGACGAAGTACTTGTTCTTCAGCACAATATAGACCGCGCCCAGGCTGCGCTGAAGCGGGTCGGTGGTGGCGCTGCTCTGGCGGCGATAGACCAGCCAGCCGAGGAACAGCCCGCCTAGAGAGACGACTAGCGAAACGCCCAGCGAAACAAGCGTGGCGGTTTCGCTGGAGACCCAGTTGAAGGTAGGCAGCACTTCCAGGGGAAAGGCTAGCGTCCCTGACACGAACTCCTCGAACCAGTTGGGAGAGAGCGCCCCCAACCCGGGGAAGGCCTGAGGAATGCCGACCCACCCGGCGCCGATGGCAAAGACCGAGAGCACTACCAGTGGCAGCACCATCGTCCGGCGGCTCTCGACCGCCTGCGCCGCGGCGTTCGTCCGCGGCTGGCCCAGGAACGCCAGGGTGATCTGGCGCATGGTATAAAATGCGGTCAGCAGCGCGGAGAGCGCCAGAACCAGGAAGACGATCACATGCCCGCTGGAAAAGGCGCCTTCGAGGATGGCATCCTTCGACCAGAACCCGGCTGTGATCAGCGGGAACCCGGAGAGGGAGAGACCGCCCGCGAGGAAGGTCAAGAAGGTGACCGGCATCCGCTTGCGCAGGCCGCCCATGTTGAGCATGTCCTGCGGGTCGATGTGCTCGCCGGTGTGTAGGATCCCATGTTCCATGCCGTGGATCACCAAGCCAGAGCCGAGGAAGAGCAAGGCTTTGAAGAAGGCGTGCGTGAAGAGGTGAAATATCGCCGCACCGTACGCGCCGACGCCCAGCGCCGCGATCATGTAGCCTAACTGGGAGATCGTCGAATAGGCCAGCACGCGCTTGATGTCGTTCTGGGCAACGGCGATGGTCGCCGCGAAGAGGGCCGAGAACGCCCCGATGAAGGTCATCGTGCTCATAGCGGGGGGCAGTGGAGCGCCGACCTGCCATCCATACGAGATCAGCGGGAAGATACGGATCGCCAGGTACACGCCGGCAGAGACCATGGTCGCGGCATGAATCATCGCCGATACGGGCGTGGGGCCTTCCATGGCATCCGGGAGCCAGACGTGGAGAGGGAACTGCGCTGACTTTCCCACCGTGCCGATAAAGAGCAGCAGCCCCGCTGCTCCAGCCACCGACAGCCCCAGGAACGTCGGGGAGGAGGCCAGCCGCTGGAGCACCGCCGGGTCGTTGAAGATGGCGTGGTAATTGAGCGTGCCGGTCTGCGTGTAGAGATATGCGAGGCCGAGGAGCATGAATACGTCCCCGATGCGAGTGGTCACGAAGGCTTTCATCGCCGCGTCGCGGGCTGATTTTTTAGCGTACCAGAAGCCGATCAGCAGGTAGGAGCACAACCCCATGATCTCCCAACCCACGTAGAGGGTGAGCAGGTTGTCGCTCACCACCAGCAGGTACATCGCGAAGGCGAACAGGCTGATGAAGGCGAAAAAGCGCGCATACATCGGCTCGATCGATGGGACCTTGCGGGGGTGCCCGTTCTCATCGGTCACAGTCGCGCCGTGGGGTGGGAGCCCTTTCTGGTCGTGGTCGCCCTCTGGCTGGCCAAAGTTGTGGTAGCCGACACTATAGATGAAGATCATCAGCACGGTCCAGGCGACGAAGAACAACGTCACCGCGGAGAGCGGGTCGACCTGCACGCCGATCTGGAACCAGGTGCCGCCGGTTGGCAGCCAGTTGATCACCGACGTGAGGGGATGCTCGCCCAGCTTTTCGGTGCGAATCGCCTGGAGGAAGACGATCATCGCGGCCAGCCAGGAGAGGAATGCGCCCAGGACGGCCAGTGTGTGGCTCAACGCTCGCTGGCGGTTGGTGAAGAGGATGATCAACGCAAACGCCAGGAGCGGCGGGAGAGGGATCAGCCAGAGAAGGGTTTCAATCGTCATAGGTTCTCCACTACCTTAAATCAAACCCTTAGGGTTCAACCTTTCAACGCGTCGATTTCATCTGCGGCGATAGTGTGCCGGCGGCGGTACGCGGAGATAATCAGGGCCAGGCCGACGGCCACCTCGGCCGCGGCCGCGGCCAGGACGATGATCACGAAGGCTGGCCCGGCGACTTCCTTCGCCCCCCAATAGCGCCAGAAGACGATCAGATTGATGTTGACCGCGTTGAGCATCAGCTCCACCCCCATCAGGATCGCGATCGCGTTTTTCCGCGCCAGCACTCCATACAGGCCCAGGCAGAAGAGCGCCGCCGCGACGAAGAGATACCACGATGTTGGAATCATGCGCTTTCTCCGCTAAACCTGGGGATTCTTTTCGCGGGCGATATAGATCGCCCCGATCAATGCTGCCAGCAGCAGCACCGAGGCGACCTCGAATGGAAGCACATAGGCGTCCGCAGATACCAGCGCCTGGCCCATTTGTGGGATAAGTTTCCTCGCTTCGTCCGCGCTCAGCTCGCCCAGGCTCGACCCAATCCCCGCCCAGTTAAGGAGCAGGAAAGCCAGCCCGGCAAAAGTCCCCAGCGCAACCAGGACCGCCGCCCACCAGCCGCGGTTTACCTGCGCGCCTTCGTCCTGCATCGCATGGCGGGTAAGCATCACAGCGAAGATCACCAGGATAGCGATCGCGCCGATATAGACCACCACCTGGACGACGGCGAAAAAACCGGCCTGAAGCAAGGCAAACAAAATTGCTACTCCGAACAGGGCCAGCACGAGCCATAACGCGGCGCGTATCATCCGGTGACTGGTGACCACCATCACGGCCGCCCCAAGCGTCACCGCGGAGGTTAGAATAAAAACCACCTGGAGAAAATTCATTCGAGCACCCCTCCAATTTCATCCACCAGCGGATTGATCACCGGCGCGTGCCCGATCGGCGGTTCCACCGGATGGCTGCGACGGTAACTGGCCTGGCTCAACCGGGAGGCGATAAACCAGACCACCAGGTTCATCCCCACTAACGCCAGTCCACGGACCAGATCAGAGCTCCCCACCAGGGCCTTATCCAGAATAGCAGTTAGCACTAACACCGCCAGGGCCAGCGGGGTGAGGATCTTCCAGGCCAGGCTCATCGTCTGGTCGGTGCGATAGCGCGGCATCGACCCACGCAGCAGGATGATCAGGAAGTACGTAACCCCGGTTTTGACCAGCAGCCAGACCGCTCCCAGCACCGGGACTTGGTCGACGAATGGCCCGCGCCATCCACCGAGGAAAAGGATGGCGAAAAGGACCGAAACGGTGAAAGCATGCAGGAACTCGCCCACGTAGAACATCCCGAATTTGAGCCCGGAGTACTCGATATTGAAACCAGCCACGATTTCCGATTCCGCTTCGATAATATCGAATGGCGCACGGCCCACTTCTGCTACCGAGGTTAGGAAAAAAATGAACGCAGCGATCGGCGCCATGACGATGTACCAGACGTCCCCCTGGGCCTGGACGATATCGTTCATGCCCATCGATCGCGCCAGCAGCACCGGCACCAGCAGGGCCAGAACCATGGGAACCTCGTAGGAAAGGAGCAGGGCAATCGCACGAAACCCGCCTAGGAGAGCATATTTGTTGTTGGACGCAATACCCGCCAGGATGATTGCCAGCTCGCCCAGCCCGCCAACAGCGATGATGTACAGCGCGCCAGTGTTGAGGTTCGCGCCAGCCGCGCCGTTATAGAAGGGGATCACCGCCCAGATGAGCAGGACGGCAGCCACTGCCAGGATCGGTGCCAGGTTATAGGGGATCACATCCGCGCCGCGCGGGGTGATGTATTCCTTTGCGAAGATCTTCAACATATCCGCGAAGGGCTGGAAGATTCCCCAGGGGCCAACGCGATTCGGGCCCAGGCGGTCCTGGATGCGCCCATACAATTTCCGCTCGTACCAGATGAGCAAAATACAGAACAGCATCGCGCCCGTCGCGACCAGGCCAGCGCCGATCAGGTTCATCAGGAAAGCGACCACCCCCGCAGGCAGCCCCCAACCCAGCAAGAACTGGTTGAGCCAGTTTGTGATGAAATTGACCGGATCCCTGAACCATTCGACCGTCATCGGTTACTCCTTGTTTCGAACATAAAGAAGGCTGAAAGAGATTTACCCCTTCAGCCTGCTATCTCCGCAATTGAGCTTAGATCCACTCGAGGGCGCCTTTGCGCCAGGCATAGATCAGCCCCCCAACCAGGATCAGGATAAAGAGCACCCCTTCCAGCACGGCATACAGGGTCAGCGCATTGAACGCCACCGCCCAGGGATACAGAAAAACCGCTTCCACGTCAAAGATCAGGAAAACCAGGGCATAAATGTAGTATTGCGCCCGGAACTGGATCCAGGATTCGCCAACCGTCTCGATCCCACACTCGTAGGTTTCGTCCTTGAGTAGGTTAGGTTTTTTGGGCGCCAGGATCCCTGCCAGAAAAATAGCCACCCCCGGCAGAGCCGCAGCGACGAGGATAAATAGACCGATATACAGCCATTCATTCAGCATAAAAGACTCCTTGGGCTGCGATTATTTTCACCAGTAAAGTGTTTAATATTCCAATTTCGGGTGAGATTATAGCATATTCTCAAGCGGTGTGTATCTATTTCGCTGGATTGCCCGCTACTTAGGTCATCGCCTGGAATAAAGCCCCGATGTCGAGGGGGTTGATATGTTTGATGAGCAGGATCCCGTGGTAGTGGTGGCCGTAGATCTCGGGCAGCACCCCACATGGCTGGTAGCCGCGCATCACCAGCCAGTCAAAATCGGGGCGCTCCTCACTGTTGAGCTGTTGGATCTCTAACCCGGGAAGGATGATCTCCTTGTTGTGGCAGGACATGCCCCGCGAGCCGGTGATAAAGCGGGCATTAACCATCCCCTCTCTGACAGCCCAATCCTCGCAGGCGTCCATCAGCGGAGCGAGCTCCGGTCCGATTTTGACCCGTCCCCCATCGTTATACCCCATGCTCTCGATCTCCACAGTGCGGTGGGTAGTGTAGCGGCGAGCAGCCAGCCAGCCCACCGGTCCCTGCTGCGGCGAATCCAGGAACCAACCCTGGCAGGCGTTCAACAGCTCCAGGGCTTCCTGCATGTCCCAACGATCGCCCTGGATGCGCGCCATCAGGCGGGCGACGGGCAGGCGGTGCAGTGGAGTAAGCTGGTAGACATCCCCCATTCGGTATGATCCTCTCTGCCTGACGTAGCTCGATCGATTTGCTCGGGGCTTGCTACCTATGTTTTACCATAATCAGGCGGTTTGGGCAATAAAAATCGAGAACGGCAATCTTTATCTGGCGCTAAAATGATAGAAATTGCTCAATCGCCCAGGAGGAACTTGCATGCGTTATCCGGTGGAACCCTTTCGAATCAAAGTGGTAGAGCCCATCACCCTAATCAGCCCGGCAGAGAGGCGTAAGGCCATGGGCGCCGCCAGCTATAACCTCTTCCGCCTGCGCGCCGAGGATGTGTTTATCGACATGCTCACCGACTCGGGCACCGGGGCAATGAGCCAGGCCCAATGGTCAGCGCTGATGGAAGGCGACGAGTCGTACGCCGGAGCCCGCTCCTACTACCGCCTGGCGGAGGTGATGCAGACCATTTTCGGGTTCGAGCATTTCGTTCCCACCCATCAGGGTCGTGCCGCCGAAAACATCCTCTGCGCGCTCCTCATCCGGCCTGGGATGTCGATCCCATCCAACATGCATTTCGACACCACCAACGCCAATATTCGGGCACGCGGAGGAGTGCCGGTGAACCTCGTCATCGAAGAGGCTTACAACCCATCCAGCCAGCACCCATTTAAAGGCAACATGGACGTGAACAGGTTGCGCGAATTTATCGAAGAAACCGGTCCCCGTCAGATCCCCTTCGGCGCGATCACCGTGACCAACAACGCCGGCGGCGGGCAACCCGTCTCGATGCAGAACATCCGCGAGGTGGCTGATATCTATCACTCGTACAATATCCCTTTCTTTATCGACTGCTGCCGCTACGCGGAAAACTCGTACTTCATCAAGCTCCGTGAGCCTGGTTACCAGCTCAAGGCCCCGCTGGTGATTGCCCGCGAGATGTTCAGCCTGGCAGACGGGGCGTTTATGAGCGCCAAGAAAGACGGCCTGGCCAATATCGGCGGGTTCTTGGCTATGCGCAGCGAAACCCTCTTTCAGCACGCTTGCAACGAGCTCATTCTCCGCGAAGGCTTCCCCACCTACGGCGGCCTCGCCGGACGAGACCTGGATGCCATGGCGGTCGGGCTGCAGGAAGCCCTCGACGAATCTTACCTGGCCTACCGCCTGGGCCAGGCCGCTTATCTCGCCCAGCGCCTGAAATCCGCCGGCGTTCCCATCGTGGAGCCGGCCGGCGGTCACGCCGTCTACCTCGACGCCGGCAGCCTGCTCCCCCATATTCCCCACGAGTGTTTCCCCGGCCAGGCCCTGGCTTCCGCTCTTTATCTCGAAGGCGGCATTCGCTCGGTCGAGATCGGTTCGGTCATGTTCGCCGCTCCTGACCCGCTCACCGGTGAGATGATCTATCCCCGCCTCGAGCTGGTTCGCCTGGCCATCCCGCGCCGGGTCTACACCCAGAGCCACCTCGACTACGTGGCCGAAGTGGCCGCACACCTGGTTCACATCAAAGAGGAGATGCGCGGCTATCGCATCGTTGATTCCCCGTCCCTCTTGCGCCACTTCACCGCCCGGTTCGAGCCACTATAGAATCGGCATTCCATGCCAGCGAATCCGCTCTGCTTTTTGGATCAACACAGGCCATCCGGGTATTTCCTTTTAGCAAAGTTTGCTAAAATGGAAGATGACCACTGAATCTCATCAGAGGACCATGATGAAACGAACCTTGATTTTTATATCGCTCCCAATGTTCCTGGTCATTGGCGTAACCATCTTATCCGCCTGTTCCAATTCAAAACCAATCACCGGCGCCGATCGGGATGCGGTCCTCGCATATTCCGAGCCTGAGACCGACCGGATCTTGCAAGCATATAACGAGAACGATTACGCCAGTTTTTCGAAGAGCTTCGACGCGGCCATGCTCAAAGGAATCGACGAAAAAGGCTTCGCGAACCTGGAAAGCACGCTGATGCCCAAGATAGGAAAATATATTTCGCGCACGGTCAATTCAGTCTCCTATCTGGGCAATTACGTCCAGGTTGCTTACCGGGCCAAATATGAGCTGGACGATCCAGTCACAGTCCGCGTTGTCTTCAACCAGGATGTAGCCCATTCGATCGCTGGCCTGTGGTTTGACTCGGCGAAGTTACGCCAGAAATAGATACTCCCTCTATTCTCCGCGCTCCTTCTTGGCCGCTTCCCAGAGCGAGTCCATTTCCTCGAAGGACATCTCGTCCAACCTGCGCCCCTGCTCGCGGGCAGCCTTTTCGATAAACGCAAAGCGCTTGCGGAAGCGCTCGTTGGTCTCTCGCAGCGCTGATTCGGCGTCGACTTTCTTCCAGCGGGCCACGTTGACGACCGCGAAGAACAGGTCGCCGATTTCGCCCGCCAGGGCCTCGGCGTCCGGCGCGCCGCCGATCTCGTCGATCTCCTCCTTGACCTTTTCCAGGACGCCGTCGATCTCTTTCCAGTCGAAGCCCACCCGCGCGGCGCGGTCCTGGATCTCCTGCGCCTGGGTCAACGCGGGCAAAGCCAGCGGTACGCCGTCTAACAGCCCTTTGACCTTTTGACCATCCTTCCCGTTCGCTACGCGCTCGGCGGCCTTCAATTTCTCCCAGTTGGCCAGCACCCCACTCACCCCGGCAACTTGAAAATCGCCAAAGACGTGCGGGTGGCGGCGGACGATTTTGCGGTGGATCCCCTGGAGGATATCCGCCATGCGGAAATTGCCCTCCTCGGTCGCGATCTGGGCGTGAAGGACGATCTGCAGGAGCAGGTCGCCAAACTCTTCTACCATGGCCGGGTAATCCAGTTGGTCCAGGGCGGCCAGAGCCTCGTACGTTTCTTCGAGCAGATGCTGGCGCAGGCTGGTGTGGGTCTGTTCGCGGTCCCAGGGACAGCCATTGGGGGCGCGCAGGTGGGCGATCACTTCCTGAAACGCCTCGAAAGAGGTATCTGGTCCCAGAGGCGGCAGGTAGAGAGTGGTCAGCAGGCCGGTCGCTTCGCTCCGGTCGATCTGGTAGAGGGCCAGCTCTTCCACCTGCTGCCCGGCTGTGCCGGCCGCGTGAACCAGCTTGACCGGGTGCTCGTCGGGATACACCTCCATCAGGGTCAGCTTGACCTGCGCGGCGACCTCGCGCGAGTAGATCTGGCAGATCAAGGCCGGCAGAGAGGGCGGAAAGTTGGTCACGTGAGCGTTGACCAGGTCGAGCGCGTCAACCAGCGCCGTCCCCAGGAAAGGATCCAGACCGATCGCGGAGAAGGTTGGCTCGAGGAAGCTCATCCCCTCCACCACCCGCACCGGGATACCCTCTTCACGCGCTCGGCGCAGGATTTCGGGCGAGGTGGCTTCCGCGACCATTGGACTGCCGGGGACAGCATAGGTCACCCCCTGCGGGCGGCGGCCCAGCTCGAGCACCCTGTCCACGATGCTGGCGTACACCTCTTCGAATTTCTGGCTTTGCTCGTAGAGATCATCAAACGAATATACCGCCAACCCCGCCGGGAAGCCCGCCACCGTCGGATGGCGCTTCGTGCGCAGGTAGATCTCATCCGCCTGGCGGATCCAGTTCCAGGCCTGCCGGGTCAGCAGCTCCGGGTCTCCTGGACCCAATCCAAGAATCATAATCCCCCCCTGTGTTGATGCAATGGTATGTTCGGTTACATCATTCATGATCAACATTCCTTCTATAGACCTTATTATACCGATATAAAAATAAGGAAACGCCGCCTGCTCTTACGAGCAGACTGCGTCTCCTATTTTTCTCTGTGCCCTCTGTGGTGGTTCTCTTTACCGTTTTGTGTAGGTTGGTGCCTTGCGAGCGCGCTTGAGGCCGGGCTTCTTGCGTTCCTTGATGCGTGGATCGCGGGTGAGGAAACCACCCCGGCGCATCATCGAACCGAACTCGGGATTCATCTTAGTCAGTGCGCGGGCCAGGCCGAGCTGCACGGAATCCGTCTGGCCGGTGACGCCGCCGCCATGGACCACGACTGTGATGTCGTAGGTAGCGCGGTCCTGCCCGGCTGCTGAGAGCGGGGCGAGAATGGCCTCCGCATCGCCGATTCGGGTAAAGTACGCTTCGATGGGTTTATCGTTGACGATCACCCGTCCAGAACCGTTCATAATGCGCACGCGGGCGGTGCTTTCCTTGCGGCGACCTACACCTTCAAAATATTGAACAGCCATAACCTTCCTGCTCCTTCTACTTCGCTACCGGTTGTGGTTTCTGCGCGCCGTGGGGGTGCTCTGATCCACCGTAAACGTGCAGCTTCTTGATGAGTTTGCGGCCCATCTTGTTATGGGGCAGCATCCCCCACACCGCCGAGCGGATCACGCGGTCGGGATAGCGGCGGATCTGGTCGCGCAGGCTGACCGATTTCAGGCCGCCCGGGTAACCGGAATGGGAATGATAAAACTTCTCCGTCAGCCGGTTGCCGCTGACACGGATGTAGCTGGCGTTCACGACCACGACATTGTCGCCGGTATCTACGCCGGGGGTATAGGTCGCTTTGTGCTTACCAAGCAAATACATTGCGATTTGGGTGGCCAGGCGGCCCAGGGTCTGCTCGTTTGCATCGACGAGGACCCACTGGTGTTCCTGCTGGCCTTTAGGGACGAATGTCTTGTCCACGGTCATCATTATCTCCACTTGCTGCTAAGGGTTGGTTCAACGAACCTTCAGCGTATGATTTACTTATCCCTGTTCAAACTGCCCGATGGCGGGTAGATCACCTCTGCGAGGACGAGTCCCCTGGCAGGAGCCAGACCCGGCATTTGCGGTTTCTGGCATTCCAGGCCCTCACCCAGTTCCTCCAGGCTCACCCTGCCCTGGCCCACCTGTACCTGGAGAAACACCAGGCGGCGGACCATGTGGTAGAGAAAGGCATTCGCGGTGATCGTGAAGATCAGGCCCTCTCCTTCACTCCTCACCCAACCGGCTTGCGAAACCGAGCGGATCGTGCTGCTTCTGGGCCGGGGCGGGGTTCCAAAAGCGGCAAAATCGTGGGTCCCGTCCAGCATCCGGGCTGCGGCTTGCAGAAGATCTACATTCAACCCGGGCCACACCTGCCAGGCGTAGCGATCCTTGAGCGGATCGCGAACCTCCTCGCAGTAGAGGGTATATCGGTAGCGGCGGCCCAGCGCAGCAAAGCGGGGATGAAAATCGTCATCGGTCAGCCGGGCTGACCGGGCAGCGATATCCTCCGGCAGGTATGCATTCATGGCCAGGCATAGCTCATCAGGAGAATGCGCCCAGTCCAGATCGAAAGCGATCACCTGCCCTTCGGCATGCGTGCCGGCGTCAGTTCTTCCGGCGGAGAGGATTGCCTTGCCGCTCCATCCCAGCCTTCTCAGGGCCGCCTCTAGCTCACCCTGGACTGTCCGTCCCTGCGCCTGTCGCTGGTATCCCGCGAATTGGGTGCCATCGTAGGCAAGAATCAACTGGTAACGTGCCATTGGTTCCGTCCGAGGGACGCTCCTCCGCAGACCCTTTCGGGCCTCCGTTCAGACGGATTATTCTTCGACCAGCTCCAAAAGGACCATTTCAGCGGAATCGCCCAGACGCGGGCCTAACTTTACCACGCGGGTGTACCCACCGGCGCGGTTGGCGAAGCGCGGGCCGATATCGTCGAACAGCTTTCGCACCGAATCGGCGTCGTTCAGATGGGCGGCCGCAAGGCGGCGTGCGTTGACTTTTTCGATATCCGTGCCCTTTTCGCTGTTGCGCGCCAGAGTGATCAGGCGCTCTGCCTCGCCGCGTATAGCCTGGGCTTTGGCGCGGGTAGTCTGGATTCGCTCATGCTCGAAAAACTGGTTGATCAAGGTCCGCCGCAACCCGGCGCGGACATCACTGCTTCGGCTCAACTTCTTACCTGCAACTCCGTGTCGCATATCTGCTTACTCCGCTTCTTTTTCTTCTCGCATGAAGCCCTTTTCGCGCATCTTCTGGCGGAGCTCGTCGAGGCTCTTCTCACCAAAGTTACGGATGGACATCACGGCTTCGTCGCCTTTTTCGAGCAGCTCTAAAACGTCACCCACGGTGGTGATCCCGGTCCGTTTCAGGGAGTTGAACACCCGCACGGAGAGATCCAGGTTCTCGATCGGAGTTTCTGCCGCCTCGCTGGTTAACCGACTGCCAGTCGCTTCCTTCTCGGCGCCGATGGACAGCGTTTCTTCGCTGACCCCGGCCATGAAGCGCAGATGGTCAATTAAGATCTTGGAAGCAGTCCCCAGAGCCCGTTCCGGGGCGATCGTCCCGTCGGTCCAGATCTCGAGGATCAGGCGGTCGAAATTGGTGCTCTGCCCGACGCGGGCCGAAGCCACATTCCAGTTGACCCGCTTGACCGGGCTGTAGATCGCATCCACCGGTAGCTCGCCGATGGGTAGGTGACCGCTCCGCTCGGTGGAGGGAGAATATCCCCGTCCGCGCTCCACGGTCATGTCGATCTCCAGCTTGGTCTTGGGATCGTCGACGGTGAATAGATACAGGTCCGGGTTGACGATCTCCACCTCGGGAGGGGTGACGATATCCGCGGCGGTAACCACGCCTTCACCCCGCACTTCGAGGTGCAGGTGGGCGGTGTCCACGTCGTGGAGGATCAGGCGCAATTGTTTGATCTGCAGGGTGACCTGGATCACATCCTCGCGCACGCCCGGGATATCGCTGAACTCATGCAGCACATCCGTAATGCGGATCGAGGTGACGGCCGCGCCATCCAGGGACGATAACAGAGTCCGCCGCAGAGCATTGCCCAGGGTAACCCCATACCCTCTTTCGAGAGGGCTGACGATGAACTTGCCATAGTTTCGAGCTTCCGCTGCACGCTCGACTTTTGGCGTCACCATATTACTCAAACCAGTCACAGTTCACTCCTTGTCGATACACCCTGTACAACCGCGCATCGACCAAAGTGCGCACCGTTTGCCAAAAGGCTTAGCGGCGCGAATAATATTCTACGATCAATTGTTCATTCAGATTGCCGTCGATCTCAGCCCGTTCTGGCAGGCGGAGAACTTTGCCGGTCAGCCCCTTGAGATCCCGCTCCAGCCACATCGGTACGGTGCGGTTCTCGGCTTCGTCGCGGACATTCTTGAAATAGGTCAGGCTGCGTGAATTTTCACGCACGGCGACCTGGTCGCCCGCCTTGAGCAGCATCGATGGGACATCGGTGTGTCTGCCGTTCACCGTAAAGTGGCCGTGGGTCACCAGGACGCGGGCGGTCTCCCGGTTGGGCGTCAGACCCATGCGGAAGACTACGTTGTCGAGGCGGGCTTCCAGGGTCTGAAGCAGGTTCAAACCGGTCAGACCGCGGCGGCGCAAGGCAACGTTGTAATAGCGCCGGAACTGGCGCTCCATCATGCCGTAAATGCGGCGGGCCTTCTGCTTCGCCCGCAACTGGCGGGCGAAGTCTGATTCTCGCTCGGACCGGCCCTGGTTGGACCGACCGTGCTGGCCTGGGGCGAACTCTCGCCGCTCCATGGCGCACTTGGGCGTGAAACAACGCTCGCCCTTCAAATAAAGTTTTTCACCTTCACGCCGGCATAATTTGCATACCGGACCAAGATACTTCGCCATAAATATTCCCTCGCTTTTAAGAACTAAACGCGGCGTTTTTTGGGAGGCCGGCAGCCGTTGTGGGGCACCGGTGTGATATCTGAAATCGAGCGCACTCGCAGACCCAACGCCTGGACGGCGCGGATGGCCGATTCGCGGCCCGGGCCGGGGCCTTTGACAAACAGATCGACTTCCTGGATCCCCATCGAAAGCGCAGCTTTGATCGCTTGTTCCGCTGCCAGGCGGGCCGCAAACGGCGTGCTCTTGCGCGAGCCTTTGAAACCGGCGGACCCTGCGCTTCCCCAGCAAACCGTGTTGCCCTGGGAATCGGTGACCGTAATGATCGTGTTGTTAAAAGATGCATAAATATGCACCTGCCCAGATGAAAGCGTGCGCTTCACCTTGCGCGCTGTAGTCGTGCGACGCGTCTGGCGTACGTTTTGAGCCATAATCCCTCGCTATCAACCTCGTTTAACTGAATCCAATCCTACTCATTCCACATTCAGCCAGCCTGGCCGGGCAGCCGCTGGGAGGAAGGGTTCCCAACCCAACCAGGTCGGCCTGAGCGAAATTATTTCTTCGTTGCGCCGCGGCGCCGACCGCGCCCGGCAACTGTCTTCTTCGGACCCTTGCGGGTGCGTGAATTCGTCCGGGTGCGCTGGCCACGCACGGGCAGATTGCGGCGGTGGCGCAAACCGCGATAGCAGCCGATCTCGATCAGCCGCTTGATATTCATTTGCACCTCGCGCCGTAAATCGCCTTCCACTTTGTAATTCTTGGCGATGTAGTCGCGCAGAAGCCCTGTCTCAGCCTCGGTCAGATCCTTGACCCGGGTGTCAGGGTTCACTTTGGTTGCCGCAATGATTTCCCGGGCCCGGGACGGGCCAATCCCATACAGGTAAGCCAGTCCGATTTCGACGCGCTTGTTGCGCGGGAGGTCAACACCTTCAATTCTTGCCATATCTCATCTATCCCTGTCGCTGCTTATGCTTTGGGTTCTCGCAAATGACATACAATCTGCGATTGCGCTTGACAATTTTGCACTTCGCACAGCGCTTGCGAATGGACGGTGAAACTTTCATTGCAACATTACTCCTTTATTGCCGGTGGAATGCGGTAACCGCAGCCAAAGGCGAAATTATACTACGCGATCCTGATTCCGTCCAGACAGGCTCTGGACCTATAGTTCAGTCAAAATGAGCGGTCCGTTGGCGGTGATTGCCGCCGTATGCTCGAAATGCGCCGTCAGCGAGCCATCCCAGGAAGTAACCGTCCACTGGTCGGCCATCACCTTCGTGGCTGCCGTTCCCAGCAGCACCATGGGCTCCAGGGCGATAGTCATTCCTTCACGGAGCAGCACTCCCCGCCCAGGGATACCATAATTAGGTACCTGGGGACCCTCGTGCATTTGCCGCCCGACCCCATGACCGGTATACTCACGGGTCACGTACATCCCCTGGCTTTCTACGTACGACTGCACCGCATATGACACGTCACCGACATGGTTTCCCGCCACCATTTTGGCGATGCCTTCGTAGAGCGCCCTTTCGGTCACTTCTAGCAGGCGCTGTGCCGCGGGCGAGATTTCTCCCACCCCGGCGGTGAACGCCGCGTCACCGACGTACCCTTCGTACACGGCTCCGCAGTCCACGGTGACGATATCGCCTTCCTTCAGCTTACGCTTCGGGCTGGCGATCCCATGGACCAGTTCCTCGTTCACGCTGACGCAGGTGCTGGCCGGATATGGATAGGGACCGGGGTAATTTTTAAAGGGCGAGTATACTCCGTACTTTTTCAACACTTCTTCAGCGGCAGCGTTCAGGTCCGCGGTGGTTGCTCCCGGACGAATCGCCGCCCGGGCAGCCGCCAGCGCTTCCGCGTCGATCCGCCCCGCCTCGCGCATGATCTTGATTTCTTGCGCGCTCTTGATGTTAATCTGCCGTTCCCAGGTCATAAACCTTACTCTACTTTGTAACGGCTACCACCAGGTCTTCGCTCACCTCATCGATCGGCTGCGTTCCGTCGATTTCCACAAGCAAGCTTTTCCCTTTGTAATAGTCGATTAACGGCGCCGTCTGCTCCACGTACACGCGGATGCGCTGCTCGACCGTTTCGGGCTTATCGTCATCCCGCTGGTACAGCTCGGACCCGTCGAAATCGCATTTTCCGGATTCTTTGGGAGGGTTGTGCTTCTCGTGAAAAACGTGCCCGCCCGCCCGGCAGGTCCAGCGCCCGCTGAGCCGCTCAATCAGCACATCGGCCGGGACAGAGATGTAAGGCACCACTTTGACTTCGCCTCCCATTTCGGCCAGCATCGCCGCGAGTGCTTCTGCCTGGGCCGGGGTGCGGGGGAAGCCGTCCAGAATGGCTCCATTTTTACAATCTGGCTGCTGCAGTCGTTCGCGGATCATCGCGATGGTGACGTCATCCGGGACCAACTCACCACGGTCCATATACCCCTTCGCCTGAATACCCAGAGGCGTCTGGTTCTTCAGATTCTCGCGAAAGATATCGCCTGAAGAGATGTGGGGTAAACCGAGCTTATCGGCAATGACCTGAGCCTGGGTGCCTTTGCCAGCGCCTGGAGGACCGAGCAGGACGATGTAAGTGGCCATAGTCTTTCTTTTACCCCTTGATCAGTTTTTCCTCGTAGCCGTGCAGCTTGAGCTCGGCTTCGATGATGTTGAAGGTATCCCGAACCACGCCGACCACGATCAGCAGCCCGGCCGAAGAGACCAGGAACAACCCTGCGCCGCGTGCGCCCAGCGGAAGGAAGTTCCCCAGCAAATAAGGCAGCACCGCCACGATTCCCAGGAAAAGAGCCCCGGGAAGGGTGATCCGTCGTTGGACTTTGGTCAGGTATTTTTGAGTCGGGCTTCCACGCACCACGCCCGGGATTTGCGCGCCTTGCTTCTTCAGGTTTTCACCGTAGTTCTGCTGAGTGAAGAGCACATCTGTGTAGAAGAACGTGAAGATGACGACCATCAAGAAGTAGAACACCGAGTACCAGCCCGAAGTGCTGTTAAAGGTATGATAGATGCTGGTAGCAAAGTTGGCCACCCAGGTGGTTTTGGAGCCCACAAAATACGAGGCCACGATCGCCGGAAAGGTCAGGATGGACTGGGCGAAGATCAAGGGGATCATACCCGCCATATTGACCATCAGCGGCAGTTGGCTGCGCACTGGCATGGACATCCGATTGCCGATCCGCCGCCCGGGGAACATGACCGGAACGTTGCGCCGTCCTTGCTGGACAAAAACGATGGCAAAGATGGTCAGGACCAGGATGATCAGGACAACTGCCAGCACCCAGCGATTTTGCTCGTCACCCAACAACTGACCCACGCTGGAAGGCATGCGCGAAACGATCCCGGCGAAGATGATCAGGGACAGGCCCTGGTTGCGGATCCCGTATTCCGAGATCAACTGGCCCAACCAGATGCCAAACATGGTCCCACCGATCATCGTGAGGATGGTCGCGACGGTTGGGACCACGTCTTCCGGACGGCTGAACCCGTAATGGGCAAAGATTGGCTGCCCGCCGGCCAGTTGGGTGAAGATGTTGATCTGCCCGATCGCGGAAAGAGCCGCCATCGGGACGGTCAAGATTACGGTCCATTTCTCCATCCAGGTCTGCGCTTCCCGCGGGTTTTCTTTCATCCTCTGCTCGAGCGCCGGGATGATCGGGATCAGCAACTGTAAGATAATCTGGGCGGTAATGTACGGGTAAACCCCCATCGCGAGAATGGAGAAGTGGGATACCGTTCCGCCAGAGAGGAGATCGAGCAGATTGAACAGGCTGCCGGCTGCACCACCCCCTTTGGCCAGGGTTTCCAATACCGAAGCATTGATTCCTGGAACGGGGATGTTGGCTGCCCACCGGTATATAATCAGCAGCAACAGCGTGATTAGCAGCTTTTTACGGATGTCTTCTGACTTCCATAGGTAGCGCCAGGCCGACCGCTTCATTTTTTAGAACTCCTTAACTCCTTATTGAGGAACACTTACCTGATCCTAGAGAGTTTCAACACTGCCGCCAGCCGCTTCGATCTTGGCTTTGGCGCCTTTGCTGACCCTGTGAACGCGCACCTTCAGAGGCACGGTGACCTCACCCCGTCCGAGAATGACGATGGGATTTTCAGGTTTGCGAACGAGAGATGCTTCGATCAGAACCGCCGGGGTGATTTCACTGTCAGCAGGGAAAGCACTGAGCTGATCCAGATTGACTTCGCTGTAGACCACCCGATTGGGTGGGGTAAAGCCCTGGCCGCGCATGAATGGCAGGTGGCGGTAGAACGGCAGGTTACCACCCTGGTTGTACAGGCGTGGACCCTCGCCGGATCGGGCATGCTGGCCTTTGGTGCCCCGACCAGAGGTTTTTCCCTGGCCTGCGCTGATGCCGTGGCCGACCCGCTTGCGTTCTTTCTTCGCACCTTCGTTCGGCTTGAGATCGTGAAGTTTCATAATTATACCTGCTCTTCTATCCGAACCAGGTGGTTCACTTTGCGCAGCATTCCGCGCAAGGCGGGAGTATCCACCTGCTCAATTGTCTGGTGGAGTTTGTGGAAGCCCAGTGCACGCAGGGTGGCTTTGTGGACTTTCGAGTAGCCGATCGCACTCTTAACCAGCGTGATCTTCAGCGTCTTGGGTTGAGATTCGGTCTTCTCAGGCATCTTTCCTCCGTTCCCAGAAAGGCAGCAGGTCCTTGACGACCTTGCCGCGCCGCGTCGCCTCTTCCTGTGGCGACTTGAGTTGGTCCAGGGCATCAAAAGTGGCCTGAACCACGTTGAGCACGTTCGCACTTCCTAATGACTTGGTCAGGATATCATGGACTCCAGCCGCTTCCAACACTGCGCGGACGCCGCCCGCTGCGATAACGCCTGTCCCCGGGGATGCCGGCTTGAGCAGAACCCTGGCCCCCGCCACTTTACCGATCACCTCGTGAGGGATGGTCGTCCCAGAGAGGAACACCGGGCGCATATTCTTGTGCGCCCGATCGGTCGCTTTGCGCATGGCCTCAGGTACTGCGTTGGCCTTGCCGACGCCGATCCCAACCTTGCCATGATTATCTCCCGCAACCACGGTGACGCGGAAGGAAAAGCGCCGCCCACCTTTGACCACTTTGGCGACCCGCGCAATCTCGATCACGCGCTCGTCAAACGCATTTTCTACACCTTGATAATCCGTCGTTTCCATAATTCAGGCCCTCGAATTGCCTTGTTAGAATACCAGTCCGGCTTCGCGAGCCGATTCCGCCAGAGCCTTTACCCGGCCCATGTAACGGAAACCGCCCCGGTCGAAAACCACCGTGGTAATTCCCTTGCTTTTCGCCCGCTCCGCCACAGTCTGACCAACCAGTTTGGCCTGCTCGGTCTTGGACTTGCCTTTCATCTGCGACCGGAGATCGTGGTCAATGGACGAAGCGGATGCCAGGGTATGTCCGGCCTGATCATCCACAACCTGGACATAGATTTCCGCAGTGCTGCGGAAGACATTCAAGCGAGGGCGGTCAGCAGTCCCCAGAATGTCCTTACGGACTCGCTTGTGCCGCCGGATGCGCGCCTCAGTGCGATTCATGTTAGCCATACACAACCACCTTACTTCTTGGCCTTGCCAGATTTTCCAGCCTTGCGGCGGATCCTCTCGCCCAGATAATGGACCCCTTTGCCCTTATAGGGCTCGGGCGGGCGGACCTTGCGAATGTCCGCGGCTACCTGGCCGATTTGTTCTTTGTCAAACCCGCGGACCTTGATCTGCCGGGTTTTGGTATCCACGTCAAATGAGATCCCCGCCGGGGGCTCGACCGTGACCGGGTGAGAATACCCAACGTACAGGACGAGGTTCGCGCCCTGCATTTCCGCGCGGTATCCAACGCCATCGATCTCGAGCACTTTCTCAAAACCGGAGCTGACCCCGGTAATCATATTCGATAATAAAGCACGGGTCGTCCCATGCAGGGCGCGTTGGGTCGGTGCATCCGACGAGCGCTGCACGATGACGGTACCGTTTTCTATCGAGATGCCAATAGATGGAGAGAAGGCGCGTTCCATCTCTCCCTTGGGGCCTTTCACGTGTACGCTCGTCCCTTGAATGTCGACCTTCACTCCGGCCGGGACAGCCACAGGCATGCGACCAATCCGAGACACAGTTCTATCCTCCTTACCTCTGCCCGGTCCTTACCAGACCTTGCAGATGATTTCGCCACCCACATTGAGCTGGCGGGCGCGTTGACCCGTCATAACACCCTTGGGAGTAGACAGGATAGCCACACCTACACCCGAAAGAACCCAGGGAATATCCTGCTTGCGGGTATAGATCCGCCGGCCCGGGCGGCTGATTCGTTCAAGACCGGTGATCACAGGGCGCCGCTCCCGGCGTTCCCCGATGTACTTCAAACGTACGCGCAGGGTGCGCTGCTCTGGCTGGGCCCCATCGACCACTTCGAAGGACTCGATAAAGCCCTCTTCTTTCAGAATACGGGCAATTTCTGCTTTGATCTTCGAACTGGGCATGGCAACCACAGACTGCCCGATCATCACGCCATTCCGAATGCGCGTCAACATATCAGCGATTGGATCCACTACACTCATTCTCACTTCCTCCGGGTTGCCTTACCAGGATGACTTAACTACGCCGGGGATCTTACCTTCCAGCGCCAACTCGCGGAAGCAAATGCGGCACAGACCAAAGCGGCGGATGTAGCCGCGTGGACGTCCGCATTTCTGGCAGCGGTTGCGCACCTGAACGGCATACTTTCGCCGGGCTTCACGAAACGTCATGCACTTTTTTGCCATAATTATGATCCCTTCTTGAACGGCATCCCAAGCATGGCCAATAGCACCCGCGCCTGGTCGTCATTCTGGGCTGTGGTGACAATGGTGATCTCCATTCCACGGATCTTGTCGATCTTGTCGTACTCAATCTCAGGGAAGATCAGTTGTTCGCGTAAACCCAGGGTGTAATTGCCGCGCCCATCGAACGAGTCGGCTGAAACACCCCGGAAATCCCGCACGCGGGGCAGAACGATGTTCATTAGGCGATCCAGAAAAGCCCACATCTTCTCGCCGCGCAGGGTCACCTTCACGCCGATGGTGCGGCCTTCACGCAGCTTGAAATTCGCGATGCTCTTGCGCGCCTTGGTCACCACCGGTTTCTGTCCGGTGATCAGGGTGATATCGCCGACCGCGGCGTCCATGGCTTTGGGGTTGTCCATCGCTTCACCCATCCCTACGTTGACGACGACCTTTTGAATCCGCGGAACCTGCATGACGTTATCCAGGTTGAGGTTCTTCTGCAGGTCTGGGACAATTTCTTGATATTGAGATTGCATCTTGTTCATAGTTTCTTTTCGCTCCAGGCGCCTTACTCGCTGATCTGCTCGTTGCAGTGCTTGCAGACGCGAATCGCCTTGCCATCCTGGCGCTGAATTGCGACGCGGGTGGCTTTATTGCACTTGGGACAGACCAGCATCACATTGGAAATCGCAACCGGAGCCTCAAAGTGGACTTTACCAGGGGCGATGGTGCGTCCCTGCACCTGCTGCTGGCGCTTATGCTTGACCCGCAGGTTGATCCCCTGGACGACGACGCGGTTCTCCTCGGGGAGGACTTTGATGACCTCTCCTCGCTTGCCCTTTTCTTCCAGGCGGCCGTTGATTAATTCAACCAAATCACCTTTTCGAATTTTTACTTTCATGGCCTCACTCCCAATCTCACCAGACCTAAATTACTTCCGGGGCCAGGGAGACAATTTTCATGAAACCTTTTTCGCGAAGCTCTCGGGCCACTGGCCCAAAAATGCGGGTTCCGCGCGGGTTCTGGCCATCGGTGTCCAGGATTACGGCAGCGTTATCGTCAAAGCGGATCGAAGAGCCATCATCCCGCCGCCACTCTTTTGAGCAGCGCACGATGACCGCTTTCACCACCTCGCTCTTTTTGACCCCGCCCTGGGGGGCAGCGGACTTTACCGTGGCTACGACCACATCCCCCACGAACCCAAACTGGCGGGTAGACCCCCCCATGACGTGGATGACGAGCAGCTCGCGCGCGCCGGTGTTATCGGCAACTTTCAAACGGGTTTCCTGCTGAATCATGGCTTATTCTCCAACCACGCCAGCATCCTCGGTGCGGCGCTCGCGTTTGATCACTGTCTCGACCACCCATCTCTTGTCCTTGGATAGCGGGCGGCTCTCGACAATTTGCACCTGGTCTCCGATTTCGCAGTTGAACTCATCGTGGGCTTTCACCCGCCGGCTGCTCTGCACGGTCTTCCGGTAGAGGGGGTGCTGGTAGGTTCGAGTAATTTCGACCACTACCGTCTTCATCATTTTGTTGCTGGTTACCACACCAGTCAATCGACGACGCGTATTCATGAATCACCTTCCACTTTTTCCGCGCTCAACCGCTCAGTGAGAATGGTTTCCAACCGGGCAATATTTCGGCGGGTAATTTTCAGACGACTGGTGTCGGTCAACTGGCCGGTAACGACCTGAAAACGCAGGTTCATCATCTCATTTCGGGCGTCATTCAACCGGTTGCGGATTTCTTCCGTGGATAGCGCGCGGATCTCTGAAGACTTCATGCCTGCGCCCCTCCTCCCAGCTCGTGGCGAGACACAATCTTGGTCTTGATCGAGAACTTATACGTCGCCTGGTGCAGCGCTTCGAGAGCCATATCCTCAGGCAGGCCGCCAATTTCAAACATGATCCGGCCAGGTTTGACTACCGCCACCCAGTACTCCACGTTTCCTTTCCCTTTGCCCATCCGGGTTTCCGGTGGTTTACGGGTGTACGGCTTATCCGGGAAAATGCGGATCCAGACTTTACCACGGCGCTTCATTGCATGGACGATCGTCCGGCGAGCAGCTTCGATCTGGCGAGCGGTCACCCACCCCGGTTCCAGAGCTTGCAGCCCATATTCGCCGAAGGTGATCTCGGCCCCGCGCAGGGCTTTTCCCTTCATCCGGCCGCGCATCTGTTTGCGCCATTTGACACGCTTTGGCATCAACATTGTAGCCACCTCTTCTCGTTCACCCGGGTGATCATCCCGGATGAAGGTTTATTCGCTAACGTAAACACCCTCAGTGGTCTCAACCTTTTCTTCCACTGTAGGCAGAACTTCGCCCTTATAGACCCACACCTTGACGCCAATCCGGCCGTAGGTGGTCAGCGCTTCCGCGCGGGCAAAATCGATATCGGCGCGCAGGGTCTGCAAGGGAACACGGCCTTCACGCAGCCAGACGCTGCGGGCCATTTCCGCGCCGCTGAGCCGCCCGGCAACTTCTACCTTGATCCCCTGGGCGCCCTGGCGCATGGCCTGCTGCAGGGCTCGCTTCATCGCCCGCCGGTAAGAGACACGTCGTTCCATCTGACCGGCGATGTTCGTCGCCACCAGATAGGCGTCGATGTCGGGCGATTTGATCTCCTTGATCTCCAGGTCGATCTTCTTCCCGGTCAGCCCTTCGAGGGCCTGGCGCATTTTCTTGACGCTGTCGCCCTTGCGGCCGATCAAGATCCCGGGTTTGGCGGTGTGGACGACGACCTTCACCTTGCCGGGGAAGCGTTCGATTTCCACGCGGGAAACGCCGGCTTTATCGGCCTCGGTGTGGATGACCTTGCGGATGGCGAAATCTTGCTGGAGTTGCTGGCGATATTCGAGCCCTTCAGCGTACCAGCGCCCCTGCCAGGGCTGATTGATCCCCAAACGAAATCCAATCGGATGAACTTTTCGACCCATATTCCTTACTCCCGTTCCCGTAAAATGACCGTGATGTGCGACGCCCTGCGCAGCAGCGGCTTGAACCGGCCCCGTGCGCCAAAACGGCGCCACTTGCGGGTCGGAGCCTCATCGGCGAAGATGCGGTATACCACCAGATCATCTCGGCTGACGCCGAAGTTCTCTTCGGCATTGGCCATGGCTGATTCCAACACCTTCGAAATGGGCCCGGAGGCGCCGCCCGGCGTAAACCGCAGCAAATTTGCGGCTTGCACCGCGGGCTTTCCCCGCACCATGTCCATCACCAGACGAACTTTCTGGGCGGACATCGAAACATAACTCCCGTGTGCTCGAATATCGTGGGCCATGGCTTACTTACCCTTTGCTGAGCTGGATTTTTCAGCCAGATGGCCGCGGAAGTGCCGGGTCGGGGCGAACTCGCCCAGGCGGTGGCCAACCATATTTTCGGTGATGTAAATCGGCACATGGCGGCGGCCATCGTGGACTGCGATCGTGTGCCCGACCATCTGAGGGAAGATGGTGCTGGCCCGACTCCAGGTGCGCACGACTTTTTTGTCGCCGCGAGTGTTCATGGCTTCAATTTTCTTTAACAACTTTGGGGCAATGAAGGGCCCCTTCTTCAGCGATCGTGACATGTTCTCGTCCCTCTTTTTCGCTCTATACCTGATCCATCAGGCTCGCCTAACGGCCTGATTTTGTGCGGCGGCGGATGATATATTGATCCGTCTGCTTATTCCGCCGGGTTTTGTAACCGAGAGTTGGCTTGCCCCAGGGGGTCTTTGGCCCGGGCATACCGATTGGCTGCCGTCCCTCGCCGCCGCCGTGCGGATGATCGCGCGGGGACATCGCGGAGCCACGCACCGTCGGGCGGATGCCCATGTGGCGCTTCCGGCCGGCTTTGCCCAGTTTCACATTGCTGTGATCCAGATTGCCTACCTGGCCGATCGTGGCGTAGCAGGTCTGGCGGACCAGGCGCACTTCACCGGAGGGCATGCGGATCTGGGCAAAATCGCCTTCCTTGGCCAGCAGTTGCGCGGCGGCGCCAGCGGCGCGCACCAGTTGAGCGCCGCGGCCGTCTTTCAGCTCGATGGCGTGTACCAGCGTACCGATGGGGATGTTGGCCAGCGGGAGGCTGTTCCCAGGGCGAATGTCGGCCTGAGTTCCAGTAATGACTGTGTCACCTGCTTTCAGGCCCAGCGGGGCGATGATATAACGCTTCTCGCCATCCGCATAAACCAGCAGGGCCAGCCGGGCAGTCCGGTTCGGGTCGTATTCGATCGCCGCGACTTTGGCGGGGATGTTTCGCTTATCGCGTTTGAAATCCACGATGCGAATGGCGCGCCGGTTGCCGCCGCCGCGGTGGCGGACGGTAATGCGCCCGTAAGAGTTGCGTCCACCGTGCTTGCGCAGGGAGACGATTAGGGAGCGTTCTGGCTTGCTCTTGGTGATTTCCTCAAAACTATAACCGGTCATATCGCGAAGACCGGGGGTTACCGGTTTATATATCTTTACGGCCATGTTACTCTACCCCTTCAAAGATCGGAATGCGGTCTTCCGGCGCCAGCGTCACGATAGCCTTTTTAAAGCCCCTGTTGCGCACCATCAGCCGGCGGCTTCGCGCGCGGCGCGTGCGCTTGGCCGGCGCATTGACGACATTCACCCGCAATACCTTTACATCAAACAGGGTCTCGACTGCATCCTTCACCTGAGTCTTGGTGGCATCTCGATCCACCTCGAAGACGTATTGGTGCAGCTTGCTGACCTGGTAGTTCGACTTTTCAGTCACCCGCGGGCGGCGGAGTATATCGTATAGGGTCGGCATGTTCTCCTCCTACCTATCCCAGATTGGCAGCCAGGACGTCCAGCGTCTCGAGAGGCAAGACGACTTTGTCATATCCCAGCAAATCACGCACGTTCAGGTACCCGGCCAGCAGGATCTTCGCGTCGGGGAGGTTATTCGTCGAGCGGATCACTCCCTCGTAGTCCGCGGTTATGTCCGGGATGAGGATTAAAGCACTCGCGTCGCCCACCAGAGCGTTGAGGGCTTTGGCCATCAGGCGTGTTTTTGGCTCGCTCAAAGACAACTTGTCCAGGATGACGATCCCCGTCTCGGCAGCTTTGGCCGACAACGCGGAGCGCAGCGCGGCCCTTCGCATCTGGCGCGGCATTTTCTGTTCATAGGAACGCGGGTGGGGGGTGTGCGCCCCGCCGCCGCCCTTCCATTGGGGGGCGCGGGTGGAACCCTGGCGGGCTCGACCGGTGCCCTTCTGCTTCCAGGGCTTGCGACCGCCGCCGGAAACTTCACCGCGGCTCTTGGTATCGTGCGTACCCAGGCGCGCGTTCGCCATCTGGCGGATGTAAGCCTGGTGCATCAGATCCACGTTAATTGGAGCGCCGAAGATCATCTCGGGCAGATCGACCGTGCTGACCTTCTGGCCTTCCATGTTGAAGACGTCAACTTCCATAGTCACTTCGCTCCCATTCAGCGCGAGCCAGCTTACTGCTTTCGCGCCTCCTTAATCATTACCAGGCCACCCTTGCCACCCGGCACTGCGCCGCAAACCCCCAGAAGATTCCGCTCCCCGTCCACGAGTACAACCTTCAGATTCTGTGCGGTTACCCGATCATCCCCCATATGACCGGCGCCGCGCGAGCCTTTGTACACCCGCCCGGGGGTCGTTCCCGAGCTGCGCGAGCCCGGCGCGCGTTGGCGATCAGACTGTCCGTGAGTCTTCGGCCCGCCTTTGAAGTGGTAGCGTTTGACTGCACCCTGGAAGCCTTTTCCCTTGCTGGTCCCGATCACATCGACTCGCTCGCCAACAGAAAAAAGGGTGACCGTAACCTGGTCCCCTTCTTTGACGCCCGGCTCTTTCGAGCGGAACTCTCGCAAAAAGCGCAGTGGAGGCAGGTTGTGCACCTTGAGGTGGCCTAACTCACCGCCCGTTAAGCGCTTGGGCTTGACTTCGCCGAAACCCAACTGCACGGCCGAATAGCCTTCCTTGGCCTCCGTACGCACCTGGGTGACATAACAAGGCCCAGCTTCGATGATGGTAACCGGAATGGCAGCGCCACTCTCATCGAAAATCTGGGTCATGCCGATTTTCTTCCCAATGAGCCCTTTCAACATCTGATTGTTCTCCTTTGTCAGATTGCGAACTTGACGAGACTGTCAGCCTGGGCTTGGCTGCATCATCTCCGACCGCGGTCCAGTCAGTGGGCTGCTGCGAGCTTCTTTTTTGTGTGCTCGCCCACAAACCCGCTCTTTTACCGCCTCCTCAACGAGAGTACGACTTTCCGCTCCCGAAGCCGTGGAATTATACCACTCTATTGAAAAGATGCAATAGTTTCTTCAGCAGCAAAAAGGGAAATTCCAACCCTTTGCGAAGTGCCGTTGTTCTCGGGCTTCGCTCGAGAACACACCTATGCTATATCTTGATTTCGATATCGACCCCGGCCGGCAAATTCAGCCGCATGAGCATATCGATTGTCTTCGAATCCGGATCGAGGACATCGATCAGGCGATTGTGGGTGCGGATCTCGAAGTGTTCGTGGCTGTCTTTATCGATGAAAGTCGAGCGGCGGACCGTGAAGCGTTCAATTTTCGTGGGCAGCGGGACAGGCCCAACCACGTGAGCGCCGCTTCGTTCGGCCGTTTCCACGATCCGCTTTGCGGATTGATCCAGGACACGGTGATCGTATGCCTTGAGTCGAATGCGAATCTTTTGTTTTGCCATGATTATTTCTACCTAGTCCAGAATCTTGGTGATCACGCCGGCGCCAACCGTCAGACCACCCTCGCGAATTGCAAACTTGGAGCCCTGCTCCAACGCCACCGGGACGATCAACTCCACTTCCAGGTTGACGTCATCCCCCGGCATCACCATCTCCACCCCTTCCGGCAGCTTGATGTTGCCGGTCACATCCATCGTCCGAATGTAAAACTGCGGCCGGTACCCGCTGAAGAACGCCTTGTGCCTCCCCCCCTCTTCCTTCTTCAACACGTACACCTGGCTCAAAAACCGCTTGTGCGGCGTGATCGAGTTCGGCTTCGCAATCACCTGCCCCCGCTCTACGTCCGTCCGCTCGATCCCGCGCAGCAGCAGCCCCAGATTGTCCCCCGCTATCCCCTCGTCCAGCATCTTGTGGAACATCTCCACCCCCGTCACCACGCTGTTCTTGCTCTTCTCCGCCAGCCCCACGATCTCCACCGCCTCCCCTACCTTGATCTTCCCCCGCTCCACTCTCCCCGTCACCACCGTCCCTCTCCCCTTGATCGAGAACACGTCTTCCACCGGCATCATGAACGGCTTGTCCAACGCCCGCACCGGCTCCGGGATATACTCATCGATCACCCGCAGCAGCTCTTTGATCGGCGCATACTCCGGCGCATTCGGATCCGTCGAGGTGCTCTCCAACGCCTTCAACGCACTCCCCCGCACGATCGGCGTCGTCTCCCCCGGATAGCCCTGCTTGGTCAGCATCTCCCGCAGCTCTAGCTCCACCAGCTCCAACAGCTCCGGATCGTCCATCTGGTCTACCTTGTTCAGAAACACCACGATCGAGGGCACTTCCACCTGGTGCGCCAGCAGCACGTGCTCAAACGTCTGCGGCATCGGCCCATCCGGCGCCGCCACCACCAGGATCGCCCCATCCACCTGCGCCGCCCCCGTGATCATGTTCTTGATGTAATCCCGGTGCCCCGGCATGTCCACGTGCGCGTAGTGCCGCTTGGCCGTCTGGTATTCTACATGCGCTATGTTGATCGTGATCCCCCGCGCTTTCTCCTCCGGCGCGTTGTCGATCTGATCGTACGCCCGGTATTCCGCCAGCCCCATCATCTGCGACACTTTGGTGATCGCCGCCGTCAGCGTCGTTTTCCCATGGTCGATGTGTCCCATCGTCCCCACGTTCAGATGCGGCTTCGACCGATCAAATTTCTGCTTGGCCATCGTTCCTTCTCTCCTGGATGTGCATCAAAAAGTGAAA
>Ga0335070_10000782_pt1 | contig 36337 bp, 27 predicted proteins | sample Lox_Sample_13_FD_206722 | JGI IMG/M metagenome (GOLD analysis project Ga0335070, IMG submission 206722) | Soil microbial communities from Loxahatchee National Wildlife Refuge, Florida, United States - Lox_Sample_1.3 | ecosystem: Environmental > Terrestrial > Soil > Wetlands | place: USA... | reverse complement strand
ATGTTGGTAGAAAGAATCTTTATTGTATCCAAGAGGTTTTTTGGGGTTCCAAGTTTTTAATTATGCCATTGCCGACGGGATCTTCAATTTGCTCTATCCAGACAAGACGGCGCTGCATGGAATTAAACCCAATGGCCTCGATGATTTCCAGCTCTGTTTTGACTTCGGATAAAAACTCAGGAAACTCCAGTTAAACGTTTATCAAAATCTGAACCGCTCTGTCTCCACATTCCAACAGAATGATACCAAGTCTCATCATCGAATTCAAGCAGATTTTGCTTGGGTCTGGCTCAGGATCGTCAGGACATCCAACCCCCCGTCGTGGTTCATGTCACCGTTGGGATCGTTCACGTATTTTAAACAGGCTGCTTAAAATTCACCACTCACCCATAATCGAGATCAACTTCATAAGGTTTAGATTGGTTTTGAGCATTAAGAATAAACCTGTCATCCCAACGGGTTATAAGCTTTAGATTTAGGTATCACGATGTCTTATGGATGGCATAAAGTTTGCTAAGCCTATCCAGAAAGGTTTGCTGACCGCAGAATATTTCCGGGGCAACTTCAAGATCATCGTCTTTCCATTGTTCCTAATCAAAATGTTTGATGTCGAGAAAGGCTGGATGCATGTTTGTCGTGTTCTATCAGTGATCCTTCTCAGAGGTGATTGGATAGGTGCTGAATGGATATCCCTTCCTTGGAACCTGCGTAAGCGAGAGGGATTGACAAAGAGGGCGGGAGATTTTAAATTGATTATGGGTGGTTGGAGATAAAGGAGTGGGGGGACTGAAGGGGAGGACGCCGAGCCGGGCGCCCTTTTTTTATGGACAGGGCCATGGATAAAGAAACAGCCAGAATATCCATTTTTTTCTGTCAGCGCGTCGATCCTAAGCAGGACGTCAACCGGCGCGCTGCCGAAAGGGAATTAGGATCGAGGATCAGGTTTTATCCCCTGCCGTGCAGTGGCCGCATCGATCCGCTTCAACTCCTGCGGGCCATAGAGACCGGAGCAGACATGGTCTATCTGGTCACCTGTGGTGAGGGAATGTGCCGTTACCGGGAAGGGAACACGCGCGCTTGGAAACGGTTGGCCTACGCCCAGGGCCTGATCGAGGAGATAGGTCTTGAAAAGGAACGGCTGGAGGTGATCCAGTCTAACGGGCAGAAGACCATCGACGAGATTACCCGGTCCCTGCTGACGCGGGATATCCGCGTTGGTCCCTCTCCGCTGCGGCCGAAGTAATCGTCGTTTCATTGATCTTTTGTACGACCGAGTTCGTACTTGTGATAAATGGAGGAGTAGAAATATGATTACCGCCGAAAGAAAATCTTTGGCCGAAATCAAGGCGATGATCGCACCCTACAGGAAGATCTTGGTTGCAGGCTGCGGGACGTGTGTGGCCGAGTGCGCGTCTGGGGGTGAGAAGGAGGTAGGCCTTTTGGCCTCCCAGCTTCGCATGGACGCAAGGATCGAAGGGCGTGAGGTCGAGATCAAAGAGATAACGCTCGATCGTCAATGTGTCTATGAATTTATCGACCAACTGACCAGCCTGATTGAACAGTATGAGGTCGTCCTCTCCCTCGGATGTGGGGCGGGTGTCCAAGCGGTCGCTGAGGTCTTCCCGAAGCTCATCATCCTTCCTGCGCTTAATACGACATTTATCGGCGAGACCAGGGGAAGCGGTGTCTGGTTTGAAAATTGCCGGGCTTGCGGCGACTGCAAGCTTGGACTCTTTGCCGCTGTTTGCCCCATCACGCGTTGTGCCAAGGGACTTCTGAACGGGCCGTGTGGAGGATCGAAGGGAGAGCACTGCGAAGTGGATCCTGATACGCCTTGTGCATGGCAACTTATCATCACCCGGCTCGGGGAGAGAGGCCGACTGGAGTTCCTTGAAGAGGTTCATCCGCCAGTGGACTGGTCGAAGAGTCAGGGCAAAGGACCACGGAAAATCGTACGGGAGGATCAAAAGAATTGAAAGAAGAGAGTCGACTGAAAAGAGTCTTATCCGAAGGGCAATTTGCTGTCACCGCCGAATGCGGCCCTCCCAAAGGGGCTGATCCTGAAGCGATACGGAAGAAAGGCAAACTGCTGAAAGGGTGCGTTGACAGCGTGAACGTCACGGACAACCAGACGGGTGTTGTTCGTCTCTCCAGCCTGGCCGCCTGTGTGCTTTTACGGGAAGAGGGGCTTGATCCCGTGCTTCAGATCGTGACCCGTGACAGGAATAGAATCGCCCTTCAATCGGACATCCTCGGGGCGTCCGCCCTCGGGATCCGGAATATCCTCTGCCTTTCGGGCGACCACCAGATGTTTGGAAATCAACCTCAGGCAAAGGGGGTCTTTGATATCGATTCCATCCAGTTGATCCACGCGGCCCGCCAGATGCGCGATGATAACTGCATCATCGGAGGTGAGAAGCTCACACAACCCCCGAATCTTTTTATAGGAGCTTCGGAGAACCCCTTTGCCGAGCCGGCGGCCTATCGGGTGGCGCGACTTGGGAAAAAGATAAAAGCAGGTGCCGATTTCATCCAGACACAGTGTATTTACAACCTCCGCCATTTTGAAGAATGGATGTCTCAGGTGCGGAACCGGAATTACGACAAGCGGGCGCATATCCTCGGCGGGATCACACCGCTCAAGTCAGCCAAGATGGCCGAATATATGAGGAAGAACGTGGCCGGCATGGATATCCCAGAGGAGGTCATCACCCGCATGAAGTCCGTTCCTGCCAGCGAGCAGCGTAAGGAGGGAATCAAGATCGCCGTTGAAACGATCGAGGCCCTTCGGAAGATGAAGGGCGTGTCAGGCGTGCATATCATGGCGATCGAGTGGGAAGAGATCGTTCCGCAACTGGTCGAAGAGGCAGGCCTGATGCCACGCCCCTCCTTTGGTGAGGAGTGAGTATGCCGCCAAAGTATCATACCGTAACAGCACCGACCCCAAACCGTTTTCAGCCTGTTACACGATCGGGTGTCATCGCCTGGGAGGAAGGATGTCTTAAGTGCGCCCGCTGCGTGAAGAAGGATTGCGTTTACCTGGTCTACCAAAAACGCAATCTCGACCCCCGGCAGATGCTCGACTCGGTGGACAGTGCCTGCATGGATTGTTTTCGCTGTGTTCAGAATTGTCCTGCCCGCCTTATTCAGAAAGGTGTCAACCCCGCGTATCGATCCATCGGCGACTCCTACTGGACCCCGGAAATCCTTTCGAGTCTCTGGTTCCAGGCCGAGACGGGGAAGATCCCCGTGTCGGGTGCTGGCTACGGTGGCCCTTTTGCCGGGCCCGGGTTTGATGCGATGTGGACGGATATGTCGGAGATCGTGAGGCCGACGCGCGATGGCATCCATGGCCGCGAATACATCAGCACATCGGTGGATCTGGGTCGGAAGCTGATGGCGTTGGAGTTCGGCGCCGACGGGACCCTCGTCTCAGAAGCCCCTCCGCTTGTCGAGATACCGACACCCTTCGTCTTTGACCTGCTCCCCTTCTCACCACCTAAAGAGCACATCCTCAACGGACTCCTGCGTGCGGCAGCCGGGCTGGGAACCCTTACCGTCGTGAGGGAGTCGGACTGGCGCCCTTCTTACGAAGAATACCTTCGCTCCACGATGTTTCTGCTCGACAGAGGCGGTGCGGTCGCAGAGAATTATCTCGACAAACTCCGCATGGTGGAGATACCGGACGGGATGGATGCCATGGAGCGGCAGGCTGCCCTCAAGAGAGTCAGGCCCGAGCTCGTCATCGCGATACGAATGTCTCTCGGTCCTGTCTCGGGCTCGCGGGTCGAGGAACTGACCGAGGCAGGAGCTGAAGTGGTTCATCTGGCGGCCAATGAGTTTGGCATGGAAGAGGCGAAAGAGCCGCTTTTCGTCAAAGATCGTTTGAAGGAGATACACCTCAGCCTCGTCGACAAAGGGCTCCGGGACCAAATCACGATCATCGCGGGCGGCGGGATCGCTATGGCTGAGGACATGGCCAAACTGATCATCTGCGGTGCGGACGCGGTGAGTTGTGATATTCCGTTGCTGGTGGCGATGGAGTGTCGGGTTTGCCGGCGTTGCGCCCAGGGCATCTCGTGTCCTGTGGAGTTGGATCAGGTTGATCCGGTGTGGGCTCGCGGCCGGGTGACGAATCTTATGAGCGGCTGGCATAACCAGCTCCTTGAGATCATGGGAGCGATGGGCATGCGCGAGGTGAGACGCTTGCGCGGTGAAATGGGCCGGGCCATGTTCTTCGAAGACTTGGAAAAGGAGTTCAGCGCTCTGGGAGAAGGCAGAAGAGGGTAGAAGGATGAGAGGGAGACCGAAGTTTATCTTTCCCGAGGCAAAGCCGGTTTCATCCCGGTTCCGCTACGCCCTGAACAAGTATCGTGTCAAGATCGACAACACGTGTACCAACTGCGGGCTCTGCGTTGAAATTTGCCCCTACCGGGTCTACGCAAAAGGGTCGAGGAGGCCGAGAACACCGTCCGAACATCTCTGCGTCGGTCCAAGCTGTGAAAAGAACGCTTTCTTCTGCGTCCGGAAGTGTCCGGTCAATGCAATCACGGTTCAACTGAATCCATCTTTCGAGGTCCTTGGCGACAGGCGCTGGACGGGCGATCTGCTGGCCAGCACGTGGTACATGGCAGAAACGGGTCAGGTACCGTATCAGAACTTAAACTACAAGACGGGGGATTCGGGGGGTGGCTTCGACAAGCTGCGGCTCCTGTACAGAGCGAACGGAAACGGCAAGAAGCGGAAAGGGTCACTTAAGAATGTTTCCCTAGCCATCTCCCTTAACCGGTCGGGTGACAACCGACCCAAGGTGACGATTCCTGTGCCATTCTACCTCGGGGGCATGTCCTTCGGGTCCGTCAGCATTAATGCGATGCTCTCCCGCGTGAGGGCGGCGACGGCCCTCGGCACCTTTTGCTCTACGGGAGAAGGGGGCTACCCTGACGTCCTCATGCCGTACGATGACCACGTCATTACGCAGGTTGCCACGGGACTTTTTGGAGTCAGAGAGGATACGATCCAGCGCGTGCGAATCGTCGAATTCAAGTATGCGCAGGGAGCGAAACCTGGCCTGGGCGGTCATTTGCTCGGCGACAAGGTGACACCGGCAGTGGCGAAGATGCGGGAGGCCGTCACTGGCAGCGCGCTCTTTTCTCCTTTCCCCTTCCACAGCGTCTATTCTGTTGAAGATCACAAGAAACACGTTGACTGGATCAAGGCGGTCAACCCGAAGGCCCTCGTGTCGGTGAAAGTTTCGACACCCACCGATGTCGACATGGTGGCCGTCGGGAGCTACTTCGCCGGCGCCCATATTATCCAACTGGATGGGAGTTACGGCGGCACAGGGGCCGCGCCGGACATTGCCAAAAAGAACATTGCGATGCCCGTCGAGTACGCCGTGCCCAAGGTCCATAAATTCCTTGAGGGAGAGGGCATCCGAGATGGGATTACGGTCATCGCCAGTGGCGGGGTCCGGAACGCATACGACGCCGCAAAGATCATTGCCCTCGGCGCGGATGGCGTCTGTCTCGGTACAACGGACCTGGTGGCCCTCGAGTGCATCCGATGTCATCACTGCGAATCGGGCCGCGGCTGCGCACGGGGCATTGCAACCACCGACGAGGAGCTGACCAACCTGATGAATCTCGAATGGGGGACACAGCGTGTGATCAACATGTACCTGGCTTGGAGCGACCAGCTTCGCACGATTTTGCGGCGTCTGGGGATGAAGAGCATTACTGAGCTAACCGGCCGGACAGATACCCTGGTCCACATTGACTATATGAAGAAAGACGAAATCCAAGGTGAGTTAGACTAGTTTGGATTGAGGAATGATGATTGTTGATTGAAAATCTTTTCAATCTCCAATCGTCAATCATAGATCAACAATTCGATCAGGAATCGTTTATGAGAGAGTCAGAAATCAAAGCAATCTTGAATGCACGGGCGCACCTGGGACCCTCTGCACCCCCGAAAGGCTGCAAAGAGGCTGAGGAGGGCGGATGCGGGGTTACCGGTTTTGCGTGCAGCGTCCCGGTCAGCGGCCGTCACATCTTCGAACCCTCCGTGCAAATGCACAACAGGGGGAACGGCAAAGGCGGCGGGATCGCGGCCGTGGGCTTTGATCCCGCGCAGATGGGCGTGAGCCGTACCGTTCTGGAGGAAGATTTTTGCCTCCAGATATCGCTCCTCGATGAAACCGCGCGTCCTGAGCTGGAGACGAAGTTCATCAGGCCCCATTTCCGAGTAGACCACGAGGGATTCCTCGAAACGGTTGAGGATTACCGGGATGTCCCCGGGCTGGAAATGAAGCCACCCGCGGTGATGCGCTATTTTGTGCGCGTCAAGCTGGAGGCTCTGGAGCGGTTCACCAAGGAGCGTCATCTTGAGAAGCTTCCCCTCGACAAGATTGAGGAAGAATTCATCTATCAAAACAGCTTCCGACTGAACCAGGCCTACTATAGTTCCTTGGGGGAAAAGAAAGCTTTTGTCCTCTCCCATGGCCGCAACATGATGATCCTTAAGATCGTTGGCTATGCGGAGCAGGTCGCTCAGTACTACAAGTTGGAAAACTTGAAGGCCCACGTGTGGATCGCCCATCAGCGTTACCCGACCAAGGGGCGGGTCTGGCATCCAGGAGGCGCTCATCCCTTCATCGGGCTGGATGAAGCCCTGGTCCACAACGGTGATTTTGCCAATTATTACTCGGTCACGGAGTATCTGCGCCAGCGGAGCGTTTTTCCACTTTTCCTGACAGATACGGAAGTATCGGTGCTTGTCTTTGACCTCTTGAACCGGGTCTACGGCTATCCCCTGGAATATATCATTGAGTCGCTCGCGCCCACGGCAGAAATGGACTTCGATCATCTCTCGTCCGAAAAACAGCATATCTACCGGCAAATTCAAGCCACGCAGATTCATGGCTCGCCCGACGGACCGTGGTTCTTTATCATTGCGCGCAGTCTGGCCCATGAGCGAAAGTTCCAGCTGATCGGCATCACCGATACAGCCATGCTCCGACCGCAGGTCTTTGCGCTTCAGAAAGGTGACCTCCAGATTGGGCTCGTTTGCTCCGAGAAACAGGCGATCGATGCCACCCTGGAGAGCCTGGCGAAGGAAGATCCGCGCTTTGGGACGGTGGCCGACCGTTACTGGAATGCACGGGGCGGCAGCTACACCGACGGCGGGGCTTTTATCTTTACGGTCTCTCCCGACACCGACGGCGGTCACAACCTGTCGTGCACTGACAAGTTCGGACGGGAGATCATGTTGACGGACCGGCCTCCTTACGATTTCCGCAAGATTGAGATCGATTCACTCGACAAGGGGTTGAAAGGAGAGCTTTCAGACCTGTTCCGCAAAGGCGATGCTCAAGCCACCTTCTCTTATATGAAACAGGGCTTTGCGGCCTGGGATTATGACGAGATCATGGCCGTATTGAAACAGCTCGCACGGATGGCGGAAGGGGATGCCTTGAAAGGGACCGTCATTGACGTGCTGACACGGCTTCTCGACTGGTGTTACCCCATGGGAGACAAGAGACGCCGCTCGATGACCCAGATGTTGATGAGCGCGCTGGATGCGATTTTCCGCCAGGTTTCTCCAATCGGAAAAGCAGGCGGCAGCCGCTACGTACGGATCAACTTCAAGAGCCGCAAGAAACTGCGCGCGCCACAGGCAGGCGAGGAGGTTCTCGTCTGCGACGGTCGCGATTTCCCGCCTGAAGGCGACGAAACGTTGGCGCGCTGCGTGTGCCATGCCTACTCTCTCGGCTGGAAGCAGTTCATCTGTTTTGCTTACCGAGGCCAACGATTCTTGGGTTGCTCGCTCGGACCCGGAACGCAAGGCGTCCGGATCGATGCGTACGGCTCCACGGGAGACTACCTTGGCTCTGGCATCGACGGTCTGGAGATCCACGTCCACGGAAACGCTCAGGACCAGCTTGGCCAGATCATGAAGTCGGGCAAGCTCGTGGTCCATGGGGATGTGGGGCAAACCTTTCTTTATGGGGCGAAGGGTGGTGAGATCTTCGTCCGGGGCAATGCGGCGGGCCGGCCGCTCATTAACGCCGTCGGGAAACCACGGGTGGTGATTAACGGGACGGCACTCGACTTCCTCGCGGAGTCTTTCATGGCCGGGGACCCTTACAAGGGCGGCGGTTTCGTGATTTTGAACGGAATGACTTTCGACGACGACGGCAACGTGATTCCCCTCGACACACCGTATCCTGGCTCCAACCTCTTCTCGCTCGCTTCGGGAGGTGCCATTTTTGTGCGTGATCCGCATAAGAAGCTGGTAGCCGAACAGTTGAACGGCGGCGAGTTCTCCGCTTTCACGGAAAGAGATTGGGAACTTATTCTACCCTATCTGAGGGAGAACGAGCGGCTTTTCGGTATCTCCATAGACGATCATCTTCTGACAGTGGATGGCGTAAAGAAACAGCCGAAGGAAGTCTTTCGCACCATTCAGGCGGTGAAGTTGGCCGTTCTGACCGGGAAAATGGAGCAGGCCTCCCTTGAGGAATGGGGAGATTGACGAGATCGGTGTTCCTCAGTACTCCGTGAGAAGGTGAGACCTGTCGAACTCTTCAACCTCAGGTCAGGCAGGACAGACGCGAGATTCATGCCAAGGTCGTTGCAGCCGTATTCAAGCTTCTAAGAATGATCGACGGACCTTCATCTCGAATTCCAGCCCGAGACACTTTTCAAGAAATTCTATCCGACTCGGTTTCGTTTTCTTCTCTTTCCCTCCGCTGATTAATCACTCTTTAGCACGCCGTGAGATTGCCAGCCGGTTCACTCCCGGCTCAAATGCGAGCCGGAGCAACATAAATTATGCCCAGCTCCTGACGATCCGCCAAAAGCGTGGCCAAGAATGATAATGGAAGGATAAGAAATTCAACCCCGAGACTTATCCAGGGGCCTGACGGTGATCTCATGGACGATGACACCCGTCCCACCTGGGGTGGGACGGGCGGGGAGGTTCACTATTCACTAAAGGATCGGAAGATATTTTTCGATTTCGAACTGGGAGACATGGGTCCGATACTGATCCCATTCGATCTTCTTATTCTCGATGAATTTTTCGAAGACGTGGTCTCCCAAGCATTCTCTTACCAGTTCACTCTTTTCCATAATTTGAATTGCTTCAGCCAGACTTCCTGGAAGAGAATCGATCCCGTGTTTCTTCCTGGCCGCCTCGGACATCTCGAAGATATCCTCCTCCACGGGCGCGGCAAGCGCATAACCCTTTTCGATTCCTTTCAAACCTGCTGCCAGCATGACGGAGAAAGCCAGGTAGGGGTTGCAGGCCGGGTCGGGCGACCGAAGTTCAATCCGGGTCGCTTTCTCCTTACCGGGTTTATACATGGGAACCCGAACGAGGGCGGACCGGTTTCTGCGTGCCCAGGAGATATAGACGGGCGCCTCATAACCCGGAACGAGCCTCTTGTAAGAGTTCACCCACTGAGAGGTGATCGCGGTGATCTCCTTCGAGTGTTTTAAGATTCCGGCGATATAAGATTTCCCCAGCTTTGAGAGGTGAAATTCGTCTTTTGCATCGAAGAAGGCGTTCTTGCTGCCTTTGAAGAGTGACTGATGGGTGTGCATGCCGCTCCCGTTCTGTTTGAAGATGGGTTTGGGCATAAAGGTCGCATAGACTCCGTGCTTCATGGCAATCTGCTTGACGACGAGTCGATACGTCATGGCGTGATCGGCCATCGTCAAGGCTTCTGCGTAACGCAGGTCGATTTCGTGCTGACTGGGCGCCACTTCATGGTGGCTGTATTCCACGTGAACCCCCATGGCCTCCAGGGTCAGGATGGTCTCCCGCCTGAGTTCGGTTGCCACATCGAGGGGGGTGAGGTCGAAATATCCACCTTCGTCGAGAATAGCCGGTTTTCCCTCACTGGACTTGAAGTAAAAGTATTCCAGCTCAGGACCGACGTAGAAGGTATAGCCGAGATCTTCAGCCTTCTTAAGATTCCTCTTGAGGACGTACCGGGGATCGCCTTTATACGGAGTCCCGTCCGGTTCGTAGATATCCGCGAACATTCTTCCGACGGCATTGTCCTTTGGTCTCCAGGGAAGGATCTGAAAGGTCTTTGGATCGGGCTTGGCGATCATATCGCTTTCGTCGATACGGGCATAGCCCTGAATGGAGGAGCCGTCGAATCCCATTCCTTCTTCGAGGGCACCTTCCAGTTCATCGATGGTGATCGCGAATCCTTTCAGGACGCCGAGAACGTCCGTGAACCAGAGTCGAATGAACTTAACGTCGTTTTCCTTTGCCATCTTCAATACATTTTCTGTTTCCTTGCTCATCTTATCCTCCTTGACCCTCTTCTTCTATCTCCCCTGCCGACCGGCAGGCAGGCGCCGGGGAGAGACATGCGGTGAGGGGCGATAGAATTTGCAGAAGGCACCCTTTACTTCAGATTAGATGCCTCGGTCCTCTTAATTAATACCCTAAGAATTGGAGGAGATAAAAAGCAAATAATATGCCACTTATCACCATTTCACCTAGAAAGTGTCATGTTTTTAACTTATTGAATTTACATACAATTACTCCGGCAAAAAAAAGAATGATCTTCCGAGGGAGTATTGAGGTGGAGAACAAATGATGGATTTTAAGCAGGCTGTTTAAAAAAAGGCAAAGGCCCGTGAGCAAGGAGCATTGCCCCCACTCTTACTAAGGCATCCCGATAGGAATTTTACTGAACATCCAAAGACATCTGGAGACTTGATACAAAAGAATTGACAAATAGAGTTTGTTTTCATAGATTTATTATAGAGGTCAAACAAGGAATGAGGAGAGAATCTTATGGAGATCGAGAAATTTCTGGAATTGACCCGGGGGTTGGAAAAAAAGAAGAAGGCGAAGCAGGAAGAGTTGGAGAAATTTAAGAGGCTCTTCGAGCGATTTCACAACTTGAACCGTGCTTACCTGGACAAGGAGACCTTTGAAAAGGCCGAGGAGTCGATTTCCTCCATGGCAGAGGCGATTTCCGGCACGATTCAGTATTTGGATGCTGAGATTACCCGATTGAGAAACAAACGAATGAAGCTGCCGCTGGAAAATGTGGAACTGGGGGAAATGCAGAAAGTCCAGAACAGAAACGAAATGTTGATCAAAGAGTATCTGGCCGAATTTCCAAAATAGGGTTTCTCTACTTACCGCTTGACTCTGATGCGGCAGGACAGAAGCCATTTCGAGCCTCGTTGGATCTAAGCACGAGGCACCCGCCTTGACAATCTGACTCGCTTCCTCGCCAGCACTGCCCAAGATCCTGACGCCATCTCAAACGTTTCCTCCCAAGGACCATCAGCGGTAATCGAAATTCAAACGCTTAACGGCATCCTTGTCATGCTGAAATTTTTTCAGCATCTCTCATTTTCGATAACCTGCAGATCCTGAAACAAGTTCAGGATGCCGATTACGGGTTATGGTAAGGAAAAAGAGGGTGGAATCTTCAGAACCAGCCGTAGTAAAATAATGTTTGAGCTAGAACCTGCCTCATCCTCAACACTACCAAACCGATTTTTTACAGCGTCGGGGGCAGGGAGTCTTACAATAGAAAGAAGGAGATGGAGATGGTGAAAGAACTGAAGAAGACCGCACTCCATGCGTGGCATCGTGAGCACGGCGGGCAAATGGTCGAATTTGGCGGGTGGGAAATGCCCATTTCTTACAAAAGGGGGATCATCGAAGAGCATCTGGGAACGAGGAAATATGGAGGACTCTTCGATATTTCTCATATGGGCCGTTTTTTGATATCCGGTAAAAGGGCCGTTCCTTTTTTGCAGCATGTATTGACGAATAATGTACTCGCCCTCGATCCGGGAATGGCTCAATATACGCTCATTCCGAATGAGAAGGGAGGGGCCCTCGACGATGCTTACCTCTACCGGTTGGACGATGAGGATTCGGGCCCCCGGAGTTATCTTCTTGTAGTAAACGCTGCTCCTCGGGAGAAGGATTGGAATTGGCTCACCGAGCAGAAAAAGAGGTTTGGGGATGTGCTCATCGAGGACAAGACAGAAGAGATCGGGATGATGGCTTTTCAAGGGCCCACGGCCAAGAAAGTCCTTGAAAAAATCCTTAAGCTCCCCGACCCGTGGAGAAATCGCTTGAGGGTCAGCCAGATGGATGGGACGTGGGTCATGGTCTCGAGAACAGGCTACACGGGCGAGCCTATCTGTTTTGAAATCTTCATTTTGAAAGAAAAGCTGGAATTTCTCTGGCAAAGGATTCTCTCAGAGGGGCAGAACGAGGGAATTGTCCCTGCAGGTTTGGGGGCAAGAGACAGCCTCCGGCTGGAGGCAGGTCTTGTCCTGTACGGAAACGAGCTGGGCCTCGACAAAGAGGGGAAGGAAATCCCCATCTATGCCATGCTGCCCGCGGCAAGGGTGACGGTCAGTTTTTCGCCTTTGAAGGGAGAATTCATCGGCAGCGAGGTTCTCAAGGGTCAGTTCGAAGAAGTGAATGCAAGAGAAAACGATTATCCGCTTCCGCCGAAAGGAAAACGAGTCGTCCCCAGGAACATTATGCCTTTTCTCATCACCGGCCAGGGGATTGCCAGGAGGGGACACGAGGTCTTTGCCAACGACAAACCGGTCGGTCATGTGACCAGCGGAACAATGGTTCCTTACTGGGTTTTTAGCGAGACTGGAATTCTTGGAACAGTCACGGATGAAAAAAGGATGAGGCCGATCGGACTTGCCTACGTCGATGCGAACATCGAAGAAGGGCGGAAGATCGAGATTCAATCCAGAGGAAAGAACGTCCAAGGGGTGATCGTTGAGAAAAACCTTTCTTCAGAGGCCCCGCCTTATGCTCATCCTCTTTTCGTTCTGCAGGAGCCGGTCAAGAGAAGGGCGGGACAAAGTTTGAAAGACCTGGCTGCGGAAATCGTGTCCAAGGCAGTCCAAAACACTCATTGGAGGCAGAAAGAATCCTTTAACCTGATTCCGTCTGAGCAGACTCCTTCGCTTCTGGTCAAGCTCTTGTCCATGACGGATCCTTCCGGTCGATACGCGGAACACCGTAAATTCGAGGCCTTTGAGGATAGGGAGATTTTTTACTACCAGGGCACAAAATTGATCGAAGAAGTCGAAAGACGGGTCATGGAAGAGTTTCAGAATTTCCTCGGATGTTCCGAAGTGGAGACGAGGGTGATCAGCGGTCAAATGGGTAATACGGCCGTGTTCAGTGGTTTGATGGATTACCTCAACCGGTTTTATCGGAAGAGCGATCCCCGCAGGATTCGGAAGGTGATGAACCATCATCTTACCCGAGGGGGGCACCTCAGCGCCCAGCCCATGGGTGCTTTGAGAGACTACGTTGCGGTCGATCCTATGATGGAAAGGGCGGCTGTTATTGAACTCCCGGTATTAGAGGATGATCCCTATCAGATCGATCTCGAAGAAACGAAAGACCTCATCGCGCTTCACAAACCAGAGCTCATCGTTTTGGGAAAGAGCATGATGATTTATCGGGAACCTCTCAAGGAGCTTGCTCAATTGATTTCAGGGATGCATCCTAAACCGATCATCCTTTATGATATGGCCCACGTCCTTGGCCTGGCGGGCCCTTATTATCAAGAACCGTTCAAGGACGGCGCAGACATTGTCACGAGTTCAACCCACAAAACTTTTTTCGGCACCCAGAGAGGGATCATCGCCAGCAATATGGCTGAAGGAACGGAGTATGAAGATCTCTGGAAAACGATCTTAAGACGAGTCTTCCCGGGGAGCGTGAGCAATCATCATCTGGGTAGCCTGTTAGGGCTTCTGATGGCCGCTTACGAAATGAATGCTTTTAAAGGCGAATATCAAAAGGCAGTTGTCTCCAACGCGAAGGCCTTTGCAAAAGCACTGAAAGATCGGGGATTGGCAGTGGAGGGCAATCCAGCGCTCGGATATACGGAAACACACCAAGTGATCGTCAGGATAGGGTACGGGAACGGGCCGGTCATGGCCAATCGTCTCGAAGAGAACAATATCATCGTCAATTATCAAGGCGCGCCGGATGACGAGGGATTTACGGCTGCGAGCTGCCTGCGAATGGGGGTTCAGGAGATGACTCGGTTCGGAATGAAGGAAGGCGATTTTGGCGAGCTGGCAGATTACATCAGTCAAGTCGTCCTTCGAGGTCGATCCGTGGCTAAGGAAGTTTCTCAATACAGAGGTCGATTCACGGAGATGAAATATTGTCTGCAGGCCGAAGAGGCAGGTCCCCTGATTGAAAAATTATGGGGATCGATTCGGTGATGGCCAAACCGTAAAGGGCAAAGAGTAATAACCATTATCTAAAGCGCCAGATCGACCCTTGACCGGTTAGTATTCCTGCCAATCTACAATACCAGGATGGTCTGGGGGTTGATGGTTACTGAAGGTAATAAGCAAAAAAGGCAGAGCCATTTCTAACCCTGCCTTGCTCTTTGCGCCCTCGACAAATCAAAACGTTTAAGTCAACGCTTCGACATCCCGGCATATATGCCAGGGCTTACTCAGGGGTGACCCTGAGCGGCGCTTCCGTCCCTCATCTTTCAAGCCAGGGCTTAGCGCCGTCGAACGGGTTAACGTCCCTTCCTGCACTTCTATTTCAATAAAATACATATCATTAATGTCAACGTAATGACCCACGATCAATTTTCCCCAATTCATAATTGATTTGTAGCTTATTCTTATTGGGTCCTTTCTCCTCTCATACAGAATGCCAACCGAATGGAACATCTCAATATCATCAATTAAATAGAATTCATAAGTTAGCATAGTCTATGACACCCGCTCTCTTCCAAAGATAAGGATAATCTTCTGATGGCGTTTGGACCCTGAAAGCCCTCTCTTTTTGGGATTCTCCTTCTGAAACAGTGAACTCGTACCATTTTGTCTTATTGAATGCGTATAGCTCCTAAACCAACATATACAGAAATGGCGGGGGGTTTCCCTCATCCACCCCCCGAAGGTGCTGGGAATGAGATAGTGTGAGTCGGAGAGGGACCCACGAGAATTAGGTCTGCATACAATGTGCCAAATTTAGGAATCCGAAACTACAGAGATTTTGCTTTTAGCGGAAGCCACAAGGGGAAGAGATTTACATAAAAGTCCTAAATTGCTTCTCAAAAAATGTGAGAAAAGTCTGTGGCCTTTTATTGATTTAAGACTGAAATCTTCTAACTTAAAGGAATATCCGAAAACTAAGAGGCGGTAATCAGACGTTCTCTTCACCAACGTTAAGAATACCAAGGTCAACGGAGTTCCTTAACCCAATCTTTGCATTAGCTTCTCACCACTTTCCAATCCCCATGCCTCGGGCAAGCTGCTCGAACTCCTCAATGAGCCGTCTTTTGTCAAAACAAAATATTTTGATTACGGATTACGGTCAGGAAGAAGTGTAGTGGGGGAAAGAAGAAGTTATTCCTTTTCTTTCAAGCGTTGTTGGGGTTTTCGGGCGGCCAGAACCTCATCGATCCGCTCTTCGCCGAGATCTACTCAAGCTTTCCTTCACGAAAAGCTGTGATATATCCCATGCAGAATTCATCCTTGCTGACCACCATGAGAGCGGCCTTAAGGGCTCCAAAGAGCTGTTTATCCGTGGGGTCTAAAATCGCTGAATCCAGACCACGAACAACAGCTGCCACGACAAACGTTCGATTCACAAGCTTTCGGTTTGGAAGTCCATAAGACACGTTCGTCAGGCCGCACGTGGTATGAACGCCGGGGAATTGTTTCGTGATCTGCTCAATCGCATCCAGGGTGGCCAGCGCTGACCCGTCATTCGTTGAAAGAGGATAGACAAGAGGATCGATATAGAGATTCTCTAAGGGAATTCCCGCCCCCTTCGCGCTCTTCACCAACTGTCCGGCCATCTTCACTTTTGTTTCGACCGTATCCGCAATGGATTCCCCGGACTGGCAAAGGCCGATGACCTTGGCTTGATGCTCGGCCACTAACGGTAGGATTCCTTCCAATCGGGAGGGCTCCAGGGTGATGGAGTTAATCATCGGAGTTCTTTTCACCAAAGGGACCATCGCCTTAATGACGGAAGGATCCGGGCTATCGATGGACAGCGGGAGGTCCACGACTTCCTGGACCGTTTTAATGATCCACTCGAGATGATTCGCCTCTTCTCCCACGAATGTCCCGGCGTTGACGTCGAGATAATCAGCCCCTGCCATGGCCTGGATCTTGGCTTCATTCTGTATGAAGGCGGCGTTCCGGGACGCAATCGCTTCGGCAATAGACTTCCGAGAGGCGTTTATTCTTTCACCGATGATCAGCATATCTCTTTTAACCTCTGCCATCTTCCCTCTGCTCAAGGGAGGTAAAAATCCTCCTCCTCGTAAAATGTATTTTGTTAATGGCTAAGAATCTTCTTTACGTCTGGATGGGGTCTCTATCATTCCGTTGGGGTGTGAGAGGGAGATTCTACTTTTCCTACCTGCTCTCCTCAGGACGACATTCCGTGCGAGCGACTCTTTCTTGAACAAAAATGACCGAGCAGATCGTATCCGAAGCCTCAAAATGATATTCCCATACTTCAACCATGCCCAGCCCACTAACATTCTTACGAGTGATAAGGTCTGTGGATCCCCACAACGAGATCACTTTTTCCTTCGTCATGGCAGGTTTAACATCTGAAATACTCCGAGTGTGGCATGAAGAAGAAACGAGAATGAGAACGACAAAAAGAAATAGGCAGATAACCCTTTTATTTTTCATTTCTTTCCATCTCCTTCTTTCAATTTATCTTCACCAATTTATCTCATTTTTCCTTTCTTTTCAACTCGGAATTGGTTAGGCTGAATTGATTCGTTCAGAGTATGAAGAAACGTAATCAGATCTATCAATGATATCGCATAGAGGGAAAAAGAGGAGAAGTTTAGTAGACCAGGGAGGAAGTTATTCCTTTGGTGTCCAGCGAAGTTTGGGTTTTCGGGCGGCTAAAACCTCGTCGAGCCTTCTCGTCTTGACTCTTTGGGGAGCTTGGCGGAGGAGGTCTGGGTTTTCTTTTGCTTCTTCTGCAATAGTGATCATGGCTTGGATGAACCGGTCGAGTCCTTCCTTGCTTTCCGACTCCGTCGGTTCAATCATCAGTGCTCCTTTGACCACCAGAGGAAAGTAAATGGTCGGTGGGTGGAAGCCATAATCGATCAGCCTTTTTGCAATGTCGAGGGTCGAGACATGGTTTCGATCCTGAAGCCTGTCCGTAAAAACACATTCATGCATGCAGGGACGGTCAAAGGGGAGATCGTAGTATTCCTTCAAGCCTTTCATCAGATAGTTCGCATTAAGCACAGCCATCTCCGTTGCTTTCTTCAATCCTTCTGCTCCCATGGAAAGGATATAGGCATAGGCCCTCACAAGAACTCCAAAGTTTCCATAGAAAGCTCTCATCTTTCCGATGGTCTGGGGGCGATCTTCGTTAAGCCGGTAAGTCTCTCCCTGCTTCTCAACGACAGGGATCGGAAGAAATGGGGCAAGCTCCTTCTTGACGGCGATGGGTCCTGCTCCGGGCCCCCCGCCTCCGTGAGGCGTCGAAAAGGTCTTGTGGAGGTTGATGTGAACGAGATCCACTCCCAAGGCCCCCAATTTCACAATTCCCATAAGGGCATTGAGGTTCGCCCCGTCACAATAGACGAACCCTCCCTTGCGGTGGACGATTTCAGCAACCTCTTTAAGGTTCTCCTCAAAAAGACCCAGTGTGTTTGGATTGGTGACCATGATCGCTGCAACATTTTCATCCATGTGTCTGGCCACCTGCTCGACACCGATGATCCCTTTTTCATTCGATTGAATCCCGACCATCTGAAAGGAGGCCAGCGATAGAGAGGAGGGATTAGTCCCATGAGCGGTGTCGGGGACTAAAACCTTAGTCCGTTTCTCTCGACGGTTCTTCAGACAGGCCTTGATCATCAACATCCCGGTGAATTCACCGTGGGCCCCTGCGGCCGGCTGGAGAGAGGCGCGATCCATTCCCGTGATCTCTACAAGGAAACCTGTCAGTTCGTGCATCAGTTTCAGAACCCTTTGGGTTAAATCTTGGGGAGAATAGGGATGGACATAGGAAAATAACTTCGCAGCCTCTTCATTCACCTTGGGGTTGTATTTCATGGTGCATGAGCCGAGAGGGTAGAGCCCGCTGTCCACGCCATAATTCCACTGAGAGAGTCGGGTGAAGTGGCGGACCACTTCGACCTCGCTCAGTTCCGGAAATCCCTCCAACTCTCCTCTCAAAAGATGGGTGGGGATGTAATTCCCCGGCTCGGCCGCCCCCACGTCTCGTCGGGGGAGAGAATAGCCACGTCTCCGTTTTCGTCCCTTCTCAAAAACGAGAGGTTCATCCTGAATCAGACCGGCGTCTCTTATCTTTTCCACTTTTTGGCTTTAAGCTCCCGAATCTCTTTGTTTCAAAACAAACTTACACCGTCTCGTATCCTCTGTCAACGACGAGCAAAAAAGAGGATCGGATGATCCTCTTTTTGGTTAACTCAAATGGACTTGTCAACGGTGCCCCCCTCCACCATGGCCGCCAGAGAAACCTCCAGAGGAATGGCTTCCGGAAAAGCCTGTAGACGAATGACCGCCGGAAAAGCCCCCAGAAGAATGGCCACCGGAGAAGCCACCGGACGAATGGCTGCCGAAGCTACTCCCGCCACCACTGCGCCCGAATGAGCCACCGCTCCCATGGCAGTTTGTGCAGGAGGAAATGCCACCGCTGGAGAGCGATCCGGAAGATCTGCTGAAGCTCGAGGCCGACCCGAAAGGTCTACTGAAGCTTTGAGACGAACGATGGTTCATACCACTGTTCGTTGCAGAGCTGGTTGAATGGCTGAATGTTCTGCCACCCGTGAGGTTTGCACTATGGTTGAAGATAGAAGCAGCCGAATTTCTTGTTGTTGCAGAACTAAAGCCAGCTGCTGTATGTGAAGCATGCGTCAGGGCGTGCGACACCGGATTCACCCTCGCCACCGAATGCGTCACCGGGTCGACAAAATGATTGGAGATCAGATGGTTATGATGGAATCCGTGAAAATCATGCAGACAGAAGAAGCCTGTGAAGAAAAATCCGCCCCACCAGAACGGATAAGGAACCCAGGCGTACAGGTAATCATAATACGGCGGTGGAGGATAGTATGTGACTACCGGCGGGCCTTCCGCATTATAGTAGTCATCTATCATCGTAGAATCAACCTGGGGCTGATTTTCCGCGTATTGGCCGGGGCCCCCGGGAACAACGGCCAGCCCGAACTCAACGGTCAGGTTCTCAAATGCTTTCAGGGCATCCTCCTTCCCGATGGGCAATTTATGAGCATCAGCGGCCCCCGTCACAGCATTTTGAAGCTCGCCAACGACGACGGGCGTTACCGGATAATCCGCCATCCACCCGTTCTTGGGTGCGATGCCTGCCGAGGTCAACATGTCCTCAGCTTGCGCCTCGCTGGTCGGTGTCCCTAACCCGAGTGCCGGCGCCAGCTTAAGAGCGAAGTCGCCTTCAGGGATAAGCGTTTGTGCTACCGGGGGAGCTGCTTTGGATGTCTGACTCGTTTGTGCGTGAACCCCGAATGCCATAAGAAGTAGAGTCGATATCATCATTATTGCTACGTATATTTTTTTCATTTTCGGCCCCTCCTTTCTATTAGGATGGCCAGATATTTAACTGTCCATATTAAATATAATCCTCAGAGGGTCAAAAAACAATGTTTTCGGAGTTAATAAACGATTTTAGGATATTTTTATAAATTATTGAAATAATATCGTTTTATTAACATCGATTTTGGGGTTATTAAATGACAATTCTCTGCTGTGCGGGGGTTGGAAGAAGAGATGATTCGTGACAACTCTTGATCGGAGCTACATCGCCCGCTATGGCGGGATGGGCAGGGTCCACTGTCTCGATCGAGGGGAGGCCAGGCAGGAAAAGGCCCAATGTGAATAGAAATGCCTTACTGGAGGCCCACCTCCCTGTCCCGCCTGGCCGGGGTGCCTGCCTGCCGGTAGGCAGGGGCGGGGGCCTTCATACCTCTAAGAACGATCTTTCAACGTGATCTCTTCCTGGGGAATCAGGCGATTAAGAAGGATTTGTTTGAGACGGTCTATTTTTTGTTTTTCTTCTATTTTTTCTCCCCATTCGTCCTGAACGTAGAAAACGTCCACGATGCGATTTCCAAGGGTTGAAATCCTTGCAAAGTGGATGTCGCACCCATGGTCGGTCAGTGCCTGCGTAATCTCGTAGAGAATACCCAGCCGATCCTCAGCCGTGATTTCGACAATGGTATAAAAATCGGAGTCCTGGTTGTTGATCTTCACTTCGCCAGACACCCTGGGGATGACCTTCTGTTTGATTCCGTTTGATCCCCCTCTTTCAAGAAGGAGGTCCCTCAACGTGACCTCCCCACCGATGATCCTTTTTAAATCTTTCTTGAATTGCTGAAGACGCCGTTCAATCTCCCTTGTTCCATCTTCCACCCAGAAAGTATCCAGGGCCGTGCCATCTTCCCAGGTATGAATCTGGGCCTGGAGGATGTTGAGCCGGTTCAAAAACATCGAGCCTGTCATTTTTGAAAAGAGTCCGTAGCGGTCTCTGGTACACACCGTGACCGTTGCTTGAGCCTCCTTTTCGACCTGCCATTCCACCAGAAGCATCTCTTTTTCGATGGAACGGGCCATTTCAATATGACGGGCGATCTCCGCGGAAGAATAAGAGGAAAGATACCGGTCTGGAAGCCTGTCTGTGTATTCAGAAATGATCTCAGGAGAGAGAGTACTCTGGAGCTTCTGAACCAACTCATCCCTCATCAGGAAGGGTTCGGCAACAGCACCTCGCTCAAAGAAATGGGCGGTCTTTAGAAAGAGTTCCATGAGAAGTGTGTTCTTCCAATCAGTCCAGGCTTCGGGTCCAACGGCCCTGATATCGGCAAACGTCAACAGATAGAGCATCTTCAATTGATTGAGATTCTTGACCTTCTGGGCAAAATGCGTGATGACCTGTTCTTCCTGGAGGTTTCGACGGAAGGCCGTCTCAATCATCGAGAGGTGGTGGCCGACCAGGAACACCAGCGGTTCTTTCTCTTCGCTTGTAAGGCCCATCCGGGTTCCAATCCGTTCCACCCACTCCGCCCCGAGAAGAGAATGGTTTCCCTCCCTCCCTTTTCCGATATCGTGGAGCAGGGCGGTGAGAAAGAGAATTCCCGGGTTTTCCAATTCTCGAATGAGAGAGGTCAGAAGGGGGACCTCTCTTTCGTACTGGCCTCTTTGCAACTTTTCCAATTCTTCCACGGCTAAAATAGAGTGGCTATCCACAGGATGAACATGATACAGATCGTAATGTACCTTTCCTTCCACTTCCGAGAATTCGGGGATATACCGGGAGAGCAGTCCAAGCTCATGCATCTTCCTTAAAAGGTCCGCGGCTCGGTCTCCCTTCCTTAAGATCGAGAGGAAGGTCTCGTTGACTTCTCTTGAGGTTCTGAACCGATCATCGATGAACGGGAGGGATTCCATGACGGCTTCTTCCGTGCGGAAATCCATTTTGATCTGGTAAGTCTGGCAGTGGTGGAAAAGGGTCATCAATCGAGGGGGATCTCGCTTGAAGGTCACGGGGTCAAAAAGATAGAGTTCTCCGTAGGCCGTCCCGAAATTCTCGTCAATCTTCTTTCGTTGAAGGAAGGAGAAGGCCTTCTTAAGAAGACAGGGCTCATACAGGGCTCGCTCAAGGATGTCATCGACAAAGGTTGAAATCCTCTGGGTCGCAAGGTGATACTCCCTCATCATCTCTTCGATCCCTTTCGTCCCAGGAGGGAAGCCGAGCGTCGATGCGATTTTCTCCTGGAACTCAAACGTGAGGTCATCCTGTTTTCTTCCGCTGAGCAGATGAAGTTGGTTCCTGACGGCCCAAAGGAATTGAAGGCCCTTTTCGAGGCTTCGTGAGTGATCCGGGAAGAGGATGGAATCCCAACGATCGGTTTTGTATTTTGCCCGGATGATCCACCTTCCAGCCTGGAAGTCCCTCAGCCCTCCTTCCCCCTCTTTGATATTTGGCTCCAGCGCATAGTTGGGATCCTCGTATTTTTGATGGCGGAGGGAAAGGTCCATGGTCAAAGCCTCTGCAAAATTGCGGACCTTCCGGTGAAGGATTTTTCCCAAGAAGAGATCGTATAAATTCCTAAAGAATTCATATTCCCCGTCCAAATAACGTCCGTCGATTAGGCCCGTTTTTGTGTGCAAATCCGATTGCGCCATTTTCAGACATTCGGTGATCGATCGTGAGCTGCAGCTGACATCCAACCCAAGATCCCAGAGGGGATAGAGGATTTTTTCAACCAGCGGTGGAAGGTCCTCTTTCTTCGGGGCGGAGTAGAGGAGCAGAAGATCAATATCGGAGTGTGGAGCCATTTCTGCTCTCCCATACCCTCCCACGGCCATGAGGCAGACTGACGGAGAGGAAACTTGTGATTGCGCATGCCGAAAAGCCTTTCGCACCAGGCTGTCCAACATATCGGAATGTTGACGAAGGAAGTCCGTGGGGGAGGAGTGAGTCGATACGGTTTGGGCCATCCGATGTTTGGCACCGGTCAACTCATCTTTGGTCATGCCCAGTTCAAATTGCATCTTTTCCCCGTTCTCCCGTTCGAATACGGATCACTTCTTCAACCGGGGAGATGAAGACTTTTCCATCCCCGATTTTTCCTGTCTTGGCGGCCCGCTCTATGGTTTCGATCACCTGGGTCACCATTTCTTCTCCGGTGATCAATTCAATCTTGACCTTCGGAAGAAAATCGATCTTATATTCGGCGCCCCGATAGACCTCGGTATGGCCCTTTTGCCTTCCAAAGCCTTTGACTTCGGTGACTGTCATTCCCTGGACACCGATTTTCGTTAATGCATTCTTCACCTCGTCCAATTTAAATGGCTTAACAATGGCTTCGATTTTTTTCATGTTGCCTCCTTCGTTTAGTTCGGAGTGATGAGTTCGGAGGTTTTAAGCCTTTCGTTCATCATTCGAAACTCATAACTCAAAAACTGTATCCACTTTCCCCGTGTTGACTTAAATCCAGCCCGGTCATCTCATGCTCTTCGCTCACTCTCAGGCCCATCGTCCAATCAAGGGTTTTCAATATAATCAATGTTACCACAAACGAATAAACCCAGGCAGAGACAACGCTCAAAGCCTGAATGCCGATGAGAGAAAGGTTTCCAAAGAAAAGCCCGTCGCTTCCTGCTGCATTAATGGCCTTCGAAGCAAAGAGACCTGTGGCGAGCGCACCCCATGTGCCACCAACTCCATGAACGCCGACCACGTCGAGTGAATCGTCGTACCCGAATTTGGACTTCAGGTTGATCGCGAAATAGCATAATGCGCCGGCAGCAAGCCCGATGATCATAGCTGACACGGGTCCTACAAAGCCCGATGCGGGCGTAATGGCAACCAGTCCAGCCACAGCCCCCGATGCCGCGCCGAGAACCGTAGGGTTGCCCCGGTAAGCCCATTCAACGATCATCCATGAAAGAGCAGCGGCTGCTGTCGAGATATGAGTCACTACAAAAGCGTTGGTGGCGAGAGAGCCCGAGGCAACAGCACTTCCACCGTTGAAACCAAACCAACCAAACCAGAGCAGGGCGGCGCCGAGAAGGGTCATGGTCAGATTGTGGGGAGGCAAGGGTTCTTCACCGTAGCCCTTTCTCTTGCCCACCACAATGGCGGCAGCCAGCGCAGCAATTCCGGAACTAATATGGACAACCAGCCCCCCTGCAAAATCGAGAGCGCCGAGGTTTCTGATCCAGCCTCCCACCCCCCAGACCCAGTGGGCGAGAGGATCGTAGACAAAGGTTGCCCAAAGGATGAGAAAAATAAGATAGGTCTTGAACTTAAACCTTTCAGCAATGGCTCCGGTGATGAGGGCAGGTGTAATCACAGCAAACATCATCTGAAAGATCATAAACGCCTGGTGCGGGATCGTCGCTGAGTAATCCGGGTAGGGGTCAAGGCCCACACCTCTTAGGCCGATCCAGTTCAGGTTTCCGATGACGTGACCCACATCAGGTCCAAAGGCAAGGCTGTACCCGTAGATGACCCATTGGATGGAGATCACTCCAAGGGCGATAAAGCTCTGCATAACCGTTCCCAGGACATTCTTCTTTCTGACCATGCCTCCGTAGAAAAGGGCAAGTCCGGGTGTCATCAGCATGACCAAGGCGGAAGAAATTAACATCCAGGAGGTATCCCCCGAATCCACCTTGGGGGGAGCGGGTGTTTCGGCAAACGCAACGCCAGCAGTCAGCAAGCTCACCCATAACAAGGAAAACGAGACTTTTTTCATGCTATTCCTCCCTTCAGGGGTTTTCTGAAAAAGCTCTTCAAGAATCTCATTCCCATTTTTTTGTAAAGTTCGATTTTCGCCTGGGTATCGGCGAAAATTCTTTGCTTCGATGAGAGCGGGGGGTGGGGTCCTTCAAATTCCTGCTCATAACTCTCCACCCATTGACGAATGATGTCCTGATTTACTTCGAGGTGAAACTGAAGGCCATAAGCGTTATCCCCGTATCGGAATGCCTGATGAGGCACAGGGGATGAAGTAGCGATCAAGACCGCACCATGCGGAATCTCAAAGGTGTCTTCGTGCCATTGAAATACCGAAAACGTTTTGGGAAGGTGAGAGAAGAAGGGATCGATCGAGCCTATTCTTGTCAAGGAGACGTCATACCATCCAATCTCTCTGACGGGTGCTTTAAAAACCTTTGCCCCCAGCGCCTTGGCGATCAGTTGTGCTCCCAGGCATATTCCCAATATGGATTTTCCTCGCTGGATGGCTTCCTTGATGAAAAGGTCTTCTTCTATGAGAAAGGGATAGCGATCTTCCTCGTAGACATTCATCGGCCCTCCCAAGAAAACGATGTGGGTAAATTTATCAAGTTTGGGAAGACGGAGGCCGGATTCAAGACTGAGAACTTGGTAAGGGATTCTCTCCTGCCTCAGACAGTCCTCAATCAATCCTGGCCCTTCGATATCAACATGTTTGACAATTAACAGATTCACGAAAAAGCAAAAAGCAATACTTATGCCAGTTGATTCGAGAGAGAAGCGTTGTGGAGTTTTACTAAAATTATTGAAGAGTTATTTGAAGCGACCTACCTAATATTTACCTTCTGGAATTAACTTTCTCGTGAATTCCTTGTCTGATTTTATGCAGCCTGTTAGAAAACAGCCAGCGGAATATTGGAATACTGAAATGTTGGGAGGAAGGCCGTTTTCTGTGTTTATCCAATACTCCAGTACTCCATTTACTCCACTTTTCAAATGGCATCCTTGCCCCGTTCACCTGTTCGAATGCGAATGACTTCCTCAACAGAGGACAGGAAGATCTTCCCATCGCCGATCTTTCCTGTTTTGGCAGCCCTCTCGATCGTTTCAATCACCGGGGTAGCCAATTCATCAGAGATGATGATCTCGATTTTGGACTTGGGTAAGAAATCGATGGCATATTCGGTTCCACGATAGGACTCGGTGTGACCTTTCTGTCTTCCGAACCCTTTCACCTCCGTCACCGTCATTCCCTGAATGCCCATTTTGGTCAAGGCATTCTTCACCTCCTCCAGCTTGAATGGCTTAATAATGGCTTCAATTTTTTTCATTTTTTCTGCCTCCGCGGAAACAATTTTTTGATGGCCCGTCTCCGTACGACCGGGCGGACATAAAACCCACCGTAATCCTAGAAGGTGAAGAGAGCGTCCACGCTACATGTCCAGTTATTTCTGTCGCCGTTGTTGAAAACTGGTTGACTAGCGTGGTCGTATCGAATTTCCGGTCGGAACAGCCACTTCGAGAGAATCTTGTGGTCCGGAAAAGGCTTGATGGCCACGCCCGCCGTGATCTCGTAGTAGCTGGCGCTGACCGGCGCCCCGTTGGAGAAGCCATGGGCGGAATCGTTATACCACTCCAGCCGGGTATTGAGCGTGAAGCGCGGGTCGATGGTGTAGCTAACGTAGCCCGCTATGCCTCCCCACTGCTTCCCACTCCCTGTTAGGCCGGGAATCTGCGAAGCATAGACGTAATCAATGCCCAACCCCACGCTTAACTTATCCGTAATCTTCTGGGTGGCCACCAGGTCGAACGCGGTCCACCAGTGATGTTTGTCGCCTTCCGGCAAATTGTCTCCGAAACCCGTCGGGTACTCAGGACCTGCCGTTATCACCAAACCAATGGAGGTCTTGCCGCTGGGCGTAAAGGTTACCCGGCCCAAAAAATCGAGAACACCGTTGGCGTCCTGGATCGACTGGTTCCAGCCGCGCGTGAACCCAACGTCAAACGACCACTGGGGGCTCAGCACCGTGGTGACCAGAACGCCCGTCTGCGTCGCAGGCTCGGCGTAGAGATACTGGTAGCTGTAAGAATAGAGTGCCCTGGCCGGGTCGCCGAAGGCCCCATAGATGTTAGCGCTGAATTGCTCGAAGCCCTCCAAAGCTAACCATTTGCCTGCACGGATTCGAACCGGCAAGCCGGGGACAGTCACATCCACATAGGCTTGGAGAAGATCCCATTGGTTTCGGCCCGTCTGGTTATCCGCGATCCCATTGGAGTGGACGAAGGCGGCATCCGCCCCATAAATGCCTTCCACGTGGAAGCCGAAGTCAAGCTTCTTCCTGGTCGCATCGACCGTGCGCTCAACATTCAAGCTGATCTTATCAAGGATTGCTGCGTTCTTGTAACTGTTCAACCCGATGTAGGTTGGACCGGTGCTGGGACTCGACGAGCTGATGTCATATAGGTAGCCGCCTTGAACATAACCGTAGAGGTTGATCCCAGCCTTGTCGAACGGTTTAGCCAGTCCCGCCTTGCCCAGAAGGTCCATTAGCAATCCCGGTGTTGGTGCCGGAACCTCTGGGGGCTTTACCTCTTCGAGTCCTTTGTCCGAAGCCGGTGCGGGTGGCTCTTCGCTGCTCGCCTTCATTACAACGAACGGAAACATCATCCATACCGCCACAGCCAAAACCAACCATCTCTTTTTCATTCGCTTCTCCTTCTTTAGAATTTACTGCCTTCCTTTCGCTCTCCTTTTGCTCCATTATTTCGAAATAGGTGTTTCAGAGGCTTTGTCGAGGTGAAACCCGCCGTACCCAAGAATTCCCATTTCCGGGATGTCGAGGCCTTCCATCTCCGTTTCTTCATCAACCCGGTTGCCAACTAGGAGATCGATCAGCTTGAAAACGATCAGAGATATTAGACCTACATAGACAAAGTTGGAAACGACTCCGATACACTGAGCAAGAAATTGAGACGGGTCGCCGTAAAAGAGCCCTTTGACCGTTCCGGACACATTGTTCCAACCGTCGCCATAAGAGCCGTCCGCAAAGAGCCCTAGAGCAAGACAACCCCAAGCACCGTTAAATCCATGGACAGCGATGGCGCCCACGGGATCATCCACTTTAAGTCTTCTTTCAACAAAAAGGGCTGCTTCGACGACGAGCACGCCTGCGATTAGCCCAATGATGCAAGCGCTGATTGAGTTGACAAATGCGCAGGGGGCAGTGATCGCTACCAGCCCGGCGAGCATTCCGTTGCACATCATACTGGGATCGGGCTTCTTGAAACGTACCATCCACATCCAGAGCGTCGCTGCAAGAGCCCCTGTGGCAGAGGCGAGCATGGTGTTGGTGGCAATAACGCCTATCCGCAAATCCGTACCCGAAAGTGTCGAGCCGGCGTTGAACCCGAACCATCCGAAGGCCAGGATGAAAGTTCCAATTACGGCCATGGGAATGTTGTGTCCAGGGATAGGGTTTGGGCTTCCGTCCTTATTGTATTTTCCGGCCCGAGGACCAAGCAACCAGGCTGCTGCGATGGAAATGACCCCCCCGGTCATATGTACAACCGAGGAACCGGCAAAATCGACGTGACCATGACCAAGCCCAAAGTTCTTTCCCAGGGTGGATAGCCATCCCCCTCCCCAAACCCAGTTGCCAAAGATGGGATAGATGATTGTTCCCACAAACCAGCCGTAGATGAAAAAAGAGAGGTATTTCCAACGCTCTGCCAGGGCGCCGGTAGGAATCGTTGCAGTCGTATCCATGAATACCATTTGGAAGAGAAAGAGGGCGAAGACCGCAACGTCATAGGAAGATCCTGAGAGAAAGAAACCCTTGCCTCCGAAAAGGCCAAACTCTTTTCCGAACAGTGTAAGCGTTATCTCATGATCGAGGCCGGCATATCCACCCAGGGTTGCAATTGGTCCCAGTCCTCCGAACATAAAAGCGAACCCGCAGATATAAAACCCCAGCATGCCGAGGGGGTAAATCATGAGGTTCATGGCCATTGTATGGACGGCATTCTTGGCGCGGGTGAACCCCGTTTCGACCATGGCAAACCCGGGTTGCATAAACATGACGAGAAACCCGGCAATCAGCGTCCATAGGATGTTGATAGCCACCCGGTTGTGGCCCACGGCATTGGCCAATTCGGCCAGGGTGGGTTCGCCTGCTTTTGCAGCCGGAACATCCGAGACGTTCCCCGTCGTCGTGCCGGACGGGTCTTGCTTGGGCGGAGAAGGCGTTGCAGAAGTCGCCGAAGCCGGAGTAAGCGTTGTTTCCTCAGTGTGCCCGACGCCGACCATAAGCAAACCGGCAAGGATAGCTCCCAAAATGGTGAGGGTTAGGAATCGTTTTGTCATATGTGTTTACCTCCTAAAGAGTTTTGTTCACCGTATGGAGAAGTAGCCCGGGGATTTTTCTGCCAGCAAGAAAATGGATCACGCGTAGAGAACCAGGCTCAGTGGCATTCATTCCAGTCGATGTCCTCATTTCCGACAACCACGCCGTAAGCTCCTTCTTTATGAACGAGAAAGACCAAATTTTCTTCGGTTCGGTGAAATATCCATTCTCGTTCCTTCAACTGTTTATACAAACCCTCTTTGAGCTTGAGGAGCTTGCCGGAAGGAACAGAACTTAATCTTCTTTTTGCGACGCTATCGATATGAGGCATTGCCTTCTCCTTCCTCTTTGTGGTCTGTCGTTTGATTTTTCTATTTATCAAGAAAGGTGCCAAAGAAACTTTCTCGGCTGCGAATGAAATCTAAGGTCCTATAATCAAGCCGTTTTTTTCGAAACGAAATATTGAAGACACGTCAGAGGTTGAATGAGAACGGAAATAAGAAAGCAACAATTATGTTGGAAAAAAGAAGGAAAACATACAATATTGTGGGATTAGAGACAGTAGGTTTTGGGGTTAATTTGAAGTTTCTTTACGCTATACGAGATGACTCTCTCTGTAGTCTTGAGAAGCCTGGCCGCCTTGGCCATATTGCCGCCGGAGTTTTTGAGGGCATCGATAATCAACTCTTTCTCATAGTTTTGAATTGCTCCTTCAAAGGAGAGAGAGGGGACGGTCCCGGATTGTTCTCCGGTTTGAAGGGTGGGAGGGAGATGATGGCTGTGGATCACCTGATCCGTGCAGAAAAGGACTGCTCGCTCCACGCAGTTTTCAAGTTCTCTCACATTGCCCGGCCAATGGTATTGGATGAGCATATCGATAGCCGGAGTGGATATCCTCCGAACCTTCTTCTTATGCTTTTGGTTAAATTTTTCAACGAAATAGTCAGCCAGGAGGAGAATATCCGTCTTCCTCTCTCGCAGGGGAGGAATGAAGATGGGAAATACGTTCAGTCGGTAATAGAGATCCTCTCTGAAAGTTCCTTCCTCCATCGATCTTTCCAGGTCTTTACTGGTGGCAGCGATAATGCGTACGTCCACCCGAAGTGTCCGGGTCCCTCCGATTCTTTCGAATTCCCTTTCCTGAAGAATCCTCAGGAGCTTCGCCTGGGCAGCCAGGTTCAGTGTTCCGATCTCGTCGAGAAAAAGAGTTCCGCCATCCGCTCTTTCAAACCTCCCCATCCTCTGCTCAATTGCTCCCGTAAAAGCTCCCTTCTCATGCCCGAAGAGTTCGCTTTCGACCAGTGTTTCGGGCAGGGCGGCGCAATTCAATTTTAGAAAAGGTTTCGAGGATCGAGAGCTGTTGAAATGGATGGCATTGGCTACCAACTCCTTTCCGGTGCCGCTTTCTCCGCGGATGAGAACGGTTACATCCGTGTCCGCAACCCTCTCGATCATTTGGAAGACTTCCGCCATCTTATTGCTTGTTCCGACGATACTGTAAAGACTATATCTCTCCTTCAATTTTTCCTTGAGGGTGATGTTTTCACTCAAAAGCTGTTTCTTTTCATCCTGGACCATCTGCTGGATCTTGAGACCTTGAGCGATCATGGAAGCGACGATCGAGAGAAGTCGAACATCTTCTTCAAAGGCGATCTCTTCGCTGAAAAGACGGTCGGCGCTCAATGCCCCCAGAACGTTAGGACCGTTCTTGATGGGTACACAGATAAAAGAGATATTACTCTTCGTCAGATTTTCTCTCGATTGGGTTCGGTTCAGAAAGAGCGGTTCCTTTTCGATCTGGGGAACGACCATAGGCTCGCCCGTTTCCACGACCTTTCCCGTGATCCCTTCACCGACCAAATATTTCCCTCTCCCTATTTCTTCTTCGGTCATTCCATGAGCGGCCCGGATTTCCAGTTCTCCAGTCTTTGGATTGAGTAGAGTAAGGGTTCCCCGGTTCATTCCGAGGCGAAAATGGAAGATATGAAGAATATCTGAAAAAGCCTCCCGGGAGTCAAAGCCTGATCCGATGAGCTGGCTGACCTCATAGAGGACAGTGAGTTCTTTGATTTTCCTTTCCAGAGAGACGACGAGCTTATCCGAAAGGGAGCCCTGGATGTTTTTGATTGGCGCCTCCTGGCTAGCTGTTAAAGGAGCAGTTCCGTTCAATGAATGCTAACCTCCAATTCTGGGACTGGTAGAGTTTCTGGAGCAATCCCTGTGCCAGTTGGTCCGATTGCAACCCTTAACAAGGATTTGTTAAGATTATTGAGTAGTTTGGTGGACGTCCATCAGGGGGGGGCACCTTTTAGCAGGAGAAAATCTCTGCTGGAATTTGGACAGGCTGCTAAAAAATAGCCTCAAAGAGGAGTCGATGAGAGCAGCCAATGGATAACTCCTGGCATTTAGAGAGTGCAGGAAAGAGTTACAGGTTATATAATGAAGAAAATGCGCGGAGGGGAGGATGTTTATGAAAAAAGGCCGTCTGTCGGATTGTGCAAACTGTCGTTTTGCTCCTCAGGAAAAGATTTGCATGAATCCAAAAGGAAAGGGGGCGAGAGGATGCCCCACTCTGACGGAAAAGAGTCTCACCGGCCAGGTGAAGAGGAAGTATCGACAGGCGAGCGTCAGGGAATTCGCCCGCCAAGCATCCATCCAGGAAGGGGAATGTTACGCGGAGAGGGATAAGAAACCCTATGTGATGCACACGACAAAACCGAGGATCCAGGAGATCGGCGAGTTCGCTCGGAAGATGGCGTATCATCGCCTGGGCTTGGTATTTTGCGTCGGATTATCCAAGGAAGCGATGATTGTCAACCAGATGTTAACGAGTCAAGGGTTCGAAACCGTATCGATTGCCTGCAAAGTTGGCTCCGTACCCAAGGAAGAGATCGGTGTGAAAGACAGCGAGAAGATCTATATCGGGGAGTACGAGTCGATGTGTAATCCTATCCTCCAGGCCGCCATCGTCAATGAAGCCAAGACGGATTTCAATATTCTGTTGGGACTCTGCGTGGGGCACGACTCCCTCTTTTTCAAATATGCCGAAGCACCGACAACCGTCCTGGCGGTCAAGGACAGAGTAACCGGTCACAACCCTTTAGCCCCCCTCTACCTATCGGGCAACTACTATTCGTGGCTCAAAGAGCCATAATCTCTCCCTTTTGGAGATCTGCCTCTTCTACGGCTGCGTTACCCGCGAACGATGAGAATTTTATGAGTTACCGACACCCGACACGGACACAGTCGCGATATTTTCTGAGCGAGGCAGTGGTATTTGTGGAATATTTTTTTTATAATAGCCGGGAGGTTCAATGGCCGCTATGAAATCCATACTGATTATCGAAGACGAAAAAGATATTGTGGACCTGATTGAGTATCATTTGAAGCAATCCGGCTTTTCTGTGACTTCGGCTCTGGATGGTTCCGCGGGATTGGAAAGGGCGAGAAAGAAAAGGCCGAATCTGATTATTTTAGATCTGATGCTTCCGGAGATGGACGGCAAGGATATTTGCCGCTCGCTCAAGTCAAACCCGTTAACTCAATCGATTCCTATTCTTATGCTGACGGCGAAAGGGGAGGAAACGGACCGGTTGATTGGATTTGAATTAGGGGCCGATGATTATGTGACAAAGCCCTTCAGCCCGAAGGAGTTGGTCCTGAGGGTGAAGGCTATCCTTCGCCGGAAGGAAGTCGATCAGGAGGGTGAAAAGGTTATTCAGATCGGAGATCTCTTGATCGATATCGACCGGCACCACGTCTCGATCAAAAAGAATTCTATTGATTTAACCTCTACAGAGTTTAAGTTGCTTGTTGAGCTTGCAACGAAAAAGGGGCGGGTCCAAACCCGCGAGCACCTTCTCGATAGAGTCTGGGGATACACTTATGAAGGGTACGCAAGAACGGTGGATACCCACATCCGCCGTTTGCGAGAAAAAATGGGATCCTATGGTGATTCGATTGAAACGATCCGCGGGGTAGGTTACCGGTTTCGAGAGGAGAGCGAATGAGCCTTCGTCTCCGATGGAAATGGACGTTTTTTTTTATATTCCTTCTTCTTATTTTTATCATCGTTCAAGCTTATCTATTTTACTCTATTAAGAGATCCTTCCTCTTTTCTTCCCTTTTTAGTCTTATCCTGATTATCCCTCTGGCTTATATCCTCGCGAGATCTCTCACCGATCCCATTTTGGAAGTGACAAGGAAAGCAGTCCAATTACTTTCGAGCACTTTGGAGAAGGAAGTTCGAGTCAGTTCAAGCGATGAACTAGGGAGTCTTTCAAAGACCATCGGCGAGATGGGTACCCAGTTAAAGACTAAGATTGAAGAGATTTCTAAAGAAAAAGACTATCTTCAAACGATTCTTAAAGGCATGATGGAAGGCGTCCTGGTCGTGGATGGAAGAGGTCGTATTCTGATGGTAAACGATGCTTTGAGAAGGTTACTGTCTCTTTCATCGGATGTATCAGACAGGATGCCGCTGGAAATCATTCGGAATGCCGAACTGGAAGGAGCGATTCGAAAGGCCATCCAGGACGGTGGAAGAATAGCCCTCGAATTAGATCTTAATAAACCCGACGAGAAGACGATTGAAGTCAGTGTGGTGAGTATCCTTCCTTCCAACAGAAGGATGAATGAAGACCGTGAAGAAGTGAGAGGGGCCATTGCGGTTTTTCACGATATCACCCGATTGAAACAGTTGGAGAAAATCCGGCAGGATTTTGTGGCCAATGTTTCACACGAATTGCGAACTCCTTTGACGACCATCAAGGGATATGCGGAGACATTATTAGATGGAGCCCTGAAAGAAGATCAGGCTTTTCACTTTGTCCAGGTAATAAAGAGGCATACGGATCGTCTTACGAAAATTGTAGAAGATCTATTAATGCTTTCAAGGATCGAAACAAAAGAATTTCAACTGAAATTGGAGAGTATCTCTGTCCGGGACTTTATCGATGATGTCATTGACTTCGTAAAAGAACCTGCAGAAAAGAAAAAGATATCCCTCTCCCGGGATGAAATCCCTTCATTTCTGACAGTTAAGGGTGACCGCAGTTATTTGGAACAGATTTTGATTAATCTCCTGGACAATGCCATCAAGTATACACCTGAAGGTGGAAGGGCGACGGTCTCAGCGGTTGAAGAGGATTCGAAAGATATTCAATTTTCCGTCGAGGACAATGGTATCGGAATTCCGAAAGAAGACCTTTCAAGAATATTTGAGCGTTTCTACAGGGTTGACAAAGGAAGGTCCAAGGAAATGGGAGGGACCGGTCTCGGCCTCTCCATTGTGAAACATCTGGTTCAGGCCCATGGCGGGAGGGTCTGGGTCGAAAGCCAGATGGGGAAGGGGTCCACCTTCTATTTCACCCTGCCGAACAGAACGGAACCGACGAAAGAAAGCCTGGAGGTAGAATGAAATCTGCTGAACAATGACCCGTCAAGTCAGGGTTTGTTCCTCATTTTTTTTAGTTTATGCGAAGCAGATTTGCATCATGCGAGAGGTTTGGTATCCTGAGATAGCCCCTGAAACTCAAAAGAAAGAAGCCCGTGAAAAAAACCACGGGCTCCTTTTATGCTGTTTGATTGAATCTCTGACTAACTACTCTTACGACAACTCAACCACCATCATTTCCTCATTCATCATCCGGTCTATTCAAGGCCTCGGAGAATTTTGACCCTGATGGCTTTCAAAACCGGCCACTGCAAAATCGCCATTATAATTGATAACAGCCCAAGCAGTATTCGTGTTCGGATCGAGTCCATAGGTGCCCAATTTGTAGCTGGGATCCCATGGGCCCAATACGAACTTTCTGGCGCCGTCAAAATTCATTTCCACGGCGTTGATCCAGCGCCCGCCATCATCCTTGGTGGCCAAGCCAAAGGAGCCATTCTTGAGGTGTCCTTTGCCCACCCCTCTGGGGTCGTAAGTCATTGCCAGCGCATACACGTCAGTCTGTTCGCTACCGAGAGTACTTGTCATACCCCACAAGTGGAGGATGTTACTGGCGGTGTCATGGGTCTGGTGCGACCAACCGGTTTCCACGGCATTGGTGAATGGACGTAGGCTGCCGTCCCTTTCCAGACTGCCGTTTTTTCCGCTGAGAATGGCTGCCGTCGTGCCCCCGAAGTTGTCGTTTACAGTTGTGTAGGGCTGGCCTTGGCCCACTAGAAATTCCTGGCCGTTTTGGCAGTAGCCGAAGGTCTCCTGCTTGATGAAATTGAGCGTCGGGGTGGCGGAAATGAGGTACTCTCCTGATTGATTCGTCGGGTAAGCCTTGGAGGAATAGTAATCCACCGAGACGCACGCACCGTCCACTGTGTAAATGTAGTAACCGATGGCGTTGCGTTCCTGAGCAATGGATGTCTCACGCGTCGGGTTGTCAAATTGCACATCGTTGTTGATGGTTCCTGGCAGCTCAGGGTTACCCAGCGGAATATAGAACTTGGAGCTGTCGGATGCGCCGATGATTTCCTGGACTTGGGAGGGGCCAGAGAAGCTCTTGATGATGGAGCGCTGGTGAATATGGTCGTGACCACTGATGTAATACCGCACGTCGTTCGAAGCCAGACTTCCGATGAACGTGTCCTGGGAAGCAGAATTCTGACCGGGGTTAGCGCCGAAAAGGACGTCGGTGTGGTTCTCGCCGATCAGGTTCTTGTGGCCGAAAACGAAGGCGTGGCCGTTCGCGGGCTTGCCGGCTAAGGTTGTACCAATCCAACTCAGCTGGTCAATTATGTTCGTATTCGTCGCGCCCGAGCCATCGGTCCGGGTGAATTGGTCCAACAGAACGAATCGCGCGTTGAGGTAATCATAGGAGTAGCTCAAACCCGCCAGGACAGAGGTGGGGCTACTGAAGTTCTTGGCGCCGAAAACGTTGGGGCCGCTGCCCTGGGTCTGCGGGAAGAGCGTTTGAAAATGCAGCGCTGCGTCTTTCGAGCTTTCGTGATTGCCGCGGAGCGGGTAGAATCCTATTCCCGCATTATAGAGGGGTTGGGCTGCCTGCGCCCGTGTGTCTAATGCCACATTGGTACCGTTATCCGTTAGGTCTCCTACCTGGATAACGAACTTGACGCCCTTGTTAATGAATTCCTGATTGATCTGATTGGTGATGTCCACGGCAACCGAATTGGGGTTCTTTCCTACGTCGGTGGAAACGGTCCACTGGGTATCGGACATAACGCCAAATTTCCAGGGTTCTGCCGACGTCAATGAAACACCCATCAACATCGTGAAAGCCAAAGCCAATGCAATTAGTGTTTTGAAGCAAAAAAGTTTTTTCATTGTGTACCCTCTCCTTCCAAAAGTTTTAGAATGCGGTTTGTCCTAAGGATTCAATTTGCCGCCACCTAACCCCGATTGAACGGATCACCTCCTTTCTGAAGACTGACATGCTTGACGTTTGTCTCATCATAAATAGGTCCCTCGAAGCATAATGGCGAGAGAAGACGGCAACTAAATCTAAAGGATATTACAACCAACGTTTGTTACATCTTGATGACGTAAAGGTTAAATTTTCGTGAATTTGTTGATACGCATTCCTGCCTGCCAAGCTTTGACCATTCGTCCGTCAATGGATATCCGATAACCACATTCGAAATGATGATTTCGTGGATAACAAGGGGATGCTTGGAGCTGAAGAGCAGGACTGAAGGCTCTTCCGCTGGGCGGGATGAGTGACGTCGCACCC
>Ga0335070_10000781_pt1 | contig 36363 bp, 31 predicted proteins | sample Lox_Sample_13_FD_206722 | JGI IMG/M metagenome (GOLD analysis project Ga0335070, IMG submission 206722) | Soil microbial communities from Loxahatchee National Wildlife Refuge, Florida, United States - Lox_Sample_1.3 | ecosystem: Environmental > Terrestrial > Soil > Wetlands | place: USA... | reverse complement strand
TCAAGAGCCCGACGGTCGTCGCGCGCGCGGCGCTGCTGCGCGAGCTCGGCGGCTACCGCGAGGATCTGGCCCTCGCCTCCGACATCGACCTGTGGGCGCGGCTCTCGGCGCGCCATCCCCTCGCGAACCTGCCGCGCTACCTGGTCCGCTACCGCGCGGGCGGCGTGAGCCACCGGGGCGGCGACGCGCCGCGGCGCGCCATGCGCCGCATCATCGCGCAGGACCTGCTGGCGGACCTCGGCGTGGCGTTCAGCGAGGACGACGTGGACGCGCACGTCCAGCTCCGCAATCTCGCGGGCTTCCGGCCCGACCGCGCGTACCTGGCCTGGTGCGAGGACTGGCTCGCGCGTCTGCTCGCCGCGAATGCACGTAGCCGCTCCTACCCCGAGCCCGAGTTCACCCGCGCCGCCGCGGAGCGCGCGCTGTGGCTCCAGATCCGGGCCTGCGCCGCGGGCATGGTGGCACGCGCGCTGGCGCCGATGGCGCGCTCGGCGGCCCGCCTCTTCGGCGGCGCCGGCGGCTACGCGCGGCTCGGCCTCGGCCTGCTCGAGGGCTACGTGCGCGTCGTCTTCTGACTCTGCAGCGCCGCGGCGGCCTCGGGATCCACGCTGCGCAGGCGCAGGTCGCGCTGCGGGAAGGGAATCTCGATGCCCGCGTCGCGGAGCGCGTCGTGGACGGCCAGGGAGATCCCGCTCCGCAGCGCGAGCAGCGTTTCGGGATTGTCGGTCCAGACGCGCAGCTCGAAGTTCAAGGCGCTCTCGCCGAAGCCGGAGAACACGATGACCGGCTTGGGGTAGGCACACACGCCGGGGTAGCTCTCCGCCACGCCGCGCAGCACGTCGATCACCCGGTGCGGATCCGTCCCGTAGGCGACACCCACGGGCACGATCAGGCGGCGCAGCCGGTCCGAGAGCGTCCAGTTCACCACCCGATCCGAGATCAGCGTCGCATTCGGCACGATCACGTCGGCGCCGTCCCAGGTGCGCACCGTGCTGGCGCGGATGCCGATGCGCTGCACCGTCCCCTCGAGCCCGCCGAACTCGACCATGTCCCCCACCTTGATCGGCCGCTCGAAGAGCAGGATCAGGCCGGAGACGAAGTTGTTCACGACCGTCTGCAGGCCGAAGCCCACGCCGACGCCGAACGCACCGAGCAGGATCGTGATGCGGTCGAGGCTGAAGCCGAGCGCCGACAGCGCGATCAGGAAGCCGATCCACAGGATCGCGTAGCGCGCCAGCGTGGAGAGCGCGAACGGCACGCCGCGCGGCAGCGAGACGCGCGGGAAGATCTCCTCCTCGAGCATGAAGCGCACCGCGCGCGAGAGGAGCCAGGCGAGTCCGAGCGTGACGACGAAGGCGACGATCCCGCCGAGCGTCACCTCGAAGCCGCCGTAGCCGAAGTGCGTCCCGAGCAGCGTCCCGAGGCCGCGCACGATCGGATCCTTCAGCGCGAGGCGGCTCGCGACCACGTCGAGCCACAGGAGCAGCGCGGCGACGCGAATGAGGGCGCGCGTTCGGTTCAGGAACAGCGCCCGGTGGTGATCCACCATGCGCACGCTCGCCAGCACGTGCCCGCCGAAGAGCGCCGAGGCGAGCCCCTCGGTGATGCGCACGAGCGCGTAGAGCACCAGCGCCGCGTAGCCGCTGGCGAGCATGCCGCCGCCGAGCAGCGTCGCGAAGCGCATGTAGCCGAACAGGCTCGCCAGCGCCGCGACGCCCGCGGCCACGGCGGCGAAGCGGATCCAGAGGCCGAGCGCCGCGAACCAGCGGTTGCCCCGCGCCGAGGCCGGCAGGCGGTCGAGCCTGCGGCGCTGCAACAGCCAGGCCAGCACTCCCGCCAGCGCGAGCATCTCTGCGGCGAACACGGCGCGGCCGGGCGCCGGCGCGCCGGTCAGCACCTCGCGGACGCGGTCCACCACGGCGAAGCCGGTGAGCAGGTAGAGCGGCGCGCGCAGCGCCTCGCCCAGCAGCGGCCGCAGCACCACGAAGAGGGGCACGATGAAGGCGATCCGGAGCGCGAGCCGCAGGGCCCGGGGCATCTCCTCGTGGAAGAAGGGCGTGGCCAGCAGCGCCAGCACCAGGGCCGCCGACACCGCGTGGTCGGTGGCCACGAGCGCCGTGGCGGCCGGCGCATTCTCTTCGCCCTGAGTCTCTCGCGATGCGCGCCGCAGCGCGCCGCGGGCGCTGCGCACCGCCCAGAGCAGCAACGCGAAGGCGAGCGCGTGCAGGGCGATCCGGTCCGGGTGCTGCTGCCCGTAGAGGAGCGCGCCGTCGCGCAGCTCCTTCAGGAAATCCCCGAAGCGCCAGTCGCTCCACTCCGCGAGCTGCGGCGCCAGCGCCTCGTCCCAGAGCGGCGGCTCGTCGCGCACGAGCAGGTTCGCGAGCACGCGCTGGCGCGTGTTCTCGATCGCGGTGAGCGTCTCCTGCACCGTGTAGTGCAGCTCCGAGAACTGGCTCTGCAGGACGAGGGCATCGTTCAGCGTGCCGTCCGCGACCGCCGAGGCGCGTCCGATCTCCTTCAGCGCCGCGTCGACGGCGGCGAGGATGGCCGGCGGCGCCTCGCGGCCGAGGGAGCGCTCCCGCGTCGTCCGCCACAGCGCCCGCGACGCCGCGAGCTCCTCGATGTTCTTCTCGAGCGAGTCGACGTAGCCCCGCAGCCGATCGTCGCGCGCCGCGAGCTGCCGCTCGAGCCCCTGCCACTCGAGGCGCATGTGGGAGAGCGTGGCGAGCGAAGGGGCGTGGGCGAGCGTTTCCGTGACCTTCGGGGCCTGCGGCTCGACGCGCTCGGCGAGACGCACGAGGTCGGCCTCGAGGCTCTTCTGCTCCGTGTCGCTCGCGAGCGAGCTCTCGAGCGACTTCAGGTCCTCGGCCAGCTGCTTCGAGCGCGCCGCGATCTCGCCCATCGGCACGCTGCTCTCCGCCGGCTCGGCCGGCTGCGCGCCCGGCGCGGCCTCGGTCTCCGCGCGGAGCGGAGCGCCCGAGAACAGGCACGCCACGAGGCAGCAGGCGCTCCAGCGCCGGAGCGACACCCTGGAACCACCGGCTCGCCGCGCCCGCGTCAGCGTGCTCCCTTCCCGAAGGCGCCCGCGGCGCGCAGCGCCGCGATGCGGGCGTCGCCATAGCCGAGCACGCGCCGCAGCACCCCTTCGCTGTGCTCTCCCACGGTCGGCGCGCGCGACGGCTCGGGCAGCTCCTCGTCCAGGAACTTCACCGGGAAGGGCAGCATGTCGGCGCCGTGCCGCGACGCCGGATACCAGGGCAGGCGCTCCTGGAACTGCGGATCGAGGGCGATCGTCTTCGGCGTGTTGACCGGCGCCACGGGGAAGTTCTGCTCCTCTCCGAGCCGGATCCACTCCGCGGAGGTCTTCGTGCGGAAGATGTCGCGCAGCTCGCGCTGGAGCTCGCGATTGCCGCGCGCGTGATCCGCGAACTTCGAGCCGGGCCAGCGCTCGAAGAGCTCCGTGCGCCCGACGCAGACGCAGAAGTTCTTCCAGAACGCCTGCTCCGAGGCCATGAACAGCACGTGGCCGTCGGCGGACTCGTACATCTGGTAGCGTACGCCCTCGCGCATGCCGGCCGTGCCCGGTGCCCGACGCACGTAATTGTCGGCCTTGTTGCCCGTCACCTCGGACTCCGGCCGCTCGTACGCCTTCCAGGACTCGCTGCGGTACCAGTCCATGTAGGCCGCGGCGTCCGACTGGGCGATCTCGAGCATGCAGCCCTGCCCCGTCTCGCGCGCGCGGATCACCGCGGCGAGGATGCCCAGCGCGCCGAACAACGGTCCCGCGTGCATGCCGATGCTGGCGTGCTCCGGGATGTAGGAGTAGCCCTCGTCGTCGACGGCGGGCGTCACGATGCCCGCCCAGGTGTCGAACGCGATGCCGTGGGCCGGCAGGTCCCGGTACGGACCGGTCATGCCGTAGCCGGAGATGTTGCAGAAGACGATCTTCGGATTGATCTCGCGGAGCTGCGCGTAGCCGAGGCCGCGGCGCTCGAGAGAGCCCGGCCGCATGGCCTCCACCACCACGTCCGCGCCGCGCACCAGCTCGCGGTAGACCTGCACGGCCTCCGGGACGCCGAGGTCGAGCACGAGGCTCTGCTTGCCGCGATGGACGTGCAGGTGCAGCAGCGAGACGCCCTCGATGATCGGCCACGTCATCTCTCGGATGTAGTCGCCGCCGGGCCCCTCGACCTTGATCACCTCGGCCCCGAGATCGGCGAGGTGCGTGGTGATGGCTCCGGGACCGAGCAGCGCGCTCTCGATCACGCGCAGCCCGGCAAGGGGCGGACGGCTCGCAGACATCGGGGACTCCTCCCGGCCGGCGCGCCGCGCCGCCGGGACCTGAGGGGCGCGCTTCAGCGCGCGCCCGGGGTGAAGACGCACGGCATGTGCTTGATGCCGTGGATGAACATGGACAGCAGCTTCTCGGGCGGACCGCTGATCTCGAGGTCCGGCACGCGCCGGAACAGCTCGCGGAACATCACGGTGATCTCGCGCCGCGCGAGATGGGCGCCGAGACAGTGGTGCGGTCCGGGCCCGCCGAAGCCGACGTGCTCGTTCGGGCTGCGCCGCACGTCGAAGCGGAAGGGGTCCTCGAACGCGGCGTCGTCGCGGTTGGCCGAGCTGTACCACAGCACGACCTTCTCTCCGGCCCGGATGCGCGCGCCGCCGAGCTCCGTATCCGCCGTCGCGGTGCGCCGGAAGTGGATCACCGGCGTCGCCCAGCGCACGATCTCCTCCACCGCCGCCGGGGCGCGCGCCTCGAAGTCCTCCTGCCAGAGCGCGCGCTGCTCCGGGTGCTCGCACAGGGCGAGCATGCCGTGGCTGATCGCGTTGCGCGTGGTCTCGTTGCCGGCCACGACGAGCAGCACGAAGAACGAGCCGAGCTCGGCGTCGGAGAGGCGCTCGCCGTCCATCTCCGCGTGCACGAGCGCCGAGGTGAGGTCCTCCGTGGGCTGGCGCAGGCGATCGCGCCCGAGGTCCTGCACCAGCGCGGCGAGCTCGGCGCCCGCCGAGAGCAGCGCCGCCGGGATGTTCTCGACCGACGCCACGTACTCCGGGTCGCCCGCGCCGAGGATCACGTTGGTGCGGTCGAACACGAAGCGCGTGTGGCTCTCCGGGATGCCCATCATGTTGCAGATGATGCGCAGCGGGAGCGCCGCGGCGATGTCGGTGACGAAGTCGCACTCGCCGCGCTCGATCACGGCGTCGACCACCTCGGCGGCCACACGCTGCACGTCGTCCTCGAGGCGCCGGAGCATGCGCGGCGTGAAGCCGGACGAGACGATCCGGCGCAGGCGCGCGTGGCGCGGGTCGTCGAGGTTGATCATCGAGCCGAAGAACTCGCTGAAGGCTTCGGGCTGATCCACGATCTGGGTGCCGCGGCCCGAGCAGAAGAGCTGCGCGTTGCGGCTGACGGTCAACACGTCGGCGTGACGCACCACCGCGTGGAAGCCCGGCCCCTTCGGCAGGAACGGGACCTCGGGCTCCGCGTGGAACGAGATCGGGCGCTCGCGCCGCAGCGTCTCGAAGGCCCCCTCGCGCTCGGCGAGCGGCCGCGTCCAGAACTGCGGATCGCCGAGCGCGATCTCGTCGACCTTCAGGGCGTGTATCGGCTGCACGGCTCCTCCCCGCGGCGCGGGCCGCAGTGTAACCCCGGACGAGCCGGGTCGCGGCTCACTGCGCGCGCAGCTCGATCACCACCGCGGGAGCCCCGACCTCGGCCTCGACGCCCGCGATGCTCGCGGGCGCCGCGCCGTGTTCCTCGACGAGCGCGCGCTGCACCGCCCGCGCGCGCGCCAGCGCCAGCTCCCGCCGCGCGTCGTCGGACACCGCGATGGCGGCGGCCAGCTTCTGGAGCCCCGCCGCGGCCTCGGGCTCGAGCGAGCCCAGTTCGTCGGGGTCCGCCTCGGCGAGCGCCGCGCGCACCCGGCGCCGCTCGAAGAAGCCCAGCTCGTCCTCGCCCGCGAGCTTCTCGCCGGCGTGCGCGCGCGCCACCACCTCGCGGCGCGCCAGCTCCGGATCGTCCGTCGCGTCGGCGCGGCCGCGCAGCTCGACGCGCAGACCCGGCCGGCTGGCCAGCAGCTTCGCCAGCGCCTCGATCCGCGCGGACGTCTCGGCCGCCGGCTCGGCGCTTCCCGGCGCCATGGGAATCGGCTCGAGGCCCGACGAGAGCATCTCGCCGGCGGCACCCGCCACGCTGCCGAGCATCTTCAGCGGCGAGGCGAGCGCGCCCATCAGCGCCTGGCGCAACGCCGCCGCGATGGCCGCCGCGATGCCGACGCGCGTCTCTCCCGCGCTCTGCTCGACGTCGATCGGCAGCGTGATGTCGCCCTTCAGGTCGCGCAGCAGGGCGACGGCCACGTCGAGGGGAATGCCGAAGGCCTTCTGGAACCAGCCGCTCTCGCGCTCCGACAGTGCGAGCTCGTGAAGGCCCAGCGTGCTCTTCGCCCCGATGGAGTCCTTGCCGAACACGAACTTCGCCTTCAGGGACGCGCGTCCGCCATCGATCTGGATCCCGGTCGCAGCGGCGGCGTATGGATCGAAGTTCGGGAGCCCGAGCTCGCTCAGGTCGAGGTCGAGCGCGCCGGATCCCGCGGCGAGCTTGCCCTGGATCCGGAGCCTCGCGCCCTGCTGCCCCTTCGCCGAGACGCGCAGCGACTCGGCGTCGCGCTCGGGCCAGCGCAGGCCCTTTGCCTGGATGCGCACGTCCCGCAGCGAGGTCTCGACCTTGGGCTTCACGACGGTGTCGCGGAAGCGCAGCGTTCCGCCGCTGACGTCGAGAACGTCGACGCGGATTCGCGGCGTCGGCGACGGCGCAGCCGGCGCGGGCTCGGCGGGCGGGGCGGCCGCCTCCGGCGCTGGCGGCTCTGCCTGGGCCGGGGCCGGCGCAGCGGCGCGCAGCACCTCGATGTGCGGGTCGGCGAGCGAGATCTTCGCGAGCCCCACCTCGAGTCCGCCGCCCGCCGGCTCACCGAGCGGGAGCGTGAGCGACGTGAGATCGACCGCGAGCTCCTTCCAGGCGGCGCCGAACGACGCGTCGCGCATCGCGAGGTCGAGGTCGGTGACGCGCGCCGTGCCCTTCACGCGCACGCCGGCGGGCGCGTCGGGCGCCGCCGGGGGCAAGCGGAGCGACACGTCGATCTGGCCCGCGCTGCGTCCGCTCGAGACGGAGACCGGCGCGTCCGGCAGGGCGCGCGAGAGGCGATCGAGGTGCAGCCCGTCCCAGCGCAGCGTCCCCTCGAAGCGCAGCGGCTCGAACCCGAGCTGACCCGCCAGGGCCAGCTCGGCGCCGTCCGTCGAGAGGCGGATCTCGAGCGGGAACGCCTCGGGCCCGACGCCGATGTTGCGCGCTTGCAGCTCGAGGCTGGCGTCGACCGACTCGCCGTCCGGAAGTTCCCAGGCGAAGTGTGCGGCCTCGATGTGCAGCTCGGCGACGCGGTACGGCGACGCCGCGGCCTTCGGCTCCGCAGGTGCGCTCTGCGCCGGCGCCGGTGCGGGCTGCGGAGCCGGTGCCGGCTGCGGAGCCGGTGCCGACTGCGGAGCCGGTGCAGGCGCCGCGGCCGTCGGCTCCGTCAGCGCCTTCGCCTGCACCTGGAGCTTCGGGCCCCGAAGCGTCACCCCGCCCACGCCCAGCAATCCCTCGTGCAGGGTCAGATCGCCCACCCCGAAATTTTCGAAGCGCAGCTCGGCGATCGGCGCCGCGTCGGTGGCGCGCACCAGACGCAGATCCGCCGCGTCGAGCGAGATGCGGTCGACCCGCAGGTCGAGGCCGGGGCCCGACGCTTCCGCCTTCGGCTCCGGCTTCGCGGGCTCCGGCTGCGGCGCGGCCAGCACGAACGGCGCGAGCGACCCGTCGGCGTTGCGCTCGAGGCGGAGCTGCGGCTCCACCAGCGCCACCTCGCGGACATGGACGCGGCCCGTGACGAGCGGCAGCCACGCGATGCGTACGCTGGCCCTCGCACAGCGCAGCAATGCGCGCTCGGGATCGATCGGCGCGGCGCGGTCCGGGCCCCCGATCGCGAGGCCCTCGACCCTCGCCAGACCGATCAGGAGCCCGAGGTCGACGTCGGCGACCTCGACGTGCCGGCCCAGCGCATCGCCGGCCGCGCGCTCGATCACTCGCCGCAGGACCTCCGGCAGCACGGCGCGCACGAGGAGGAGCACGACGAGCACCGCGGCGATCCAGATGCGCCGGCGGGTCCAGCGCCAGCGGAAGCGAGGACGCGCGGGGGACTCCGGTCCGGCGCTAGCGGCCATCGCCCGCCCCCGCTTCGGAGCCCGCGTCCGGCGCGGCGGCCGGGTGCGCGGCTGCGGGACCAGCCGCCACGTCGACCGCGTCCTCCGCAGCCACGACGGGCACCTCGAGCGCGACGCGCCCCGCGCGCTCGAACTCGAGGGTCACGTGGATCCGGTCTCCCACGTGGAGCAGGCTGCCGAGGCCGCGTAGCATCCCGTGCGGACCGCCCGGCTCGAGGCGCAGCTCCCCGTGCGCGGGGACGGCGAGGCCCTCGCGCGCTTCGCGCATCCGCGCGACGCCGCCCACCTCGCGCGTCTCGTGCAGCAGCGCGTCGCCCAGCTCGCTGCGGATCCCGAGCAGGCGGTCGCCGCGGCCCTCCTCGTCGGCCACCACGAGGTAGAGCGCCGCGACGTCTCCTGCCGGCAGGGGGATGCGGGGGACGTACACCGCAACGCCGCCGGACGCCGCCTGCGCCTCGCCGCGGGGCGACGCTCCTCGGTGTAGATCTCCGCCGCAGGCCAGCAGCGCGAGCGCTCCCGCCGCGAGCCATGCACCGCCCGGCCTCCACCGCGCGCGCCTCATGCCGGGGGCCAGCCCTCGCGCGCGAGCGCGAGCAGGTCGTGGCTCCACTGCTCGGGGCTCGTCCCGAACGGGTAGCGGAGGTGCGCCTGATCGTCGCGCGTGTAGACGAGAATCCAGGATGCGTGCGCGACGCTGTAGCCGTCCTGCCAGCGGTCGTCGACGAAGGATGCGGGGACCGCCGAAGCGCGTTCGGCCGCAGCCAGCTCCGCCTCGCTGCCCGTAAGACCCACGAAGCGCGGATCGAAGTGGTCGAGCCAGGCGCGCACGCGCTCGCGCGTGTCGCGCGGCGCGTCGACGCCGACGAACACCACGACGACCTCGTCGCGCACGGCCTGCGGCAGCGCGCGCAGCCCCGCCGCCAGACTCGAGAGATGCCCGGGGCAGACGTCCGGGCAGCTCGTGTAGCCGAAGAAGAGAAGCGTGAGACGTCCCGCCGTAGCGGTCCGGAAATCAAAGGGTTTCCCCGAGGTATCCTCGAGCGTGAAAGCGGGCCGCGGCAGCGGCGCAGGGAGCGCGGTCGCGGCGAGCCCGAGCCGGGCCGCGATCTGCTCCGCTGCGGAGGGATCCGCCCCGGCGTCGCCCGCGCGCCCACAACCGCACAGAGCCACGATCAGCGCGCAGGCGAGTCCGGCGACGCACCTGTGCGGCGTCTGCGCGGAGCGGGGGGGCGGCATGGCGAGCGGATCCTCGCGGGTGAGGCGCCCGACGGTATCCGACCGGCCCCCGCGCGGCGACGGCTGCGGCACGGTGACCCGCTGACGCTGCGCGCCTGCGCCCGTAGAATCCGCGCCCGCCCGCCGCCGCGGGCGACCGGAGGAGCGCATGTCCGACGTCACGCCCGCGCGCTTCGAGAGCGCCGACGCGCTCCGAGGGGCGATCGGCAAGCGCCTCGGCCCCTCGAGCTGGCTCCGCATCGAGCAGTCGCGCATCGACCAGTTTGCCGACGCGACCGACGACCACCAGTGGATCCACGTCGACGTGGAGCGCGCGAAGCAGGGGCCGTTCGGCGCGCCGATCGCCCACGGCTACCACACGCTCTCGCTCGTCAATCACATCCTGCCGCAGCTGCTGACCGTCCCGACCGCGCGCATGGGCGTGAACTACGGCTGCAACAAGGTGCGCTTCCCCGCGCCCGTGCCCGTCGGCGCGCGCATCCGGGCCGTGGGCCAGATCACCGAGGTCGAGACGCTTCCGGACAGCGTGCAGGTCGTCGTGCGGGTCACGGTCGAGATCGAGGGCGGCGGGAAGCCGGCCTGCGTAGCCGACACGGTGAGCCGCTTCGTCTTCTAGCCGCAAGCCCGGCGCTACGCGCCGGCTGCCCCCTGCGCGTTGCAGGTCCGAACGAGACGGGTCGCTCTTCTGATCTTCGCTCGGCTCCGCCTCGCTGCGCGCCCGGCGCTACGCGCCGGGCTTGCGGCCCCAGCACGCAACGGCGAGGGGCGAGTGGATCGCAAAGTCGGGGCGGCGCGCCTGGGCGAGCGCCGCGTCGAGATCCGACTGCCGGATGCGGCCGGCCGCGACCAGCAGCGGCCCCGCGTACTCGACGGCCAGCACGTACCACTCGGCGCTGTCGGTTCCACCGCGCATCGTCCAGCAGGTGCCCTCGGCGGCGACGGCTTCGAGCGCGCGAGCCGAGAAGCTCCCGAGCAGGCGCCGGCCGAAGCGCGGATCCCAGCCGCGCGCCGCCGCGTGCAGCGCGTTCATCTGTGCGGTCACGGTGCGGAACGGCTCCGGCACGTCCTGCTCCTCGTACGTGATCCAGTCGGCGTCCTCGACGACGATCCAGCCGCCGGGCCGCGCCGCCTCGATCATGCGATCGAGGACCTTCTCGCGATCCGGAAGGTGCTGGAGCACGCCGCGCGCGTGGACGAGATCGAAGCGATCGCGCGGCAGCGGATCCTTCGTAATGTCGTGACGACGCACCTCCAGCACGCCCTCCTGCTGCGCGTGGAAGCGCAGATCGACGTCGGTGGAGAGCACGCTGCCATCCGGCGCCACCCGGCCCGCGAGCCAGCGCGCGATCGAGCCGCTGCCGCCCCCCACTTCGAGGCAGTGCCAGCCCGGCGCCACACCGCGCTCCGAGAGGATCCGCATGCTGCCCGGATCGAGGACGCGGGCAAGCGCCGCGAGGCGACGCTGCTCGCGCTCCGCCGCGCGCGCATCGTCCGAGATCCTGTACGACCCCGACTCGTGCTGCTCCGCCTGCGCCATGTCCTGTCCTCCTCGAGCGACCCGCGCCGCGAGCGTGCGGTGCGTGCGGGACGCCGGCTACCGCGGCTCCCGCGGCAGGCCGAGCACCCGCTCGCCGATGCCGTTGCGATGCACCTCCAGCGTGCCGCCGCCGATCGTGCCCGTGTACCGGTCGAGCACCTGGTCCGGCCAGCGCCCCCCGTCGGGCGCGTCCCCGCCCGCCAGCAGGCCCTCGGGGCCGAGCAGGCGCAGGGCCGTCTCGTCCTTGCAGACCCGGCTCTCCGCCCAGAACACCTTCAGGACCGAGCCGTCGAGCTCCGGCGCGCGGCCGGCGCGGATCGCGGCTTGCAGGCGCTCGCGCATCCACGCCAGCAGGCGCTCGCGGACGTACGCCGCGGCCACCTGCTGACGCACGTGCGCGTCGCCCGCGAGGCCGCGCTCCCGCGCGAGCCGCACCAGGGCGGCGACGTCGCCGGTGCCGTGCGCGCTCGAGCCGATCGAAGCGGACTCGTGGGCCAGCGTCTCGCGCGCCACGGCCCAGCCTCCGTGCAGCGCGCCCACCAGCTGATCGGCGGGCACGCGCACGCCGCCGAAGAACACCTCGTTGAAATGCCGGCTGCCGGTCGCTGTCGGCAGCGGGCGGACCTCGATGCCGGGGCTTCGCATGTCGACCAGGAAGAAGCTGATGCCGCGATGCTTCGGCGCGTCCGGATCCGTGCGCGCCAGCAGGATCCCGAAGTCGCAGAACTGCGCGCTCGAGGTCCACAGCTTCTGGCCGGTGACCACGAAGTCGTCGCCCACACGCTCCGCGCGCGTGCGCAGCGCGGCGAGGTCCGACCCGGCATCGGGCTCGCTGAACAGCTGACACCAGACCTCGTCACCCCGCAGCAGCGGGCGCAGGTAACGCTGCCGCTGCGCCTCGCTCCCGTGCCGCAGCAGCGCCGGACCCACGAGGTCGATCGTCGAGGAGAGGAACCCGGAGGTGACGTCGAAGGCCTCCTGCTCCTCGGCGAAGATCAGGGCCTGTGCGGCCGTGCCGCCTCGGCCGCCGCACGCGGCCGGCCAGGTGATGCCGGCGAAGCCGCCGTCGAAGAGCGTCCGCTGCCAGGCGCGACAGCGCTCGAAGTGCTCCCGCTCCGCCTCGGGCGTGTGCGCGCGCGGCCCGAGAGACCAGTCGCCCGCGCCCCGGCGGCGGCGCGCGTGGCGCTCGAGGAAGGCGCGCGCCTCGGCGCGGAAGCGCGCGTCGGCCTCGCTGTCGGGCTGCGCGCGGACGGCTTCGCTCATCGCGAGCTCCCCAGCAGCAGACGCGTGCAGCGCGCCAGTGCCTCGCCCACCTCGCGAGGCGTCCGCTGGCCGTTGACGAGCATGATCATGCACGAGAAGCACACGTGCTGGAGCACCTCGATCACGCCCTCCCGGTCCTCGACCTCGGCGTCGCCGAGCGCCTGCAGCGTCCAGTCGCGCAGCATGCCGGTGAGGCCCTCGCGATTGGCGAACGCCGAGGGATCGCGCGAGAGCAGCGCCGTGGTCAGCGCGATGCCGAGCTGGGGCTCCCGCTCGACGCCGCGCGCCATGCGCCGGAACACGCTGGCCACGCGCTCGGCCGGTGTCGTGCCCTGGGGCGGCGACTCGCGCAGCCGCCTGCCGAGCTCGCCGCCCCAGGTCACCAGTGCCTCCGCCAGCAGGTGATCCTTGGACGCGAAGTAGCGGTACAGCGTGCCGAGCGAGACCCGCGCCCGCGCGGCGACCTCCTTCATCACGACGGCCTCGTAGCCGCCGCGCGACGCGAGCGCCGTGGCTGCGGCCAGCATGCGACTGCGGCGGGCCTGCTGCCTCGCCGTGAGCCGCCGCCGCAGCGTCAGCGTCGCTGCCTCCGCGGGTCCGGCGCTCATGCGGACCTCGCGGCGGCGCCGAGTCCGATCGCGGCGGCGAGGCGCTCGCGATGCCAGGCGGCGTCCCCGAGGAAGATCTCGGCGGACTTCGCGCGGCGGAAGAAGAGATGCGCGTCGTGCTCCCAGGTGAAGCCGATGCCCCCGTGGATCTGGATGTTCTCCGCGCAGGTGTGGAAGCAGACGTCCGAGCACCACGCCTTGGCGACGCTGGCAGCCTCCGCGAGCCCCGCGGCGCCGCGCGAGGCGACCTCGGTCGCGTGGTCCGCGGCAGCTCGCGCAGCCTCGAGCTCGATCCAGAGATCGGCGCACTTGTGCTTGATCGCCTGGAAGGCGCCGATCGGCCGGCCGAACTGCGTGCGCTGCTTCGCGTAGCCGATCGCCATCTCGATCGCGCGCTCCATCACGCCCACCATCTCGTTCGCGAGGGCGACCGTCGCGAGCTCGCAGGCGCGAGCCAGCGCGGGACCCGCCTCGCCCGCCACGCCAAGGGGTGTCGCGGGCACGTCCCCCAGCTCGAGGCGCGCCAGCGGGCGCGTCAGGTCGAAGGTCGCGAGACGGCGGCGAGCCAGGCCGGGGGCGTCCGGCTCGACACGCAGCAGCGTCAGGCCCTCGAGACCTCGACTGCCGGGGAGCCGCGCCACGACGAGGAGGTGCCTCGCGGTGGAGCCGTCGACGACGCAGGTCTTGACGCCGCGCAGGCGAAAGCCGTCCGCGCCGGCGTGCGCCTCGATCCGCACCTCTTCGAGGGCGAAGCCGGCGCCGGGCTCCACCCAGGCGAGCGCCGCCGTCTCGCCCGCGGCGATCGCCGAGAGCAGAGCGGCGGACTCGTCGCACGGCCCCTGAGCCGACAGCGCACCGCCCGCGAGCACAGCGCTCGAGAAGTAGGGCACGCAGGCGAGGGCCGCGCCGAGCTCGCGCTGTACGAGCGCCTGCTCGGCCGGCCCGAAGCCCTGCCCGCCGTGGCGCTCGTCGACGCAGAGGCCCGCGAGGCCGAGCTCGGCGGCGGCAGTCCGCCACAGGGCCGCGTCGTAGCCGGCTTCGCTCTGCATCGCGCGCCGCCGCGCCGCGGCCGGCGCCCGCTCGCCGAGGAAGCGGCGCAGGCTCTCGCGGAATGCGCGTTGCTCTTCGCTCGGCTCGAACGCCAGGGCGCTCTCCCCTGCCCGCGGCGCCCGGCGAGCTGGCGCCACTCGTTTCGATAATCAATATTATAATGCGTTCTCGTTCTAGAGCCCGCCCAGGAGCCGCCATGGCCGAAGGCCCCGCTGCCCCCCGCCCGCACGACCGCGTGACGGATCGCGTGATGCGCGGCGAGACGCCTCTCCAGGCGCTCGCCCGGCAGCCTCGCCCGGAAGGGCACACGGCGCTGCGTTCCATCGAGCGCTTCCCCTACTACACCGCCTTCCCCTTCGCGTGGTATCGCGCCTGTCACAGCGAGGACCTCCCCGTCGGTGCCGTGCGTCCGCTGCGCTACCTGAACCGCGATCTCGTCGTCTGGCGCGGCAGCGACGGAGCGCCCCACGTGATGGACGCCTATTGCCCTCACCTCGGGGCGCATCTCGGCCACGGAGGCCGCGTCGAGGGCTGCGAGCTGGTCTGCCCGTTCCACTGGTGGCGCTTCGGCGCCGACGGCCGGAACACCGGCGTCCCCTACGACGGGACCCGCCACCCGAACGCGAGGATCCCCGGCTATCCGACCGCGGAGCGCGCGGGCCTCGTGCTCTTCTGGTACCACCCGACGGGCGCGGCGCCGCTCTGGGAGGTCCCCGAGCTGCCCGTCTACGGCGCAGCCGGCTGGACCGGCTACGACCGCGCGCTCTGGAAGGTTCGCGCGCCCTGGCAGGAGATGGCCGAGAACGGCCCCGACTTCATCCACCTGCGCACCGTGCACGGCGCTGCCGAGGTCCCCGAGCTCGAGTCCTACGAGCTCGAGGGCTACCAGACGCGCCTGCGCTCGCGGGTGCGCTTCGCCACGCCGCGGGGCCCGCAGGACGGACGCATCGACACCGACAGCTGGGGTCCGGGCTTCTCCCTGGCGCGCTTCTCCGGGATCGTCGACGCGTGCTTCGTCTCCGCGATGACGCCGATCGACTTCGAGTGGACCGAGGTGTCCTTCAACTACACGTTCCGGCGCGGCGACGGTCCCGAGGGCGAACGCGCGGCGCGCGTCGGCGCCGCGCTGATCGCGGACCTGAAACGCCAGGAGGCCGAGGACATCGTGATCTTCGACCACAAGATCTACCAGCCGACGCCGCGGCTGTCGCGCGCCGACGGTCCGATCGCGCGCTTCCGGCGCTGGGCGTCGCAGTTCTATGTCGCGGGCGACCCGCGTGCCACGAATGCCTAGCTAGGTGTTCTGTACCCGCAGGCCGCCGTCGACCGGGATCACCGCGCCGTTGACGTAGGAGGCGGCGGGCAGCACGAGCGAGAGCGTCATGTGCGCCACCTCCTCCGGATCGCCGTAGCGGCGCAGCGGCACGCGCCGCCGGGCGAACTTGCGCTTGGCTTCGTCCGGGATGGCCGCCGTCATGCCCGTGTGGATGGGCCCGGGACACACGCAGTTCACCGTCACGCCGCGCGCGCCGAGCTCGACGGCGAGCGAGCGCGTGAGCCCCACGACGCCGTGCTTGCTCGCGGTGTACGGGCTGATGCCCGCAGTCGCGCCGAGCCCCTCCGTGGACGCGATGTTCACGATGCGGCCCGCGCCCGCGCGGCCCAGCTGCGAGAGGAAGGCGCGGATCAGCCGCACCTGCGCCTCGAGGTTCACGCCGAGCGTGCGCGCCCAGGTCGCCTCGTAGTCCGGGGCCTCGAGCGGCGCGATGCAGGACACGCCGGCATTGTTGACCAGGATGTCGAGCGGGCCCAGCCGCGCCGCCAGCTCGTCCGGGAGAGCGCGCACGCGCGCGGCATCGGCCACGTCGACCGCGAAGCCCGCCGCGACGCCGCCCGCCGCCTCGATCTCGGCCACCACCGCGGCGACCCGCTCGGGCGCGAGGTCGAGCACTGCGACGCGCGCCCCCTCGTCCGCGAACAGGTGCGCCGTCGCGCGTCCCATGCCGCTCGCTGCGCCGGTCACCAGGGCCACGCGGCCCGCGATGGACCGCTCGAGCCGGGTGAGTCGCGCCATCGTCACGCCCTCCTGCGCGGAGCGGCGCAGTGTATCACCGAGGCGCAGGCGCACCGCCCGCGGCGAGCGCAGCGCGGAGCTCGTCGAGGGAAGCGATGTGCGGGCAGTCGAGCCCGCTGTACGCGCCCACTCCGTCGACGAGCACCGGCGCGAGACCGGCGGCGCGCGCGCCGCGCACGTCGATCGCGTAGATGTCGCCCACGTAGCAGGCGCGCTCGGCGCGCACGCCGAGGCGCCCCAGCGCGCGGTCGAAGATGGCCGGGTCGGGCTTTTCCACGCCTTCCCAGTGCGAGTCGACGATCAGCTCGAGCTGCGCCGCGAGCCCGACCTCCTCGAGCAGCCGGGCGACGCGGCCGTCCGCGTTCGAGACGACCGCGAGGCGCAGGCCCTGCTCGCGCAGGCTCGCCAGGGTCGCGTGCGCGCCGCGCACCGCGACGCGCCAGAGATTGGAGCGCGTGTGCTCCTCCTCGAGCTCGGCCACCAGCGGCGCGCGGTGTCGGAGCGCCAGCCCGGCCGCAGCGAGCAGCATCGCGAAATAGCTCGGGCGCCGGGACTCGTCGTCGCCGCGGAGCCGGCCCTCCTGCAGGGCGATGCGGTCGATCTCGCGGCGCGCCAGTCCCTCCGCCCGGCGCAGCGCCTCGGTCTCGAGGCGGTGCCCGGCGAGCTCGGCCTGCGCTGCGATGAACGCATAGTCGAGCTCGATCAGCGTCCCGCCCGCGTCGAAGAGCACGGCGTCGAGAGCATCGCGGCGCGGGAGCGCGGGCACGCGCGGAGGCTAGCGGCCGGACTCCGCGTTAGCCTCGGCGCGTGCGCGCGCTCGTGACCGGCGCCGCCGGCTTCGTCGGCCAGCACCTGATCCCGCGACTGCGCGCCGCGGGCTGGCAGATCCACGCCGTCGATCGCGAGGTCGACGTCCGCGACGCCGACGCCGTGCAGGGCTGCGTGTCCGCCGCGTCGCCCGACGCGATCGTGCACCTCGCGGCGCAGAGCTCCGTCGCCGCCTCGCTCAGCGATCCCGAGGCGAGCGCGCGGGTCAACTTCCTGGGCACGCGTCACGTGCTCGAGGCCGCTGCGCGCACCGCGCCGCGAGCCCGTGTGCTGCTGGTCGGGTCGGGCGAGCAGTACGGACCCGGCGCGCCCGGCGCGCCCGCCTTCTCCGAGTCGGCCTTCCAGGCGCCGCGCACGCCCTACGCCCGCAGCAAGGCCTGCGCGGATCTGCTCGGGGCGCACTACGCCGCGCGCGGACTCGACGTCGTCCGGGTCCGCGCGTTCAATCACACGGGCCGCGGGCAGAGCGACGCCTTCGTCATCCCGAGCTTCGCGCGCCAGGCCGCCGCCATCGCGGCCGGACGGCACGAGCCCCGTATCGCGGTCGGCAACCTCGATGCGGTGCGCGACTTCCTCGACGTCGAAGACGTCGTGGAGGCGTATCTGCGACTGCTCGATCGCGGCGTGCCGGCCGGCGTCTACAACGTCGCCAGCGGCGTCGGGCGCCGCATCGGCGACGTGCTGCAGAGCCTGCTCGCGCAAGCGGGGATCGCGCCGCGCATCGAGGTGGACGCCGCGCGCCTGCGCCCCGCCGACGCCTCGGTCGGGGACCCCGCGCGCCTGCGCGCGGCCGGCTGGCGTCCGCGCGTTCCCTTCGAGCTCACGCTGCGCCGCGTCCTGGAGGACTGGCAGGCTCGCGAGGGCGCGTCGTGAGCAGCGCGACCCAGCGCACGCCGCTGGCGTCGTCGCGCTCGCGGATCCCCGCGATGCGCAGTCCGCTCTCCCGGGCGAGCGCCTCGACGCGCGGGCGCTCGTCGGCGAGCAGGCCCGAGAGCACGAGGCGGCCGCCGGGGCGCAAGCGCCTCGCGAGATCCGCCAGCACGGGCTCGAGCTCGCGGCGCAGCAGGTTCGCGACGGCGAGGTCGAAGCCGTCCTCCGGCGCGAGGCTCTCGATGCCGCCGGTCCAGACGCAGAGGCGATCCGCGAGGCCGTTGCGCCGCGCATTGGCGCGCGCCTCGGGCGCCGCGAGCGGATCGAGGTCGAGCGCAAACGCCCGCACGGGAGCCAGCGCGAGCGCGGCGAGCGCGAGGACGCCCGTGCCGGTGCCGAGGTCGAGGACGCGGGCGCCGGGCCGCAGATCCGGCGCGAGCTCGGCGATCCACTCGAGCGCGAGGCGGGTCGATTCGTGGGCGCCCGTCCCGAAGGCCTGCGCCGGGTCGACGACCAGCACGCGCTGGCCGGGCGCGGGGTCGAAGGCGGCACAGGAGGGGCGCACGGCGAGCCGAGAAGAGATCGCGATGGGAACCAGCTCGGCCTTCCACGCCTCGCTCCAGTCCACCGCGGGCAGCGCGCGGGGCAGTCCCAGCTCCGCATCGGCGCCCGTGCCGAGCGCGGCAAGGACCGCCGCTCGCACCGCCGCGGCCCGCGCGCGCGGCGCGTAGAGCAGGAACGTGACGCCGTCCGACTCGTCGCGCTCCTCGCAGCCGATCGCACCCGCGGCGTACGCCTCGGCCAGCGCGCGCTCCGCCGCCGCGCGGTCGCGCGCGCGGAGCGCGATCTCGACGATCTCCGCGTCCGCGCTCTCGCTCGGCTTCGCCATCGCGCTCTCCGGCTGCTATCTCGGCCACGTCGCCGTGGGTCAGGCGCGGCTGCTGCTGGCGCGGGAGCCCATCGACCGCGTGCTCTCCGACACCGCCACGCCCGAGGACCTGCGCGCTCGCCTCGTCCTGGTGTCGCAGGTCCGCGACTTCGCCGCGCAGCAGGGACTCCGGGTCGGGCAGCGTTACACGCAGTACGCGCCGTGGCCCGGCGACCGCATCGTCACCACCGTGGTGGCCACGCGGCCCGGCGAGGTCGAGCCCGAGGGCTTCTGGTTCCCGATCGTAGGCCGCGTTCCCTACAAGGGGTACTTCGACGCGCAGAGCGCCGCGGCCGAGGCGGCGGCCCTGCGCGGGCGCGGACGCGACGCCTGCATCGCGCGGGTCCCGGCCTACTCGACGCTCGGCTGGTTCGACGACCCCGTGACCGGACCCATGCTGCGCGAGCCGGAGGACGAGCTGGTCGAGATGCTCTTCCACGAGCTCGTGCACGCGACGGTCTTCGTTCCCGGGGACGCCGCCTGGAACGAAGGGGTGGCGAGCTTCGTCGGCGAGGAGGCGCGCGTGCGCTTCTACGCCGCTCACGAGGGACCCGCCGCCGCCGAGCGCGAGCGCGAGCGGATCGATCGCGAGCGCCGCGCGCGCGACGTGCTCCTGCGCGCGCGCCGCGACGCGCAGCGGGTCTACGCCGCGCTGCCGCCCGGACCTGCGCGCGACGCCGCCCGCGCCGAGGTGGACCTCGAGGCGCGCGCGGAGCTCGAGGCCCTGGCCGTGCTGGGAGGAGACGCCGGCCTGGCGCGCCTGCGCACCAACGACGCCTGCCTCGCGCTGGCCGCGACCTACGGAGACCAGACGCCGTGCCTGGCCGCGCAGCTCCGCGCCCTGGACGGCGACCTGCCCGCGCTCGTCGCGGAGCTCGCGGCCGCGGCGACGGGAGCCGAGCCTCGCCGGGCGCCCTTCGCCGCGTCGGCCTGCGCGGCGGACGCGGCTCCCGAGTCGTCGGCAGCGCGCTAGTCGAGGCTCTCCGCCGGGACGTCGAAGTGCTCGACGTAGCGCCGGAAGCGCTCGCGCGCCTCGCCGGCGTCGAGTCCGGTGTCGGCGAAGCGGTAGCGGTGCGCGCCGTGCTTCTCGCTCGGATTCTCGGAGAGGAAGCGCCGCATGCGCGCCTCCGCGTCCGCGCGATACTCGAGCCCGAAGCGCTCGTAGACGCGCCGGATGCCCGCGAAGGGGTCCGCGAGCAGCTCGCGGAACGAGAGGTCCACGATGCGCGAGGAGTCGAGCGCGCCGTGCACCCGCGCGTCCACGGAGCGGTCGAGCGCGACGGCGATCTGCTCCATCCACTCGCGCGCGATCTGCTTCCGGTCGACACGCCGCGAGGTCATGCTGCGCAGCATCTCCACCAGGCTCGCCAGCGAGGCCACGATGCGCAGGGGATCCCGGTGCGTCTGCACGAACCGCGCGTCGGGATACTCCTTCAGGACCGACCCGAGCGCCCACAGGTGCCCCGGAGACTTCAGCACCCAGCGCTCGCCCGGCCAGCGCCACTGCAGGAGCTGCAGGAAGCGGCGGTGCGCGGCGTAGACGGGCGCGAGGTCCGCCTGCTCGTGCAGCCACGCGGCGTAGGACGGGACCCGATACGTCGTCTGGTGCAGCATGCTGGCGAACTCGTGGGCCGTGATCGCCACGCACTCCTGCGGCAGCCGGGCACCCATCGGGTGCATCTTCTTGAACTCGGGGATCAGGCGGTCGGTGCCCGCGAGCTCCGCATCGATCTCCGCGATGCGCGGATCGTCGTCCGCGTGCCCGCGCTCCGGGGGCGGGCACGGGCGCGCCACCTCCCAGGAGTGCGGCACCCGGTTCGCAGGGTCTTGCGCGAGCAGGTCGTGCAGGATCGTCGTGCCCGTGCGCCCCATCCCGATCACGAAGATCGGCCTCTCGACGCGTTCGGCGCCGATCTCGGAGTGGCGGGCGCGCCAGGCGTTCATCTCGAGCCGGTTGGTGAGCAGACGCAGGACGTCGCGCCGCGCGATCACGCGGCCGAGGGGCGTCAGCTCCGCCTCACCCTCCAGCGCGCCCAGCAGGCGCGCGAGCCCCTCGCGAAACCCGGGGTCGCCGAAGTCCTCGAGCTGCGCGCGCCGGCTCGCCTCGCGCAGCAGGGCCTCGCCGTCGAGAGAGAGCCACGCGCGCGCCAGAGGGCGCGCGGCGACGTTGAAGGCGCGGACGGGTAGCGGCAGGCGGATCGACGTGGACACGTGGGAGCTTCCAGGGGGGCGCAGTATAGGCGCAGAGAGCAGGCTCGGGAGACGCCAGACCCGGGGCGCGGATGCCCTCCGCGGTTGCCGGCCGCCTGCCGCCCGGCTGCGTCCGGGTGCGGAGCCGGGCCACATCTCGTGCTCAAATCCCGCGGTGCGACGGCCGAAGCGTGCCGCGTGGCGAGGCGCGACGCGGAGGGGGTGCGGGTCGGCAGCGCCGAGGCATTGCCCGAGCTCTCCCTCGAGCAGGCCGCCGCGCGCGGCGAGCGGCTGCGCGAGAACCTCGAGCGCGCGCTGCGCGGCAAGCCCGAGGTCGTGCGCCGCGCGACCGAGACGCTCGTGGCGGGCGGGCACCTGCTGCTCGAGGACGTGCCCGGCGTCGGAAAGACGACGCTCGCGCACGCGATCGCGCGCTCGCTCGACGGCGAGTTCCGCCGCATCCAGTTCACGAGCGACCTGCTGCCCGGCGACCTGCTGGGCGCCGCGCTGCCCGAGCTGCGCGCCGGCCAGGCGACCGGGCGCTTCGTCTTCCAGCAGGGTCCGCTGTTCGCCCACGTCGTGCTGGCCGACGAGATCAACCGCGCCAGCCCCAAGGTGCAGTCCGCGCTGCTGGAGGCGATGGCGGAGGGATCGGTGACCGTGGACGGTGTCACGCATCTCCTGCCCGCGCCCTTCCTGGTGGTCGCGACGCAGAATCCGCTGGACCACCACGGCACGCATCCGCTGCCCGAGTCGCAGCTCGACCGCTTCCTGGTGCGGCGCTCGATCGGCTACCCCGCGCCCGACGACGAGGCGGCCGTGCTGCGCGAGGATCCCGCCAGCACGGCGCTGCCGCGCCTGGAGCCCGTCGTCACGCCCGCCGAGGTGCTCGCGATGCAGGCGCTCGCCCGCAGCATCAAGTTCGACGACAAGCTGGTCGCGTACCTGCTCGCGATCGTGCAGCGCACGCGCGGTCACGAGGCCATCGAGGTCGGCGTCTCGCCGCGCGGCGCGATCGCGCTGCGCCGCGCCGCCCAGGCGCGCGCCCTGCTCGAGGGTCGCGACTACTGCATCCCCGAGGACGTGCGCGAGCTGGCGGTCGACGTGCTGGCCCACCGCATGCTGCTCGAGGCGCGCGGCCCCGGTGGTGGCGGCAGCGACGGGGAATCGGCGTGGATCCTGCGCGAGATCCTGGATCAGACGGACGTGCCCCTCTGAGCCCTGGCGCGCCTCGCGAGGGCGGGCGCGCAGCGGGACCCGGGCCGGCGGACGCGAAGCTCGCGCGGCGGCGCGCGGCAACGCCCGCGCTCTTCTCGCGGACGCGGCGCTGGCTGCGCCCGCCGCGCAGGCTGCGTCCCACCCGAGCCGGCTGGAGCTTCTTCGCGTTCACCTTCGGCGTCGGCTTCGCGGCGCTCAACACGGGGAACAACCTGCTCTACCTGGTGCTGGCGCTGATGCTCGCGTTCCTCGTGCTGTCGGGCGCGCTGTCCGAGGCGGCGCTGCGCGGCATCCGCGTGGAGCGGCGCCTGCCCGCGGAGATCTTCGCGCGGCGCCCGGCGCGCGTGGCGCTCGAGATCCACAACGCGCAGCGTCGCGTCGCCGCCTTCGCCATCGTCGTCGAGGATCGCGTGGCCGAGCCGGGCCACGGAGAGCGCGTCGCCGGCCGCTGCGTGGCGCTGCGCGTCGGCCCCGGCGGCAGCGAGATGCGCAGCTACGCCTTCGAGGCCCGCGCGCGCGGCCCTCTCGCGTTCCAGGGCTTCGTGGTGAGCACGCGCTTCCCGTTCGGCCTGTTCTCGAAGTCGCTGCTGATCGAGGCGCCGGACCAGGCGCTCGCGTATCCCGCGATCCTGCGCATCGCGAGCGCGGCCGACGACGTGCGCGACGCCGCCGCCGGCGCACGCCCGGTCCCCCGGGACGGCGCGGGCGATGCCGTCGACGGACTGCGCGATTTCGCGGCGGGCGACCCGGCGCGGCGCATCCACTGGCGCGCCTCGTCGCGGGCGCGCCGTCTTCTCGTGCGCCGTCGCGTCGGCGACGAGCAGCGCGAGCTCCTGATCGCGCTCGAGCTCGCGGGCCACGAGTCGCGGGAGGTCTTCGAGCGCCGGGTGGTGCGCGCGGCCTCGGAGGTCGTCGCGGGGCTCGATGCGGGACGCCGCGTCGCCCTGCGCGCCGGACCGACGCAGCTCGAGGCGGGGTCCGGCCCGCGCCAGCGGGCCCGACTGCTGGCCTTCCTGGCGCGGGTCGAGCCCTCGCCTCCGGGCGCCGCCGCATGAGCCGCCGGAACTTCCGCTCCGCCGTCGCCGCGCCGCGCCCGGCCGCCGCCTGGGCGATGGTCGCCCTGGCCTCGGCGACGCTCTGGATCACCGAGCAGCTCGCCGTCCCCGTGGTCCTCGTGCAGGCCGCCGTGCTGCTCGGCTCGCTGTGGAGACGCACGTGGCCCTTCGCGTGGCAGCAGAGCGGGATCGCGCTGAACCTCGGCATGCTGGGCATCGTCGTCGTGACCGTCGCCGTGGCGCTGCGCGGCGAGCCGTCGACGATCGCGCTCGCGCACTTCGCCGCCCTGACTCAGGGGCTGCAGCTCCTCGACGTGCGGCCGCGTCGCACCGAGTTTCTGCTGGTCGCCCTCGCGCTCTTCCAGGTCGTGCTCGCGGCGAACCTGACGGACAGCGTGCTCTTCCCGCCCCTGGTCTGCGGCTTCCTGCTCGCGACGGTCTGGACGCTGCTCGTCCACACGCTGCGCAGCGAGGCGCTCGAGGCGGGTCAGGCCCACGAGCTGCCGCGCGCGTTCACGCCGGCGCTCCTGCACACGACCCTCGTCGCGAGCGGTCTCTCGCTGCTGGTGGCGGCGGTCCTCTTCGTCGCGCTGCCCCGCCTGCGCAGCAGCGTGCTGACGGGCCCCGGCGCGGGGTCGAGCCTCGCGATGGCGGGCTTCTCGGACCGCGTGGCCTTCGGCGCGCTCGGGCGCATCCGCCAGGACCCCCGCGTCGTGTTGCGCGTCGAGACGCTCGAGGGAGAGGCTCCGCCCCAGGAGGCCGCGTACTGGCGCGGCCTCGCCTTCGACACCTTCGACGGCACCTCGTGGTCGCTCGCGGCCCCCGATCGCCGCCTCGTGCCCGGAAGCGCCGAGGGCGGCGTGCGCTTCGGTCCCGACGACGGGGACGATCCGGACCTGGTGCAGCGCATCGTGCGCGAGCCCGTCGCGTCGAGCGTGCTCTTCGCGGCAGGCGAGGCGCGCGAGGTCCACGGCACGGTGCGCCGCCTGGAGCGCGACCGCACCGGGAGCCTGTTCGCGGCGGGCCAGGACGACGAGCGGCTGCGCTACGTCGTGCACGCGCGCACGCTGCGCGTGTCCGACCGCGCGCTGCGGCGCGATCGCGTGCAGGCGCCCGCCCGCGACGGCGGGCGCAGTCTCTCGCTGCCGCCGCTCTCGCCCGAATTCCTCGCGGCCGCGCGCGAGCTCGCCGGGTCCGGCACGACCGACATCGAGCGCGTGCGCGCCATCGAGGGCAGGCTGCGCAGTCGCGGCCACTACACCGACCATCCGCCGGACCCGGATCCGCGCTCGCCGCGCTCGCCGGTCGAGGGCTTCCTACTGGGCGAGCTGGCGGGCCACTGCGAGTACTTCGCCTCGGCGATGGTGCTGGCCGCGCGCGTCAATGGAATCCCCGCGCGGCTGGTCAATGGCTTCGCAGGCGGCCGCACCAACCACATCGGGGGCTTCGTCGAGCTCTCCCAGAGCGACGCCCACGCCTGGGTGGAGGTCCACTTCGAGCGCGCCGGCTGGGTTCCCTTCGATCCCACGCCGCCGGACCAGCGGCTGCGCGCCGAGGCGCCGCTCTCGCTCGCGGGTCGCCTCGGTGAGCTCGGCAGCGCGCTCGAGCTCTGGTGGTTCCAGCGCGTGGTCGGCTTCGACCGCGCCGACCAGATGGGTGCGCTGAGGCGGGTCTGGGTCGGCTGGCACGGGCTCGAGGGAGACCCGGCGCGCCCGGGCGACGCCTCGCTTCCCGGACTCGATGCGACTCTGCCGTGGCGGGAGGGCGCCCTGCTCGCAGGCTGCACACTGGCCTTCGCGGCGCTGCTGCGCGCGCTGTGGCGGCGCCAGCGCGCGGAGCCCGACGCACCGCCCGCCGCCTACGCGCAGGCGCTGCGCCTGCTGGCGCGACGCGGTCTCGTGCGAAGAGCCTCGACGCCGGCGCGCGAGCTCGCCCGCAGCGTCCGCGCGCGCTTCTCTCCGGACGCTGCGGACGCGTTCGACGCGCTGACCGAGGCCTATCTCGCCGAACGCTTCGGCGGGCATCCGCCCGCCGATGCCCGCGGCTGGCTGCGCACCCTGGCGTCCGCGCTCTCGGCGCGACACTGATGGGCGTCAGGCCGGCTCGACCTGCAGCACCTTCCAGCCGTCGCCGAGCTCCGCGAGCGCCGCGCGCGAGGCCTCCTCGGCGCTGCGGGCCGACACCGCGACGATTCGCGAGCGGGCCCCGCTGATCTGGCTGACGCGCACGCGGAAGCGCGGGCTGTTCGGGGGCGGATCGGCCGGCTTGCTCGCGGGCTTCGCCGGCGGAGCCGCCGCAGGGGTCGTCTTGCGATCCGCCGGGCTTCCCGTCCTGCGATCGGCCGGGCTGCCTTGAGGCGCCGACCCCGTCGCAGCCTGCTCCAGGCGATCGCGCTCCTGCACTTCCTGGAGGAAGCGATAGTAGGCTTCCGGCGCCGTCAGGATGCGCACGCCGAGACCGCCGTGCGCAACAGTCAGGAGCTGGGGCGGGACCTGCTTGCGGCGCACTACCTCGATCTGGAGGTGTGCCGTGCCGTCCGGCAGACCGAGATCGATCTCGACGCGCGCGCCGGGTGACAGTCGTGCGCTCGTCTGGATGAAGAGGCCGCTCGCCGAGAAGTCGAGGACGATGCCGTTGTGCTGGCGACCCTCGGCGAGGACGCGGCACGGCATGCGACGCTTCGAGCGGTCGTGTACCCGGGTCGCCAGTGGCCCCCACCCCCAGGAGCCCTGTTCGGCTACCCGCGGGGTGACTTGAGGGGCTCACAGCGCCCCATAGAGAGGATGGGTCTGGGGAATCAGGCGCACGTCGTCGAGCGTCCGCTCGAGGTGCGCGGCGATGGCGAGCAGCCGAGCGGCCGACGGGCGCTCGCGGACGCCACCTCTCGGTGTCACCGGCTGCACGATCACGGGGATCCCCCGATCGACGTCCGCCACGGCGCGCGCCATGGCGCCCAGCTCGTCGTCGCGGGTCGCCGGCGTCACGACGACCTTCACGAACACCTCCGCGCTGCGCCGCGCGCGCGCGAGGAACGCGCGATGCTCGGCGTGGAAGTCGCGCACGGCGCCCCGCGGCGGATCGGATTCGCGTCGCACCTCGCTCGCCAGCTTCCAGTCCATCGAGACGACGTCCACCGCGTCGACGACGGCGTCGAGCGCGGCAGTCGCGACGCCATGGGTCTCGAGGTAGATGCGCGGCCCTCGCCCGCGCAGCGCGCGCGCCAGTGCGGCAGCGGCCTCCGGCTGGAGCAACGGCTCGCCTCCGGTCAGGCTCACGAAGCGGTGGCGCGTCAGCTCGAGCGCCTCCGCCGCCGCGACGGCGTCCGACGTGGAGACGGGATTCGGAACCTCGCGGAAGCGGGCGGATCCGCGGACCTCCTCGATGCGGCAGCGCGCCGCGGCGTGCCAGGTCTGCGGGGAGTCGCACCAGCGGCAGCGCAGGTCGCAGACCCCGAAGCGCACGAACAGCGTCGAGGTGCCGACGTACGGGCCCTCGCCCTGCACGGACGAGAAGATCTCGACGAGGTTGGCCTCGCTCACGGTCGAAAGGTATCGCTCGGCCTCGCCTCGCTGCGCGCACCCCTTGCGGGGGCCCGCCTTCGCTCGCCTTCGGCTCGCTGCCCGCGCCGGCGAACGCTGGACGCACGCCTTCGGCTCGCTGCGCGCCGCGCTTCGCGCGGCTTGCTCAGCCTTCGACGATCGAGCGGCCCATGGCGATCTCGGCGATCACCTCCTCGAGGCGGCCAGGAGCGTCCGGCAGTCCGCGCACCAGCATCCGCGCCACGTGGTCCTCGTCCGGGAGCGAGCGGATCCAGTCGTGCTTCGAGGCGAGATGCGCCGCCATGCCCCCCAGGTCGAGCCCGCGCTTCGCACGGCTCTCGTCGCCGCCGAGCACCAGCAGCTCGCCGCCCGGCCGGCAGGCCAGCGAGAGCTGGGCGTCGTAGCGTTCGCGGGCGATGCGAGCGGCGAGGTGCAGGTCGAGCGACGGCGGCACCTCGACCACGACCAGCGTGTAGCCCCCGAAGTGCACCAGGCGGAAGTCGCGCTCGGAGACGAACGACACCTCGGGCGGCAGCGGCGGCGGCGGCAGCGACGCCGCGTGGCGCGACAGCTCGCTCGGCCGGCCGGCCAGCAGCGGCTCGATGTCGCCGCGCCTCTCGCCGCGGCGCGTCGCGATCTCGCCCGCGCGATGCCACCAGTGCCGGCCCCAGCGCTCGTAGTCGTGCTGCGAGAAGCGCCCCGTGATCAGGTCGACGAGCTTGTCCGAGAAGCGGCTGCGCCGCGTGCGCTCGGTGATCACCGCGGCGAGCGAGCTCTCCGCGCCGGGCTCGACGTGCACGAACTCGCTGCCGAGCGCCTCGCGGAGCGCGACGAGGTCCTCCGGCGGCCACGGGTGGTGGTCGAACCAGTGCAGCCGACCGCGGTAAAGAGCGGCCGCCTGCAGCGTGTCGCGCGCAGGCGGTGACGCCGCGAAGCCCACCAGGAAGATCGGCGTCTCCTCGCGCAGGTCGGTCGCGATGCTGCGGAAGAACGTCATCAGGTCTTCCTGCGGGTAGACCCAGAAGCCCTCGACGAGGCGCACGTCCCGCGCGAGCAGGACCGCCGTGAGCACCGACGCGCGATCGGCGTGCACGACGAAGGCGGCGCGGCGCCGCGGCGGGTGCGCCGGCGCGGGATGCTCGACGCGCTCGACCGTCTTGGCGAGCCGCGCCCTGCGGCGCAGCTCGCGCTCGCGCCGCTCGCGCTCGTCCCCTTCGTCGGGCTCCTCGCCCTCTTCCTCGTCTTCGTAGCCCGGCTCGACGACCTCTGCGGGCTCTTCGAGGTCCGGGGCTCCCTCGGCGAGCTGCGCGATCGCCTCGTCCTCGTCGACGATCTCCTCCTCTTCGGGCTCGCGGGAGGGCACCGCGCTGAAGGCGCGCTCCTCGCGGCGCGCGAATCCCTCGCCGGGCTCCTCCGCGCGCTCGGCGCGCGCAGGCTGAGGCGCGCCTTCGCGCCCTGGCGAGCTCTCGCCCGGGTAGGGCGGAGCGCCGCCCCCTCCGCCGCGTCCGCGGCGGCCGCGACGCCTCCCCCCGCGCCGGCGCCGGCGCCCCGGCGGACCGGGGCTCGGCGCCTCTTCCTCGAGATCGAAGAGCGAGACCTCCTCGAAGCGGCCCGCTCCACCCTCTCCGCCGGCCGGGGAGGCCTCACGCGCCGGAGCGGACTCGCGCGGGGCCGGAACACGCGGCTCTGCCTCCCCGGGCGCTTCGAACGCCTCGAACGCATCGAAGGCCTCGAAGCGCTCGAAGCGCGGAGGCTCTGGCTGCCGCTCCTCGGGCGGTCGCGCCCGAGCCGGCTCGGGCTGCGGGACGCGCGGCGGCTCCGGACGCGCAGCCGGCGCCGCTGCGGCGCGAACCGGCGGCGGCAGGGGTGCCTCGCGTCGCTCGAGCGACAGCTCGCCGCGCCGCGAGGTGACGTCGTAGCCGTCCACGGGGAGGGTCAACGCGGCGAGCACGTGGAGCGCGAGCGGATCGAACTCGCTCGCCGCCAGGACGAGGCGCGGCGGACCGCCGCGCAGCGGGACGGGTCCCTCCGGAAGCCAGCCCGCGATCCGGGGCGCCGCATCGAGCGCGGCATCGACCAGCTCGCCCAGGGCCGAGAGCCCGACCCGGTCGCGCGCCGCGACGACGAGCGCTTCGCCGGCCGCACCTACGCCCGCCCAGTCGAGACGAGCCGGCTCCACGCCGAGGTAGGGCCAGAGCACGGCGCGGCGAAGTCCTGCGGCGCGCTCGAGGATCCGCAGCAGGCTCGTGCGCCGCCCCTCTTCCGACTCGCGAATCCGGCGATCCGCCAGGAGCTTGCGCAGGGAACCCTCGAGTCGGTCCATCGCGGTGGCGAGCTGATCGGAGCCGAGCTCGAGCGATGCCCGGTCCGGCGCGTCGACCAGCAGCCGCAGCCCGGCCTCACCGGCCTCGACGCAGGCGGTGCGCCGCGCGAAGAGCACCAGCTCCGCGCGTCGCCCCACGCCGCGCACGCTGCCGCCGTGCTTGGCCGCCAGACCCTGCAGCGCCGACACCGCGCGCGCGAACAGCGCGCGATCCTCGGAGCGTTCGAGCGACGCGGCGATCTGCTCGGGGGATACGCCGGGCTCGCGCTCCAGGGACGCCGCCTCGACCGCGCCCGGGTCCGGCGCGAGCTGCGAGGCCGCCACGGCCCGGAGCCGATACGGGAGCGGACGCACGAGGGCGAGGCGCCTGCGCGCCGCATCCGACCACGCGGGCGCCAGCGCGACGGCCGTACCCGAGAAGCCGGACTCGGCCGCGCGAGATTGCGCGAGGGCCAGCGCGCCGAACAGCGCGTCGCCCGCATCGCGCGGCGAGAAGCCGAGCAGCACGTCGCCCGCCTCGGACGCTCCGAGCACGACGCTCTGCGACGACACGCCCTCGAGCGAGATCGGCGCGAAGGACGCGGCGCCCGCGAGGCCGCTCTCGCCGATGCGGCCCAGCCACATCGCGGCGTCGAGCGCGTCCTCGCCCCCGTCTCCCGAACGGCCTCCCCGTCTGCGACCAAAGCGGCGTCTCATGCCCCCCTCCGATCCAGGTCGCAGGCTCGCTGCGCACCCCCGGTCACGATCCTGTCTCCGACGGCGGCACCAGCGCCAGTGCCTCTTCCTCGACCAGCACGGCGGTCGCATCGAGCACGACGCGGCGCAGCTCCGCCAGCAGCCGATCGCTGCTCACCGCGGCGCCCACGCGGTCCTTGTGCCGCGCGTAGTCGAGCAGGAGCCCGCCGAGCAGCTTGCGATCCGCGTGGATCCGCTTCACCACGAGAGTCCACTTCTCGAGCGGCACGTCGATCTGCAGCTCGCGCAGCTCCTGCAGCTCCGCGGGCAGACTGGCGCGGCGCAGCTCGAGCACGATCGCGCCGCGCGTCAGGCTGGCGCGCCAGTAGCGACCCTGGGCGAGCAGCATGCTCAGGGCGTCACGAGGAGGGGCGCCGCCGCCTCCTCGCCCTTCGGCGCCTCGCGCAGGAGCGGGGCGAGCCACGTCTCGACGAAAGCGCGCGCGAGCGACACGCGCCCCGCCCCCGGCTCGCGCAGGACCCGCGCGGCCGCGAGGCAGTCGCGGGCCTCGTCGACCCGCTCGCCCTTCCACAGCAGGTACGCGACTTCTTCGAGGCGCGCGGCGGTGCGCGACGCGAAGGCGCCCTGCGCCAGCTCGTCCGCGGCGGCGTCGATCGCCGCGCGCACCTGCTCGCGCCGCGCCGCATCCGAGACGACGAGCACGCCGCCCCGCGCGTCCGACACCCGCACGGCCAGCTCCTGAAGCCAGCGTGATTCCGGCGGCCACGGGCCGAGCGTCCCGTTGCGGATCCATCCCGTCACGCGCTCGCGCGCGGCCGAGGTGTCGTCTGCCGGCGGCAGCGCCTCGCGCGCGATCTCGCCGGGCGTCTTCGAGTCCTCGGGCATCTCCGCACAGCGCGCGCGCCACTCGACGAAGCCTCGGGGCAGGCTGCGCGACGCCGGCTGGCTCGCCGCGGCGCGGGCCACCAGCGCGCGCGCCGAATCCGGCGGGATCGCCACGGGACCCCGCGCGCTGCCGCGCGCGGAGTCGCGCAGCCAGCGCCGCACGTCCCGGCGCGCGGCCGACAGCACTTCGAAATCGAGGATGCCGCGCTCGTCGTCGACGACGATCTGGAACAGGCGCACGCCGCCGCCCGGATGCGGCGTCGCCAGCGAGACGACGCGCGCGCCGCGCGCGTCGAACGGAGTGACGCGCGCTTCGTCGATCGCGTCGGCGACCGGCGGCAGGGTGGCGACACGCGGCTGCGGCGCCTCGTCCGGCACGGCGACGCCGCGCGAGCGCAGGCCGTGCAGCACGCGGCGCAGGATCTTGCGCGCCGGCTTCGGCAGGGTGCCGGGCTCGAGCGAGAGCAGGACCCGGCCGGCGCCGTCCGGATCCTCCGCCCACGCCTCCGCGAGCTCCTCGCCCGCCTCCGGCTCGTTCGCGAGCAGCCAGGAGAGCACGCGGAGCGAGCCCTCGGACCCGAGCGCCTCGGCCAGTCGCACGGGATCGCCGTTGGCGGGGCGGATCGCGTCGGCGTCGCGGCGCAGCGCGCTGGCCGCGCGCTCCAGCGCCTCGGGAAGCCCCATCGGCTCGGCGCTCATCGAGACTCCGCGACCACCCAGCGCAGGTACTCCTCGCTGCCGTCCTGCACGGGCAGCGCCACGATCTCCGGGAGCGCGTAAGGATGAAGCGCCCGGACGCGCGCCGCCAGCGCGGCGAAGCGCTCCGCCTGCGTCTTCGCGACCAGCAGCACCTCGGCCGCCTCCTCCACCCTCCCCTGCCAGCGATAGATCGAGCGGAGGCCGGGCACCAGGTTCACGCAGGCGGCGAGGCGCTCCTCGACCAGCGCCCGGGCCAGCCGGCGCGCCGTCTCCTCGTCGGGCGCCGTGATCCACACGGCCACGACCGCGTCGGTCACGCCGCGTCCGCCAGGCGTCGCCGCTCGGAGTGCGCGAAGCGGTCCGTCATGCCGGCGATGTAGTCCGCGATCGCTCGCTCCTTGCCGTCCGCGTCGAAGCGGGCGCGCACCGACTCGGGCAGACGTCCGGCGCCCGCGGCATAGGCCTCGAACAGGGCGCCGATCACCTGCTGGGCCGGCTCGTTCATCTCGACGACCCGGGGATGGTGATAGAGCCGCTCGTACAGGAAGCGCTTCAGCGCAGCGAAGCGCGGGCCCAGCGACGCGGAGAAGCCGACCAGGGGCTCGCGCCAGGCGCGCACCTCGTCCAGGCTCTCCACACCCGAGTGTGTCACGCGCTGCGCCGTGGTCTCCGCCAGGTCGGTCACCAGCGCATTGATCAGCGCGACGATCGTCTGCGCGTGCAGCACCCGCGCGCTCGTCGCCCCGATGCGGCTCCTCGTGGCCTCCAGCGTCTCGCGCCAGAGCTCGACCTCGGCGAGATCCGCCGGACCGAGCAGCCCCGAGCGCAGGCCGTCGTCGATGTCGTGGTTCGTGTAGGCGATCTCGTCGGCGCGATCCGCGAGCTGGGCCTCGAGCCCGCGCTGGGGCGTCGGCTCCGGCACGGGCAGGGGATGGTCCCAGTGGCAGCCGTGCTTGAGGATGCCCTCGCGGCTCTCGTAGGTGAGGTTCAGCCCGCGAAAGGCGGGATAGCGCTCCTCGAGCCAGTCCACGACGCGCAGGCTCTGTCGATTGTGGTCGAAGCCTCCGTAGGGCTTCATGAGCCGAGCGAGCACGCGCTCGCCGGCGTGGCCGAAGGGCGTGTGGCCGAGATCGTGGGCGAGCGCAATCGCCTCGGCCAGCTCCTCGTTCAGGCGCAGCATGCGGGCGAGGGTCCGCGAGATCTGGCTGGCCTCGAGGCTGTGCGTCAGGCGGTTCCGGTGGTGGTCGCCCTCGTGGTAGACGAACACCTGGGTCTTGTACTCGAGGCGGCGGAACGCGCGCGAGTGCACGACCCGATCGCGGTCGCGTTGATAGGCCGTGCGGTAGGCGTGCTCGGGCTCCGCCGCCAGGCGACCTCGCGAATCGGCGCTATGGGCGGCGTAGGGAGCGAGCCGCTCGGATTCCTCGCGCTCGAAGGCCTCGCGCGTGCGCAGCGCGTTCAACGCGCCGCCTCGCGCCCGCCGCGCTCGGCGTGCTCGAGCACGCGCTCGAGCTGTCGACGCGACGCCGCATCGATCTTCTCGAGCGGCGGGCCACCCGCCGCGGACCTCGCGCCGGATCCGCCGCGCGCGAGGGCGAGCAGCCCGGCGCCCGCCAGCAACAGCCCCAGTCCGACCCACAGCAGTCGACGCACGCCCCCTCGCTCGCTCTCCCGGCCGCGGAAGCCCGCGCCGCGGAAGCTTCGCTCTGCACCGCAGTCCGCGCGCTCTCTTTCGTCCAGCGCGGCACCGGCTCGTCGCGGGCGCGGCGAGAGTACGAATGGGCCCCCAGGGTGTCAACGGCAGCGGCCCGTACCCCGCTGCGCGCCTACACTCGGCGCGTGTTCAGCGTGAAGCTGCCGCGGCGCCTGCTGCTGGGACCGGGTCCCTCGAACGTGCATCCGCGCGTGCTCGCTGCGATGAGCCAGCCGCTGGTCGGACACCTCGATCCGGCGTTCCTCGCCGTGCTCGACGAGGTGCAGTCGAGGCTCCGCGGGCTGTTCGGGACGCGCAATGCGTTGACCCTGCCTCTCTCCGGCACGGGCAGCGCCGGCATGGAGGCCTGTTTCGTCAACCTGGTCGAGCCCGGCGACGAGGTGCTCGTCGGCGTGGCCGGGGTGTTCGGCGAGCGCATGTGCGAGGTGGCGCGTCGCCAGGGCGCTCGCGTGACGCGGGTCGAGGCGGAGCCCGGGACGCCGCTCGACGCGGAGGCGATGGCGGATGCGATCCGCCGCGTCCGCCCCGCACTGGTCGCCTTCGTGCACGCCGAGACCTCGACCGGCGTGCTGCAGCCCGTCGCAGAGATCGCCCGGGCGGCGCAGGACGTCGGGGCGATCGTGATCCTCGACTGCGTCACGTCGCTCGGCGGGATCCCGGTCGAGATCGACGCCTGGGGCGTGGACGTGGCCTACAGCGGCACACAGAAGTGTCTGTCGTGCCCGCCCGGACTCTCGCCCTTCACGATCGGCGAGCGGGCGCTGGCGCGCGTGCGCGCGCGCCGCACCCCCGTGACCTCCTGGTACCTCGATCTGACCCTGCTCTCGGGCTACTACGGCGGCGAGCGCGTCTACCATCACACCGCGCCCATCTCGGCGATCGTGGGCCTCGCCGAATCCCTGCGCATGATCGACGCGGAGGGCATGCCGGCCCGCAGTGCGCGCCACACGAGCGCGGCCGCGGCGCTGGTCGACGGCATGGCCGCGCTGGGGTTCGAGCCGCTCGTCGCCGAGGCCTGTCGGCTGCCGACGCTGACGGCGCTGCGGCTGCCCGACCGCGTGCTGCGGCGCGGCGAGGCCGCCGTGCGACGCGCGCTGCTGTCGCGCTACGGCATCGAGGTGGGTGGCGGACTCGGGAAGCTCGCCGGCCAGATCTGGCGCGTCGGCCTGATGGGCGAGAACGCGCGCCTGATCCACGTCGAGGCGCTGCTCTTCGCCCTGCGCCGCGAGCTGGCGTGAGCGCGCGCGGCGCCGCGCTCCTCGCCGCTGCCCTGCTCGGCGCGCCCGGCGCGCTCGCGGATCCGCCCTCCGTGGGCGCCGCGCCGCCCCGCGTCGAGGACGCGATGCCTGCGGGCCCGAGCCTCGAAGTGCGCCTCGCGGCGATCGCAGAGCGCGTCCAGGCCGTGGCCGAGTACCCCGCGGCGGCGCGGGCGCAGGGCGTAGAGGGCGTAACGCGCGTTGCCTTCCGGATCGACGCCGATGGGCGCGCCGTCGAGGTCGACACCGCCGAGTCGTCGGGCAGCCTCGCGCTCGATCGCGCGGCCTTGCGCGCGGTGCGCGCCGCCGGCCCTCTGCCGCCCGTCGCGGGCCGCATCACGGTCCCGGTGCACTTCGCGCTCGTCGATGCGGCACCGGCGTCGCGTTGACGCCGGATGCGCGCTTCTGATAGAACGCCCTCGACCAGGAGGAAGGTGTCCCTCGCCGCGGCGCGTGCCGGGGCGGGGGCGGGCTCCGGCGGCGGAGGTCGCCGCTGCGGGCCTGCGGGAAGCCGGTGCGAATCCGGCGCGAGCCCGTCGCTGTAACCGGGGACGATCGCCGAAGAACGCCACTGGCGCGAAGCCGCACCGCGGCGCGGCGCTGGGAAGGCTCGGCGGCCGGACGATCCGGGAGCCAGAAGACCGGCCTTCTTCCACGGCTCGCTCTTCTTCGCGGATCGAGGAGAGGGCCCCGTGGCCGATCGCCAGCGACGAGAGCCCACCCTGCTCGAGGCGCGCCCCGCGCGCCGGGCGAGCCGCCCACCCGGCCCTGCAGCGCCGCGCGCGCCGCACGGCCAGTGAGGGATGCCCGGCTGCGGCATCCCGCAGGAGAGCAGCATGCCCGACAGGACATTTCGTGGATGGGCCCTGTGCGTCGGCCTGATCGCGCCGCTCGCGGCGAGCGGCGCGACGATCGACCTCGAGGACGTGGGCGCGAATCTGCCGATCGCCGGGAACTACTTCTACGACGGGCGCAGCGCGACGCCGGGCGCGTCCGACTTCGTGTCGGGCGGCGCGACCTTCCACGACGACTTCACCGACTTCGGCGGCGGCGACTGCTGCTGGCAGGGCTTCGCCTACTCGCAGACCACGGACACGGTGAACGCGGGCCCGGCCAATCAGTACAGCGCCTACCCCGGCCACGGGGCGGGCGGAAGCGCCACGTACGCCGTCGGCTTCACCGGCGGCGTCGAGGGAACCTCCGGGATCAGCACGATCCGCTTCGCGAGCGACGTCACCGTCGCGGGAGCCTGGCTCACCAACACCACCTGGGCCGCGCTCTCGATGCTGAACGGAGACCCCTTCGCCAAGAAGTTCGGCGGGGCGACCGGCAACGACCCGGACTTCCTGCGGCTCACCATCACCGGCCTCGACGGACTCGGCGTGCGGATCGGCTCGCTCGACTTCTACCTCGCCGACTACCGCTTCGCCGACGACTCCCTCGACTACGTCGTCACGGACTGGCGCTTCGTCGACCTCTCGAGCCTCGGCCCGGTGCGCGCGCTCGACTTCACGCTGGAATCGAGCGACACGGCCTTCGGCTTCCTCAACACGCCGGCCTACTTCGCGCTCGACGACCTGGTCGTGGTGCCGGAGCCGGAGACGGGCGCGCTGCTCGGGCTCGGGCTCGTGGCGCTCGGCGCGCGCGGCCGCCGCGGGCGCGGATGAATGCGCGGCGGCCCGGCGCAGCCGGGCCGCCGCGTCACTCCACGGCGTCGGGGATGCCGTTGCCGTTCGCGTCCGTAGCGGGGACGGAGTTCACGGCCGCCATCGCGTCGAGGTCGAAGCCCACGTTGTCGGGCCCCGTCGGCCCGACCACGTGATCGGCGGCGTCGATGCGCACGTAGCGCGCCCAGGTGAGTCCCACGTCGGCGAGGTCGAAGGAATCCCCGCCCGAGCCCGCCGGCACGACGAGCTGGGGCACGGTCAGCCCGATGAACGAGGACACCGGCGGCGCGAGCGTCGGAATCGAGGGATGCCGCGCATCGGTCTCGCCGTTGGCCAGCACGGGATAGACGCCGGCGCAGCCCGGGTAGAAGGGGTTGTCGCTCAGCGAGTCGGCGCACGGGAAGGCGTACCACGTCACTCCGTCCTGGCTCACGGAGACGCGACCCGCCTCCGAGAAGAGCCCCGTGA
>Ga0335070_10000780_pt1 | contig 36382 bp, 28 predicted proteins | sample Lox_Sample_13_FD_206722 | JGI IMG/M metagenome (GOLD analysis project Ga0335070, IMG submission 206722) | Soil microbial communities from Loxahatchee National Wildlife Refuge, Florida, United States - Lox_Sample_1.3 | ecosystem: Environmental > Terrestrial > Soil > Wetlands | place: USA... | reverse complement strand
GTACTCGCCCCGCCGCGCCGCCGGCGCGAGCTCCGAGACGTACGCCGCGGTCGATGGGAAGAGGATCATCTCCCCCACCGTCCAGACCACCACCGTGGCCAGGATGCCCCAGTAGCTGGTCAGGAACGCCAGCGCGCCGAAGCCCACCGTGCAGAGCGCCGAGCCCACCGAGAGCGCACGGGCCGGGCTCCAGTGCGCGGTGGCGGCGTTCAGCCGCACCTCGAGGAACACGATCAGCAGCGTGTTGAGCGTGAACAGCAGCCCGAAGCTCCGGGTGGAGAGGCCGAGCTGCTCCACCATCCACACCGGCAACGCTCCATCGTGCTGGAAGAAGACCAGCAGGACGGGGAGCAGACAGAGGATGACGTACCGCAGACGACGGTCGGCGATGGCCCCCAGCGCCGGCGGTGCCCCGGCGTGCGTCTCGGTCGAGTGTGCCCGGAGCGGAAACAGCAGCAGCACCAGGCCCGCGGCGATCGACGACGCTCCGTTGACCCAGAACAGCACCCGGAACGAATGCGCGGCGAGGAATCCCCCCAGCGCCGGACCCACGCTCATCCCCAGGTTGATGGCCAGCCGGTTGAGGGCAAAGGCCTGCCGGCGGAGCTCGGAAGGAGCCAGGTCGCCCACCAGCGCCAGGGTCGCCGGGCGCATCGCCTCGGCCACCGCCGAGAGCACCACCATGCCGACCAGCACCTGGGGCAGCGTCCGGAGCAGCGGCAGCGCCCAGAACCCGGGGCCACCCAGGACCAGCGACAGGGTGAGGATGCGCTGCGCGCCGATCCGGTCCGCGAGTCGCCCGGCAAAGGGAGAGATGAGGAGGGAGACGATGCCGTACACCCCGAGCGCCAGGCCTGCCTGGGCGGCCGAGAACCCGAGGTTCCGGGTGAAGTGGAGCGCCAGGAACGGGATGACCATCGTCCCGGCGCGGTTCACCAGCGTGGCCAGGGCAAGCAGCCAGCTGTCACGGGGGAGACCCGCCAGGCCCGACCAGGGATTGAGCGCGCGCCAGGTCATGGGGGAGGCCGGAAGGAGCGGGGGTAACGTCCCGCCGACGTGATGTCGAGCACCGCTCGCTGTATTCCCCGCCGTGGGCCGTTCGTGTTTCGCCCCCGAGGGTGGCTGACCGCGCTGCTGCTCACGGTGGCGACCTCGTGCCACGAGGCGCCGCCACATCCTCCGCCCCCGGCGCGGGCGCCGCCACCGCTGGGGCCCGCGCAGGTCCGGGCCGCGTTCCCCGAGGGGGTCGGCGACCCGGGAGGCTGGGCGAAGGACACCCTCGCTGCCTTCGCTGACGCGGGGCTGGTCCCGGACGCCATACGCGTCTGCGGGGTGGTGGCGGTTCTGCAGCAGGAGTCCGGCTTCCAGGCCGACCCGCCCGTCGCCAACCTCGGGACGCTGGTTCGGACGCGACTCAGGGAGGAGGCGGAGAAGTACGGGCCGCTCGGGCCCGCGGCGATGGAGCGGCTCCTCCAGGACTCGTCCCCGGGCGACAGGCGGACGTTCGATCAACGCATCAGGCGGCTGCGCACCGAGCGTGAGCTGGACCTCCTCTTCCGCGACATGCTCGAGGCCGAGCGGCGCGAGCACCCGGCAATGCTCGCCACCGCCAACCTGCTCGACACCCTGTTCCGCGGCCGTCGCCTGGAGGACCTGAACCCGGTCACCACCGCCGGCTCGATGCAGGTGAGCGTCCGCTGGGCGGTGGAGTACGCGCGGAGCCGGGGCTGGCCCGACGCCGAGGAATCGGTGCGCGACGCGCTCTACACCCGGGCCGGTGGCCTCCGCTTCGGCGTGCCCCGGCTCTGGGGGTATCCGCTCACCGACGGCGACGTGCTGTACCGATTTGCCGACTACAACGCGGGCCAGTATGCCTCGCGGAACGCGGCGGTGCAGCGCGCGCTGGCCCAGCTCACCGGGCTTCCGCTCGCCGCGGACGGTGACCTCCTGGTCTACGGCCCGGACGGGCGCCCCACGCCCGAGGACAGCGAGACGTTGCGGGCGTTCCGCGTCTTCCGTGAGCGCTTCGTTCCGACGCTCCCCGAGGCGCGGCTCCGGCAGGACCTCGAGAAGGGCAAGGAGCAGGCTTTCGAGGAGACCCCCAGCTACCTCGCGCTCCGGCGCATCCACCGGGAGCGGACTGGCGGCCCGCTGCCGGCCGCGGCCGTCCCCGAGCTGGAGCTGAAGAGCCCCAAGCTCCGGCGTGGCTACACCACCGGGGCCTATGCGCGGAGCGTGCTGCGGCATCACCGGGCGTGCCTCCAGCGGTCGAGGGGTGACTCTCCGGAGTGAGCCGGCGGGCCGGGCCGCTCAGACACAGGACGGGCACCCGGAGTTCACCGGCCCGTGCGCGGGCCGTCGAGCGCTTCCGGTACCCACGGAACATCCCGCCCCGCCCGGGGTTCAAAGGACGAGAGGCTAGGGCTGATGGCCGTCGCGAAGGAAGACTGGTCCAGGCCTGCGTTCGAGCCCGGTGGCGGTGACGCCTCGCTCTTCTACCTCGTCTTCGGAAGGCTCGGTCCGGTGCGGCTCCCGCCCGCGCCCTCGGGGTTGTCGCTCACCGTGCACCCGCAGGGCGAGGCGCGGCTGTGGGTCGAGCCCCTGGTGGCGTCCACCGGCGGCGGACAGAACGGGCAGGGGGCGCTCGCGGGCCTGGTCCGGAGCGCGCCCGACTTCGCGGTGCTCCGTGGACAGCGGGCCGATCCACCCGACCTGGGCTACCTGCGCGACGCCGAGTCGGTGCTCGCGGCGCTGCTCGAAGCCGGCGCGGCGGCCGTGCTCGACGTCGAGGCACAGCGCTGGTGGACCCCGGCCGGTTTCCGCGGGGAGGTCCTCAACGGGGTCCGGCCGGCGGTCCGGGCGCACGTCTCGGTCCGGGCCCGGACGGGGGTGGTGGAGACGCGTGGGCTGCGCAAGTTCGGCCGGCCGGACCTGCGACTTTATCGGGTCCCGGCGGACGCCGAGCCCGAGGCGGTGGGGCTGTGCTGGAGCCTCGTCGAGCGGCTCGCCCGCGGCGTCCGGCCCGGGCCCGGCTTCTCCGCCGGGCGGCTCCGGCTCCGTCCCAGCGGCGAGCCCGGCCATCCCGCGCTCGAAGGAGAGTGGCCGGAGCCGCCACTCCCACGCGCCAGCAACCCCTGAGCCTGGACGCGCGGTCGGGGTTGCGCTGCTGCAGGCGGAGTGTGGTGTAGAGTCGGGACCTTCATGTCGAGCAGCGAGAGCGCCCCGCAGGCGTTCCGACCGGTGCCCCGCACCGGCGTCATCTTCGTCACCACCGAGGCCCAGAAGCGCGGCTTCGATCCGGCCAGCCCGGACTGGTGCAACCTCGGTCAGGGCCAGCCGGAGACGGGCGAGCTGCCGGGCGCGCCGCCGCGGATCCACACCGTCGCGGTGGACCCGGCGGACCAGGAGTACGCGCCGGTCGCCGGGCTCTGGGAGCTTCGAGAGGCCATCGCCGCGCACTACAACCGCACCTATCGGCGGGGGCTCCCCTCGCAGTACTCGGCGGAGAACGTCAGCGTGTCGGGCGGCGGGCGGACCTCGCTCACCCGCGCCGCGGCGAGCCTGGGGTTGATCAACCTGGGGCACTTCCTCCCCGACTACACGGCCTACGAGGAGCTGCTCGACGTCTTCAAGGCCTTCACCGCGATCCCCATCCTGCTCGACCCGGAGCGGGGCTACGCCTTCGGGCCGGACGCGCTGAAGCAGGAGATCCTCGGCCTCGGGCTCTCGGCGGTGCTCCTCTCCAACCCGTCGAACCCGACCGGCAAGGTGGTGCAGGGCGCGGAGATGGAGGCGTGGGTCGAGCTGGCGCGGGGGCTCGACTGCGCGCTGCTGATCGACGAGTTCTATGCGCACTACGTCTGGACCACCGAGCCGGGGGCGCCCGCTCCGGTGAGCGCGGCGGCGCACGTGCGGGACGTGAACCGCGACCCGGTCATCCTCTTCGACGGGCTCACCAAGAACTGGCGCTACCCCGGCTGGCGGGTGACGTGGACGGTGGGGCCGCGTTCGGTCATCGACGCGCTGAGCAGCGCCGGCTCGTTCCTCGACGGTGGCGGGAGCAAGCCGCTCCAGCGGGCGGCGCTGCCGCTGTTCGAGCCCGGGCTGGTGCGGCGCGAGCTGCAGGCGATCCACGACGCGTTCCGGCCCAAGCGGGAGCGGCTGCTGAGCGGGCTGCAGGCGCTCGGGATCCGCGTGGACCGCGCGCCGGAGGGGACCTTCTACGTCTGGGGCGATCTCGCGGAGCTCCCGCCGCCGCTCAACGATGGGATGGGGCTGTTCCGCGCCGCACTCGAGCAGCGGGTCATCACCGTGCCCGGCGAGTTCTTCGACATCAATCCCGGAAAGCGGCGGCGCGGCCGCGCCTCGCGGTTCCGCGGGCACGCGCGGTTCTCCTTCGGCCCCTCGATGGAGGTGGTCGAGCGGGCGCTGGAGCGGCTGGGGAACGTGGTCCGGGCGCGGGCTGCCTGAAGGTCGTCGTGCGGCGTTGACAGCGGCTTCCGGTCGGTGAGATGCCACGGGGCATGCGCGAGAACGAGATGCCGGTGACGGTGTCGGTCACGCGTGCCGACGGCACCGTCGAGCAGGTGCAGATCGGAACCGCCGTGCGCCGCGGAGACGGCTTCAGCGTGCGTCTGGCCGAGCTCACCATCGGGGGGGAGGGCGTGGTGCGTGCCGCCGCTCCAGCCCGCCGCGCGCCCGCCGCCGGGCCGGGCGAGCCACCGACGGTGTTCCCACCTTACGGGCGCAGCCGCGGCATGCCCATTCGCGGAGCGAGCGCGCAGGACCTCGACTTCTACGCCACGGGGGCGCGCCGGACGCTGGCCGATCCGGGCAAGGCCCGGTTCCATGACAAGGAGCGGGCGCTGCTGGGGGCCATCGAGGCCGAGCAGGCGCGGCAGAGCGGGGGAGGCGGGACGGAGGAGGAGCCGCCGTCTCCTGAGGAAGAGCAGTTCTGACCCTCGCGGCAAACCTCTACTTGCCGGCGGCGGGCTTCGTCACCAGGACCGTCCTGCACCCCTCGCTGAGGTCGACCTCGTGCTCGTGGAGGCAGACTGCCACCCGGCCTCGGCCGGGCGGGACGTTGCTGCAGAGCTTCGCGGCGTCACCCCGGCAGGCCTCGTGCACCTCCTTGTAGCGTGCGCGTGCCTGCTGGAGATACGCCCGGCATGGCTGGCTCAGCTCGGCCTCGTGCGCCTGGATGCAGACCGCCAGGCGGCCGTGCCCGGGTGGGACGTCGTTGCAGAACTTCTCCGCATCGGCGCGGCAGGCTTCGTGGACCTCCTGCACCTGCGCGAGGTGGGCCACGCACCCCTCGGAGAGCTGATCGCCCTTGTCCTGGAGACACCGGTCGATGCGACCGCCGCCAGGCTTCACGCCGGGGCACAGGCGCGCGACGTCGGCCGCGCACGCCTTCCCCAGACCCTCGCTCGTGGAAGGCGCCCGAGCCCGTGCCGAAGCGGCGCCGAGCACGGTCGTGAGGACGAGCAGGAGGATGGTCGAGGGACGAAGCATCTCGGACTCCTGGGGCAGGAGGGAGCCCCCGATCCAATACCAGGGACGCCTGGCCCCGGGGTAACGTTTGCGTGCGCTCTTCCTAGTACGGGATGAACGCGGCCCGCTTCCGGTCCCACCACTTCCGCACGCTCGGGCGCGACCAGACCGCGTCCACGAAGCGCTGCACCTTGTCTCCGAGCGGGTGGCCGCTCTTCCCCAGCCGCTGCAGCATGAACGTCAGGTCGGCGTCGGCGATGCTGAACTTCCCGAACAGCGAGGTCGCGCCCGGGGCGAGCAGCGCGTCGGCGGCGGTGAGCAGCTTGGCCGCGGCCTGCTGCGCCTTCTCGGACAGTGGCCTGGTGGCCGGCGCGTAGAAGATGGTCTCGGCCGAGCGCTCCTCGCGGATGGGCATCAGATCGCTCCGCACCCAGGCCATGACCTGCCTGGCGCGGGCGCGCCGCTGGAGGTCATCGGGGAGGAGACGCGGCGAGCCGGGGAACGCCTCCTCGAGGTACTCGGCGATCGCGCTCGACTCGGAGAGGTGGAAGTCTCCGTGCCGGAGCATGGGCACCCGCGCGGTCAGGGAGGTGCGCGCGTAGTCGGGAGCGCGGAACTCCGCCCGGTACATCGCCACCTCCTCCACCTCGAAGGCGAGCTTCTTCTCCTCCAGCGCGACGAACGACGAGAAGGCGTAGGGACTGATCCAGAACGCATCCACCCACAGGGTCAGCTCGGCCATGCGCCGAGCGTCTCACGTCCGGTGTCGGGCCGGCCATCACAGTCAGGCGGCGACGCGCGCGGCGAGCTGTTCGGGGGCGGGGGTGGTGGCCGCCGCCGGCTCGAGCTCCACCTCCGGCGCGAGGAGCTCGTAGACCACCGGCGTCACCAGCCGGGTGAGGAGCGTCGAGCTGAGCAGGCCGCCGATGATGACCCAGGCCAGCGGCGAGTAGAGCGACGAGTTCTCCAGCGCCAGCGGCAGGAGGCCGCCGAGCGCCGTGGCGGTGGTCAGGAGGATGGGGATGAAGCGTGTCTTCCCCGCCTCCTCGATGGCCTCGCGGAGGCCCATGCCCTTGGCCCGGAGCTGGTTGGTGAAGTCCACCAGGAGGATCGAGTTCTTCACCTCGATGCCGATGAGCGCGATGAAGCCGATCGCGGCGGTGAAGCTGAGCGTGTTGCCGGTGAGTCCGAGGGCGAGCAGGCCGCCGATGATGCCCAGCGGGATCACCGAGGCGACGATCGCCGTGCTCTTGAAGGTCCGGAACTCGAGCACCAGCACCGCCAGCACGCCGAACGCGGCGACGATGATCGCCGAGCCCAGGCCGCCGAAGCTCTCCTGCCGGCTCTCGTACTCGCCCGCGGGCACGATCCGGTAGCCCGCAGGGAGCTTCAGGCTCGCCACCTTCGCCAGCACCGCCCGGGTCACCTTGTCGGTGTTGTACCCGGGCAGCACCTCCGCGGTGAGGGTGATGCTCCGCTCCTTGTTGTAGTGGTTGATGGTCGTCGGCGAGCCCTCGAATTCGAGAGTTGAGAGCTGCCGCAGTGGCACCTGCCCGCTGAGCGCGCTCGGGACGTAGATTCGGTCCAGCGCGTCGAGGCTCGGCCGCTCGCCCGTGCGGGGGAGCATCACGTTGATCTTGTACGCCTCGTCTGCCTGGCCCTCGGCGCGGTAGCGGCCCACCTCGATCCCCCCCAGCCCCATCCGGACGCTCCGGTCGAGGTCGAGCAGCGCCACGCCCTGGAGCCCTGCCTTCTCCCGGTCGATCGCCACCCGGAGATCGGTCTTCCGCTCGGTGCTGGGGTTCCTGACGTAGGTGGTGCCCGTGGTCTCGAGGAGCAGCTTCTCCACCTCGGCCGCCAGCGGCTCGAGCACGTCGAGACGCTCGCCGATCACCCGCACCGCGACCGGCGCGTCGAGCGGCGGGCCGTTTTCGAACTCCTTGAGCTCGATCTTCGCCCCGGCATACCGCGAGAACCGCCCGCGCAGCTCGGCGATGAGTCGCGCCATCTCCGGGGGGTGCAGGTCCGCGGTGGTGACGAAGACCTCGGCGGTGTTCGACTTCTGGTTCTTCGGAGAGACGTTGTAGTAGATGCGCGGATTGCCCTGGCCCACGTTGGCCATCATCGCGCGCACCTCGTGCCGGCCGGCCAGCTGGTCCTCCACGAAGCGCACTGCCTGGTCCGTGGCGCCGAGGTTGCTCCCGTCCGGCGTCTCCACGATCACCATGAACTGCGGCAGCCCGGCCTTGGGGAAGAGGCTAAAGCCGATCAGCGGGACCAGGGCCACGCTGCCGGCGAACAGCCCCGCGGCGACGCCCACCGTGAGCCACGGACGGGCGAGCGCCCTGTGCAGCAGGCGCCGGTAGGACAGGTCCACGGCGCGGTTCAGCGCCCGGAGGAACCAGTTCCCGTCCGGGTGCTCCTCCTTGCGGAGCATGAGGCTCGCGAGGAAGGGGATGATGGTCAGCGAGACGAACAGCGAGGCCAGGACGGTGAACACCACCGCCATCGGCATGCTGCGGATGAAGAGCCCGGGCGCGCCGGGGAGGAAGAGCAGCGGGAGGAAGGCGAAGACCAGGGTCGCGGTGCAGCCCAGGACCGAGACGCCGATCTGCCGGGTGGCCTCCACCGCCGCCTCGGGCCGCGAGTGCCCCTCCCGGAGGAAGCGGGTGATGTTCTCCACCACCACGATCGAGTCGTCGACCAGGAGCCCGAGGGCGATGACGAAGCCCACGATGCTCAGCTGGTTGATGCTGAAACCGGTGAGGTTCAGCGCGGCGACGCCGATCGCAAGCGAGAGCGGGATGGAGATCATCACCACCAGCGCCGCGCGCCACCCCAGCGGCAGGAGGGTGAGGAGGACCAGGGCGATGGCCAGCCCGAAGTCGCGGAGGAACCCGTCTAGCCGGTGGGAGACGTTGCGCGCCTGATCGAAGCCCACCTCGAGCCGCACCGACTCGGGGAGCTCGCGCCGAAAGTCCGCGAGCTGCTTCTCCAGCGCCTTCCGCAACTGGAAGATGTTCTGCCCGTCACGCTGGGCGACGGTGATGAAGACCGCGCGCCGGCCGTCGAAGCGGCCGAGGTGGGTCGCCTCGGAGTCGCGGAGGTCCACCTGCGCCACGTCGCGTAGCCGGACGAGGGCGTCCCCCCGCGCGGCCACCACCGTCTCCTCGATTTGGGCGATGGAGGCGTAGTCCCCGCTGGTCTTCACGTTGAACTTGCGCTTGCCCACGTCGAGGCTGCCCGCGGGGATGTTGGCGTTGGTCGCCTGGATGGCGCCGACGACCTGGAGCGGGGTGATGCCCAGCGCCGCGAGCCGCTCGAGGTCCAGCGCCACCCGGACCTCCTGGACCGGGTACGCCCAGCGCGTGGCGTCCTTCGTACCGGGCACCGTGTCCAGCCGCTTCTTCAACCGGTCGGCGAGCTCCTGGAGGCTCAGGTACGAGGCGGTGTCCGAGACCAGCGCTGCCTGGAGGATGTTCACGTTGGAAGCGTTGAACTTCTTGACCTCGACACTCTGCAGATCGACGGGCAGGGTGGGGCGGAGCGCGTTCAGCTCACGCAGCACGTCGTCGTACTTCCGGTCCGGGTCGGCGCCGGCGTTGAACTCGATGTTCAGGACGGCGAGCCCGTCGCTCATCTCCGACTTGAGCGTCTTCACCTCGTCGAGCGCCTTGAGCTTGGCCTCGATGGGGTCCACCACCAGCTTCTCGAGGTCGCCGGGCACCGCGCCGGGGTAGACGAGCACGATGGCGAAGTTGGGGTAGGGGAAGGTCGGGTCCTCGGCCTTGGGGATGCTGAGGAGCGACGAGCCGCCCAGCGCGGCGAGCATCCCGAACACCACGACCGTGAACTGCCAGCGGCGGACGGAGAAGGCGGCGAGGTTCATGGTCGGCCTCAGTGGACCCGCGCCACGGGCTGGCCCGGGCGGAGACAGGGAGCCCCGTCGGTCACCACTTCGGTGACCTGGTCGAGGCCCTGGAGCACCGTCACGCGCGGCCCCTCGATGAAGCCGATGGTGACCGGCACCCGGCGCGCCCGGTCGCCCGGGGAGACCGTGTACACGGCTCCTGTCCGCCCGCTGCCCTCGACCAGCGCCTCCACCGGCACCGCCCAGAGCTCGGGCGGGGCTGCGGGGACGATCTCCACCTTGGCCACCAGCCCCGAGAGGAGGTTGTCGCCCGCGGGGTCCACCGCCACCTCCACCTCGAAGGTCCCGGTCTGCGGCGAGGCCCCGCCGGCGATCTCGGTCACCCGGGCGGGGAAGATCCGGTCGGGGAAGGCGTCGAACCGCACCGTCGCCGAGTCGCCGAGCCGCACCTGGACGGCGTCCCGATCGCTGAGGCCCAGCTTCACCACCCAGCCGCGGGTCGCCCCGCGCACCAGAAGCACCGGGGTGCCTGGGCCGACCTGCTCGTGCGCCTCGACCAGCCGGCGCTGCACCTGGCCGTCATCCGGGGCGCGCAGCTCGGAGACCACCCGGGCGTGGCGCGCCTGGCGGAGCGCGGCGCGCGAGAGCTCGACCGCGGTCTCGGCGTCCTGAAGGCTGACCCGGGCGACGGCGCCGGCGCCGGCGAGCCGCTCGATGCGCGCCCGGTCTCGCTCCGCCTTCTCGTAGGCCGCGGTGGCCTGGACCAGGGCGGCGTCGGCGTCCAGCGTGTCCAGCGTCGCCAGTACCTGTCCCTGGCGGACCGCCTGGCCCTCGCGGACCAGGATGCGGTCGACGGTGCCGCCGCTCCGGAAGGCCAGCGCCATCTCCTGCTTGCCCCAGAGCCGTCCCGCGGCCCGGATCGGTCGGATCACCCTCTCCCGGACCACCGGCACGGTGCGGACGGCGACCAGGGCGGGAGTTGCTGGCGGGGGGGCCGGCCTGGCGCAGCCGAGCGAGACGAGACCGAGGACCAGCAGCGCGACACGGCGGACGGACATGGCCGACCTCCTGAATGTGGCTGGTGGTAACTCCAAGATGTAGTCACTGTCAACTTTGAAGAACTTTCAGTTCAACCGGCCGGAATCACGGGGGGTGCCGGCGGAGTCCCGGGCCGGCCCCGGGCGTCATGGACGAGGAAGGCGCATCCAGAGCCTCGAGGAGATGGGGCCGGGACGCTGGCGTGCGGGCGAGACGGCGCTGGTCTCGAGCCTCGGGCGGTGGCGGGTTGCCGCGGACGGAACCCCGAGCGGCGCGGCCCAGGCCGGCCCTGAGGAGCTCCGGGGCTAGAGCCTCTGGTGAGCCGATCCGGTCGCCCCAAGTCAGCCGGCGTCGAGGCCGGCCGCGAACACGCGGAGGATCCGGAGCTCCAGCGTGTCCCGCGGACGCTCGACCAGGACGGTCTCGCCCGCGTGACGCCCGAGCAGCGCCGCACCGAGCGGCGAGTCGACGCGCACCCAGCCACGCGCCGCGTCCGCCTCGTCTCCGCCGACGAGTCGCAGCGCGCGGCGGGCGCCGTCCGTGTCCTCCACCTCGAGGTAGGCGCCGAGCACCGCCCGTCCGTCTCCCCCGGCGTCGGGCGCCGCCGGGACGGCACGCTCCAGCAGTGCATCGAGCTCGCGGCGACGCTCCGCCGCGCCAGGGTCTGCCGAACCCTCGAGAGCGGCACGCTCGCGGAGCAGCCGGGCGTGCCCATCCGCCGTGAGCGGGCGCGGTCCCAGCGGTCCCCGGTGCGCGGGCACCGGTGACGGCAGCGTGTCGTCCTCGCGGGTGAATGCCTTGCTCATGGCAGCGTGGGGAACGGTGGGCATCCTCCAGCCGGCGAGTCAACCGGGTTAGACTCCGTAGCCGGTCGCTTCATGACGCTCGATCCGATCGCGCTGGCCGTTCCGTTCTTCTTCCTCCTCATCGGGCTGGAGCTGCTCTTCGCGCGCGCCCGCCGGCGACGGGTCTACCGTTTCACCGACAGCTTCGCCGACCTGGGCTGCGGCGTGACCCAGCGGGTGGTGCTCCTGCTCTTCGAGGCGTCGCTGCTCGCTGGCTACGCCTTCGTGCACGCGCACGCGCGGCTCTGGACCTTCGCCCCGGGTAGCGTCTGGCCGTGGGTCATCGCCATCGTCGGGGTCGACCTCGGCTACTACTGGTGGCACCGACTCTCCCACGAGGTGAACGTCCTCTGGGCGGTGCACGTCATCCATCACCAGAGCGAGGACTACAACCTCGCGGTGGCGCTCCGGCAGGCGGTGCTCTCACCGCTGACGGTGATGCCGTTCTACCTGCCCCTGGCGGTGCTCGGCGTGCCGCTGACGGTGTTCTTCATCGTCAACGCGCTGAGCACGCTGTACCAGTTCTGGATCCACACCGAGCTGGTGGATCGGGTGGGCATCCTCGAGCACGTGGTGAACACGCCCTCGCTGCACCGGGTGCACCACGGCGTCAACCCGGAGTACCTCGACCGCAACTACGCCGCGACCTTCATCTGCTGGGACCAGATGTTCGGCACGCTTCGCCGGGAGGACGCCCCCGTGGTCTACGGGGTCAGCCATCCGCTCCGGAGCTTCGACCCGGTCTGGGCGCAGGTCCAGCCGCTCTGGGCGCTGCTGCAGGCGGTCCGGGGCGCGCCGTCGACCCGCGAGGCCATCCGGTACCTGTTCGCCTCCCCGGCCTGGCACCCCGACTGGCTCGGGCCCATGCTCCCGCGACGCGGGGTCGATCCGGAGGCCCTCCCGAAGTTCGACGTGCATCCCGGCCGCCGGCGCCTCGGCTACGTCGCCGCGCAGCTGGCGTTGATCGTCGTGGTCGCCTTCGCGCTTCTCACCTGGCACCAGGCTCTGTCCGCTCCTGCGCTGGTGACCGCGGTGGCCTGGGTGCTGGTCTCGCTGGTGGCCGGCGCAGCCCTCCTCGAGGGGCGGCGCTGGGCGGTCGGGCTGGAGCTGGCCCGGATCGGGGTCCTCGCCGCCGCGCTGGCGGTGGTGCTGCTCCTGCCCTCGCTCGGGCCGGTGCTGCTCGCGACCCGCTGAGGCCGCGGCGACGACGCGCAGAGCCCGGGGCCAGGATCCGGCCGATCGCCAGGGCAAACTGTTGCCCCTGCAACCGCCGCCGAGACCCCGGCGCTCTGTCGTTGACAGTCCGGGTGCTCTCCGGAACGCTCTGTCCGGCTTGCCGGATCGCGGTCCCCGGGGAGGAGCGGACATGAGAAGCAGGCGGCAGTTCCTCAAGGAGCTGGCAGGGGGGGCGGCGCTGCTCGGATCCGGCGCCCTGCTGCCATCCTCGCTGCGCGCGGCCGAGTCTCCCGTCGGTCCATCGGGACTTCCCGCCGGGACGCTCGAGACGTCGTTCCTCGAAGCGCTTCCGGGAAAGCGTCCGCTCATCAAGCGAACCTACCGGCCACCGAATTTCGAGACCCCGCTCGAGGTCTTCGACCAGGTCTTCACCCCCAACGACGCCTTCTTCGTCCGCTACCACCTGCCGCAGATCCCCCAGGTGCCGGCCGCGGAGTGGAAGCTGCAGATCGGCGGCGACTCGGTGGAGAAGCCCTTCACCCTGGACTTGCCCTCGCTGCAGAAGGACTTCGAGCAGGTCGAGCTCGCCTCCGTGTGCCAGTGCTCGGGCAATCGCCGGGGGCTGTCCGATCCCCACGTGGCGGGCGTCGAGTGGGGCATCGGGGCCATGGGCAATGCTCGCTGGAAGGGCGCGCGGCTCAAGGACGTGCTGGCCCGGGCAGGGGTGAAGAAGGAGGCCCTCGAGGTGGTGGTCAACGGCGCCGACCACGGCTCCCTCGAGGCGACCCCGGACTTCATGAAGTCCATCCCGGTCTGGAAGGCGATGGACGAGAACACGCTGCTCGCCTGGCAGATGAACGGCGAGCCGCTGCCCCACTTCAACGGGGCGCCGGTGCGGATGATCGTCCCCGGCTGGACAGCCACCTACTGGATGAAGCACATCATCTCCATCCAGGTGGTGTCGCAGCCGTTCAAGAACTTCTGGATGTCGACGGCCTATCGGATCCCCAAGGGCAAGTTCCCGGTGGTGGACCGGTTCCTCTCCCAGGAGACCGACGTCAACGCCCCGATCACCGACATCGTCGTGAACTCGCTGCTCACCAGCCCCCGCGAGGGCCAGAGCCTTCGCGCCGGACGGCCGGTCGAGGTCAAGGGCATCGCCTGGGACAACGGGAGCGGGATCCAGACGGTCGAGATCTCCGTCGACGGCGGTCGCAGCTGGCAGACTGCGACGCTGGATCAAGACTTTGGTCGGTACTCGTTCCGCGGCTTCCGCCACGGCTTCAAGGCCGGCGCCAAGGGCGAGGTGACGGTCATGGCCAAGGCCACCAACCGGATGGGCGCCTCGCAGGTCTCGGAGCTGATCTTCAATCCCGCCGGGTACCACAACAACGTCGTCTCCCGGGTCACGGTCCGGGTCGGATAGGGGCACGCCGATGAGCTCGCTGATCATCCTCGCCCTCCTCGCCGCGGCTCCGGCCTACCCCGACGAGAACCGCGTCCGGCTCAAGGAAGGACCGGCCCGTGACCTGGTCCTTGGCCGCTGCGCCGCCTGCCACAGCCAGGACTACATCCCGATGAACTCGCCGTTCCTCGACCGCAAGGGCTGGGAGGCCGAGGTCAACAAGATGGTGAAGGCCTTCGGCGCCCCGATGGAGCCGGATGAGACGGCGAAGATCGTCGACTACCTCGCCACCAACTACGGGAAGAAGTAGGGCTGGGCCTCGAGGAACGCCCTCAGCTCGGCGGTGACCGCCTCGGGCGCGTCGATGGGGGACATGTGGCCGGCGCGCGGGATGCGTACCAGCCGCGCACCGGCGATCCCCTCGGCGATCTCTTCGGCCCGGGCGGGCACCGTGGCCGTGTCCTCCTCGCCCACCAGCACCAGGGTCGGGCAGCGGATGCGCGCGAGCAGCGGCGTCGCAGCCTCGCGCCGGAGCACGCCCTCCACCGCCCGCGGCATCGCCACGCGGTCGAGCCGCAGCAGATGCTCGCGCCAGCGGCCCAGGTCCGCGGCGCGGGCCGGATCTCGGCGGGCACTCTCGCCATGCATGATCGCCAGGACCCGGCCCACCACCGGCCGCACGCCCAGCCAGCGCGCCACCCACTCCATCCGGCGGTAGCGCGGCACGTTCCCGGGCGGCTCGGGTCCGGCGGAGGTGTCGAGCAGCGCGAGCGACCGCACCAGATCGGGCCGCCGCGCCGCCAGACGCATTCCGACGAATCCGCCCATCGACAGCCCCACGAAGTGCACCGGGGCGATGTGCAGCGAGTCGATCAGCGCCGCCACGTCGTCGGCCAGCGTGTCCATGTCCATGCCGGTTGGCGGCGCCTCGCTCTGGCCCTGGCCACGGTGGTCGTAGGCGACGCAGCGGAAGCGTGCGCGCAAGGTGGCGACCTGTGCGTCCCACATCCGCAGCGAATAGAGCAGGCCGTGGGAGAACAGCACCGTCTGCCCCCCACCACCCGAGTCCTCGACCGCGAGCTGGACGCCGTTGCAAACGATGCGGGTCGCCATGAGGCGCTAGCCTAGGCGTCTGCCCGGCCCGCTCGTGCGGTGAATAGCGGGCCCAGGCGGGGCGTCTCGCCACCAGGCAAGGAAGGACGGAAACCGACGATGCGCAGGATGCTCTTCATGGGATGCGTGGTGCTCGCCTCGGGCTGCGTGGTCCGCGAGTACCGTGAGCCGCCGCCGCCCGTCGCCTACCGCCCGCCGCCTCCGCCCCCGCAGCCGGCCCCGCAGCCGGCCCCGGTGGTGGAGCAGGACAGCGGCTGGGAGGCCGTCTCCATCGAGCCCCCGTTGGAGCAGCCGGCGCCAGTGGCCATCCCCTGGGCGCCTCCGCCGATGCTGTGGGATCCGCCGCCTCCGCGGCCGTGGATCGACGCGGTGTGGGTCGGGGGCCACTGGACCTGGTGGAGCGGTGAGTGGGTCTGGGCCCGCGGGCACTGGGCGCGTCCGCCTACCCCGGGCTGGGTCTACTCCGAGCCGTACTACGAGCACCGCGGCGACGCGGTGGTGTTCGTCGCCGGCTTCTGGCGGCCGGTGGTGCACGCCTTCGTCCCGCCGCCGCCCACCGTCTACGTCCCGCTGGTCCAGGTGCGCGTGGTGCACGTGGGCTACGCGCGGCCCATCGGCCCGCACGGCGTGTTCGTCCCGCCGCCACCCGGCTCGCAGCCCGGGATCATCGTGCCCGCGCCGGTGGGCACCTCTCCCGCGGTCGTGCTGAGCGCGCCGCCCGTCGTCCGGCCGGGGATGGTCGTCCGCCCCGTGTCGCGCGGTGGGGTGGTCGAGGTGGTCGCTCCCGCCGGCGTGACCCGCGAGGGACGCCCGGTGATCGCCCAGGCCCCTGTCGTCGCGCACGACGCCGCCTCGGTTCACCCGGTGGTCGTCGCACCACCCCCCCCCGTCCGGAATGCCACCGGTCCAGCTCCGTTCCCGGCCCGGCCGCCGGCCACGGTCGCGGCCCCCCCGGTGACCACGCCGGCGCCGGCCCCGTCCAGCACCGGCACCGTCTCGGTCCGACCACTGCCACCTCCCCAGCCAGGGCAGCCGGTGCTGCAGCCCGTCCTCCGCCCCGAGCCGCTCGGCGGCCAGAGCAACGGGCCCCGCCCGTGGCCGAACGGCGTGGATCGCTCGGGCAACGAGGGTCCGCTGCTCCGCCCCGATCCCCGGACCGACGCGGCACCCCGTCCGCCGGTCCAGGGCGGAGCGCCCGCTGCCCGGCCGCCCGCGGCTCCGGTGACGCCGTCCCTCCAGAGCGCTTCTCCGTCGGCCCGGCCGGCCACGACTCCGGTCCCTCTGCGTGCCGAGGCCACCCGGCCTCGCCCGCGCGCCCCCGCGAAGGTCGATCCCGAGGAAAAGAAGGGGCACCCCGACCCGCACGAGCGCTGAGCCCGGCGGCCCGTCCGCTCTCGAGCTCGCCCAGACCTCGGCGGGCTGGAGAATGGCGACGGCAGGAACTCCGGTAGACTCCGGCGCTCGAGCCCCGTGCCCCGCGCCCGACCCGCCGCCATCGTCCTCGCCGCATCCCCCCTCCGCGAGCGCCTCCAGCGCTTGCTCGCCGAGCTGGACGCGCTACGCGACGAGGTGGCCCAGCTCGAGCTGGAGCGCGAGACGCTCCGGGGAGAGCTGGCGGCCTTCGAGGTGAGGCACCGAGCCGAGGTCGCCGATGAGCAGCGCCTCCTCCACCGCATCGCCTCGGTCGTGCGGCAGCTCGAGCGCTGGGTGGAGATGCTCGAGGACGCGGAGCCGCGCCAGCGCGCCGCCCGGGCCCGCCGCGTCGAGCGGCAGCGCACCCGCGAGTTGCACCAGGAATCGACCGACGCCGAGCCCGCCGGCGAGGAGCCCGCGCTGGAGCCCACACCCGCGGCGGAGCTGAAGTCGCTCTACCGGCGGCTCGCGCGCCGCTTTCATCCCGACCTGGCCCGGACGGAGGAGGAGCAGGTCCGTCACGCCGCGCTCATGGCGCGGATCAATGTGCTGTACCGGGCGGGTGACCGCGCAGGGCTGGAGGCGCTGGCGGACCAGGCGCTCGGCTCGGAGCTCCCCGAGCCCGCGGTCTCGCTCGAGGACGAGGTCCGGCTGCTGGAGGAGCGGCGGGCACGCTTCGAGTCGGCGCGCGACGGGCTCCGGCTCGACCTCGAGTCGCTCCGCGGCTGTGCCACGGCCGAGCTCCTCCGGCGGTCGCGCGAGGCCGAGGAGGGCGGAGGTGACTTCTTCGACCAGCTGCGCGCCGAGCTGTCCTCGCGGTACGAGGTGGCGCTCGGCGACGTGCGCGATGCTGCAGGGGCGCTGGAGGACGCGGTGAGACGAGCAAACCGACGGTCGCTGGCCACCGAGGGGAGGCGGTCGCTGGACCGGGCCTTCGACCCGCTCGGACGCCAGCGGCTGGTGCGGCTCTCGCTCGAGGCGCTGGAGGCGGCCCGGGCCGCACCCGAGGCGAGGGCGGAGGCCGAACGGATCGCCGAGCTGGCCCGGACCTCACCGGCCGCGGCACGCCTGGTCCTGTTCGCCTATGCGAGCGAGCTGGTGCCGCATCCGCTGGATGGCCTGCGGACCTACGAGGATCTCGCCCTCCGGTTCGAGCACCTCGGCACGCGGGACGAGGAGCACCGGACGCTCGAGCGCGCGCTGGTGGAGGTGGCGGACCTGGTCGAGTTCGGGATCCGCCGCGCCGGTGAGCGGCTGGTGCAGAGCGGGCTACGGTTCCGGCGCGCTCTGTTGCGCGACGCGGTGCCGCTCGCGCTCCGGAAGCATGCGCTGCGGGTCGAGTTCCGGCGGGTGCTGGCCACGCTCGGCGAGCGCACCGGCTGCCCCGAGTGCGAGGAGGAGATCTTCGCGGTCCCGCTCTACCGGCTCCGGGGGCTGGACGACCTGCACGCCAGCGCCTGTCCACGCTGCGGGCACCTCGTCCGGAGCTACTTCCTGCCCCGGGGCAAGGACGTGCAGTCGGTGCTCAACACGGCGTTCCTCGACCTCGAGCTGCTCTCCGAGTGGAGCTTCCGCATGGGAACGGCCTCGGTCTCGCTCCAGCTCCTCCCGGTCCAGCTCGAGCGGATGACGGTGGGACAGCTCAAGCGGCGATTCTGGGCCGACGTGCTCGAGCGGCACGGCGTTCCGGTGCCGGTGGACGCGGTCCGGCTACTCCAGGCGCGCCGGCCGGTGCAGGAGCGCCGGAAGTTGGCCGATCTCGACCGACGGGAGTTCGTGCTGGCGTTCGGGGACAAGGCCGGGGTCTCGGTCGGCGACGCGCTGGAGACCGTCAGGCACCGCATCCGGACCCGTTTCCGGCCGGAGACGGCCGCCCCGGGGCGCTGAAGGAGAAACCCCGGGACGCATCGAGCCGCTCGATGCATCCCGGGCAGTGAGCTCACCACCGGCCAGGTTCCCGCCGTTCCGCCTTCCGTCGCCCCAGGCGCTTCTTGGCCTCGAGCCGGCGCTCCTTCGCCCCCCGCGACGGGCGCGTGGGCCGCCTCGGCTTCGGCACCCGGGTGAGCCCGAGGAGGGCGGCGCGGAGCCGCCCCAGCGCGGCGCCGCGGTTCTGCGCCTGGCTCCGGCGCTCCGTCGCGGTGACGGTGACTCCGGTCGGCGGATGGACCAGGCGGACGGCCGAGGCGGTCTTGTTGCGGTGCTGGCCCCCGGGACCTCCACCGACGAAGGTGTAGACCTCGCACGCGGCGAGCAGCGCCCCGTCGTCCAGGGCAAGCGCGGCCCGTGCCGCCGCGCGCCGCCCGTCCTGAGGAAGAGGCTCCATTCCGGCCCCCGGTGTACACGGCCTGGCACCCCGTTGGCACCGGACGCCGGGTGTCTCTCGGGAGGTGCAGAGCGCGTGTCGCCCTGTTAGCACCGCACCTCCGCCCCCATGCACCGGATCCACCTCGAGGGTGCCCGCACCCACAACCTGGCGGGCGTCAGCGTCGAGCTCCTCGCCGGCCAGCTCACCGCCGTCACCGGGGTTTCGGGCAGCGGCAAGAGCAGTCTTGCCGTGGACACCCTCTACGCGGAGGGGCAGCGGCGCTTCGTCGAGAGCTTCAGCCCCTATGCCCGCCAGTTCCTGGAGCGCCTCGAGCGGCCCCCCGTGGACCGGCTCGAGCCGGTGGCCGCCGGCATCGCCGTCGACTGCCGCACCAGCGTCAAGAGCTCGCGGTCCACCGTCGCCACGCTCGCCGACCTCGAGGCCTACTTCTCGGCGCTCTTCACCCGCGAGGCGCTCCCGCTCTGCCCCGACCACGGGGTGGAGGCCGTCCGCCGCGACCCGGACTCTGCTGCCCAGGCGCTGGTGGACGCGCAAGCCGGGGTCCCGGTGGTGCTGACCTTCCCGGTCCGGGTGCCCGACACCGAGACGTTCATCGGCGTGCGCGCGCGCCTGCTGAAGGACGGGTTCCGCCGGTTGCTCATCGGCGGCGAGGTACGCCCGCTCGAGGATCTGCGCCCGGCGGAGGCGATGGGCGCCGCCGGCCAGGCCGACGTGGTCGTCGACCGACTCACCCTGTCGAGGAACGCCCGCGGCCGTCTGGCCGCCTCGCTGGAGCAAGCCTGGACCGAGGGGCACGGTGACGCGCACCTCTGGGTGGGCGAGCAGCGGCGCGCGGTGAGGCAGGGGCTGGTGTGCCCCGTCTGTGCCCGTGGGTTCGAGCCGGCCCGGCCCGGCCTCTTCAGCTACCAGTCCCCGCTGGGCGCCTGTCCCGTGTGCCGCGGCTTCGGCCGCACGCTCGACATCGACTGGGCCAAGGTCATCCCCGATGACGGGCTGAGCATCGAGGACGGAGCCCTCCGGCCCTGGAACGGGCGCTCGAGCGAGTGGGAGCGCGGGCAGCTGGTCCGCTTCGCGAAGTCGAACCGCATCCCGCTCGACGTGCCGTGGCGCGACCTCGGTCCCGAGCAGCGCGAGGCGGTGCTCGAAGGGGAAGGCGACTACCAAAGCGGGCGCTACCCGGGCCTCCGCGCCTGGTTCCGCTGGATGGAGTCGCGTACCTACAAGATGCACGTGCGGGTGCTGCTCAGCCGCTATCGCGCGTACACCCTGTGCGGAAGGTGCAGCGGCGCGCGCCTCAACCCCGACGCGCTCCGCTACCGCGTCGGCGGGCTCGATCTCGCCGCGTGGCACGGGCTCGAGGTCGGCGAGGCACACCGCCGCCTCGAGTCGCTCGCCACGCGCACCGGCCAGGGCGAGCTGGCGCGGCGCGAGCTGATGAGCCGGCTCGGGTGGCTGGTCCGGGTAGGGCTCGGCTACCTCGGACTCGACCGCCAGAGCCGCACCCTCTCCGGAGGCGAGGCGCAGCGGGTCTCGCTCACCGCCGCGCTGGGCACCGGGCTCACCGGGGCACTGTTCGTCCTCGACGAGCCGTCGGTCGGACTGCACCCCGCGGACCTCCCTCCGCTCACCACTGCGCTGGGGGAGCTTGCCCGGCGTGGCAACGCGGTGCTGGTCCTCGAGCACGACCCGGCGCTGGTCCGCGCCAGCGACCGCGTCCTCGAGCTCGGCCCCGGCGCGGGGCCCGAGGGCGGACGGCTGTGCTTCGACGGGACCCCCGCCGCGCTCGCCCGTCGCGGCGACCTGCCCACCGGCCGCGTCCTCGCCGGGAGCCGCGTCCACGCGCGCCCGCGCCGGACTCCAGCGGGCTGGATCGACGTCCGCGGCGCCACCGCCAACAACCTGGCCGAGGTGAACGTCCGGCTCCCGCTGGGCGTCCTGGGCGCCGTCTGCGGACCGAGCGGCTCGGGGAAGAGCACCCTCGCCGAGGAGGTGGTCCACCGGAGCCTCGCTCGCGCGCTGGGCCAGGCCGACGTCGAGCCCCCCGGGGCGGTGGCATCCGTCGTGCCGGGGCTGCCGCTCACCCGCGTGGTCCTGGTGGACCAGGCGCCGCTCGGCCGGACCTCGCGCGGGAACGCCGCGACGTACACCCGGGCCTGGGACGCGTTCCGCAGGCGCTTCGCCGCCGAGCCGGATGCGGTGCTCCGCGGCTTCGGCCCGGCCCACTTCTCCTTCAACGTCGACGGCGGGCGCTGCGAGGCCTGCTCCGGGGAGGGCAGCCAGACGGTGGAGATGCAGTTCCTCGCCGACGTGGCGCTGACCTGCCCGAGCTGCCGCGGCCGGCGCTTCAAGCCCGAGGTGCTCGAGGTCCAGCTGAAGGGCCACGCGGTCTCGGACGTGCTGGCGATGACGGTCGACCGGGCGCTGGCGGCGTTCGGCGACGAGCGCCCCATCGCCGAGGCGCTTCGGCCGCTGCAGCGGCTCGGGCTCGGCTACCTTCCCATCGGCCAGCCGCTGTCGACCCTGTCGGGCGGCGAGGCCCAGCGGGTGAAGCTCGCCCGCGCGCTCGGCGGTGCGCAGGGCGGCGTCCTCTACGTGCTCGACGAGCCCAGCGCCGGGCTCCACGGCGAGGACGTGGCCCAGGTGCTCGAGGCGCTGCACGGCCTGGTCGATTCCGGCGCGAGCGTGCTGGTCGTCGACCACGACCTGGACCTCCTCCACGCGTCGGACTGGCTGGTCGAGCTTGGCCCCGGCGGCGGACGCGAGGGCGGACGGGTGGTGGCGGAGGGGCCACCGGAACAGGTTGCTCGCGGCCAGACCCGGACCGGCGAGGCGCTCCGGGCCGCGGAGTCGGTCCCGGCCGGCCCGGTGGCCCCGGGGCCCGGGGAGGGCGTGCAGTGGCTCGAGGTGGAGCACGCCCGCGAGCACAACCTCGCCGATGTGAGCTGTCGCATCCCGCTCGGAAAGCTGGTGGTGCTCACCGGGCCCAGCGGCTCGGGCAAGTCGACGCTCGCCTTCGACGTGGTGTTCGCCGAGGCGCAGCGTCGCTTCACCGAGACCCTCAGCCCGTACGCCCGGCAGTTCCTACCCACCTTGCCCCGCCCGGACGTCGAGCGGATCCGTGGGCTTCCCCCAGCCGTCGCGCTGGAGCAGCGGACCGCTCGCGCCGGCGCCACCAGCACCGTCGCCACCGTGACCGAGGTGGCGCACTACCTCCGGCTGCTCTTCGCCAAGCTGGGAACGCCTCACTGTCCCGACGACGACACCGCCATCGCTCCGCGCTCCGCCGAGGAGCTCCTCGCCGAGGCCCGCGTGATGCGAGGCACGGTCGAGCTCCTCGCCCCGGTGGTGCGGGCCCGGAAAGGCACCTACCTCGACGTCTTCGCCGCCGGGGCCCGCGCCGGGGTGAAGGAGGCGATCTGCGACGGGGCCCGGGTGTCGACCGACGCGCCGCCGAAGCTGGCCCGGAGCCGGGAGCACACCATCGACCTGGTGCTCTGGGCCGGACCCGCCGCGGATCTCCCGGACGAGGCGTTCCAGCAGGCGCTTCGCTGGGGCCAGGGCGCGGTGAAGGTGCTGCGCGCCGGGCGCGAGAAGCTGCTGTCGTCCGAGCGCAGCTGCCCCCGCTGTGGCACCGCCATTCCCGAGCTGGACCCGAGGTGGTTCTCCTTCAATACGGCGCAGGGCCGATGCGAGGACTGCGAGGGCACAGGCCTGGAGGGCCGAGGCGTCGAGGGCGAGTCGACGGACCCGTGCCCCACCTGCGAGGGGACGCGGCTCCAGCCCGTGCCGAGGGCGGTGCGCCTCTTCGGGCGCCGCTACCCTGAGGTGGTGCAGCAGCCGGTGGTGCAGGCGCTGGAGAGTGTCCGCCGGTGGTCGCTCTCGGGTGACGCGGCCTGCATCGGAGGCGCGGCGCTGGGCGAGCTGGTGCGCCGGCTCGAGTTCCTCGAGCGGGTGGGCCTCGGCTACCTCTCGCTGGACCGCGCGGCATCCACGCTCAGCGGCGGCGAGATGCAGCGGCTCCGGCTGTCGGCCCAGGCTGGCGCGGGGCTCACTGGCGCGCTCTACGTGCTCGACGAGCCGACCATCGGGCTCCATCCGCGCGACACCGGCCGGCTGCTGGAGAACCTGCGCGCCCTGGTCGACACCGGGAGCACGGTGCTGGTCGTCGAGCACGACCTCGACACGCTCCACGCCGCGGACCACCTGGTCGACCTCGGTCCGGGGGGAGGCCGGCTCGGAGGCCGCATCGTCGCCTCCGGGTCTCCCGCGGAGGTGCTGTCCTCGGACGCATCGCCGACGGCCCGCGCACTCCAGCTGCCGGTGCGCGGGCTCCGGCCGCTGCGCCCACCCCCGCGCGACTGGCTCCGGCTCGATGGGGCGCGGTGCCACAACCTGCGAGGCGTGGACCTCGCGCTCCCCCTCGGCCGGATGACGGTGGTGGCCGGCGTGTCCGGGTCGGGCAAGAGCACGCTGGTGCGCCGGGTGCTGCTCCCCGCGGTGCGGGAGGCGCTCGGCCGCACCACCCCGCCACCCGGACCCTTCCGCCGGCTCTCCGGGCTCGGGCCGCTCCGCCGGGTGCTGGCGGTGGACCAGTCCCCCATCGGCCGGACTCCGCGGAGCGTCCCCGCCACCTTCCTCGGCATCTGGGACGAGCTGCGGAGGGTGTTCGCCGGGACGCCCGACGCGCGGGCGCGAGGCTTCGGACCGGGGCGCTTCTCGTTCAACTCGGCGGGTGGCGGACGCTGCGCGGCCTGCGCGGGGCAGGGGAGCATCAGCCACGAGATGTCGTTCCTCCCCGATGTCACCACCCCCTGCGAGGCCTGCGGTGGGGCGCGGTTCGAGCCAGCGACCCTGGAGGTGCGCTGGCGCGGGCTCAACGTGGGCGAGACGCTGCGTCTCACCGTCGACGAGGCGCTGGAGGCGTTCTCCGCGCTGCCGCGGGTGGCGGGCCCGCTGCGCTGCCTCTCGGAGCTGGGAGTGGGGTATCTCCAGCTCGGACAGGGGAGCCACACGCTCTCGGGGGGCGAGGCGCAGCGGCTGAAGCTCGCCGCCGAGCTCACCGCCACCGCGCGGCACGAACCCACGCTCTACGTGCTGGACGAGCCCACCACCGGGCTCCACCTGGGCGACGTGGCGAAGCTCCTTCGGGTGCTGGATCAGCTCGTCGCGCGCGGCGACACGCTGGTGGTCATCGAGCACCACCCGGTGGTCATCGCCGCGGCGGACCACGTGGTGGAGCTCGGACCCGAGGGCGGCGAGGCGGGTGGGCGCATCGTGGCCCAGGGTTCCCCGGCCGAGGTGGCGCGGGCGGGCACGGCGACCGCGCCAGTCATCCGGGGAATCCTCGGGGACGAGCCTCGCCAGCGCGCGGGCTAGGACGCCCCGGGGCGCGACTACCGGTGTGCCTTCTTGGTGGTCTTCTTCGAGGAGGTGCTCGCCTTGGCGGAGGTGGCCACCGTCTTCTTCTTCGGCTCGTCCACCTTCACCGGCTCGACCTTCCGCTCGGCGAGCAGCGCCTTCTCGCGCTCGAGGTCGCGGACCTTCAGCTCCAGCGAGGCCTGGGTCTTCGCCAGGTCCTTCACCTTGCCCTCGAGCGCCGCCGACCGCTCGCTCTCCTTCCTGAGCGCGGTCTCCGCCTCGTCCTTGGCGCCCTTGAGGGTGCACGAGCTCCAGGCGCCCACGACGATTGCGGCCACCAGGAGAATCCACGGAAGCTTGGAGGGTCGAGAGCGGCGCCACTCCGCCTCGAACTCGGCAGTTGTCGACACGAGGCCATCACCTTAGCAGGCCAGCCCCCCCGTGCTAGTTCCCTGGGAGAGATGGCCACCCTCTCGCACACCGAGTTGACGGCGGGTCCGCGGGCGCCGGAGCGCTGGGTGCTCTTCGCCCACGGGCTCCTCGGGCAAGGCGGAAACTGGCGCTCGTTCGGCAGGAGGTGGGTGGAGGCGCACCCGACCTGGGGGGCGGCGCTGGTGGATCTGCGGCTCCATGGCGACTCCCGTACCGGCTTCGCTCCGCCGCACACCGTTCGCGCCGCGGCCGACGACGTGCTCGCGCTCGTCCCCGCGCTCCCCGGCCCGGTGGAGGCCGTGGTGGGTCATTCCCTGGGTGGGAAGGTGGCGCTCGCCGCCCAGCGCGCGAGCGGGCATCGGTTTCCGCGCACGGTGGTGCTCGACGCATCGCCCTCCGCGCGGCCGGAGGGGCTCGGCTCCGAGCAGAGCCGGGACGTGCTCGCGCTCCTCGCCCGGCTCCCGCGCGAGTACGCGACCCGGATTGAGTTCGTCACCGCGGTCGAGGCCGGCGGTCAGCCCCGGGCCATCGCCCAGTGGCTGGCGATGGCGCTTCGGCCCGGCGGCCGGGGCTTCGTGCTCCCGGTGGATCTGCCGGGGCTCGAGTCCCTCTTCCAGAGCGTCCTGGCCGAGGACGACTGGGACGTCGTGCGCTCGGTTCCGCCGGGGCAGCGGATCGGCTTCGTGGTGGGTGGCCGCTCGGGTGTGGTCGAGCCGACGGCGCGCGAGCGGCTCGCGGCGCTCGCGCCGGCGGTGACCCTGGAGGAGATCCCCGGCGCCGGCCACTGGCTCCAGGTCGACGCCCCGGACGCGACCTTCGCCGCCGTGGAGCGGGCGCTTCTCTAGCGCGGCGCCCAGCCGAAGAAGAGGTGGCAGAGAGCGGTCGCGGCGACGTAGCCGGCCAGGTCCGCGCTGAGGCAGGCCAGGAGCGTGTGCCGCAGAACCCGGACCTGCACGCTGCCGAAGTAGACCGCCAGCACGTAGAAGGTGGTGTCGGTCCCGGCGTTCAGGAGGCAGACCAGGTACCCGATGAACGAGTCGGGGCCGTGCGTCTTCATTGCCTCGCTCATCACCCCCAGCGCACCGGTGCCGGACAGCGGCTTGATCAACGCCATCGGCAGGGCCTCCACCGGGAAGCCCACCCGGGAGGTGAGGGGTGACAGCACCCGGGCCAGCGCGTCCATCGCCCCCGAGGCGCGGAACATGGCGATGCCCACCAGGATCGCGACCAGGAAGGGAATGATGGTGACGCCGATCTGGAAGCCCTCCTTCGCTGCCACCACGAAGACCTCGTACACCTTCACTTTCCGGGCGACGCCGAACAGAAGGATCAGCAGCATCAGGAAGGGCAGGAGCCACTGGCTCATGAACGCGCGGAACACCTCGAAGCCGGTGTGGGTGGCCGACAGGCCCTGGGCCGCCCGCACCACCGCGACCCCGAAGGCGATCAGGACCACCAGGGCGAACAGTCGCCGGGCTGGCGTGGCCGGGGCGTGGGGCGCGGCGAGCTTCTCCGCCGCCGCCAGCGCCGCCGCGTCCGGCTCCTTCCGGGGGGTGGGGTCCGGCGCGCCCGCCGGCAGCGCATAGCGCTCGGGGGCGAAGCGGGGGCTCCGCTCCAGCAGCTTCGCCACCACCACCGCGGTGGCCGCCGCCGAGAAGGTCGAGAGGAAGGAGGGGAGGACGATGCCCGCCGGGTCCTTCGAGCCGAGCGCCGCCCGCACCGCCACCGCTCCCAGCGGGAGGATGGCCACCCCGGCCGCGTTGAGCGAGAGGAAGAGCGCCATGGAATTGGTGGCCACCCCGGGGTAGCGATTGAGCGTGTTCAGCTCGGCCATCGCCTTCAGCCCGAACGGGGTGGCGGCGTTCCCCAGGCCGAGCATGTTCGCCGCGAGGTTGAGGATCATCGGCCCCATGGCGGGATGGTCTTCCGGGACCTCCGGAAAGAGCCGCCGCATCAGGGGCCGGAGGCCGCGGGCAATGGAGCGCATCAGCCCTCCCTCGCGGACGATGCCGAAGAAGCCGAGCCAGAGCGCCATCTGGCCCACGAGACTGATGGCGAGCGCGACCGCGTCCCTCGCCGCGGTGAGGGAGGCCTCGGTGACCTGGGGCATGGTGCCGCGAAAGGCTGCGGTAAGGACGGAGCCCGCGATGAGGACGAAGAAGATGCCGTTGAGCACGGGGTCTTGCACCCTAGCAGCGAGAGCGGACGCCCCGGACCCCTGTGCGGGGGTGCACGGAATGCAGCGAGCTGGCCCTGGCGAGTCGTCGAACGGTGAACGGCTCCGTTTGCCGCTCCCGAGGCACGCGGGTTACAGTTTTCGGGCCGTTTCCTCCGGGAGACTGCAATGGCTCGAGAGGCCCCGCCAGGAGAGGTGTGTCGCCAGGCGTCCGTCGACGGACGCACGGCGAGCGTCACGCCTGACGACGGGGTGGGCGGGCCGGTCCCGCGGCTTCCGCGCGGGGCCACCCTGGGCCGCTACGTCGTCCTGGACTGCCTGGGAAGCGGCGGCATGGGAGTCGTCTACCGCGCACACGACTTCGCCCTCGACCGGCGCGTGTCGCTGAAGCTCCTCCGCCCCTCGGGGAAGGACCCGGAGTCCCGGCGCGAGCGGCTCGTCTCCGAGGCGCAGGCCCTCGCCCGCGTCTCCCATCCCAACGTGCTCGCGGTGCACGACGTCGGCACCTGGGAGGAGGAGGTCTACCTCGCACTGGAACACGTGGAGGGCGAGACGCTCCGCAGCTGGCTCGACCGCGCTCCCCGGCGGCCGGTGGAGGTTCGCGGGATGTTCCTCCAGGCCGCCCGCGGGCTGCAGGCCATCCACGACGCCGGGCTGGTGCATCGGGACGTGAAGCCCGAGAACCTCCTGGTGGGCCGCGACGGGCGGCTCCGGGTGGCGGACCTGGGGCTGGCCATCACCGCGGGGAGCGCCAGCTCCGAGCCGGCTCGCGAGACGCTCCGGCCCGGAACTCCGGGGTACATGCCGCTGGAGCAGCACCGGGGAGAGCCGCTCGACGCGCGCGCCGACCAGTTCAGCCTCGCGGTCGCGATCTACGAGGCGCTCGTGGGGCGGCGGCCGTACGGAAGCCGCGGGGCCTCGCGCGAGGCGCTCGAGACGCGGCTGGCACGTGGACCGGGAGTGGAGGTGCCGCGAACGGCGGCCATCCCCGCGCGTCTCCGCGGTGCGCTCACCGCGTCGCTGAATCCCGACCGCACGAACCGTCCGGCTTCTCTGGTGCCGCTCATCGACGCGCTGGACGCGCCGGGAGTGCAGGCCAGGGGCACGCTGGGTGGAGCGATCGCGGTGGGCGCGGCGCTCGGGGTCCTGCTCCTGGCGATGATCCGGGGAAGCGCGACGCCGGTGGCCGCTGCCGAGGCGGCGACGTGGCTGCCCCCGGTGTACGAGTTCCAGACCGACGGCCTGGAACCGGCCGAGTCGGTGGTGGTGGCGAGCACGTTGGCCGCGCCGCTCGTGCCCCTCACCGCGGCGCCCCGGGAGTCTCCCGTCCGCAGCGGGCCGGTGACTCCGGCTGCGCTGCTCGCGACGGGTTCCGCCACCCTGGCACGCGCCCCGGAGCTGCTCACCATCGGCCGTCGCGCCCAGCCGCCCGGCGTGGTCGCCGCGCCGTTGCCCGCGCCGGCGCTCGACGCGGACCGGCTCTCGGAGCTGCGCAGCCTGGTCCAGGCGCTGTACCGCGCCCTCACCCAGCCACGGGAGGGCAGCGCGCAGGGCCCGCTCCTGGCGCTGTCGCCGGTGCCGGCGTTCGGGGCGAACGCTGGCGCCGCGGCTTCCACTGCGCCGCTCCAGATGGCGTCGGTCGCACCCGTGGGCGGCTCGGGGCCGGACTACGTGGACCCCTCGGGGCAGGCCATCGCCGCGATCGAGCGCCGGCTGGATCAGCAGATCCGCCAGAACCGGAGCACCCCGGAGATTGCCCAGACGCGGTTCGCGCTCGCCCAGGCCATCTGGAACTCGAGCGACGCCACCGACGCGCAGACCCGGGCGTTGACCCTGGCGCGCCAGAGCAAGGCCGCGCTCGACGCCGTGCTGGATCAGGACACCACCGTGGTCGAGCTCCGGGAGGCGGTGAACGACTGGATCTCGGTGCGCGAGGGACCGATCGGCAAACCGCGCGGCAATCTGCTGGCGGGGGGAAAGGCCGAGCTCAAGCTCGCGCCGATGGACAACACGGGGCCCACCGACATCGGCTTCTGACGTGTCCCGCTCCAACGCCACGAGGTCCGAGACCGATGGCCGGCCGTCGTCCCGCCCTGCGCGGACCAGCCAGCTGGTGGTGGCGCTCTCCTGTGACCGGCCGTTCGAGGCGCCGCGCGCGGTCGAGCTGACCGGCGCCTCCGAGGTGTGGCTGGGCCGTGCGCCTCCCGAGGCGCCGCCTGCCGTGGTCCGGCTCAGCTTCGTGGACGACCGGATGTCGGCGCTCCACGCGCGGCTACGGCGGGTCCTCGGACGCTGGGTCATCGAGGATGCAGGGAGCAAGAACGGCCTGCGCGTCCAGGGGACGCCACAACGCCGGGCCGTGCTCAACCCCGGGGACGCCATCGAGTGCGGGCAGACCTTCCTCGTCTTCGAGGAGCACGCCGCCGCTGACGAGCCACCGCCGTCGCTCCCCGCAGACGCCGCGGAGCTCGGCTGCCAGAGCTTCCACCCCGATCTCCTGTCCGCCTGGTCGGCGCTGGCCCGTGTTGCGCCCACCCGGGTGCCGGTGATGTTGCAGGGGGAGACAGGTACCGGGAAGGAGCTCGCCGCCCGAGCGCTCCACCTCTGGTCCGGACGGTCCGGGGCCTTCGTGGCGGTGAACTGCGGCGCGCTGCCGGAGCAGCTGGCCGAGAGCGAGCTCTTCGGGGTGCGGCGGGGCGCCTTCACCGGCGCGTTGGAGGACCGGCCGGGACTGCTCCGCGCCTCGAGTGGCGGCACGCTGCTCCTGGACGAGGTGGGTGAGCTGCCGGCTGCGCTGCAAGTGAAGCTGCTCCGCGTGCTCCAGGAGAACGAGGTCCAGCCGGTGGGCGCCGCGCAGCCGGTCCGGGTGGACCTGCGCGTCGTCACCGCCACCCACCGGGACCTCGCGGCGCTGGTGGAGGAGGACGCCTTCCGGAGCGACCTCTTCGCGCGGCTCACCGGGCTCGAGGTCGAGCTGCCGCCGCTCCGCGACCGGCGCGCCGACCTGGGTCTGCTCATCCCGACGCTGCTGAGACGCGCCGGCGCCGACGCGGGGGTGCGCCTCTCGCGCGAGGCGGGCCGGGCGCTGTTCCGCTGGAGCTGGCCGCACAACGTCCGCGAGCTGGAGAAGGCGCTGGCGCTGGCGGTGGCGCTGGCCGGACACGGGCGCATCGAGCTCGCCCACCTCCCGGAGCCGGTGCGCACCGCGCCCGAGCCCCGGCCGGACCCGATGGCCGGGCGCGCGACCCGGCCCCTGAGCGAGGCCGACGTGAGCCGCCGCACCGAGCTCATCGAGCTGCTCCGCACGCACCACGGGAACGTGAGCGCCGTCGCCCGTCAGATGGGCGTGGCGCGGATGCAGATCCAGCGGTGGTGCCGGCGCTTCCATCTGGATCCGGCGAGCTTCCGCGCTGCCTGACTGTGAGGCCCCGGAGGGTGCAACACCGCAGGGGTGCAACATCCGCGTGGGGTGCAACCTGTTGCACCCTGGGCCGCTGGTGCCGTTGTCCCAGGCAAATCGCCGCCGCGGGCCCGGCATGCCGACTGCAATTCCCTCGGCGCGAGTCGAGGCGGCCTGCGGTCCTGGGGCCACGGGGCGCCGTGGGTTCACTCTCCCCTCCCCACGGCGCCTCGTCTTTTTCAGTAGCTGTCGCTCGATCCGCCGCCGCCGCCCTCGCCGCCGCCGCCGCCACCGAAGCCGCTGCCCCCGCCGCCTCCGTCCCAGCCCCCACCGCCTCCCCCTCCGCCGCCCCAGCCGCCTCCGCCGCCGATCCACGGTGGGCCGCCCCAGTAGGTCCGGCGCCGCGGGTGCCGGCTGGAGCGCAGGAGCAGCATCAGGAGCACGAAGAGGATGAAGCCCCAGAAGCAGACGTCGAACCAGTGTGGCAAGACGACGGGTGGCTGCTGCCAGTCGGGTGCGCGCTGCCCGGGCTGGCGCTGGGTGGTGGAGGTGCCCGAGAGCGCCTCGGTGATGCCGTCGATCCCGGCGAGGATGGCGTCGTGGACCCGGTTCTCGCGCATCAGCGGGGCAATGCGCCGGCGGATGATGTCGTTGGACTGGAGGTCGGTCAGCTCGCCGCCGACTCCCTTGCCGGTCTCGATGCGGATGCGGCGCTCGCCGGTGGCGATGAGCAGCACCACGCCGTTGTCCTTGCCCTTCTGACCGGGCCGCCAGGTCTGGATGACCTGGTAGCCCACGTCCTCGATCGGCTCGCCTTCCAGCGAGGGTGTCACCAGGACGAAGATCTGGTTGGTGGTCTGCCGCTCGTAGTCACCCAGCCGGTTGTCGAGGTCCGCCAGCTCGGCCGGGGTGAGGACCCCCGCGGTGTCGGTGACGTAGTCGGTCTGCTTCGGGACGTTGAACGCCCAGGCGGAGCCGAACTCGAGGAGGAGGAGGGTCGCGCAGAGCGGGCCCCAGGCCCGCGTCCGCATCAGAAGGTCACCTTGGGCGCCTGCTGAGCGTCCGGTGAAGCCTGGAAGTAGACCCGAGGCTTGAACGTGCCGCCGGTGGCCCGCCTCACCACCGCGCCCCGGATCTTCCCGAGCTCGGTGTTGTAGTCCCGCACGGCCTCATTGTACTGCTCGCGTGCTCGGAGGATGCGGTTCTCGGTCCCCTCGAGCTGCACCTGGAGGTCGTGGTACTGGGCGTTGGCCTTGAGGTCGGGGTAGGCCTCGTTGGCCACCAGGAGCCGGGACAGGGCGCCTTGCAGCTGATCCTGGGCCTTCTGGAAGGCGGCGACCTTCTCCGGATCCTGCAGATCCTCTGCGCTGAGGGTGATGCTGGTGGCCCGGGCCCGGGCCTCAGTCACCTCGGTGAGCGTCTTCTCCTCGTGCTGGGCGGAGGCCTTCACCGTCGCCACCAGGTTCGGGACGAGGTCGGCCCGGCGCTGCAGCTGCGCCTGGTAGTCCGCCCACCTCGCGTCGCAGAGCTGGTCCTTGGCGATCAGCTGGTCGTACTGGTTGCAGCCAGCCAGGGCGAACAGTCCCACGGCGGCCACGAGGGCGATGGGGGCGCGGGTCGTCATGGCGACACCCTAACGCCCACCATGTGCGCACGCGCAAGCGAACTTTCGGACGGAGGTGTGCCTCCGGAGCGTCCTGGCAGGCAGACGCAAGTCCCGTCGGGACATTAGGATTCCTGTCTGTACCCGCCGCCGATGCGATCTGCCCCTTCCACGCCGACCAGCTCAGCGTGGGCGCGCACACCCGTGCCGCGTCCGCCCCGTGCCCGGCGGCGCGCGCGCCGTCGCCGCTGGATGCAGCGCACGGCGGTGGTGGTGCTCGCGCTGCTCAGCGCGGTCACGGTCCTCCACTCGGTCCTCAACTCGTCGATGGTGCGCTCGCGCCTGAGGGACAGGGTCGAGGCGGCGCTCGCCGCGCGGCTCGGCGGGGTGGAGCTCGGAAGCCACAGCGAGGTGGACTGGGGGATGCGTCTCAGCTTCGGACCTTTGCGCATCTCGCCCGAACCAGGCGCCCCGGTCGTTCTGGAGATGGAGCGGGTGCGCGTGCGGCCGCGATGGACCGCGCTGCTCGCCGGCCGGCTCGAGCCCGCCCTGGTGCAGCTGCGCACGGTGGTGGTGCGCCCGGGCACCCAGCTCGAAGGTCTCCGCGCGCTCGCCAGGCGACTGAAGACGAAGCCCCCCGCCTCGAAGGAGACGCCTGTCTCGGGGTCCTCGGGCGCCCGTCTGCCGCGGCTCGAGGTGCAGGACCTCCGCGTCGAGCTGGTGTCCAGCCAGGACGGGCACCCGCTCGACCTCGGCGCCTGGGACGCGCAGGTGGAGATCTCCGGAGCCGCCTCGGGCCGCGTGCTCGAGGTGGCGGTGCAGCGCGACGGCGGCGGAGAGGCGCGCTCCATCGTGCGCTGGGCCCACGACCAGCCGTTCCAGATCGAGGGGGGCCTGGAGGGGATGCCGCTCCGGCCCCTGATCGAGCTGCTCGGTCAGCGGGTGGGGGTACGCGCCACGGCCGGCTCGGTCACCGCCCGCATCAACGGGCTCGTCCCGGCCGACCTCAGGCGTGGTGAGCTCGAGGTCTCGGGCCGCATCGACGGCCTCTTCCTCGAGGGCAGCCGGCTGGCCACCGAGCCGGTCGGGCCCTGGCGTCTGTCGGGCGCGGGAACGGTGGACTGGGACCGCGGCGCCCGGGAGGTGCGGCTCCGCGACGGCCACATCGGCTTCGGCGAGAACGACTCGCTCCGGGTGAACCTCGAGGGCGTCTACGAGGGCACGAGGGCGCCGCGCTTCCGGGCCGAGGCGCGGGTGGACCAGCTCCGCTACCAGGACGCGGTCGACGCGCTGCCACCGCAGTTCAGCCTGGGAGACGAGGCCCCGCGGATCCCCGGGCTGCTCGATGCGCGCGTGCGAGTGTCGGGGCCGGTGCGCGACCCCGAGCAGTGGCTGCTCGACGTCAAGCTGGACCTGGCCGGGCTCCGCTCCGCCTCCAAGGCGACGCCGTTCTTCCTCCGCGGTCCGTTCATTTACCGACCGGTGGACGCAGCCGGGCACACCCGTGAGGTGTGGGTGGGGCCGCAGAACCCGAACTTCGTCCCGATCTCGGATCTCCCCCGGTACGTGTCCCGCGCGGTGACCACCAGCGAGGACGCAGGCTTCTGGTTCCACTCCGGCTTCGACTTCGACGAGATGAAGGAGAGCATCATCGACGCCGCCGAGGGCAGCCGGGTGCGTGGCGCGTCGACCCTCACCCAGCAGCTGGCGAAGAACCTGTTCCTCTCCCGCGAGCGGACCTTCGCCAGGAAGGTTCGCGAGGCGCTGTTCACGGTGGCGCTCGAGGCCTCGCTGCCCAAGGCGCGGCTGATGGAGATCTACCTGAACATCATCGAGTGGGGCCCGGGCATCTACGGCCTGGGAGAGGCCTCCCGGCACTACTTCGGGGTCAACCCGCGGAACCTCGGCGTGCAGCAGGCCGTGTTCCTGGCGACCATCATCCCCAATCCGGTCCGGTACCACGGGATGTACGAGAAGGGCCGGCTCACCCCTGCATGGCAGCACAAGGTGCGGAACCTCATCCGGAAGCTGGAGTCGAACGGGATCATCGACTCGGCGCAGGCGTTCCAGGCCGAGTTCACGCCGATGAAGTTCCGGCGGGATTGAACCCTGAGCCGGGTGGCGGCGGCGCCAAGACGCCCCGGGCCGAGCCGGTTGGGGGCGACGGCAGGCGGGCGTCGGCGCCCGAGCGAGCCGCCCTGACCACCCTCTGCAGCCCGCCGTCCGGCAGGGGTCTGCCGAGGGAGCGGTCGCCCCTGCTTGCGCGCACCCGCGACTGCGTTACCTGTACATCCATGTTGAACGGCACCTTTGATCAGCAAGGAGAGATCGCCGACTTCACTCTTCCCACCGGCTGTCCGCTCTGTGGTGGGGAGCTGGCCGTGCGGATGACTCCTGGCACGAGCTTCAGCTACTGCGCGCACTGCCACTGGCTCTCGCGCTCTCACGTCGCTGTGGGGCCGAACAGCGTGCGCGTCGGGCACCCGCCCGGCGGGCTCGTCTGACGCCTCGCGGCGACCCGGCCTCCGGGGGTCGACCGCCATCGTTCACCCGCGAAGAAGGGCTGGAAGCAGCGTCCCGCTCGGGCCTTCCCGGACATGGTCGAACCGCCCGGCGTTGTCGGCGCGCTCGGCGTTGACCAGCCAGGTCTCGGCGCCCCTGGCTCGGGCCAGGTCCACGAGCCCGGCCGCGGGCCAGACCGCACCCGAGGTCCCCGCGGCGAGGAAGACCAGGCGCCCTCCGCGCCAGCGCTCGAGGAACGCGTCCACCGCGTGGAGGTGGGTCGGGTCCAGCGCCTCGCCGAACCACACCACCGCCGGTCGGAGCGGGGCGCCACAGCGCTCGCACTGCGGCACCGTCCCCTCCGGGTACGCCGTCTCGTCCGGGGTCTCCGGCCGCTGGCAGCGCGAGCAGCGCGTTCCGAGCAGCCGGCCGTGGATCTCGATCAGTCGCCCGCTCCCGGCGCGCCGGTGCAGTCCGTCCACGTTCTGGGTCACGAGCAGGAAGCGCTCACCCATCCGCCGCTCCACCTCGGCGAGCGCCCGGTGCCCCGCGCTGGGTCGGGCCTCCAGCGCGGCCTCGCGCCGCTCCGAGTAGAAGCGCCACACCAGCGCCGGGTCCGCCTGGAAGCCCTCGGGTGAGGCGAGCCGCTGAAAGGCATGCGAGCGCCACAGCCCGCCCGAGCCGCGGTACGTCGGCAGCCCGCTCTCAGCAGACACTCCCGCGCCCGTCAGGACCAGGAGCGCCGAGTCGGAGTCGAGCCCGAGCGCGTCAGCGGATGAAGTAGCCGGCGCCACGGAATTGGCCCTGCGGATCGAGCATGACGGTCACGTTCTCCGACGCCCGCTCCTTGTGCTCGAACCGCGTCTCGTAGACCAGGACGACGTAGGTCCCGTCGGGCGCACCCGGCAGCGTGTGGGCCAGCTGCTTCGCGGAGAGCTTCCTCGACAGGACCTTGCCCAGCGGCCGGCGCGCCGCGCCCGCCATCTTCTCCCACTCCGCCCGGGAGACCTGGTCGCGGAACATGGGGGCCGCCTCGTCCCACGAGGCTCCGTACCGTCCGGCGTCGATCAGCTTCAGCCAGGCCTCCGCCGCCTGCACCCCGGCCGCCTCGGTCGACTCTGCCGCGGCGGCGGTGGTGGTCACCAGGAGGAGCAGGCCGACCGAGCGCGCAATGGAACGTGTCATGGATTCACCCCGCGGGTCAGCCCGCCTCGTTGAGGGCGACGCGCGCGCCCACCTCGGCCCGCGTCGCGCCCGCGCCCAGAACCGAGAGGGACCGGCGTCCCCGCTCGAACTCGACCGGTAGCTCGATCATCGACGGATCGAGCTCGGAGAGCGACGCGCAGCCGAGCAGCCGCAAGGTCCGGTGCAGGTCGGCGGTGAGGATCTCGATTGCCCGGCTGACTCCCGCGCCCCCGGCCGCGCCGAGGCCCCAGGCGTACGCGCGCCCGATGAGCACCGCGCGCGCCCCGAGGACGAGCGCCTTCACGATGTCGCCTCCACGGCGGATGCCCCCGTCCATCAGGACCTCGGCCCGTCCGCGCACCGCCTGGACCACCTCGGGCAACGCCCGGAGGGCGGGGAAGACGCCGTCGAGCTGACGGCCCCCGTGGTTCGACACCACCACCGCCGCTGCGCCTTCGTCCGCCGCCCGCTGGGCGTCCTCCGCGGTGAGGACTCCCTTGATGACGATGGGACCCTTCCACAGTTCCCGGATCCACCCCAGATCCGCCCACGACACCACCGACTGCTCGAGCGCTGCGGCGACCGCCGCATACCGCATCGGCCCCTCCGCCAGCATCACGTTGGGGAAGCGCATCAGCCCGCCATCGGCGAGGTAACCCACCAGCCATCCCGGACGGGAGAGGATCTGCCAGAGGTGACGCAGCTTGCGGAAGGGGTTCGTCCCGAGGAGCTGCTGGATGCCGTTCCGGTAGTCGCGCTCCCGCAGGCCGGAGATCGCCGTGTCCACCGTCAGCACCAGCGCGCCGTAGCCGACCTTCTGCGCGCGCTCGATCGCCGCGCTCGCGACCTCCCGGCCGCCGACCAGGTACACCTGGTACCAGCACGGCCCGGTGCTCGCGGCCTTGACCTCCTCCACCGAGGTCCCGGCAAGGGTGGAGAGGATGTACCCGATGCCAGCCGCGGCGGCGGCTCGCGCGGCCTCGACCTCGCCCCTTGGAAAGAGCAGCCGCGTGCTCCCCACCGGAGCGAGGAGGAACGGGAGCGAG
>Ga0335070_10000779_pt1 | contig 36392 bp, 30 predicted proteins | sample Lox_Sample_13_FD_206722 | JGI IMG/M metagenome (GOLD analysis project Ga0335070, IMG submission 206722) | Soil microbial communities from Loxahatchee National Wildlife Refuge, Florida, United States - Lox_Sample_1.3 | ecosystem: Environmental > Terrestrial > Soil > Wetlands | place: USA... | reverse complement strand
GGCCTCGGCATGGACGTCGCCGTCATCGCCCTGATCCTCCTGCTGGCGCTGAGGAGCCTGCGGCTGGCTGTGCTCTCGCTGGTCCCGAACGTGATCCCCATCGGCCTGATGTTCGGATTCATGGGCGCGAGCGGAATCCCGCTCGATCTCGGCACCGTGTTCGTCAGCAACCTCGCCGTGGGCATCGCCGTCGACGAGACGATCCATCTCGTGACCGCATTCGCCCGCCTGCGAGGGCAGGGCCGGAGCGCGGTGGAGGCGCTGCAGAGCGCGATGCAGATGGTGCTGCCGGCGCTGATCCTCACCACCGTGGTGATCGCGACCGGCTTCCTCGTCCTCGCGGTGTCGGACTTCCGCTTCACGCGCAACCTGGGCCTCCTGACCGCCGGCGTGATGGTGCTCTGCGTCGCGTCGAATGCGTCGCTCCTGCCCGCCCTGCTTCTCCGCTTCGGCGGGCGCGACCCCATCCCTGCCACCCCCCGACCCGTGCCCCCGGGGGCCTCGCCGACGTAAAGAGAGTGGGCGGGCCCGTCGATCCCACCGGGGATGACGCCTGCGGCCCCGAACGACTCCGACGCGTACCGGCAATACCGCGCGGAGATCGAGCGCACCGTGATGGCTCCGTCACTTCGCACGGGCGTCGGCGTCGTGGTCTTCCTCAACCTCATCTTCATTCCGTTCGACTACCTCGGCTTCCCCGAGAAGTTCGAGTCGTTCCTCCTGCTCCGACTCGTCGGCGGCGCCTTTCTCGTCGCGGTCGGACTCTGGGGAGCCGCCCGCTGGCCGCTCGCCTCGAGCTTCGTCGGGTGCTTCGTGACGGGCGGCGTGCTGATCTTCGTGATCTACGGCGCGGGCGGGGCGACGAGCGAGTACTCGCCGGGGTTGATGCTGCTGTTCGTCGGCATGCCGGTGCTGCTGCCGTTCTCCGCGGGGCAGGCCGCGCTGATCTCGGGAACGCTCTTCCTGGCGTATGCCGCTCCGCCGTGGGTGTTCGGAACGCCCACCGAGTTGCGGACCTACGTGCTGCGCGTGTGCTTCCCGCTGGCCGCCGCGCTCGAATCCGTGGCCAGCACGGCGCTCGTCGACCGCATCCGCTTCCGCGATTTCCTGCAGCGCGCCGAGCTGAAGCGCGCGAGAGACGAGCTGCAGCAGCTCGACGAAGCCAAGGCGCGCTTCTCGGCCAACGTGCATCACGAGCTGCGCACGCCGCTCACGCTCACGCTCGCCCCCGTCGAAGCCATGCTGGCCGGAACCTTCGGCGAGCTCACCGAGACCCAGCGCGGCTACCTGCAGACGATTCGCAGCAATGCGCTGCGTCTGCTCAAGCTGATCAACAACCTGCTCGACCTCGCGAAGATCGAGAGCGAGCAGCTCCGCATCCGGCGCCGCCCCGTCGACCTCGGCGCGCTCGTCGACGAGATCGTGCGCGGCGCGCTCCCGCTCGCGGAGCGCAAGCAGGTGGCGCTCGAATGCCGCGGGCTCGACGCGTTGCCGCGCATCTACGCCGATCGCGACGCGCTCGAGAAGGTCGTGGTCAATCTGCTGGGCAACGCGCTGAAGTTCACCGACGCCGGCGGGCGCATCCGCATCGAGGCGACGCCCGAGGCGGACGGCGTCCACCTCGTGGTCTCGGACACCGGCATCGGCATCCCCCCCGACCAGCTGACGCGGATCTTCGATCGCTTCGCTCAGGTGGATGCGGGCGCTACGCGCCGCTTCGAGGGCACGGGCATCGGCCTGTCGCTCGTGAAGGAGCTCGTCGTCCTGCACGGCGGACGCGTCTACGCGGAAAGTGACGGACCCGGCACGGGCACCCGCATGCACGTGGTGCTGCCTCGAGGCGAGCCCGACGCGGAGGCCGACGCGATCGAGGAGGCGGTCATCGCAGAGTCGACCTCCGGCGCCGCTCGCTCCCTCGCGGGCATGGAGTCGGAGGTCACGGCGGGCGAGACGGCCCCGGCGGCGGCCGATGGGCTGCGCCTGGCGGATCTCCAGCACCACGTGGACCGCAATCGGACGGCGCCGGAGGCGGCGCCGGATCGCCCCGGCCAGGGCGCGCTCGCGTCCACGACGTCGGCGGAAATCCTCGTGGTCGAGGACAACCCCGACATGCGGCGTCTCCTCGCCGATCTGGTCGGGCAGGAGTTCCAGGTGCGTACGGCCCGCAATGGCCGGGAGGGCCTCGACCTCCTGCGCGAGAAGTCCCCGGACGTCGTGCTGACCGACGTGATGATGCCGGAGATGTCCGGGGTCGAGCTCTGCGCAGCCATCAAGCGGGATCCCGCGACGGCGGGGATTCCCGTCGTGCTCGTCACCTCGAAGGCCGAGCGCGAGATGAAGATCGAGGGCCTCGAGGGCGGCGCTGACGACTACGTCACGAAGCCCTTCCACCCGCGCGAGCTGATGGCCCGCGTCCGCGCTCTGGTCCGGCTGCGCCGCCTCCAGGCCGAGCTTACCCTGCGCAACGCCCTGCTCGAGAGCACGAACGTCGAGCTGCGCAGCGCCCTCGAAGAGCTGCGCGAGGCCGGGGCCCAGCTCGTGCAGGCCGAACGGCTCGCCGCGGTGGGCGAGCTCGCCGCGGGAATCGCACACGAGGTCAACAACCCCGTCAACTTCGCCCTCAACGCCACGAAGGCCCTCCATCGCTACGTCGAGGACGTCCAGACCGTGGCGGGGAAGGTGGCCGCGCTCGCGGGCGAGGACCCGAGCGCGCTGCCCGCGAAGCTCCGCGAGCTGGAAGCGCTGCGCAGCCAGCTCGGCTTCGACGAGAACGTCGAGGCCCTCGTCGAGCTGGCCAGCATCGTCACGGAGGGCCTCGAGCGCACGTCGCGCCTGGTCGGAGACCTGCGCGACTTCGCCGCGCCCGGCGATCGCCGCTCGGCCCAGGTCGACGTGGCGCGGAGTCTGCGCTCCACCCTCCAGCTCGTTCGCCACGTCTTCAGCCAGGCCGGCATCGCGCTCGAAGAGTCCATCGCCTCGGATCTGCCTCCGGTAACCGGGGAAGCCCGGGCCCTGAGCCAGGTTTTCCTCAACCTCCTCAAGAACGCCGCCGAAGCGTTCGAGGGGCGGAGCGGCCGGGTGGAGGTCCGCGCCCGCGCGGAGGGGGAGAGCATCGTCGTGGAGATCCAGGACGACGGTCCGGGGGTCCCGCCGGAGCTTCGGGCGCGGCTCTTCGAGCCCTTCTTCACCACCAAGCCGGCCGGTCGGGGGACGGGCCTCGGGCTCTCCATCAGCCGCCGGATCGTCGAAGAGCACGGCGGGCGGATCGAGCTCGAGTCGGAGCTCGGGCGCGGGACCTGCGTGCAGGTCCGGCTGCCGGTGAGCCACGCGGGACGCGCGGGAGAGGGGCAAGGCGATGCGACCCAAGCCTGATCAGCTCCGCGACTACCGCGAGTACCCGATCCTCTACGTCGACGACGAGCCCGAGAACCTCCGCATCTTCGAGCTCACCTTCCGCCGGCAGTTCTCGATCCTGACTGCGCGCAGCGCGCGCGAGGGCCTCGACATCCTGAACCGCGAGCCCGTCGCGGTGGTGATCTCCGACCACCGCATGCCGGGCATGACCGGCGCGGAGTTCCTGGCGCGCATCGCGGAGCTCGACCCGAAGACGATCCGCATCATGCTGACCGCCTACGGCGACCGCGAGACCCTCGAGAGCGCGATCAACGAGGGCTCGATCTATCGCTTCATCGCGAAGCCGTGGACGCCGGAAGAGGTGGGCCTCACGCTGCGCCGCGCCATCGAGGCCTTCGCCCTCGAGCGCGAGCGCGAGCAGCTGCTCCACGAGCTCGGGATCCTGAATCGCGTGTCGAGCAGCCTGGCGCGCGAGCTCGACCTGGAGCGCCTGCAGGACCTGCTGCTCCACACGCTGGTCGGGGATCTCGGCGTCGACGCCGCGGGCCTGCTGTTCGTCGAGCCGCGCGAGCCGGTGCTGCACCTGGCTCGCTCCTACCCGGAGGATCCGCGCCTCGACCCGGCGCTGCGCGCGCTGCGCATCGGCCACGCCAACGCGCCCGCCTTCGTCGATCGGCTGCGCGGCGGACGCTCGCACCTGCTGCGCCTCGAGGACGCGCTCGACTACGAGGGCCCGATCCGGCGCTGGATCACAGAGGTCGCGGCGAGCGAGACGCTGATCGCGCCGCTGCACGGCAAGGACGCGCTGATCGGCGCGCTGGTCGTCGACAACCGCCGCGGCGGCGCGCGCTTCTCGACCGACGACCGCACGCTGCTCGAGGGCCTCGCGAACCAGGCCGCCATCGCCATCGAGAACGCTCGCCTGGTCGAGGATCTGCGGCGCTCGCGCGAGCAGGTGCGGCGCGCCGACCGGCTCGGCTCGCTCGGCACGCTGGCGGCCGGGCTGGCCCACGAGATCAACAACCCGCTCGTCTCGATCCACACCTTCCTCTCGATGGCGCCCGAGAAGCGCTTCGAGGAGGACTCCGAGTTCTGGGGCAGCTATCACGCGCTGGCCTGCCGCGAGGTCGAGCGCATCCGGGGCCTCGTCGAGACGATGCGGCGGCTCGGCCGCAGCAGCGCCCAGACGATGCCGCGCGAGACGGTCGACGTGCCCGCGATCGTCGGCGAGGTCGTGACGCTGCTGCACCGCGAGGCCGAGCTCGGGCGGGTCACGCTGACCGCCGAGACGGCGCCGGGAACGCCGAAGATCGTCGCGGTGCGCGAGCAGGTGCACCAGGTGGTCCTGAATCTCGTGCTCAACGCGATCGGCGCCACGCCGGCGGGTGGCAAGGTCGTGGTGCGCTGTGCGCCCATCGACGCGGGGCTCCTGCTCGAGGTCTCCGACACGGGCACCGGGATCGCGCCCGAGCACATCGAGCAGATCTTCGATCCGTTCTTCACGACCAAGGGCCCGGACGAGGGCTCGGGGCTCGGGCTCATGGTCTGTCATCGCATCGTCACGGACCACGGCGGCTCGATCGAGGTGCGCTCCCGCGAAGAGGAGGGCGCCACCTTCTCCGTCTTCTGGCCCGCCGCGCCCGGCATCCAGGCTCCCGCGCTTGACCCCCTCCTGCCCATCGGGTAGCTATCAGCCCCTCGCGTTCCTCACCATGGGACGTCCCTTCCGAGGTTCTCCCGAGGAGATCGGCGCAGATGAGATGGCGGCTCCGCGCGCTGACCGCGTGCGCGCTCGGCGCGTGCGCGCTCGCGCCCGCTCCGAGCCGCGCCGGCGGCGAGCCGCGCGTGGCGATCCTGCCGGTGGTGGTCCACAGCGCGGCCCAGGACCCGAGCTACCTCTCGGACGGCCTCTCCGACATGCTCGCGGCGCGCCTCGAGCAGCTCGGCGGCATGCGCGTCGTGCACGACGAGAACGCACGCGAGGCGACCAGCCGGCTGCCCCAGGCCATCGAGCGCGCGCGCTCTCTCGACGCGGACTTCGTCGTCTTCGGCTCGTTCACGCAGTTCGGCGACGGCGCCAGCCTCGACGTGCAGTGCGCGCCGGTGCACGGATCCGACCCCGCCGCGGCCCGCGCGCTCTTCGTCCAGTCGGGCGCGATCGGCGACATCATCCCGAAGCTCGACGACCTCGCCGACAAGGTCGCCTACTACGTGCTCGGCGACGCCGCGGGCAAGGCCGCCGTCGACGCGCGCAACGGATCCATCATGCCGATGCGCGACCTGATCCGGCGCCTCGAGGCGCTCGAGCGCGCCGTCTACCAGAAGACGCCCGCCGCGCCCGCGGCGGAGCCGGCGAAGAGCGCGCAAGACGGCGACTCCGCCGAGAAGCCGCAGGCGGCGGCACCGGCCTCGGCGCCCGCGGCGAAGCCCGCGGACAAGCCTGCCGCGAAGCCGGCTCCGAAGAAGCAGCCCTGACCGGCCGCAGGGCCCCGCGCTAAGGTGGGCGTCCGCCGAGCTCGTGCGGCGCATGCGTCGGGGCGGTGTAGCTCAGTCGGTTAGAGCGGCGGCTTCATAAGCCGTAGGTCGTTGGTTCGAGTCCAACCACCGCTACCACCCGTGCCCGCGGCGTTCGCGCCAGAGCCTGCGCTCAAAGTCCGCGCTCCGCGAGGAAGGTGTCGACGATCGACCCGAGTCCCGGCTCGGACGCCTCGGCGAAGCCGTAGCGCGCGCGCACGACGGGCTTGCCGACGCCGAGCTTTGCAAGGTCGAAGGGCGTGCCCGAGACGACCACCTCGGCTCGCGAGGCAGCGATGCTGCGGCAGAGCGCCTCGCGCTGCGCGGCGTCGTAGCCGACCGCCGGCAGCACGCGGCCGATGTGGGGGTGGCGTTCGAGCACCGCGCGGATCTCGGGCGCCGCCGACTCGCGCGGATCGACGATCTCGCCCGCGCCCGCCGCGCGGGCCGCGACGTAGCCGGCGCCGAAGGCCATGCCGCCGTGGGTCAGCGTCGGCCCGTCGTCGACCACGAGCACGCGTCGCCCGCGCACCGCGCCCGGGTCGTCGAGCACGACGGGGGAGGCCGCGTGCACGAGCCGCGCGCGGGGGTTCAGCGCCCGCGCAGCCGCGCTCGCGCGCGCGACGTCCTCGGGGCGCGCCGCGTCGACCTTGCTGATCACGATCACGTCGGCCATGCGCGCGACCGTCTCGCCGGGATGGTGCGTGGCGACCTGGTCCGGGCGCAGCGCGTCGACGAGCGCGAGATGCAGATCGGGCACGAGGAAGGGGAAGTCGTTGTTGCCGCCGTCCCAGACCAGCACGTCGGACTCGCGCTCGGCGTGCGCGACGATCGCGGCGTAGTCGACGCCCGCGAAGACGACGCTCCCCGCGTCCACGTAGGGCTCGTACTCCTCGCGCTCCTCGTTCGTGCAGCGCGCGCGGTCGAGATCCTCGCGCGAGGCGAAGCGCTGTACACGCTGCTGCGACAGGTCGCCATAGGGCATCGGATGGCGCAGCGCGGCGGTGCGCAGCCCCCGGGCGCGCAGCCGGCGCACGATCCAGCGCGCGGTCTGCGACTTGCCGCAGCCGGTGCGCACGGCGGACACGGCGATGACGGGTCGCTGCGAGTGGAGCGACGTGCGCGCCGGCCCCAGCAGCTCGAAGTCCGCTCCGAGCGCCAGGGCACGGGAGGCCGCGTGCATCACGTCGGCGTGCGGACAGTCGCTGTAGGCGAAGACCACGCGGCCGACCTGCTCGCGGCGGCACAGCGCCTCGAGGTCCTCCTCGGGCTCGATCGGGATGCCGTCCGGGTACAGGGGGCCGGAGAGCTCGGGCGGGTAGCGCCGTCCGCTGATGCCCGGGATCTGGGCGGCGGTGAAGGCCACCACCTGAACGGAGGGATCGTCGCGGTACACCATGTTGAAGTCGTGAAAGTCGCGGCCCGCCGCGCCCATGATGAGGATGCGAGTGCGCATCGAACGGAGTCCTCCTGGAACCGGGACGCCCTGCCTCGTGCGAGCGCAAGATGACCGCAAGATGAACCGAGCCGCCCCACTCTAGAGCGCCCGGCGTCCACCGCGCGGGGTTCGACGTGCAGATCGTGCGCAAGTTGCGCAAGACTCGCTCGACACGCTCTTGTGCTGGAGGTGGAGGTGACAGTCATGAGTGGCGGCCCCTTCCGACGCCTGCGCACCGCGCTGAGGGGTTCCCGGCGGAGGCAATACGACCTCGTCTACGGCCTCGACTGGGGCGAGACCACGACGAACAACTACGGCTTCGCGCCGACCTCGCTCGGGTCGCCCGAGCGCTTCCAGCTCCAGATGTACGACTCGCTGTGCGAGCTCCTCGAGAAGGACGGCTGGGCCGGGTCCGGCCGCGTCCTCGAGATCAGCTGTGGCCGGGCCGGCGGCCTCGCGCATCTGGCGACTCGCCTCCACGCGAGCGTCACCGTCGGGATGGACTTCTCGCGCGTGGGCAGCGCGTTCTGCAAGCGCCACTACGCTGCGAACGAAACCCTTCGCTTCGCCGTCGGCGATGCCCACGAGCTCCCCTTCGCAGACGGGTCCTTCGACGTCGTCGTCGACGTCGAGGCGTCGAACCAGTTCCGCGACGGCGCGGCGCTGTTCCGAGAGGTCCGGCGCGTGCTGCGGCCCGGCGGAGCCTTTCTCTTCGCGGACTCGCGCATGGCGCGGATGGTCCCCCGGGTGGAGGCCGCCCTCGAGGGCGCGGGTCTCCAGGGAAAGCTGCACGACATCACGGAGCACGTTCGCCGCGCCTGCGAAGAGGACACGCCGAGGCGACTGCGCCTGCTGCGAGCCGCGGTCCCCTGGCCGTACCGCGTACTGTTCGCGAGCCGCATGAAGAGCTATGCAGCCGTCACCGGAAGCCGCATGTACGAGAAGTTCCGCACGCATCGGCGGAAATACTTCATGGGGTGCTTGCGCAAGGGCGCGCCCGTCCGGACCGGGGTGCCGCACGCCATCGGCCCGAGCCCGCTCTCGTGAACGACCGGGGCTCGCGCGTCACCGCGCCCGCCGCGCTCTCAGCCCCCCTCGCGGGGCGACGCTCCGTCGGCCCTCAGGCGGTGCTTCTGCACCTTGCCCGTCTCGGTGCGGGGCAGGGCATCCACCGCCACGAAATCGCGCGGCAGCTTGAAGCGCGCGAGGCGCTCGGCCGCGAAGGCGCGCAGCGCCTCCGGCTCGAGGCGCGCGCCGTCCCTCAGCACCACGAAGGCGCAGCCGCTCTCGCCCCAGCGCGCGTCGGGCACCCCGACCACGGCGACCTCGCGCACGCAGGGGTGCAGGGCCAGCACCGCCTCGACCTCCGCCGGGTAGACGTTCTCGCCTCCCGAGATGTACATGTCCCGCGAGCGCCCCACGAGCGTGAGGAAGCCCTCGTCGTCGCGCGTCGCCAGATCGCCCGTGCGCAGCCACTCGCCGCGCAGGGTCTCGGCCGTCGCCTCGGGCCGGTTCCAGTAGCCGAGCATCGCAATGGGTCCGCGCACGACGATCTCGCCGGTCTCGCCCTCTCGCGTGTCGCGCCAGTCCTCCACCGGCCCGTCCAGGTCCTCGAGGCGCACGACGCGCACCTCGGCGTGGAAGACCGGGCGGCCGACGCTGCCCGCCTTGCGCACCGCATCGCGCGCCTCGAGGCAGCAGAGGATCGAGGTCTCCGTCTGCCCGAAGCCCTGCTTCAGCACGAGGCCGCGGCGCTCGAAGGCGAGGATCTGTGCGGCCGGCACCGCGGCGCCGGCGCCGAACACGAAGCGCAGCGCCGAGAGATCGGGCTTCGGGACGGCGGCGTCGAGCGCGTCGACGAGCTGCGCGAGCTGAGTCGGCACCGCGCCGAAGAAGTGGATGCGGCGCGCCGCGGCGATCTGCCAGGTGCGCGCAGCGTCGAAGCGCGGCTCGAGGAAGAGACTGCCGCCGGCGTAGAGCGTCGGCAGCGAGAGGATGCAGAGCCCGAAGGAGTGGAAGAGCGGCAGGACCACCAGCACCGGATCGCGCGCGGTGAGCTCGAAGAAGAGCTGCGCGTTGAGGCTGTTGAAGAGCGTCTTGCGGTGCGGGAGCAGCGCGCCCTTCGGCACGCCGGTGGTGCCGGACGTGTACATGAGGAGCATCGGGTCCTCGGGCGACACCGGCTCGATCGCCTCGCGCGGCGCCGCCTCGGCCAGCGCGCGCTCGTAGCCCTCGGGGCACTCCCAGAGCACCGGCGGACCGCCGCCCGCGCAGGCGGCCGCGGCCACGCGCGCGAGCGCCGCCTCGTGGACCAGCACGAGCGGCGTGCAGTCCTCGAGCACGCGGCGCACCTCGGGCGCCGTGAAGCGCGCGTTGATCGGCACCGCGATGGCGCCGAGTCGCGCCGCCGCGAAGACCAGCTCGAGCACGGCGCTGCGATTGCCGAGCAGCAGCGCGACGCGGTCGCCGCGCCGCACGCCGGCCGCCTCCAGCGCCCCCGCGCAGCGCAGCGTGCGCGCATGGAACGCGCGGTAATCGAGGCTACGCTCGGCGTCCTCGATCGCCGGGCGGTCGCCGCCGATCTGCGCGCGCCGGTCGGTCCAGGCGCCGACGTTGTGCACGGGCGATGCAGCGGGCGCCGCGGTCGACACGGGGGCGCTGGATAGCAAACCGGAGGGAGCCATGAACCTGCGCGGCGAGCCCGCCCACGTCGGCCGGCACTGCGGCACCAGCCGCTACGACGTGACCGAAGCCGTCGTGGCCTTCTACGCGGACGCCCTCGACGATCGCCACCTGGCCTGGAAGGAGTTCGCGCCGCCGCTGCTGCACCACTCCGAGTGCTACAAGCACGTGCTCGAGTGGTACCTGAGGAATCTCTTCGGGAACCTGCACGGCCGGCAGGAGTGGTGGTGCTTCGCGCCGATCCGCGTCGGCTCGCGGGTCGCGACGCGCTCCACCATCGTGGATCGCTACGACCACCGCGGCCGCAACTGGGTCGTGAACGAGACCGACCTGTGCGACGCCGAGGACGGCCGCCTGCTCGTGCGCGGGCGCACGCACCAGAGCTTCCTGCCGCCGCGCTCCGCGGACGAGAAGCCGGGCTTCGTCGTCGACCGCGGCACCGCGAAGGCGAAGGCCCCGGCGCCTGCGTTCCCCACCGCCACCGGACCCGATCTGCCGTCGGTCTCGAAGACCGTGGACCTGCGCCGCTGCTGGATGTTCTCCGGGCCGGCGAAGACCTATCACACCGACAAGGAGCAGGCCGAGAAGCTCGGCTTCCCGAACGTGGTGGTGCAGGGGATGATGTCCACCTGCTTCGTGTCCCAGGTGATGCACGACCACTTCGGGCCGGGCTGGCTCCAGGGCGGGCGCATGGACGTGAAGCTCGTCAACGTGCTGTGGGTCGACGAGACGGTGACCGCGCGCGCCCGCATCAAGGACGAGACGCGCGAGGGCCAGAAGACGCGCGTCCACTGCGAGGTGTGGGTCGACAAGCAGGACGGCACGCGGGTGCTCGCCGGCGAGGCCAGCGCGCTCGCCTGACGCTCAGCCCTCTTCGGGAGCTCCCGCCGCGCTCGCCACCTGCCCGGGCTTGATCTTCCCGGCGTCGAACTTCGCCGCCGCCTTCTGCATGTGCTCGAGCAGCTCGTCGGCGCCGGGCGCCGGCTTGCCGCGCGGACGAAAGGGCCGGATGCGCGACACCACGAAGTTGCGCAGGTACGGGCTCTCGAAGCCGCGGGCCTGGAGCTCCCCCACGATCTCCGCGACGCGCTCGTCGATCGCGAGGAGCTTCTCCGCGCGCTCCGCGCGCCGCGCGAGCGCCTTCGAGAGCCCGTCGTCCAGGAAGCCATCGCTGGCGCGCAGCGCGGGCGCGTAGGCGCCACCCGCGAAGCGCGGGCGCTGCTCGTAGGCGAGGCCGAGCGTCACCAGCGAGCCGTCCTCCAGCTCGAGCGCGAACTCGCTCTCCGGGCGCGAGCCGTCGACCTCGGCCAGACCGCGCGCCATGCGCACCGCCTCGAGCGCCTTCTCCTTGGTGTTGTGCGCCTTCTCGGTGTTGAGCGCGAGGATGCGGTAGGCGAGGGCGGGATCGGCGGAGAGCAGCGCCGTCACGCTGCGCGCCCCGAGCCGCTTCAGCGCCGTCAGCCGGTGGTTGCCGTTCGGCGTCCAGAAGGGCGCCGCGGCGCCCGTCGGCGCGGCGACCGCGATGATCGGGTCGAGGTAGACGCCGACGCGCTCGATCACGTCGGTGAGGCGCTTGACGTGCGCGTCGGAGAGATCGCGCTGGAAGGGCGTCGGGGCGACCGCGGCCACGGGCAGCGCGGCCAGCGCCAGCCAGTGCCCGCCGAGCGGATCGCGGTAGTGCCCGATCAGCACGCCGCCGGCGTCGCTCACTCGTGCCTCGAGGGCTGCGAAGTCGGCGGGCGGCGACTCCTCGCGCGTCTGCCGGGGCGCGAGGCCGCGGGAGTCGGGCTCGGCGGCGCGCCGGCGGGTCTTCTTCTTCGCCGCCACCTCAGGCCCGACCGAGCACGTGCCGCTCCGCCGCGGGCCAGACGTCCTCGAGGATCTCCACGATGCGATCGACGTCGCGCGGCGACGCGCAGAGCGGCGGCGCGAGCGCCACGCACTGGAACAGCGCGCGCACGATCAGCCCGCGCTCGAAGGCGGCGCGCGCGATCCACGCCGGGTCGCCCGGATTCGGGAAGGGCGTGCGCGCCGCGCGGTCGCGCACGATCTCGAGTCCGGCCAGCATGCCGAGGCCCCGCACGTCGCCGACGATCGGCGATCCTCCGAAGGATTTCCGAAGCCTCTCCTGGAGATAGGCGCCCGTAGCTCGCGCATTCTCGACCAGCCGCTCCCGCTCCAGGATGTCGAGGTTGGCGAGGGCGGCCGCGCAGCAGGTCGGATGGTTGTTCGAGGTGAGTCCGAACATGAAGGGCAGGCCCGGAGGTGTGCGATCGCGCAGCGTCTCGTAGACGCGGTCCGAGAGCACGGAGGCCGAGAGCGGCAGGTAGCCCGAGGTGATGCCCTTCGCGAGCGACAAGAGATCCGGGTGGATGTCCCAGTGCTCCATGGCGAACCAGCGCCCGGTGCGCCCGAAGCCCGTGATGACCTCGTCGAGCACGAGCAGCACGTCGTGCCGCCGGCAGATCGCCTGGATCTCCGCGAAGTACTCGGGCGGCGGCACGACGATGCCGCCCGTCGCCATCACGGGCTCGGCCACGAAGGCCGCCACGCGGTCCGCGCCGAAGCGGAGGATCGCCGCCTCGAGATCGCCGGCGCAGGGCAGGCCGCAGCCCGGATGCGTGCGTCCGAACTCGCAGCGGTAGCAGTAGGGCGGCGCGACGTGCGCATGACCCGGATCCTGCGCGACGAGCGCGTGGTAGGCCGCGATGCCCGTCGCCGCGCCGGCGCCGCGCGTCGCGCCGTGGAAGGCCCAGCGCCGCGAGAGGATCAGCGTCTTCTCCGGCTTGCCGCGCACGGCGTGGTACAAGCGCGCGATCCGGAAGTTCGCCTCGTTCGCCTCGCTGCCGCTCGAGTGGAAGAGCACGTGGCGCAGACCGCGGTCCGCAGGCAGGAGGCCCGCGAGGCGACCCGCGAGGCGCGCGGCGGGCTCGTTGCCGAAGTCCCAGAACGACGGGTAGTAGGCGAGCTGGCGCATCTGCGCGAAGACCGCGTCCGCGATCTCCCGACGGCCGTGTCCGACGTTGACGTTGAACAGACCGGAGAGGCCGTCGATCACCCGGCGCCCGTCGGCCAGCTCGAGCTCGATGCCCTGGCCGCCCGTGAAGAGCGTCGCGCCTCGCGCCTCGTGCTTCGCGAGCTCGTGGATCGGGTGGATGACGTGCTCGCGGTCGAGCGCAAGAATCCGTTCGATGTCCGAGCCCGGATCCTCCACGGGGTCCTCCCGGAGCCGTCGCCGCGCGGCCGGCAGCCAGCATAAGCGCTCCGCGGTCGTGCGGGAACTCGAACGTGCCGCGCCGCGGCTCGGGCTCGCGGGTCAGACGGTGCTGGTCGCCGCAAGCGGCGGGCTCGACTCGAGCGTCCTCGGCCACGCGCTCGCCGCCTGCGCCGAGCGCCTGCGGGTGCGCGTCGTCCTCGGCCACGTCCACCACGGCCTGCGCGGCGCCGAGGCGGACGCCGACGAGGCGGCCGTCGCGGCCCTGGCCCGGGCGCTCGGCGCCGGGTTCGCGTCGCGCCGCGTCGATCCGCGCGCGCGTCGGGCCGGGCTCACCAGCCGCGCACGGCCGACGCTCCAGGAGGCCGCGCGGGAGCTGCGCTACGCGGCCCTGCGCGAGATGGCCGCGGCGCTCGGAGCCGGCCGCATCGCGACCGCGCACCACGCCGACGACCAGGCCGAGACCGTGCTGCTGCGCCTGCTGCGGGGGACGGGTCCGGACGGCCTGGCCGGCATTCCCGAACGCTCGCCCGATGGCGTGCTGGTGCGGCCGCTCCTGCGCGTGTCGCGGGCGGAGCTCCAGCGCTACGCCGAGTCGCACGGGCTGCGCTGGCGCGAGGACGCGTCCAACCGGTCCCGCGACTATGCGCGCAGCCGCTTGCGCACGACCTGGCTCCCGGGGCTGGCGGCGGACTTCAATCCCCGACTGCTCAGGGCGATCGCGGATCTGGCCGAAGCACAGCGACGGGACTCGGAGTGGATCGCAGGGCGGGTCGCGCGGGAGGCGGACGCGCGCTTCTCGCGCGAGGGAGCATGCCTGCACATCGACGCAACGGACTGGCAGAGGCTGCCCGAGAGCCTGTCCCGGCGGCTGGCGCGGGAGGCGCTGGTCCGCTGCGGGGGCGGGCGAGATGCATCCCGGCTGCACCTCGAGCGGATGCAGGGCTTCCTGACCTCGGCGCGGCCGGGGACCCGCCTCGAGCTGCCCGGCGGGCTCGTGCTGCGGCGCGACGCGACCGGCTTCCGCCTGGAGCCCGTTTCGGAACGCTCGGAGGGCGCGTGCTAGAGTCGGTCGTGTTCTTCGAAAATCGGCGGTCCAGCGCCGGGTTCCGCGCGGAGGACGCGCGGCCAGGGCCGGGAGGTCGCGCATCGCAGGGGGCTCCGCCCCACGCAGGCCGCTTCGCGCGGGAGCGCAGGTGAACCAGCAGTTCTATCGGAACATGGCCCTCTGGGTGGTCATCCTCGTGATGATCCTCCTGCTGGTCACCATGCTGCGCCAGGGACAGCAGGCGCCCCTCGAGCTCGTGTACAGCGAGTTCGAGCGCAAGGTCGACGCCGGCGAGGTCCAGTCCGTCCTGATCGAGGAGAACCACATCGAGGTCCACCTCGCGGACGGCGAGGTGCGCAACACCTACGCGCCCGTGCTCACGGGCGAGATGATCGACCGGATGCGCGCGCGCGGGGTCGAGATCACAGCGCGGCCGAAGCCCGAGGCGAGCTTCTGGCGCCAGATGCTGATCATGTGGTTCCCGATGATCCTCGTGGTCGGGCTGTGGGTCGTCTTCATCCGCCAGATGCAGGCCGGCGGCGGCAAGGCCATGAGCTTCGGCAAGTCGCGGGCGCGCCTGCTCACCGAGAACCAGCAGCGCGTGACCTTCGAGGACGTCGCGGGCGTCGAGGAGTCGAAGGTCGAGCTCGAGGAGATCATCGCGTTCCTGCGCGAGCCGAAGAAGTTCACTCGGCTCGGCGGGCGCATTCCGAAGGGCGTCCTGCTGATCGGACCGCCCGGCACGGGCAAGACGCTGCTGGCGCGCGCCGTGGCGGGCGAGGCCGGCGTGCCGTTCTTCTCGATCTCCGGCTCCGACTTCGTCGAGATGTTCGTCGGCGTGGGCGCCTCGCGCGTGCGCGACCTGTTCCTCCAGGGCAAGAAGAACGCGCCCTGCATCATCTTCATCGACGAGATCGACGCCGTCGGCCGGCACCGCGGCGCCGGGCTCGGCGGCGGCCACGACGAGCGCGAGCAGACGCTGAATCAGCTCCTGGTCGAGATGGACGGCTTCGAGAGCAACGAGGGCGTCATCCTGATCGCCGCCACGAACCGGCCCGACGTGCTCGATCCGGCGCTGCTGCGGCCCGGGCGCTTCGACCGCCGCGTGGTGGTGCCGCGCCCCGACCTGCGCGGCCGGCTCGCCATCCTGAAGGTGCACACCAAGCGCGTGAACCTGGCCAGCGACGTCGACCTCGAGCTGATCGCGCGCGGCACGCCCGGCTTCGTGGGCGCCGATCTGCAGAACCTCGTGAACGAGGCGGCGCTGCTGGCGGCGCGCCGCGACGCGCAGCAGGTGCACCGCATCGACTTCGAGAGCGCCAAGGACAAGGTCGTGCTCGGCACCGAGCGCAAGAGCCTGATCATGAGCGAGGAGGACCGGCGCGCGACGGCCTACCACGAGGCGGGCCACGCGCTGGTGGCGCTGCTGTCGAAGCACGCGGACCCGGTCCACAAGGTCACGATCATCCCGCGCGGCATGGCGCTCGGCGTCACCTGGACGATGCCGCTCGAAGACCGCTACGGCCTGACCCGCGACCAGATCCTCGCGCAGATCCGCCACGCCATGGGCGGCCGCGCCGCGGAAGATCTGGTGTTCGGACAGTTCAGCACCGGCGCCGCGAACGACCTGAAGCAGGCCACCGAGCTGGCGCGGCGCATGGTGTGCTCGTACGGCATGAGCGAGCGCATCGGGCCGGTGTCGTTCGTCGACGACGACCACGACGTGTTCCTCGGGCGCGACTTCGTGCAGCGCAAGGACTACAGCGAGAAGAAGGCCCAGGAGATCGACGAGGAGGTCTCGGAGCTGCTGCGCGGCCTCTACGCGCAGGCGCGCCAGCTGCTCGCGGACCACCGCGACACGCTCGACTGCATCAGCACGGCGCTGCTCGAGCGCGAGACCCTCGAGGCCGACGAGCTGAAGCTGATCCTCGAAGGCAAGCCGTTGCCCGCGCTGCCGCACCCGATCGCCTCGGCGAAGTCGGACCAGCACCCCCCGCGCGAGCGAGCTCCGGCGGGAGCCTCCGGCGGGTTCCGCGGAGACAAGCTGCCCGATCCGGAGCCCGTGCCGGGATAGGAGAGGCCGTGGAGCCGTCGGCGCTCTTCCCGCGCGATCGCACCACGATCCTCGGAGTGCTGAACGTCACGCCGGACTCGTTCTCCGACGGCGGGCGGCTCTGGCGCGGCGCTCGCGCGGACGTCGCCGCCGCGGTCGACGCCGCGGCGACCCTGCTGCAGGGCGGCGCGCACGTCCTCGACGTGGGCGGCGAGTCGACGCGTCCGGGCGCGGCCGAGGTGGACGCCGCCGAGGAGATCGCCCGCGCCGTGCCGGTGATCGAGGCGCTCGCGAAGCGCTTCGACGCGCCGATCTCGGCCGACACGCGCAAGGCGGAGGTCGCGCGGGCGGCCCTCGACGCGGGCGCGCGCTGGGTGAACGACGTGTCCGGCCTGCGGCGCGATCCGACGCTCGCCGACGTCGCGGCGCGATCCGGCGCGGGGCTGATCCTCGGGCACCTGCGCGGCGAGCCCGCGACGATGCAGGTGCACGTGGGCTTCACGGACGTGGTGCGCGAGGTCGCCGAGGAGCTGGCGCTCTCGGTGCGCGCGGCGGAGTCGGCCGGCGTGCCCCGCGCGCGGCTCGCCGTGGATCCGGGCCTCGGCTTCGGCAAGCATGCGTCCCACAACCTGGCGCTCCTCGCGCGCTGCGGAGAGCTGCGCGCGCGGCTGGGACTCCCGCTGCTCGTGGGCCCCTCGCGCAAGCGCTTCCTCGGCGAGCTGACCGGCGAGGCGCCGTCGGCGCGCGACGCGGCCAGCGCGGCCGCCTGTGCGGTGGCCGTGTTCGCGGGCGCGGACGCCGTCCGCGTGCACGACGCCGCGGGCGCCGCTCGCGCCGTCGCCGTGGCCTTCGCGCTGCGGCGCGCCCGCGAGGAGGGCGCGGCGTGATCGAGGCACTCTGGGCGCTGCTGGTCGAGCTCTGGCAGTACGTCGCCGCCAACTTCGATCCCGCGCGCGACCTCGTCGACATCGCGCTGGTGACGCTCGGCATCTACTGGCTGCTGCTGCTGATCCGCGGCACGCGCGCCGTGCAGATCGTGGTCGGCCTGCTCGTGCTCTTCGCGGCCTATCTCGCCTCTCAGATCTTCCAGCTCGTGACGCTCGAGCTCGTGCTGGGCAACTTCATCCAGTGGGGAATCATCATCATCATCGTGCTCTTTCAGCAGGACATCCGGCGCGGCCTCGCGCGCGTGGGGCGCGGCTTCTTCCCGGCCGTGGCGGCTCGCCAGGAGTCGCAGATGCTGGAGGAGCTCGTGCGCGCCGCGCAGACGCTGGCCCAGCGCAAGGTCGGCGCGCTGATCGTGCTGGAGCGCGAGAACCACCTGGGCGATCAGATCGAGACGGGCTGCGCGCTGGACGCGGCGGTGTCGAAGGACCTGCTGGTCTCGCTGTTCATGCCCTACTCACCGCTGCACGACGGCGCCGCGGTCGTCGAGGAGGGCCGCATCGCCTTCGCGGGCTGCATCCTGCCGCTGACGCTGCGCGAGGATCTTCCCGAGGGCGTCGGCACGCGACACCGCGCGGCGGTCGGCGTCACCGAGGAGACCGACGCAGTGGTGATCGTCGTATCCGAGGAGACCGGGACGATCTCCGTGGTGCTCGGCGGAGAGATGATCCAGGGTCTGGATGCTCCGCGCCTGCGGGCCGTGCTCCGCGACATCCTCTCGGGTGAGCGCAGCGATCTCCGGCACCTCGGCGAGCTGCGCGGCGAGGCGCAGCCTCCGGCCGAGGGCGCCGCGGCGGACGCCGAGCTGCGCACGGCGGGCTGAGAGCGATGCGCATCCACTTCGGCACGCTGCTGCTCTCCGCGACGATTGCGATGGCGCTCTGGGGCATGGCGCACGGGACCTCGTCGATCGACCGCGGCGTGGACATCCCGGTGATCTTCGACGGCGTCCCGGACGACCTGGTGATCGTGGGGCAGAGCGTCGACAAGGTGAACCTGCGCGTGCTCGGGACGCGCGCGGCGCTGCGCAACGTGAACTCGGATCGCCTCGAGTACAGGATCCAGGTGGCCGGCGCGAAACCCGGGCACGCCGTGTTCGAGGTCGATCCGTCGCTGATCGAGCTGCCGCGCGGCGTGCGCGCCGTGAGCCGATCGCCCGCGGCGATCGAGGTGGACTTCGAGCGCCGCGGCCGCAAGGCGGTGCGCGTGCGCCCCGACATCGTCGGCGATGTGGCGCCGGGCTACAAGATGGGCGAGGTCGAGGTGGATCCGCCGCGCGTCTGGATCGCGGGTGCCCGCGGCGAGGTCATGCGACTCTCCGTCGTGATGACCGAGCCCGTGGACGTCGCGGGGCTGTCCGACCCGGTCGAGCGCAAGGTGCGCCTCGCGCTCGCCAACGACTACGTCTGGCCCGAGCAGGACACGACGGTGACGGTGAGAATCCCCATCGAGCCCGCGGGCGCATCGGCCGATGAGCAGTCTCCGAAGAAGGCCCCCACCCCGGGGCCGGCGCGGAGTGCGGGATGAGCGAAAAGGAGCGGCTGTTCGGAACCGATGGCGTGCGCGGACGCGCGAACGTCCACCCCATGACGGCCGAGATGGCGCTCTCCCTCGGCCAGGCCGTGGCGTACGTCTTCGCCACGACCCAGGGAGACCATCCGCGCATCATCATCGGCAAGGACACCCGGCTCTCGGGCTACCTGTTCGAGGATGCCCTCGCCGCCGGCATCTGCTCGATGGGCGTCGACGTGATGCAGGTCGGTCCGATGCCGACACCCGGCATGGCCTTCCTCACCGTGGACATGCGCTGCGCGGCGGGTGTGATGATCTCCGCGAGCCACAACCCCTACACCGACAACGGCATCAAGTTCTTCTCGCGCGACGGCTTCAAGCTCCCGGACGAGATCGAGGACCGCATCGAGAGGCTCGTACAATCGAGCGAGCTCGCCGGGGCGCGCGCTCCGGCGGATCGCATCGGACGCGCGCGCCGGATCGACGACGTCGAGGGGCGTTACGTCGTCTTCCTCAAGAAGACCTTTCCGCAGGAGCTCTCGCTCGACGGGCTGCGCGTGGTGCTCGACTGCGCCCACGGCGCGGCCTACAAGGTCGGCCCCACGGTGCTCGAGGAGCTCGGCGCCGAGGTCTTCACGCTCGGCGTGCAGCCGAACGGCCGCAACATCAACCACGAGTGCGGCTCGCTGTACCCGGAGAAGACGGCGGCGCGCGTGCGCGAGCTGCGCGCCGACGCCGGCATCGCACTCGACGGGGACGCGGATCGCTGCGTGATGATCGACGAGCTCGGCCATCCCGTGGACGGCGATGCCCTGCTGGCGCTGCTCGCCGACGACGCCGCGGAGCGCGGCGCGCTGCGCGGCGGCAAGGTCGTGGCGACCGTGATGAGCAACCTCGGCCTCGAGAAGGCCCTCGAGCGCCGCGGCGTCGGGCTCGTGCGCACGGCGGTGGGCGACCGCTACGTGGTCGAGGCGATGCGCGCGGGCGGCTACAACCTCGGCGGGGAGCAGTCCGGGCACATCGTGTTCCTGGACCACAACACCACGGGCGATGGCCTGATCACGGCGCTCAAGGCCCTGTCGATCGCGCGCCGGCGCGGCCGGCGGCTCTCGGAGCTGTGCGAGGGCTTCGAGCGCTTCCCACAGGTCCTGGTCAACGTGCAGGTCGCGGAGAAGAAGCCGATCGACGCGCTGCCGGACCTCGCGGCCGCCGTGCGGCGCATCGAGGCGGAGCTCGGCGCGCGCGGCCGCGTGCTGATCCGCTACAGCGGGACGGAGCCCAAGGCCCGTGTCATGGTCGAGGGAGAGGACGAGGCAACCGTCCGCGAGTACGCCAAGGAGCTTGCGGGGCGGCTGCAGCGCAGCGTGGGGGGGATGGTCTGAATGCGGACGTTCGTGCTCGAGCTCGACGCGCTGCCGAGCCTGCGGGAGGCTGCTGCGGCACACGACGTGGATCTCGCGGCCGCCGCGACGCTCGCCGAGCTCGCGGGAGTCGACGCGGTGCGCCTCGGCGCCAACCTGGACCTCAAGCCCGTGCGCGAGGAGGACCTGCGCGACGCGCGGCGCGCGGCGCGACGCCTCGAGCTGCGCATGCCGCCCGTCGAGACGCTGCTCAAGGTGGCGCTCGCGCTGCGCCCCGACCGCGTGCTGCTCGCCGCGGACGGGCGCGAAGGTCCGGCCGCCGCGGGCCCTCTCGATCTGCGCGGCGGCGAGGCCTCGGTCGCTCCCGTCGCGCGCAGCCTCGGCGAGGCGGGCATCGCCGTCGGCGCGCTGATCGCGCCCGGCATCGAGGCCGTGAAGCGCGCCCACGCCGAGGGCCTGAAGCGCGTCGAGTTGTTCACCGGGAATCTCACGGACCTGCCGCCCGCCGAGCGCAGGTCCGGGCTGACCCAGCTCTCCGACGCGGCGCGTCTCGCCGCGAAGCTCGGCATCGAGGTGGGACTGGCGGGCGGACTCGGCTACCGCAGCCTGCGCGAGGTGCTCGACGCCGCGCCGGCGGCCGAGCGCGTCGCGGTCGGCCGCGCGGCACTGGCGCGGGCGCTGCTGGTCGGCCTCGACCAGGCGCTGCGCGACCTGCGGGCGCTCGCCGCTTGACGCGCGCGGCCTGGCCGCTGTGCAGCGCGGAGCGCATGCGTGCGCTCGACCGCCACACCATCGAGGACCTCGGCGTCCCGGGCGAGCTGCTGATGGAGAGCGCCGGGCGCGCCGTCGCCGAAGCGGCCCTGGCCCTGCGTGCGCCCGGTGCCCCCGTGCTCGTGATCTGCGGCGGTGGCAACAACGGCGGCGACGGACTCGTGGCGGCACGCCACCTGCACGCCGTGGGCGTGCCGGTGCGCGCGGCGCTCCTCGTCGACGCCGCGCGGCTGCGCGGCGACGCCGCGGCCAGCTATCGGCGCGCGCGCGACGCGGGCGTCCCGCTCGAGGGCAGCCGCTGGCGCGCGCCGGGTCACGGCGTGATCGTGGACGCGATCTTCGGCACCGGCCTCGCGCGCGACGTCTCGGGTCCGGCCGCCGAGAGCATCCGGCGCATCAACGCGGCGCGCGCGCGCGGCGACGCGCTGCGCGTGCTGGCCGTCGATCTGCCCTCGGGCCTGTGCGCCGACACCGGACAGGAACGGGGCGTGTGCGTGCAGGCCGATCACACCGTGACGCTCGCGCTGCCGAAGCCCGGTCTCGCGCTCGAGCCCGGGCGCTCGCGGGCGGGGCGCATCGAGGTGGCGCGCATCGGCATCGCCGACGAGGCGCCGGGCGCTCCCCACGACGCCTGGCTGTGGACCCGCGCCGGGGCGGCCGCGCGCCTGCCGGCGCGTCCGGTCGCGGGGCACAAGGGCACGTTCGGGCACGCGCTGCTGGTCGCGGGCTCGGAGGGAAAGTCCGGGGCGGCGGCGCTGGCAGCACACGGCGCCGCGCGCGTCGGCGCCGGCCTCGTGACCCTCGGCTGCCCGGCCGGCCTCCACGACCTGATGGCGATCAAGCTCACCGAGGTGATGACGGCGCCGCTGCCGGACAGCGCGGGCCGCGCGCTCGCCGCCTCGGCGGAGCAGGGCATCCTCGCGCTCGCGGCGAGCCGGGACGCCGTCGGCATGGGGCCAGGGATCGGCCGCGATCCCGAGACGCAGGGGCTCGTCCGCGCCGTCGCCAAGCGGCTCGAGCGGCCGCTCGCCCTCGATGCCGACGCCGTCTTCGCCTTCGCGGGCGAGGTCGGTCTGCTGAAGGGACGCCGCGCTCCGACCGTCCTGACCCCGCACCCGGGCGAGGCGGCGGGGCTGCTCGGCTGCACGCCGCAGGACGTGAACCGCGATCGGCCGGCAGCGGCGAGGCGGCTGGCCGCCGAGAGCGGCGCAATCGTGCTGCTGAAGGGCGCGGCGACGGTGACCGCATCGCCGGACGGGTCCATCGTCGTCAACCCGACCGGCGGTCCCGTGCTCGCCACCGGCGGAACGGGCGACGTGCTGCTCGGCATGGTCGCGGGGCTGCTCGCCCAGGGTGCGTCCGCCGCGGACGCGGCGGCGCTGGCCGCCTGGATCCACGGCGCGGCCGCCGACCGGCTCTCCGCGCGCATCGGCTCCGCGGGACTGCTCGCGGGAGAGGTGGCCGCCGAGGTGCCCGAGGTGCTCGCCGCACTGCGCGCCGAGGCCCCTGCCACCGCCGACGAGACGTCCCTTGTGGCTGCGTTCCCGCAGCCCTGAGGCCACCGGGACCGCGGGCCGCCTGCTCGGCGAGGTGATCGGCGCAGAAGGCGCGGTGCTGGCGCTGTGTGGACCGCTCGGCGCGGGCAAGACCGTCTTTGCGAAGGGCCTCGCCGCAGGCCTCGGGATCGATCCCGCCCGCGTGGCGAGCCCGACCTTCGTCATCGCCTGCGAGTACCCTGCGCCGGACGGCCGGCGGCTCGCCCACGTGGACTGCTACCGGCTGACGAGCCCGGCCGAGCTCGAGGCCGCTGGCTTCCTCGACCTGCTCGAGCCAGGTACGGTGGTCGTGGTCGAGTGGGCCGACCGCTTTCCCGATGCGCTGCCGCCCGACCACCTCGCGGTGCGCTTCGCGCGCGAGCCGGGGGAGGGCTCGCGGCGCTGGCTTTCCGCGGTAGCTTCCGGCCCCGCCGCGGAGAGCCTGCTCGCGCGCTGGCGCGAGGCGATCCGCAGCCGCGGCAGGGACAGCGACCTCGAGCCGTCGGAGCGGGGGCCCGGCGGATGAAGCGCGCGCCGAGAGCCGGCCAGCGAGGAACCCCAGGTGGCACTCGTCGTACAGAAGTACGGGGGCACGAGCGTCGGCAGCCCCGAGCGCATCCGCAACGTGGCCCGGCGCGTGGTCGAGACCGTGCGCGCGGGGAACCAGGTGGCGGTGGTCGTCTCCGCCATGTCCGGCGAGACGGATGCCCTCGTCGCGCTCGCGCGCGAGGTGGGCGGCGAGGACCCGGTCCCTCGCGAGTACGACGTGCTGCTCGCGACGGGCGAGCAGAAGACGATCGCGCTGCTCGCCATGGCGATCCAGCGCCTCGGCCAGGCCGCGCGCTCGTTCACGGGCGCCCAGATGGGCATGCGCACGGACACGGCTCACACCCGGGCGCGCATCGAGAGCATCGATCGCGACGTGCTGCTGGAGACGCTGCGCGGCGGCAGCGTCGCGGTGCTCGCGGGTTTCCAGGGCGTCGACGAGGCCGGCGACATCACCACGCTCGGGCGCGGCGGCTCCGACACGTCCGCGGTGGCGGTCGCCGCGGCGCTCGGCGCCGACCTCTGCGAGATCTACACCGACGTGACGGGCGTCTTCACGAGCGACCCGAACGTCGTGCCCCGTGCGCGCAAGCTGGCGCGCGTCTCCTTCGACGAGATGATCGAGATGGCGAGTCTCGGTGCGAAGGTTCTGCAGATCCGCTCCGTGCGCTTCGCCATGCGCTACGGAGTACGTTTGCACGTGCGCTCGTCGTTCGTGCCGGACGAGGGGACCTGGGTGGTGCCGGAGGACGAGGTGATGGAACGGCTGGTGGTCTCGGGCGTGACCTACAACCGCAACGAGGCCAAGATCCGCGTACGCGGCGTGAAGGACGTGCCGGGCGTCGCCGCGCGCCTGTTCACCCCGCTCTCCGACCAGGGCATCGTGGTCGACATGATCATCCAGAACCTGTCGCAGGACGGCACGACGGACCTCACGTTCACCGTGCCACGGGGCGAGTACAAGCGCTCGCTCGCGATTGCGCTGCGCACCGCAGAGGAGCTCGGCGCGCACGTCGAGGGCGACACCGCGATCGCCAAGGTGTCGATCGTCGGGCTCGGCATGAAGGACCACGCCGGCGTGGCCTCGCGCATGTTCCAGATCCTCGCGGACGAGGGCATCAACATCCAGCTGATCTCCACGAGCGAGATCAAGGTCTCGGTGGTGATCGAGGAGCGCCATACCGATACGGCCGTGCGCGCGCTGCACGCAGCCTTCGTCGAGGCGGGCGCCGCCGCGCCGCGCCCGGAGGTCTAGGGAGCCGGATGCGCGGCGCCGACACCGCGCAGGCGTCGCTCTGGCTCGCGGCGCTGCTCTTCGCGGCGGCCTGGCCGGCGTCCGGCCCGGCTCCCGCAAAGTGCGCGCGGCCCGGCGAGCGCGCCGCCCTGGCGGGGGCGACTCGCGAGGTCGGCTGCGCAGGGGGAGCGGAGCTGCGCGGCCCCGCGCGCCTGCTCTACGGCCTGCCGATCGATCCGAACCATGCGGACGCCGACACCCTCGAGACGCTGCCGGGCATCGGACCCGGCCGCGCCGCGGCGATCGTGGCGGCCCGCGAGCAGCGGCCGTTCGCGAGCGCGGCCGACCTGCGCCGCGTGCCGGGCATCGGTCCGCTGACGCTCGCGCGGATCGCGCGCTTCCTGGCCGTGGACGCCGGGGCCACCGGCGGGGCAGCCGCGGCGCGAAACCGTTAGTTTGGGAGAGCCCCGTCGGCCCGGAGGATCCGTGGCGGCTGGCAGCTTCCTCGCACGCGCGCGCTCCTTCCTCGCCGTCGATTTGTGGAGCGAGGAGCCCGAACGGCGCGCGCGCCTCTCTGCGATCCGCCTGCTGCAGTTCTCGATCATGGTGGTCGAGGGCTTCGTGCGCGATCGCCTGCTGCTGCGCGCGACCGCGCTCGCCTACTTCACGGTGCTCTCTCTGGTTCCGCTGCTCGCGGTCGCCGTCTCGATCGCCGGCGCGATCGGCGTCGGCAGCAAGGACTTCGTCGGCTGGGTGGTGCAGACCCTGGCGGCCGGCAGCCCGAACGCGCAGGCCCACATCCAGGATCTGGTCGGCCGCGTCGACTTCGGGCGCCTCGGCACGGCGAGCGCCGCGGTGCTGTTCCTCACCACGCTGCTCTCGATCGGCAACGTCGAGGCCGCGCTGAACGGCATCTGGGGGGTCACCCGCGCGCGCAGCTGGCACCGCCGCTTCTCGGACTACCTGGCGGTGCTCGTGATCGGCCCCGTGCTCGGCGGCCTCGCCCTCTCGCTCAGCACGTCGCTCCACACGCCCTGGCTGCTCGAGCGGCTGCTGCGCGTGCCCGTCTTCGCGCACCTCTACGACTTCGGCCTCGCGCAGGTACCGACACTCGTGCTGAGCGTCACCTTCACACTTCTCTACGCCTTCCTGCCCAACACGCGCGTGCGCTGGACCTCGGCGCTGCTGGGCGGCGTCGTAGCCGGCGTCCTGACGCTCGGCGCGCAGCAGCTCTACCTGGATCTCAGCATCGGTGTGGCGCGCGACAGCTTCTTCTTCGGCAGCTTCGCCGCGCTGCCGCTGCTCTTCGCCTGGATCTACGTGCTGTGGGCCGTGGTGCTGTTCGGCGCGGAGATCGCCTTCGCGCACCAGAACCTCCACCAGTACCGCCGCGAGGTGCAGGGCCGGCCGGCCGGGCCGGCGGAGCGCGAGGCGATCGGGCTGCGCCTGGCCCTCGAGGTGGCTCGCCGCTTCCGCGACGGCGCGGCGCCGCTCGACGCCGACGGTCTCTCGGACGCGCTCAGCGTCCCCGTGCGCACCGTGCGCGAAGTGGCGAACGGGCTGCGCGCGGCGGGCATCCTCGGCGTGCAGGTGCGCGACGGCGGAGAGGCGCTTGCGCTCGGCCGCCCGGCCGAGCGCATCGGGGTGCTCGAGCTGCTCGCCGCGCTGCGGGGCGGGCGCGAGCACGCGGGCGGCGACGCCCGCCTGCGCGAGGTCGCCGAGGGAGTGCTGAGCGAGATCGAGGCGGGGGCGTCGCAGGCGGCACAGGGCCGCAGCCTCGCGGATCTCCTGGAAGCGTTGCCGGCGCCGGGCCGCGTTGACCGGCTCGAGGCCGCTCTGTAGGGTCGCGCGCCCATGCGCATCTACCTCGATCACAATGCCACGACGCCGGTGCGCGACAGCGTGATCCTCGCCATGACTCGCGCCCTGCGCGACGGCTGGGGCAACCCGTCGAGCGTGCACGCGGAGGGCGCCGCGGCTCGCGCGGCCGTCGAGCGGGCGCGGGACGCCGTGGCCGCGCTCCTCGGCGTCGCTCCGCGCGAGATCGTCTTCACCTCGGGCGCCAGCGAGGCGAACAACAGTGTGCTGTGTCGGATCGCGGGCTCGCCGCAGGCGCCCGGCCGCCACGTGGTCAGCTCGAACGTCGAGCACCCCTCGGTCGAGGCCCCGCTCGCGGCCCTCGAGGCGCGCGGCGGGCGCGTGACGCGGGTGCCGGTGGATCGCGACGGCCGGCTCGACCCGGACGCCGTGGCGGACGCGCTCGCGCCCGACACGGCGCTCGTCTCGATCCTGTTCGCGCACAACGAGACGGGCGTGCTCCAGCCCCTCGCCGAGATCGCGCAGCGTGTGCACGCGCGCGGCGTGAAGCTCCACGCGGACGTGACGCAGGCCGTCGGGAAGATTCCGCTCGACCTCTCGCGCGAGGGGGTCGACTTCGCCTCGCTGTCGGCGCACAAGCTCGGCGGGCCGAAGGGCGTGGGGTGCCTGGTGGCGCGCGGCGACGCGGGCTTCGAGCCGTGGCTCCTCGGCGGCGGTCAGGAGCGCGGGCTGCGCGGCGGCACCGAGAACGTGCCCGGCATCGTGGGCCTCGGCGCCGCCTGCGAGCTGGCGCTCGGCGAGCTGCCCCGGCGCGTCGGCGAGTGGACGCGGCTGCGGGATCGGCTCTGGGAGGGGATCGCCGCCAAGGTGCCGCGGGCCCTGCGCAACGGCAGCGCGCTCCACGCGCTGCCGAACACGCTGAACGTCGCCTTCGAGGGCGCGCCGGGCGACCTGCTGCTCCAGGCGCTCGACCTCGAGGGCGTGGCCGTGTCGTCCGGCGCGGCCTGCGCCTCGGGCTCGATCGAGCCCTCCCGGGCGCTGCTCGCCTACGGCCTCGGTGCCGAGCGCGCGCGTGCCTCGCTGCGCTTCTCGGTGGGGCACGGCGTCGACGAGGGGCAGATCGATCACGTGCTCGGCCTGCTGCCGGACCTCGTCGCGCGCGTGCGAGCCGCGGGGAACGCGTGAGCGCCGCCCCGGTGCGCGTGGCGGGAGCGCGCGTCGTCGTCGCCATGTCGGGAGGTGTCGACTCCTCGGTGGCGGCGGCGCTGCTGGTCGAGCGCGGCGCCGAGGCGATCGGCATGACGCTGCACCTCGCAGGCGCCGGCTCGCGCTGCTGCTCGCTCGCCGATGCCGACGACGCGCGGCGCGTCGCCGAGCGCCTCGGCATGCGCTTCTACGTCGTCAACTACCGCGAGCGCTTCCGCCGCGAGGTCATGGAGCCGTTCGCCGACGCCTATCTCTCGGGACGTACGCCGCTCCCGTGCGCCACCTGCAACAAGAGCTTCAAGTTCGACTACCTGCTCGAGCGCGCGCGGGCGCTCGGCGCATCGCGCATCGCCTCGGGCCACTACGCGCGCGTCGACGTCGATCCGGCGACGGGGCTCTTCCGCCTGCGCCGCGCCGCCGACGCCGCGAAGGACCAGAGCTACTTCCTCTTCCAGCTCGACCAGGCGCAGCTCGGTGCGCTCGAGCTCCCGCTCGGCGAGCTGCGCAAGGAGGACGTGCGGGCCCGCGCGCGCGAGCTCGGCCTCGCGACCGCGGACAAGGCCGAGAGCCAGGAGATCTGCTTCGTCCCGGACGGAGACTACGCGCGCGTGGTCGAGCAGCTGCGGCCGGACGCGCTCCCGGGGTCCGGCGAGATCGTCGATACGGACGGGCGCGTGCTCGGCCGCCACGCCGGCATCCACCACTTCACGGTGGGCCAGCGGCGCGGACTCGGCCTCGCGTCGGCCGAGCGGCTCTACGTGACGCGCATCGACGCCGCCCGCAACCGCGTGGTGGTCGGCAGCCTCGACGCGCTCGGCTGCCGGCGCGCGCGCGTCGCCGACGCGTCGTGGGTCGCGGGCGCGCCGCCGCCGGCGGGCACGCGCGCCTCGGTGCGGATCCGCCACCGACACCCCGGCGCAGAAGCCTGGCTCGAGCCGCTCCCGGACGGCGCGGTGCTCGTGCACTTCTGCGAGCCCGTGCAGGCGGTCGCGCCGGGGCAGGCTGCGGTCTTCGGCGCCGGCGACGTCGTGCTCGGCGGCGGCTTCCTCGCCGGGCCTTGCGCGTGAGCGCGTCGCGCGCCCCCGACTGCGAGGCCCTCGAGCAGGCGCTCGGCTACCGCTTCCGCGATCCCGCGCTTGCCGCCACGGCGCTCACCCACCCGTCGTACGCCTACGAGACCGACGGCAGCCGCGGCAACGAGCGACTCGAGTTCCTCGGCGATGCCGTGCTCGGACTCGCGATCGCCGCGCTGCTCTACGAGCGCGAGCCCAGCTGGACGGAGGGCGAGCTGACCCGCGCGCGCGCCGCCCTCGTGAACCGCCGCTCCCTCGCGGCGCGCGCCCGCGCGCTCGGACTCCCGCAGTGGCTGAGGCTCGGCCGCACCGAGGCCCTCGAGGGCCGGGACAAGGAGTCGATCCTCGCGAACTGCTTCGAGGCCGTGATCGGTGCGCTGTATCTCGACGGAGGCCTCGCGGCGGTCCTCCCGGTGGCGGAGCGCTGCTTCCGCGAGGAGCTCGAGTCGGGCGGCGCACGGCGCGACGCGAAGACCGCCTTCCAGGAGTGGGCGCACGCCGCGCACCGCCGGACGCCGAGCTACCACACCGTCGGCGACAGCGGCATCGAGAACGACGACGCGCGCTTCACGGTCGAGGTGCGCGTCGGCGCGGAGGCCTGGGGGCGCGGCGTCGGGCGCACCAAGCGCGCCGCGGAGGCGGCCGCCGCGCTGGAGGCGCTCGCTCGCGCCGGCGAGGTGCTGCGATGAGCGGAGCCGCCGCGCCGGACGCGCCGCCGCACCGCGCGGGCGTGGTGGCGATCGTGGGTCTGCCGAACGCCGGGAAGTCCACGCTGCTGAACGCGCTGCTCGGCGAGAAGCTCGCGATCGTGACCGCGAAGCCGCAGACGACGCGCAGCCGCATCCTCGGGATCCACACGCTGCCCCACGCGCAGATCCTGTTCCTCGACACGCCCGGTCTCGTGCGCGGCGCGCGTCCGCTCGACCAGGCCCTCGCCGCGCAGATCGATCACGCGCTGCGCGACTGCGACGTCGCCATCCTGCTCGTCGACCTGTGCGCGGGCTGGCGCGAGGAGCACGCCGCCTTGCGGGAGCGCCTCGCCCGGCAGGGCACGCCGGTGCTGGTCGTCGGCTCGAAGGCGGATCGGCCCGGCGCCGATGCGCTGCCCTGGCCGCCGCCCGGCGTGGCGGCCGCCGACGCGCTGCGCATCTCGGCCCAGAGAGGCGAAGGACTGGGGGCGCTGGTCGACGCGCTGACCGAGCGGCTCCCCATCGCGCCGCGCCTGTACCCCGAGGACGAGCTCAGCGACCGACCGCTGCGCTTCCTCGCCGCCGAGCTGGTGCGCGAGGCCGCCTTCGAGGAGCTGGCCCAGGAGCTCCCGTACGTGCTCGCGGTCGAGGTGGTCTCGTTCGACGAATCGCGCGCAAGCTGCGTGCACATCCGCGCGAACCTTCTCGTGGAACGTCAGAGTCAACGCGGCATCGTCATCGGCCGCGGCGGCGCGATGATCCGCAAGATCGGGACGCGGGCGCGCGCCGGCATCGAGGCCCTGCTCGGTCGCCACGTGCACCTCGAGCTGCGGGTCGAGGTCGAGCCGCGCTGGACGCGCCGGCCGACACGCTTTCGCCAGCTCGGCTACTTCTAGGAGGGCGGCCACGCGATTGACGCTGGGAGCGCCGTTCGTGTAGCCTGCAAATCTCTTCGGATTCCGGGACGTTGGCGTCCCCGCCTTCCCGTACGCTCCGCCCCCCGACGGGCCCCACAGGAGACCTGCATGAGCCAGAAGGACATCGTCATCGCCGGCGCCGCGCGCACCCCCATCGGATCCTTCCAGGGCGTGCTCTCTCCGCTCACGGCTTCGGACCTCGGAGCGGTCGCCGTGCGGGAGGCGATCCGGCGCAGCGGCGCGAAGTCCGACCACGTCGAGCGCGTGATCATGGGCAACGTGCTGTCGGCCGGCATGGGGCAGGCCCCGGCCCGCCAGTGCGTGATCAAGGCGGACCTGCCCGTCTCGACCGGCGCGATCACGATCAACAAGGTCTGCGGCTCGGGCCTGCAGGCGGTGATGTTCGCGCGCCGCGAGATCCTGGTGGGCGACGCCGACGTGATCGTCGCGGGCGGCATGGAGTCGATGACCAACGCGCCGTACATCCTGCCGAACGCGCGCAGCGGCTACCGCATGGGCAACGGCCAGATCATCGACTCGATGATCCACGACGGCCTGTGGGACCCCTACGACAACGTACACATGGGCGTGTGTGGCGACGCCGTCGCCGCCAAGTACCGCTTCAGCCGCGAGGATCAGGACGCCTTCGCCGCGGAGAGCTACCGGCGCGCCCTGGCGGCCCAGAAGGAGGGCCGCTTCAAGCAGGAGATCGTGCCGGTCTCGGTGCCCCAGAAGCGCGGCGAGCCGCTGCTCGTCGACGCGGACGAGGAGCCGGGGCGCGGCAACATCGAGAAGATGGCGTCGCTGCGTCCGGCCTTCACCAAGGACGGCACCGTGACGGCCGCCAACGCCTCCTCGATCAACGACGGCGCGGCGGCGCTGCTGGTCACCTCGGCCGACGTGGCGAAGCAGCGCGGCTACCAGGTGATGGCGCGCATCGTCGCGGACTCCACCGCCGCGGTCGAGCCGAAGTGGTTCACGATCGCGCCGGTCCACGCCCTGAAGACCCTCTACGCGAAGACCGGCACCCAGGCGCTCGACTGGGATCTCTACGAGATCAACGAGGCCTTCTCCGGCGTGACCATGGCGGCCGCGAAGGACCACGCCATCCCGCTCGACCGCATCAACGTGAACGGCGGCGCCGCGTCCCTCGGGCATCCGATCGGCTGCTCGGGCGCGCGCGTGCTCGTCACGCTCCTCTACGCCCTGAAGGACCGCGGCCTCGAGCGCGGCATCGCAACCCTCTGCATCGGCGGCGGCGAGGCCGTCGCGCTCGCCGTGGAGCTCGTCTGAGCATGCGCACCATCGGCGTGATCGGAACCGGAACGATGGGCTGCGGGATCGCCCAGGTGGCGTCCCAGGCCCGCTGCGAGGTGATCTTCCAGAACCGCAAGGAGGAGTCGGTCGCGCGCGGGCTCGACCGGATCCGCAAGTCGGTCGAGAAGCTGGTCGCCAAGAACAAGCTGACCGACGCGCAGGCCGACGGCGTGATGAGCCGGATCCGCGGCGTCGTGCCGCTCGAGGAGCTGAAGGGCTGCGACCTCGTGATCGAGTCCGCGCCCGAGGACCTCGAGACCAAGCGCGAGATCCTCGAGCGGCTCGACGAGGTCGTCGGCGACGATTGCATCATCGCGACCAACACCTCGAGCCTCTCGGTCACCCGCCTCGCCGGCTTCGTGAGCCGCCCGGGGCACTTCGTCGGCATGCACTTCTTCAATCCGGTGCCGGCCATGAAGCTCGTCGAGATCGTGAGCGGCCTGCGCACCACGGACAGCACGCTCTCCGCGGTGCGCGAGTTCGCCGAGCGGCTCGGCAAGCTGCCCATCGACGTGAAGGACTACCCGGGCTTCGTGGTGAACCGCGTGCTCTTCCCGATGATCAACGAGGCGGCCTTCGCGCTGCAGGAGCAGGTGGCGGACGCCAAGGGCATCGACGAGTGCATGAAGAACGGCTGCAACCATCCGATGGGGCCGCTGGCGCTCGCCGACCTGGTGGGCCTCGACGTCGTCCACGCGATCCTGACGAGCCTCTACGAGGAGTACGGCAACCCGCGCTACGCGCCGTGCCTCGAGATCACCAAGCGCGTGGAGGCGGGCTGGCTCGGGCAGAAGACCGGCAAGGGCTTCTACGATTACGGCAAGTAGCGGCCCGGTCCGCGATCCCGCGCCGACCCTCTACGAGGTGGGGCCGCGCGACGGGCTCCAGAACGAGCCCGACGCGGTTCCGACACCCGAGAAGGTCGAGCTGATCCGCCGCCTCGCACGGGCGGGGCTGCGCCGCATCGAGGTCGGCTCCTTCGTCTCGCCGAAGTGGATCCCTCAGCTCGCCGACGCGGAAGCCGTCGCCGCCGCGCTGCCCGAGCTCCCGGGCGTCGTCCCGAGCGCGCTGGTACCGAACCTCCAGGGCTACGAGCGCATGCGCCGCGCGGGGAGCATCGCGGTCGCCGCGGTGTTCGTGTCGGCCAGCGAGAGCCACAACCGCAAGAACCTGAACTGCGGCATCGCCGAGCAGCTCGAGCGGATCCGGCCGGTCGCCGAGCGCGCGGCCGCCGACGGCGTCGGACTGCGCGCCTACGTCTCGACCGTGTGCGGCTGCCCCTACGAGGGCGAGGTCCGCCTCGGCGCGGTCGTCGATCTCACGCGGCGCCTGTTCGCGCTCGGCGCGAGCGAGGTCTCGCTCGGCGACACGATCGGCGTGGGCCATCCGGCGCAGGTGCGCGCCCTGGTGCGGGCCGTCGCCGGCGAGGCGCCGCTCGCGCGGATCGCATTGCACCTGCACGACACCTGGGGCCGCGCGCTCGCGAACGTGCAGGCGGGCTACGAGGCCGGCGTGCGCTGCTTCGACGCGTCCGTCGGCGGGCTCGGCGGCTGCCCCTACGCGCCCGGCGCGTCCGGCAACGTCGCCACCGAGGACGTGGTGGACCTCTTCGAACGCGCGGGCGTCCGCACGGGAATCGATCTCGACGCGCTCGTCGACACGGCCCGCTGGCTCGAGCAGCAGGTGCTGCGGCGCCCGCTCACCGGCCGCGTGTACCGCGCGCGGCTCGGCGAGCGCCAGCGAGCCGAGGAGGGAGCGGCGTGAAGAGCGGCCGGGACGTGGAGGAGCGCCTCGAGGGAATCCGGCGCGGAGGCGACGCGAAGTACCACGAGAAGGCCCGCGCGGAGGGCAAGCTGTTCTGCCGCGACCGCCTCGCGCGGCTGCTCGACCCGGGCTCCTTCGTCGAGGACGCCGCGTTCGCCAACGCGCAGGCCGGCGACCTGCCGGCCGACGGCGTCGTGACCGGCACCGGGAGCATCGAGGGCCGTCCGGTCTGCCTGATGGCCAACGATGCGACCGTCAAGGCGGGCTCGTGGGGCAAGCGCACGGTCGAGAAGATCCTGCGCATCCAGGAGCGCGCCGAGCGCCTGCGCGTGCCGCTCCTCTACCTCGTCGATTCGGCGGGCGCGCGCATCACCGACCAGGTCGAGATGTTCCCGGGCCGGCGCGGCGCCGGACGCATCTTCTTCAACCAGTGCCGCCTCTCGGGGATGGTTCCCCAGGTGTGCCTGCTCTTCGGGCCTTCCGCCGCCGGCGGCGCGTACATCCCCGCTTTCTGCGACGTGGTCTTCATGGTCGAGGGAAACGCCAGCATGTACCTCGGCTCGCCGCGCATGGCCGAGATGGTCATCGGGCAGGTGACGAGCCTCGAGGAGATGGGCGGCGCGCGCATGCACTGCAGCGTGTCGGGCTGCGGCGATCTGCTGGCCAAGAGCGAGGAGGAGGCGATCGCGGCGGCGCGCGCGTACCTCGCCTACCTGCCCCCGCACGCCGGCGCGCCGCTGCCGGCCCTGCCGGCGCGCGCGCCGGAAAAGGACCCGGCCGATCTCGAGGCGCAGATCCCGCGCGAGGAGAACAAGCCCTTCGACATGCGGGCGGTGCTGGAGCGCCTGGTCGACGCGGGCTCGTTCTTCGAGATCAAGAAGCTCTTCGCCGGCGAGCTGCTCACCGGCCTCGCGCGCATCGAGGGCCGGCCCGTCGGCATCGTCGCGAACCAGCCCAGGGTGAAGGGCGGCGTGCTCTTCGTGGATTCGGCGGACAAGGCGGCGCGCTTCATCTGGCTCTGCGACGCCTTCGGTATCCCGCTCGTGTTCCTCGCGGACGTGCCCGGCTTCATGATCGGCAAGCACGTCGAGCGGCAGGGCATCATCCGCGCCGGCGCGAAGATGATCATGGCCGTCTCGGAGGCGACCGTGCCGCGCATCTCCGTGATCGTGCGCAAGGCCTACGGCGCGGGGCTCTACGCCATGAGCGGCCCGGGCTTCGCCCCGGAGGCGACCCTCGCGCTGCCCGGCGCGATGATCGCCGTGATGGGACCCGAGGCCGCCGTGAACGCGGTCTACTACAACCGCCTGCAGGCGCTGCCCGAGGCGGAGCGCGCCGCCGAGGAGGCGCGTCTGCGCCGGGAGTTCCGCGAGGACGTGGACATCGAGCGGCTGGCCAGCGAGCTGGTCGTGGACGCGATCGTGCCGCCGGCCCGGCTGCGCGAGGAGATCGCGGCGCGGCTGCGCGTGGCCGCGGGCCGGCGCGACGCGGCGCCGGACAAGCATCGCAGCGTCACACCCGTGTGACGCGCCCTCGCCGCAGCGTCTCGAGCAGAAGGACAGAGGCGGCGAGGAGGGCGCCGAGCGCCGAGAGCGCCACGTGGATCTCGTCGGTCCAGTGCCAGAGCTCGGAGGCGGCCCAGCCGGCGGCCGAGAACGCGCACAGCAGCGCCGCGAGCAGCGGCAGGCGCCCGCCGAGGAAGGCCAGCAGCAGGAGCGCGGACCAGTAGTAGGCGGTCAGCTCCAGCGCCACGGGGATCAGGGCGACCCCGAGCGCGGCGCCGGCCCAGAGCGGCGCGCGCCCCGCCGCGTGCGCCAGCCACACCGCGAAGCCCGCCACTAGCGCGACGAACAGCATGCGGCGCTCGGCGAAGCGCGCGCGACGCGCCTCCTTCCAGCGCTCCATCGGATCCGCGAGCGACGGATCGCGCGAGCGCGCGCTGCGCTGTGCGCTGTCGAAGGAGAGGAGCGTCGCGAGGCCCACGTGGTTCGCGAGCGGGGTCGAGAGGTGCGTGCGGCTCTTCTCGGCGAACTCGCGCCAGGAGGACAGGCCGCCTGCCGCGGCGGACGAGAGCGCCACGCCGAGGGCGACGCAAGCGAGCGCACCCGCGGCAAAGCGGCGCTCGGCCGGCCGTAGCCGGACGCGCCGCTCGGCGAGCATGCGCGCGAGCACGCCGAGCGCGACGCCCGCGGCGAGGCAGGCCGGGAAGATCCTCAGCAGCGCGGCCCAGGCCAGCAGCACCCCGCCCGCGGCGGGATGGTCGCGACGCAGGAGTGCGACGCCGAACACGCTGGCCGCGAGCCAGTCCTGACGCAGGATCGAGCCGCCGGTCCAGCCGTAGGGGGCGGCGTAGTTGGTGCCCCAGTAGATCGCGGCCACCGCGGCGAGGCGCCAGCCGAAGGCCCACCAGGCCGCCGCCCACATGGCCAGCAGCAGCAGCGGATCGAGCGCCCAGAGCAGGCGGAGCTGCGCCTGCGAGGCTGGCGCGGCGTTCGTGAGCGCATGACCGAGCAGGCCCCAGGCCGGCGTCGCGTTGTAGCCGTGGTCCTGCTGGAAGAGCGTCCACTTGCGCGGCGGGACGAGGCCGCGAAGGAAGTCGACGTCGTGGCGGAATTCGGACCAGCGGGCCCCGCTGAAGTGCGACGTGCAGCGCGCGCGATCGAGGAGGATCGCGTCGGTCGTCGTCAGCGCGTTCGTCGCGAGGTCGCGCATCGGGCGGCGCAGCGACGCCGCGTCGAGCCCGGCCTCTGCGTCCGCGACGGCGACGCATTCGTAGAGCCGCGTGTAGCCGAGCTCGGGGAAGTACTTCGCGCCGAGGTAGTAGTGGAACGTGTCCGAGGGGTGGGCGAAGCCGGGAAAGTTGAACTGGAAGAGGTTCCACCAGCAGGCAAGCCCGGCGACGCCGAGTGCGGCGAGCAGCGCATCGCGGACCCGACGCCCGGGCCCGGATCGACCGGCGCGGTCGAGCGAGAGCCCGAGGCCGAGCAGGGCGGTGGCGGCAACCGCGACGCCCGCCTTGATCCCGCCGACTCCGCGGGGTCCGAGGAGTCCGAGCGGGACCTGCCCGGCGGGGCCTTCGTTTTCTGTCGAGGCGGAGACAGGATGCGGCGCGACTTGCGCCTGGGCGGCGGCCGCGAGGAGCGCGCCGAATGCGACCGCGGCGAGAAGTCCCTGGACGGCGCGGCGCGAGAGCGGCACGCCCCGAGGGTAGCGGTGGCTCGATATCGCCGGACATGCTAATTCCAGTTGACGTGAGCTGGCAAACAACGGGACAGGCGGCCGGAGAGGAGCCTGCGCCGGCCAGCGAGCACGGCCGCGCTGCGGAGATCCTGACGATTGCCGAGGTCCGGGCGCGCACGGGTCTCTCCGCGCGGACGCTTCGCTACTACGAAGAGGTCGGT
>Ga0335070_10000778_pt1 | contig 36398 bp, 37 predicted proteins | sample Lox_Sample_13_FD_206722 | JGI IMG/M metagenome (GOLD analysis project Ga0335070, IMG submission 206722) | Soil microbial communities from Loxahatchee National Wildlife Refuge, Florida, United States - Lox_Sample_1.3 | ecosystem: Environmental > Terrestrial > Soil > Wetlands | place: USA... | reverse complement strand
GCGAGCAGGTCGACGGACGCGTCGTCGCCGACGGCGCCCTGGAGGACGAGCAGCTGCCAGAGCGAGTCGGCCTTCGCGGCGTCGACGACGAGGCCGAGCGGCGCGAAGTCGAGCCGGTCCGCCCCGAGGATCTGCTGGAGCAGGTCGTCGTACACCGCAGCGGACGGGTCGAAGCCGTACGGACCGTCGGCGGCGTGCGCATGTGCGTGATCGGCGCTCGCGACGAGCGCGACGCGCGTGTCCCCCGTCGCACGCGCGAGCGCCGCGCCGGCGCGGACGTGTTCCTCGAGACGGACGTCGCGTGCCGGGCTGACGACGACGATCCGCTGCGCCTGGATGAACGCGAGCGGGATCTCCGTTCCCCAGTCCATCGGCATCTCCGCCTCGGCGGGGTCGTTGCCGCCGTACGAGACGCCGAGCGCGGGGATGCTCTCGTCTCGCAGCGAGCGGAGGATCGCGCGGGCGAGATCGCGGTCGGTCGCGGTCTCCCCCACCCGGCCCGCGGTCACCACCGCGAGGTGCCCCTCGACGTGGACGCCGTGCGGCGTGACGACGACGGTCGTCTCCGGCGCGGCCGCGTCGAAGCGGCGGCCGAGCTCCTCCATCGCCGCGCGCAGCTCGGGCACCTCGTCGAGCTCGCCGTGCGGGGCGATCGCGGCGAAGACGATCACGGCAGCGACGCGATCCGCTCGACGAGCAGCTCGAGGAAGCGGTTCGCGTCGACGTCGATCCCGACGTCGGCGTTTCGCGGCGCGTCGAGCACCTGCCAGCGGTCGACGACGGTGCGCCCGTCGCAGTGCTGCGACGCCGTCTCGATCTCGACGTTGCAGCGCAGCGTCTCGACGAGCGTCGGGTCGATCACGTGCGCGACCGCCATCGCGTCGTGGATCGGCGCGCCGTCGAAGCGGTAGCGTCGCCGGTGGAACCCGAGGAAGAAGTCGGCGAGCTCGGCGACGGCCTGGCCGCAGCGGCCCGCGCCGCGCAGCCGCTCGGCGTGCGCCGGCGTGAACAGCGCCCGGTGGGTGACGTCGAGCCCGATCATCGTGATGTCGATGCCGCTGCCGAAGACCTGCGCCGCCGCCTCGGGGTCGACGAACGCGTTGAACTCGGCAGCGGGGGTGACGTTGCCCTCGGCGATCGCGCCGCCCATCCAGACGATCCGGTCGAGCCGGTCGCGTACATCCGGATGGCGCCGGAGCAGCGTCGCGACGTTCGTCAGCGGGCCGGTGGCGACGAGCACGACGCCCCCGGGCGCCTCGTGCGCCCGGTCTTCCGGCCGGGCGGTGCCGGCTTCGCCGGCGCCGCTTCCAGCCTCAGCCTCGATCAGCTCCGCCAGGAGCTCGACGGCGTCCGCGTCGACCGGGCGCGTCGTCGGTTCCGGCAGGTCGGGGCCGTCGAGGCCGCTCTCGCCGTGGACGTTCGCCGCGGTCCGCAGCGTGCGCTCGAGCGGGCGGTCGGCGCCGGCGGCGACGGGGACGTCCGTGCGGCCCGCGAGCTCGAGCACCTTCAGCGCATTTCGCGTCGTCTTCTCGAGCGTCTGGTTCCCGGCGACGGTCGTGACGCCGCGCAACTCGACCTCGCGCGAGGCGAGCGCGAGCAGGATCGCGATCGCGTCGTCGTGACCGGGGTCGCAGTCGATCAGGATCGGGATCGGCATCGCCGCATCCTCCCCTACTCGCCGCTGCGCACGTCGCCGAGCGTGCGCGCCGCGAGCTCGAGATCGGAGAACTCGGCGACGCAGCCGTCCCCGGTCGGCGACTGGGCGAGCACGCCGGCGGCGAGCGGGCCCGGCCCGAGCGTGAAGTGGCGGATCAGCTCCCAGCGGTCGCCGCTGCGGAGGTGGAACGCGCACGCCGCGCCCGCGCGGGCGACGCGGAGCCGGGCCTCCGGCTCCGGGAGCGCGACGGAGTTGCAGTCGTCGGAGGTCCCGCGCGTGACGACGGAGACGACCGTCGGCCGGCCTGCCGGCGAGCGCTCGAGCGCGAGCTTCGCCCAGTGCGTCTCGTCGCGCCAGAGTAGGAGCGCGCCGGCGTCGAAGGTCGCGCGCAGCTCGGCGCGGATCGTTGCTGCGAGCGTGAAGTCGCCGTCGGTGCCCACGACGAGCGCCCGCGCGTTCAGGGTCGGCGGCGAGCCTGCGGGCGGCACGAACAGGTCTGTGCAGGCGCGGGCGGCGAGCGCGACGGGCGCGTGCAGCTCCCGGACGACCTCGACGCTCACAGCAGCGCGTCCACCTCGGCGGCGGTCGGGAGCGACGTCTGCGCTCCGAAGCGCGACGCGGCGAGCGCGCCCGCGGCGCACGCGCGCCGGAGCGCCTCGTCGCTCGTGCGGTCCTCGAGCAGCGAGACGACGAGGCACGCGGTGAAGGCGTCGCCGGCGGCGGTGCCGTCGACCGCGTCGACCGCGGGCGGCGCGGCGCGCGCCACCTCCTCCCCGTCCTCGAGCAGCACCGCGCCCTCGGCGCCGAGCGTCACCGCGACGACGCCGGCGCGCCCCGGCAGCGCCGCGAGCTCGTAGCGGTTCACGATCGTCACGTCGGCGACCGGGACGGGGCCGGACGGCGCCGGTGCGGCGTTGAGGAAGAACCGGCCCGGCGCCGCGAGCGCGGCCTGCTCGACCGTCTCGATCGGGATCTCGAGCTGGCAGAGGACGCCGTCCGCCTCCTCCGGCACGCGGACGTCCTCGGGACGGAGCTCCGCGTTCGCCCCCGGCGCGACGACGATCGTGTTCTCGCCGGCCGCGTCGACGGCGATGAGCGCGACGCCGGTGACCCCGCGCCGCGCCAGGTCGAGCGCGACCCCCGCGCGCTGTAGCTCGACGAGCGCCTCGCGCGCGAGCTCGTCGTCGCCGACGCAGCCGATCAGCGTCACCTCGGCGCCGAGCCGCGCCGCGGCGACCGCCTGGTTCGCGCCCTTGCCGCCGGGGATGCGCGTGAACGTCGCGCCGGTGACCGTCTCGCCGGGCCGCGGCAGCCGCTCCACGCGTGCGACGAGGTCGAGGTTGACCGAGCCGACGACGGTGAGCCGCGGGGTCGCCACTCGCGGCCGCCGATCAGGCGACCGCGAGCGCGCGGAGGTCGTCGAGCGCGCGGCCGAGCAGGTTCTCGCGCAGGTCGAACAGCCCCGCCCAGAGCGAGCCCGGGTCCGGCGCCGCCTCGATCCGCGCGGCCGCCGTCAGCCCCTCGAGCGCGCGCACGAGCACCGCGAGCTCGAGGTACGCCTGCGCCACGCGCTCGGCCTGGACGCACACGCCCGCCCGCGAGAGCACCGGCCCCCAGTCGAGCAGCTCCGCCGCGCCGGGGCCGCCGTACCAGGCGCGGCTCTCGGCCGCGTCCGCCTCGAGCTCCAGCAGGTAGCGCTTCAGCGGCTCCTCGAGCCCGGTCAGCGCCGTCTCCACCCGGTCGGCCGCCCGGCGCAGCGCCGCCTGGCGGCCGCCGGCGGTCGGCGGCTGCGCATCGCCGCGCTTCCACCGCTCCAGCAGCCGGCAGAACGCGAGCGCGGACGTCTCGCACGCCCGCAGCTGCCGGACGAGCGGCGACGCCGTCCGCTCGTCGACCCCCTGGTCCTCGATCACGTCGGCCCAGGTCGGTGCACGGGAGAGCCGCGGCATCAGATCTCCACGATCACGGGCAGGATCATCGGCCGGCGCCGTGTGCGGTCGTAGACGACGCTGCCGAGCGCGTCGTGGACGTGCTCCTGGATCAGCTTGACCTCGTTGACGCCGTCCTCGAGCAGCTCCTCCAGCACCGCGCGCGCCTCCTCGCGCAGCTCGTCGAGCAGCGGCTCCGCCGCCTCGCCGAATCCGCGCGCGATCAGCTCCGGCGGCGCCGTCAGCGCGCCGCCGTTCGACGCCGCGAGCGTCGCGACGACGATGAGCACGCCGTCCTCGGCGAGCCGCCTCCGGTCGCGCAGCGCGACGTCGTGCACGTCGCCGACGCCGAGCCCGTCGACGAAGGTGACGCCGGACTCGACGTGATCGACGACGCGCGCACCGTACTCCTGCGACAGCTCGACGACGGTCCCGTTCTCGGCGAGCACGATGTTCTCCTCGGCGATGCCGCCCTCGCGGGCGAGCTGCGCGTGCGCGGCGAGCATCCGGAACTCCCCGTGCACGGGCATCACCGCGCGCGGCCGGAGCAGCCCGAGGATCGTGCGCAGCTCCTCCGCGCGGCCGTGGCCCGAGACGTGCACCGGCGCATTGTCCTCGTGGAGCACCTCCGCGCCGGACTTCGCCAGCCGGTTGATCGCGTCGTGGACGCGGAGCTCGTTCCCCGGGATCGGCTTCGCCGAGATGATCACCGTGTCGCCGCGCTCGATCCGCACCGACGGGTGGTCGTCGTACGCGATCCGCGTCATCGCCGACATCGGCTCGCCCTGGCTGCCGGTGCACATGATCAGCTGCTCGTGCGGCGGCAGCTCGGCCAGCTCGTGCGGGCGCATGATCATCTCCTCGGGCACGCTCATGTACCCGAGGTTGCGGGCGATGTTCGCGTTCTTCCGCATCGAGCGGCCGACGAACGCGACCTTGCGCCCCGACTCGATCGCGACGTCGGCCGCCTGCTGCATCCGGTGGACGTTCGACGCGAACGAGGTGACGAGGACGCGCCCGGTGCGGTGCGGGATGATCTGGCGGAAGGCCTCGCCGACGACGCGCTCCGACTGGGTGAAGCCCGGCCGCTCCGCGTTCGTCGAGTCGCCGAGCAGCAGGTCGACGCCGCGGTTCCCGACCTCGGCGAGCTTGCCGACGTCGGTGCGCTGCCCGTCGACCGGCGTGTGGTCGAGCTTGTAGTCGCCCGTGTGGACGACGCGGCCGCCGGGCGTCTCGAGCACGACGGCGGCCGCGTCCGGGATCGAGTGCGCCATCCGGATCAGCTCGATCCGGAACGGACCGAGCTCGAGCGGCGGGTCGTCCGGCGCCATCTCTCGCAGCTCCGCCTCGCGCAGGAGGCCGTGCTCGTCGAGCTTGGACTTCACGAGCCCGAGCGTCAGCCGGGTCGCGACGACGACGGGGACGCGCACCTCGCGCATGAGGTAGGGCAGCCCGCCGACGTGGTCCTCGTGGCCGTGCGTGAGGACGACGCCCCGCACCATCTCCTCGCGGTCCTTCAGGTACGAGACGTCACAGAGGACGAGATCGACGCCGAGGTGCTCGTCGCGCGGGAACGCGAGGCCGGCGTCGACGACGACGATCGACCCCTCCGCCTCGTAGACGGTCATGTTCTTCCCGACCTCGCCGAGCCCGCCGAGCGGGATGATGCGGCACACGCCCATTCGGGCCGAAGTCTAGTCCCGGCCTACGCCGACGCCGGCTGGAGGACCCCGCCGCGGACGAGGCACGCGCGGATCTGCTCGAGCTCGTCGTCCGTCGGCTCGACCATCGGCAGGCGGTAGCCGCCGACCTGATGGCCGAGCAGCGCGAGCGCGGCCTTGATCGGGATCGGGTTCGTCTGGATCCGCAACAGATCGTATGCGGGCTGCATCTCGTCGTTCAGCGCGCGGGCGCCGTCGACGTCGCCGTCCTTGTAGCGGCGCACCATCTCCTTCGTCTGCGGGCCCCACACGTGCGTGTGCACGCAGACGCCGCCGACGCCGCCGAGCTGGAGGAACGGGAAGATGAGCGCGTCGTCGCCGGCGTAGAGGTCGAGCCGCGTCTCCTGCGCGATGAAGCGCGCCTCGTCGAGATCGTCGTGCGCCTGCTTCACCGCCGCGACGTTCTCGATCTCGTCCGCGAGTTGCGCGATCGTCGCGGTCTCGATCTTGACGACGACGCGGCTCGGGATGTTGTAGACCACGACCGGCTTGTCGGTCACGGCCGCGATCTCCTGGAAGTGGCGGACGATCGCGCGCTGCGGCGGCTTGTTGTAGTACGGCGTGACGGCGAGGAAGCCGTCGACTCCGAGGTCGTGCGCGTGCGCCGTCAGGTGCGCGGAGTGGAGCGTGTCGTACGTGCCGGTGCCGGCGACGACGGCGGCGCGGTCGCCGACCGCGTCCACCGCGGCGGCGAACAGCTCGAGCTTCTCGCCGTCGGTGAGCGTCGGCGACTCGCCGGTGGTGCCGGCGACGACGAGCCCGTCGGAGCCGTGGTCGACGAGGAAGGCCGCGAGCTCGCGGAACGCGTCCAGGTCGACGGACCCGTCCGCACGGAACGGCGTCACGATCGCCGTCAGCACCTCGCCGAGCATTCCGTGCGAAGTCTACGCGAGCGCGTCCGCGAGCTCGCGCAGGGCGAAGAAGACGCCCTCCGAGAAGGTCGGGTACGGCTGGATCGTGTCGAGCAGCACGTCGAGCGGCGTCCCGGCCCGCACCGCGAGGGTCAGCTGGCCGAGCCACTCGTTCGCCTGCGGGCCGACCGCGACCGCGCCGGCGAGCGTCCGTGTCGACGGGTCGGCGAAGATCCGGACGAACCCGGCCCGGCCCGGGCGCTCGTACGTCTCGAGCCGCGGCACCGCCGCCAGCTCCCAGCGCGCGCTGACGAGGTCGTCGCCGTCCGTCCGCCCGACGGTCGCCACCTCCGGGTCGGTGAAGATCCCGGCCGGGATCGCGCGGTAGTCCGCCCTCGCCGGCAGCCCCGCGATGTCCGCCGCCGCCACGCGAGCCTGGTACTTGCCGACGTGCGTGAACAGCGCGACGCCGGTCACGTCGCCGACCGCCCACACGTTCTCGGCCGCCCGCAGCCGCTCGTCGACGGCGATCCCGCGCGGGCCGATCTCGACGCCGAGCTGCTCGAGCCCGAGCCCGGCCGCGTTCGGCGTCCGCCCCGTCGCCACGAGCAGCCGCTCCGCCTCGACCGCGGACCCGTCGGAGAGCCGGAGGCGGATGCCGGGCTCGACCGCCTCGACCGTCGTACCGAGCCGCACGTCGATCCCCTCCTCCCGGAAGACGTCGGCGACGAGCGCGCCCGCTTCCTCGTGCACGCGGCCGAGCAGGCGCGGCCCGTGCTCGACCACGGTCACCCGCGCGCCGAGCCGGGAGAAGAACTGCGCGAGCTCGGCGCCCACCGGCCCGCCGCCCATGACGGCGAGGCTCGACGGGATCTCGTGCGTGCGCGCCGCGTCCCGGTTCGTCCAGAACTCGACGCCGTCGAGCCCCGGCACCGGCGGCACGAACGGGCTCGACCCGGTGGCGACGACGAGCCGGTCGTACGGGAGCTCCTCCCCGTCCACCGCGACGACGCCCGGCCGCGCGACGCGCCCCCGCCCGCGCACGAAGGCGCACCGCCGGCCCTCGAGCCACTCGAGCTGGCCCGCGTCGTCCCAGTTGCTCGTCACCCAGTCCCGCCACGACCACACGCCGGCGGGGTCCGGCCGCTCCGGCGCGAGCCCGGGCGCCCGCTCGAGCGACGCCGCCAGCTCCGCCGCCCGGAGCATCGTCTTCGTCGGCATGCAGGCGTAGTACGAGCACTCGCCGCCGACGAGATGGCACTCGACGAGGGTGATCTCCACGTCGCCGTCCAGGCGGCGGAGGGCGCCGACGAAGTGCTCGCCGGGCGACCCTCCGCCGAGGACGACGACGTGCGTCACTTCAGGTTGTTCGCCTTCAGGAACCCGGCGGCGACCGCCGCGGGCGAGCCCTTGTCGACGATCACGGCCTTGTTCATCGCGATCATCGCCTGGAGCGTCAGCTTCGCGGAGACGGCGTTGACGACCTGCGCGAACTTCGGCCCGGCCGAGGCGAGGATCTTCTGGTTGACGACGGGCGCGACGTTCTGGAACCCGAAGATGTGCTTCGTGTCCTGGAGGATCGTGTACTTCGTCCCGGCGAGCTGCGGGTCGGTCGAGAAGACGTCGCCCGCGGTGATCTTGCCCTGGTCGAGCAGCGTGTAGACGCTGATCGACGCGAGCGGGACGAACGTCACCTGCTTGAGCCCGTAGATCTGCTCCAGGCCGAGCAGGCACGTGATGCGCGTCTTGCACTCGGGATACCCGGCGAAGGAGAACGACTTCACCTTCTTCATGTCGCCGATCGTCGTGACGCCGAGCTTCTTCGCCGTCGACGTCAGCATCCCGAACGAGTCGGAGTCGTAGAACGGCGTCGCGTTCAGCAGCGTCAGGCCGCGCGTCTGCTCGAACGCCTTCGCCTGCTCGTACGTCGCGGCCGCGCTCTTCGGCGACGGCTTCTTCGCGAGGTCGAGGACGATGACGCCGGTGTACTCCGGATAGAAGTTGATCTTGCCGCTCGTGATCGCCGTGTCGATCAGCTCCGAGCTGCCGATGTTCTCCTTGTAGGAGACCTTGAAGCCGGCGCCCTGCAACGCCTGCTTGTAGAGCTGGCCGAGGACGTACTGCTCGGGGAAGTTCTTCGTGCCGATGACGATCGTCGGCGGTGCGGCGGGCTTCCTCGTGGCGGCCGTGGAGCCGGCCGCCGCGATCAGGCCGATGAGAAGCGCGACTCCGAGCGAGACGGCGTAGGCGGCCTTCGCGGCGCGCCTCGTGTGCTTGCGGAACATCCTCCCTCCTCTCCTGCTGGCTGAGCCTCTGACCTTACGCGCCGGAGCCGTGTCTGGGCGACACGGCACGGTGCAGCAGGCCGAGGAGCATCGCGGCGAGAAAGGCGAGGAGCGAGACGCAGAGCGCCGCGCCGACGACGCCGGCGAGGCCGTAGCTCGCCTGGTTGACGATCACGTCTCCGAGCCCGCCGCCGCCCGCGATCGAGGCGATCGTCGCCGTCGCGATCACGAAGATCGTCGCGATGCGGATGCCCGCCACCACGAGCGGCAGCCCGAGCGGCAGCTCCACCTGCGTCAGCACCTCGCGCTCGCTCAGCCCCATCCCGCGGGCCGCCTCGACGACGTCGGGGTCGACGCCGTCGACGGCGAAGTACGCGTTGGTCAGAATCGGCGGCACCGCGAGCACGACGAGCGCCGCGGTGTTGTTCCAGAAGCCGAGCCCGAAGACGACGAGGCCGATCGCGATCAGCACGAGGCTCGGCAGCGCCCGCCCGACGTTCGACACGCTCGCGGCGAGGAAGAGCCCGCGGTGCTTGTGCCCGAGCCAGAGCCCGAGCGGGAGCGCGAGCACGAGCGCGATCCCGATCGCCGCGAACGACAGCTCGAGCTGCTCGCCGGCGAGGTGCAGGAGGAAGCCGACGTTGTCGACGATGAACCGGAGCGCGTCCACGAACGTCCCCGGCTGGAACTGGTCCGCGAGCGTGGTCATGCGTGCCTCACCCGCCTCGTCCACGGCGTCAGCGCGCGCTCGAGCAGGTGCAGCAGCGCGTCCGCCGTCAGTGCGAGCGCGACGGCGAGCGCTCCGGCGGCGAAGATCTCCGTCTTGAAGACGTCCTCGCGCAGCGCGATGAAGAGCGGATAGCCGAGCCCCTTCGGGATGACGAACGCGGCGACGGTGGCAATCGAGATCGTCGACACCGTCGCGATCCGCACGCCGGCCATGATCGCCGGCGTCGCCAGCGGCAGCTCGACTCGCAGGAACGTCTGCGTGCGCGTGAAGCCCGCGCCCCGCGCGGACTCGATCACCTCGGCCGGCACCGCACGCAGCCCCTCGACCATGTTCCGGTAGAGCACGAGCAACGTGTACGAGACGAGCGCGATCTCGACGGTCAGCACCGTGATTCCCGTGATCGGCACGAGCAGCTGGAAGAGTGCAAGGCTCGGGATCGTGTAGAGGAAGTCGGCCCAGTACCCGATCGGCGCGTCGAGCACGCGGACGCGCAGCCCGACCAGCGCGAGCAGGAACGCGATCGCGAACCCGATCGCGACGGCGATGAGCGCGAGCTCGATGTGCTGGACGAGCGCCGGCTGCAGCGTGTCGCTCCAGTGCGCACGCACCCAGTCCGTGCAGAAGGTGCCGTTGTTCACCTCGCACGGGCTGCCGCGCCCGAAGTTCGGGATGACCGGGCCGGCCGCGACGATCACCGGAGCAGGTCCTCGCGCGCGACCGCGCCCGCCGGCGTGCCGTCGGCGCGCACGACGAGCAGGACCTCGGACTTCTCCGACACGAACCGCGCGAGCGCGTCGCGCAGCGTCGTGTCCTCGCGCACGCGCGGCGCGCCGTCGGCCTCGGCGACCGGCCGCAGCTCGAGCTCCGACAGCCGGTGCAGCGCGAGCGCCTTCAGCGCGCGGTCGCCGCCGACGAACTGCGCGACGAACTCGTCGGCGGGATGCTCGAGGATCGCCGCGGGCGTGTCGTACTGCGCGAGCCGCCCACCCTCTCGGAGGATCGCGATGCGGTCGCCGATCTTGATCGCCTCGTCGATGTCGTGCGTGACGAACACGACCGTCTTGCGCAGCTCGTGCTGGAGCCGGAGGAACTCGTCCTGGAGCCGCATGCGGACGATCGGGTCGATCGCGCCGAACGGCTCGTCCATCAGCATCAGCGGCGGGTTCGCCGCGAGCGCGCGCGCGAGGCCGACGCGCTGGCGCTGGCCGCCCGACAGCTCGGCGGGGTAGCGTTTCGCGTCCTCCGGCTCGAGCCCGACGAGCTCGAGCAGCTCCTCCGTGCGCAGTGCGATCCGCTGCTTCGGCCAGCCGAGCAGGCGCGGCACCGTGCCGATGTTGGCGCCGACGGTCATGTGCGGGAAGAGCCCGACCTGCTGGATCACGTAGCCGATGCCGCGCCGGAGCTCGGTCAGGTCGTGCTCCATGATGCTCGTCCCGTCGATCCGGATGTCGCCGCTCGTGAGCGTGATCAGCCGGTTGACGAGCTTCAGCGCGGTCGTCTTGCCGCCGCCGGACGGGCCGACGAGGACGCAGATATCCCCTGCCGGGACGGCGAGCGAGAGGCGGTCGACGGCGGCCTCCTCGCGTCCCTCGTACAGCTTCGTCGCCTCGTCGAAGACGAGCTCGGCGGCTTGCGTCGCCATGCGGGAATCATCCCTGACGGTCCGCGGTCTAGGGGCCGGTGGTGGTGACGGCCGGAGTCACGGGGAACGCGCCGCTCGCCTCGAGGCACGCCTGGAAGGCGTCCCGCCACGCCTTCGTCGCCGCGGACTGGGCGGTCGGGGGCGACGTCGCGGTCGGCGCCGGCGCCGGCATCGGACCCGCCTTGCGCTGGCACTCCTCGCCGGCGACCGAGGCCGCCGGCATCGCCGTCGCCGCGACGACGTCGCCTCCGCGCACGAGCGCGAGCTTCCGCCAGTCCTGTCCGCCGAGGTCGAGCAGGAAGACGCGCCGGTCGCCGTCGAGGACGGGGCCCGAGAGCGGGTACTCCGTCGTCGAGCCGTCGGCGGTCGTGACGTCGAGCGCGTCAGCGTCGGCCGCGACCGTCCCGGTCAGCACCCAGTCCTCGGCGGCGCCCATGCCCGTGCCGTCCGAGACGAGGCAGATCGCCGCGCACTGCGTCGCCTGCGGGTCGAGGCCGCACGAGCCGCCCATTCCGCCGCCGCCGCTGCCGCTCGCGTCGGTCGCGTTCGTGTAGGTGCAGAGCCGGCCGTCGCGGTTGTGCCAGACGACGAACAGCACCTCGCCCCCGTCGGCGAGCGGAAGTCGCGCCACGACGCGCGGCGCGGAGCCGGGGGCGGGCCTGAGCTCCTGCCGCTCCGCCTCGAACTGCGCACGCGCCTCCGCGAGCTGCGCCGGAGTCGGCGCAGTCGTCGTCGTCGTCGTTCCGCCCCACGCGAACGTGACCGTCGTCTGCAGGGCGCCGACGCCGGTCGAGTCCGCCGGCGGCGGCGCGAACTCCTCCGCCAAGACGCGGTCGATCTCTTCGGGCGGCGCCTCGTCGACGGGCACGACCGGAGGCGCGGGCGCGGCCGGCGCGCCGGCCGAGGCCGGCTTCCCCGGGCCGACCGCCGCCGACCCGCAGCCGGCGAGCACGAGCACCGCCGCGAGCCCGAGCAGCAGTCTCACCGTGGCAGCGTAGACAATTGTCAGGCGAGCAGCGAGTCGAGGCCCAGCGTCAGCCCCGGCGGCAGCTCTGCCAGCCGCTCGAGCGCGAGCAGCACGCCGGGGGCGAACGACTCGCGCCCCGTCGTGTCGTGGCGGATCGTCAGCAGCTGCCCCTCGCCGCCGAAGATCACCTCCTGGTGCGCGACGAGCCCCGGCAGCCGCACCGAGTGGATCACCGGATCACCGCCGATCAGCTCGGCCGTCGCCCTGGCCGTGCCCGACGGCGCGTCCTTCTTCGCCTCGTTGTGCAGCTCGACGATCTCCGCCCGCGGGAAGAAGGCCGCCGCCTCGCGCGCGAACCGCATCATCAGCACCGCCCCGACGGAGAAGTTCGGCGCGACGAACAGCCGCAGCCCGCGCTCGGCCGCGAGCGCGCCGAGCGGCGCCGGATCCCAGCCGGTCGTGCCGACGACGCAGGAGACGCCCTGCTCGAGCGCCGCGCGCACGTTCTCCGGCGCCGCCGCCGGCGTCGTGAAGTCGACGGCGGCGTCGAGGCCGGCGACGTCCACCGCATCGCCGATCTCGATCCCGCGGACCTCGTGCCCCGCGCGCTCGAGCGCGGGCCCGAGCACGCACCCGACCTTCCCGTCCGCGCCGAACAGAGCCACCCGCATGCCGGCAGCCTACGCCGCCGCGAGCGCGACGACGCGCGGATTCGCCTGCGCGACCGCGCGACGGAACCGGTCCTCGTCGGGACCGACCCCGGCCGCCGACAGCCGCTCCGACGCGAGCAGCAGCGCCGCGAGCTCCGAGATCGCGTCCTCGTCGACGGCGTCGATCTCCGCCATGATCCGCTCGAGCGTCAGCAGCTCCGTGTCGGAGATGAGCGACTTCCCGAGCCGGCTCATCCGGTTCGAGGTCGACTCCATCGCGAGCATGATCCGTCCCTTCATGCTCTCCTGCGCGCGCTCGAGCTCGCCCTTGCGCAGCTTGCCCTCCGCGATCTCGCCGATCTGCTCGACGCAGATCTCCACGCACGCGTCGAGGTTCTCCTCCCGGGTGCCGACGTAGATCCCGATCAGCCCGGTGTCGGTGTACTGGGACGCGAACGTGTAGACGGCGTACGCCATCCCCCGTTTCTCGCGGATCTCCTGGAACAGCCGCGACGACGCGGAGCCGCCGAGGATCCCGTCGAGGAGCGACGCCGCGAACCGGCGCCGGTCCGACCGCGAGATCCCGGTCGAGCCGAGGCAGACGTGGTACTGCTCGGTCTCCTTCCGCTGGAAGCGCAGGCCGGGCGGCGGCTCCTGGACGAGCGGGCGCCGGACCCGCGGCCCCCGCCCGCCGCCGTCGCTCCGCCGCTCCGCCTGCCCCAGGAGCGAGACGAGCCGCTCATGGGCGATGTTCCCGGCCGCCGCGACGACGATGTTCCCGCCGGTGTACATCGACCGGTGGTACGCGGCGACCGCGCGCCGGCTGACGCCGGAGATGACCTCCGCCGTCCCGATCACCGGTCGCCCGAGCGCGTGCGGCCCGAACACGGCCTCCGAGAACAAGTCGTGGACGAGCTCCTGGGGCGTGTCCTCGTACATCGCGATCTCCTCGAGCACGACCTCCCGCTCCTGGTCGAGCTCGGCGAAGCTCGGCGCGAACACCATGTCCGTCATCACCTGAATCGCCGTCTCGACGTGCCGGTCCGGCACCCGCGAGTAGACGACGGTGTGCTCGCGCGAGGTGGCCGCGTTCAGCTCCGCCCCCATCGCGTCGAAGGTCTCCGCGATCGCCTGGGCGTCGAACGAGCGCGAGCCCTTGAACAGCAGGTGCTCGATGAAGTGGGAGACGCCGGCGCGGTCCTCCCGCTCGTCCCGCGAGCCGGCGCCGATCCAGAAGCCGAGCGCGACGGAGCGGACGCTCGGGACCCGCTCCGAGATGACGCGCTCGCCCGAGTCGAGCTCCGAGAGGACGTACTTCTGCACCGGCCGATCGTAGCGGCGTCGAGGCGCCGGTCCCGGTTGCCAAATGGTCACCGGATCGACTCCTTGCAACGATCGGCTCAGGGTGGGAGAGTTGCGCCTCGCGGGCGGTTACGGGGTAGGGATTTCCTTAGGGGGAAGGGAGGTGCAGATGCGGCGGCTATCTTGGCGTCAGGCCATGGCGTACGCGCTCGGCCTCATGACCGCGACCGCAGGCTTCGCGGTCGGGGCGGCATGGGCGGGCCACGCCGCAACGGGGGGAAGCGTTCAGGCATGCGTCAGCCGTGAGCGCGGGACGCTCTATCTCCAGAACACGCGGTCGAGGACGCCCTGCGCACGGGGCGACCAGGCGATCACGTGGGCGGTGACCGGGCCGGCGGGCCAGAACGGCACGAACGGCAAGGACGGCACGAACGGAACGAACGGAACGAACGGTCAGGACGGAAAGCAGGGACCGGCCGGCTCGCTCAACAACGCCGTGAGCCCGAACGGGCTCTACACCGTCACGCTGTCGAACCAGGGGATCCTGCTCAAGGGTCCGAGGGGCTCCGTCACGATCAACGGTGTCGGGGCGCAGATGAACACCATCGGAGGGGTGGCGACGCCATGACCGAACTCGCCACGACCGGCAACGGGCACAGTCGCCGCGGGATCCTCAAGCGGGGGCTCGTGCTCGCCGCCGGCGCGTTCGGCGTCGCAGCGGCCGGACGGGAGTCCCGGGCCGCCGCGGCGACCGTTCCCAGCCAGCTTCGGCTGTACGGACGGAACTGGCGGCTGTCCAACCCCGACCGGCGGCCGGGCGAGCAGATCCAGCTCGGCGACGTCGGCGCCGTCTACGGAGACCTGCTCGAGAGCCCGAAGGGCTCGCCGCTCGGACAGTTCTTCGGCTCGCGCCTCGCGATCCAGTCGGCTCCGGGCGGGCACGCCCACGCCGACGGGAGCGTCGAGGTGCACACGTTCGTCCTCCCGCACGGGACGATCGTCGGCATGGGCACGGCCGTCTTCGGCGACGCGGTCTTCGCGATCGTCGGCGGCACGGGCCGCTACGCCGGCGTCACCGGCTCGTACGTCGCGAACCAGCGGCTGCGCGAGCAGGGAGGCAACGGGAGCGCCGAGTTCATCCTGACCCTTCACGGCCTGGAGGCGTGACCTATGGCCTATGACGCATTTCTCAAGCTCGACGGGATCGACGGCGAGGTTTCCGCTGCCGGTTACGAGAAGTGGATCGAGGTCTTCTCGTTCTCGTGGGGCGCAAGCAACGCCGGAACCTCCGCCACCGGAGGAGGCGGCGGTGCGGGGAAGGCCTCGTTCCAGGACCTCCACTTCACGACGGGAACGTCGAAGGCATCGCCGCTCCTGTTCATGAAGTGCGCGACGGGAGAGCACATCCCGAGCGGGCTGCTGTACATGAGGAAGGCGGGCGGCGACGCGAACGGCGGCGGCAACGTCTTCCTCAAGTACGAGCTCGAGGACATCCTCGTCTCGAGCTTCCAGCAGGCCGGGGCCGAGCAGGGCGACGACCGGCCGGTGGAAGACGTCAGCCTCAACTTCGTGAAGATCGACTTCCTCTACACGGGGGCGCCTGACGGGACGACCGTGGAAGCCGGTTGGGACGTTCGGGCGAACGGCCCGTTCGCGCCGTAGCGGACGGCGGGCGGGCGGCGGCTCCGGCCCCGCCCGCCCCGCCGTCCGGCATGCCGGCGGACGTCGCCGCGTTTCGCGGCGCGCTCGCCGCGGCCGGGTTCACCACCGCGTCGGTCCGGTCGGCTCTCGACGCCGACAACGTCCTGCTCTCGAAGCCGCATGAGCTCGCGGTCCACGAGCGGCGCCTCGCCGCGGCTCCGCCGGCGCTCGCGACCCTCGTGCGCCTGTTCGCGATCGACGTGCCGGTCGAGCCCGACGACGCCGACCGCGCGCTGCCGGGTTTCGGCGCGGACGGCCTTCGCCGCCTCGCCCTCGCGGGCGAAGCGGGTGGGCTGCTCCGCGGCCTCGTCCACCTCGTCCCGCACGACGAGTTCCTCGTCGCCTCCGACAAGGCCGGCGCCGGCGGCGCCGATCACGTCCCGGGGGTCCAGCTTCCCTCGGCGACGCTGTCCAATCTGACGGTCCGCCGGCCGGTCGCGTGCGCGCTCGACGTCGGCACCGGCTGCGGGGTCCAGGCGATCCACGCGGCCCGGCACTGCGGACGCGTCCTCGCCACCGACGTCAACGAGCGGGCGCTCGCCTTCGCCGAGTTCAACGCGGCGCTGAACGGGGTCGGCAACGTCGAGTTTCGTGCCGGCAGCTTCTTCGAGCCCGCGGGCGACGAGCGCTTCGACCTCGTCGTCTGCAATCCGCCCTACGTGATCTCGCCCGAGAGCGCCCTCGTGTACCGCGACAGCGGCCTGCCCGGCGACACGGTCAGCGCCGAGCTCGTCGCGGCGCTGCCGTCGTATCTCGAGGAGGGCGGCTTCGGGTCGATCATGATCAGCTGGATCGCCGGCGAGGACACGACGCTGCGGCCGAGAGCATGGCTCGAGGGGAACGGGTGCGACGCCTGGATCCTCCACTCCGCGACGAACACGCCGCTGCAGGCCGCGGCGGCGTGGACCGCGGCAGCGGGAACCGACCCGGAGAGCTATGCCGAGCGGCTGGGCGAGTGGCTCGACTACTACGCGCGCCTCGGCATCGAGGCGATCGCCTACGGCGCCGTCGTCGTCCGCAGGCGGGCGGGCGGGCGGAACTGGATCCGGACGGCCGAGCTGCCGGGCGGGCGGCTCGAGCCGGCGTCGGATCATCTCCAGCAGCTGTTCGCCGCGCAGGAGCTCCTCGCCGCGTCGCCGGGCGAGGCGTTGCTCGACCGCCGGTTCACGCTCGTCGGGCACGCGTACTTCGACCGGACGGCGCGGGTCGAGTCGGGAGCCTGGACGGAGACGTCGGCGGCCGTCCGGCTCGCCGAGGGCATCGCGTTCGGCGTCGACCTCGACGCCGTCGGCGCGGTGCTGGTGACGGCGCTCGACGGCAGCGAGCCGCTGCGCACCCGTCTGCCCGCGCTCGCCGCGGAGCTCGGTGTCCCCGAGGCCGAGCTCGCCGCCTTCGCCGCCCGCCTGCTCCACCACCTCGTCGAGCACGGCTTCGCCGTCGAGCGCTAGGGTTCCTCGCCGGCGCAGCGACGGTAGATGCTCTCCATCCCGCGTGCGAACCGGCCGGTGTCCATCAGCGTCGACGCGGCCAGCCGCTCGCGCATCGTCGGCCGCTCGTCCTCGAACCCGCGGCCGAGCTCGATTGCACGGGCGACGTAGTCGGCCTCGTCGCGCGCGACGAGCTCGTCGAGGCCGGCGGCGCGCAGGAGCGACGCGCCCTGCCGGGCGGCCCAGCGATCGCCCTCGAGGCAGAGCACCGGCACTCCCTGCCAGAGTGCCTCGGACGTGGTCGTGCCGCCGTTGTAGGGATACGGATCGAGGGCGACGTCGACCCGGGAGTAGGCCGCGAGGTACTCGTAGTGCGGCGCGCCCGCCTCGAGCGTGATCCGCGCGGGATCGACGCCGTGAGCCGCGAAGCATCCGAGGAGAAAGGCGCGGTTCCCTTCCGGGCCCATCGCCCGGTTCTTGACCAGGAGCCGGGCGCGCGGCGCCCCGTCGAGGATCGCCGCCCACGCCCGCACCACCTGCGGCGTGAGCTTGTACTGCGACGCGAAGGTGCCGAACGTGACGTAGCCGTTCCGGCGCGCCGGCGCCTCCTCGACCGGCGGCACGGGGTAGGCGACGTCGAAGGTCAGGTACGTGCCCGGGACCCGCACGATCCTCTCGGTGTAGTGAACCTCCTCGTCCGCGTGGACGACGACCGCGTCGCCGATCAGGTGGTCGACCGCGGCCATCCCCGAGGTGGCGAACTGGTTGAACCAGGCGGCGACGCCGCGGGCGGGCCGGGACGCGACGACCGCGAGACGGCGGGGCGCGCTGTATCCGTTCAGGTCGACGAGCAGATCGAGCTCCGCGGCCGCGATGCGCTCCGCCGCCTCGTCGTTGTCGAGGCCGCGGAGCGGGACGAACGTGTCGCGCGGATCGGGCCGGTACCCGGCCGCCGCGCACTCGGCCTCCGTCGCCTCGGCCAGGAGATGCACCGCGAAGCCTGCGCGGTCGTGCTCGTTGACGAGACCCCAGACGGGCTTCATCCAGTTGGGCGACGCGAAGAACGAGGAGAGGTACCCGACGCGCAGCGGGCCCGGTGTGCGCTCGGCGGGGAAGCGGAAGCGCGGCGACGGCAGATCCCTGTCGGCGAAGGCGCGGCGCGCCGCGAGGACGTCGGCAGGCGTCGCCGAGGGGCTTCCGGGGATGACCGTGGCGAGGGCGCCGCGATGGAGGACGTCGTCGCTCACGGCGAGCGCCGCGCGGAAGCTGGCGACGGCCTCGTCCACGAGACCCAACCCGTACTGCGCCTTGCCGAGGTTGTGCAGGGCGCCGGCGTGCCGCGGCTCGAGCGCGGCGGCACGCTCGAGCTCGACGACGGCGTCCGCTTCCCGGTCGGTGTCGAGGAGCGCGGAGCCGAGCCCGAACCGGACGGCGAAGCCGGCCTCGCCGAGAGCCTCGGCACGCCGGAAGCACGCGAGGGCCTCGGCGAAGCGCCGGCGGCCCATCAGCTCGGCGCCCCGCTGGAGCTCGAGCTTGCCCTCCCCCACGCCGTCTCCCCGCGTCGCGCTCCAACCGGAGCGACGATGCTAGCTCGTCGCGAGGCTGAACTGGAAGCCGCTGCCGTTCCGCTTGGCGAGGTAGAGCGCCTCGTCCGTGAGCCGGAACAGCGTCTGCGCGTCCGTCGCGCTCTCGGGGCACGAAGCGACCCCGTAGCTCGCCCGCACGCCGTCGAGCCGCGGGTCCGTGCTCGCCTCGAGCGCCGCCGTCGCCCGGCCGACGACTGCCCGCGCGTCCTCCTCGCTCGCCTCGGCGAGCAGGAGCGCGAACTCGTCGCCGCCGATGCGGAAGGCCTGGTCCGGCCGGCGCAGCGCGCCGTCGAGGATCGAGCCGAAGACCTGCAGCGCCTCGTCGCCGGCGGAGTGTCCGTGGCGGTCGTTGAGCTCCTTGAAGCCGTCGAGATCGCAGAGCACGAGCGCGAACGAGCGGCCGTAGCGACTCGCGCGCGCGACCTCCCCGTCGAGCCGGTCGACGAACGCGCGCCGGTTCAGCAGCCGCGTCAGCGGATCGTGGTCGGCGAGGAAGCGCAGCTCCTGGCGATGCGCCGCCGAGACGACCGCCGCGGCGGCCTGGTTGGCGAAGATGCGCAGCGCCTGGAGCATGTCCGCCCGCGGCAGCAGCCGGTCGGACGGCTCGTCGGCCCAGATCATCCCGATCAGCTCGCCCTCGGCGTCGCGGAGCGGAACGAACAGCCAGTGCTCGTTCCACGCCCACGGGCCGCGGCCGTTCATGCGCGAGACGTACTGCGAGGCGCCCGCGCGCAGGCGGCGGCGCGCCTCCTCGTCCGGCATCAGGTAGCAGCCCTCGAGCTCGAACGCCGGGTCGAGCAGCGCCTCGACGTCGGCGGGCGGGACGCCGCCGCCGGCGAGCAGGTCCTCCATCACCCAGCCGACCGCGGCGCGCGGCTCGAGCCGCGCGGTCTCGGGATCGACGAGCGACGCGTAGACGTTGAGGAAGCCGAGCGCGTCCCGGATGCCGCTGCACACGGCGCGGAGGATCTCCTCCACGGCCGGCTCGGCCGTGAGGCGCGACGACACGGCGAACAGCTCCTCGAGCGCGAGGCGGTGGCGGGCCGCGTCGGCCGCCTCCTGCGCCGCCTGCACGGCGAGCGCCGCGTGGGCGGAGACGGCCACGAGGACGTCGAGCTCCTCGTCGTCCGGGCGCCGCCCGTCCGCCGGCTCGTCGACGGAGACGATGCCGAGCAGGTGGCCGTCCGAGTGGCGCATCGGCACGAACAGCGCGTCCTCCGGATGCCAGGCGTCCGGGCCTGTCGGCGCCTCGACGTCCGGGACGTAGGAGGCGCCGACCGCATCCCAGTCGATCGCGCCGTAGGGGATGACGTACGCGCCGCGGCGGAGGAAGCGGTCGTCGAGGAGCCGCTCCCAGTCCTCGAGGTCGCGGACGCGGCCGAGCAGCGCCTCGCGGGCCGCCTCGCCGCCGTGCACGGTGGTGACGCAGAAGTCGTCCCACGCCGGCCGGTAGAGGTTGATGGCGACGGTCGCGTAGCCGAGCGCCTCGGCGATCGTCCGCGCGACCGCGGCCAGGAGCTCGGGCAGCTCCTCGTCGGCGCGAAGCAGGCGCGTGACCTCGAGCAGGCCCCGCAGTGGAGAGATGGGCGGCGGTGTCGACACGGCGGCAGGAGGCGACCGAGCCTCCTGACATGTCATCGGCAGATCGATCCCGGCGCGTGAGCGTATGCGGTTTGCAACGAGTACCGCGCACTATCCGCGACCGGCGGCCTGCGCGAAGGCCGCGCGCTCCGACAGGGCGGCGGTGTACGCGTCGACGCCGTTGTCGATCACGCGGGTGTCGGCCCAGAAGACGTGGGCCACGCCCCGGGCGGCGACGATCGACGGGTACAGGCCCGTCTCGTAGGCGACATACAGGACGTCCTCCGTGAGCGAGGGCGCGGCCGCCGCACGGACCGGCGCCGTCCACGTGCGCCCCGTCCTCGAGGCCGAGCAGGTGAACCAGGAGCGGTGCCCGTGCGGATCGAACGTCGTGTCGTACCAGCACGCCCAGATCGCCCCCGTCTCGGCGTCCACGCCCGCAGCCGGGAGGTACTGGTCGGTCTTGCCGCGGTCGGGCGGCGACACGCGCGTCCGGAACACCGGGCGCAGGCGCGAGTCGAGCGCTGCGACGAAGACGTCCTGCGTTCCGTTCGGGCCGGCGTCGTCGTAGACGACGAGCACGCGGTCGCCGTCGACGAGCAGCGTCGGATCCGGCCCTGCGCAGGTGCGCAGCTCGTTCGGGAGCGGCGTCAGGCCGGTCAGCCCGCACCACCGCGCAGGGTTCGCGCGGAGCCGCGCGGCGCGGCGGGGCGCGCCGAAGGTCCGCCCGCCGTCGGTCGAGCGGGCGACCCAGAGGCCGAAGCGGACGTCGATCCCCGCGACGTCGACGGCGCCGTCCGGGCCGACCGCGACGGCTGCCCGGTGCGGGTCGACGAGCGCGGCCGAGACCGGACGCGGCGCGGTCCAGGTACGGCCGCCGTCGTCGCTCGCGCTCGTGACGACGGTCGTGCGCCGCGCGTCGAGGTTCCGGCTCCACGCGGCGTACAGGCGGCCGCTGCGAGGGTCGACGGCGAGCGACGGCGCGTCGTCGAACCCCCATTTCCAGGTCGGGGGCGCGACGCGGACGGCGCGCGACCACCGGGCGGCCGGCCCGCTGCGCGAGGTGACGACGAGGAACGGCGTCAACCGCTCGCCGCACGGCTTCTCGGCGAGGAAGCCGAGGATCTCGCGTCCGTCCGGCGCGGCGAGCGCCCGCGGCCAGCCGAACCCGCAGACGCCGCGGGGCCGGGCGCTCCGCCGCCAAGTCCGGCCGCCGTCGCGCGAGCTCCAGACGACGAGGCTGTCCGTCGTGCCGAAGAGGACGCCGCGCCGGCCGGGTCCCTCGGCGAACGACAGCTCGCTCCCCTGGTCGGCGCCGCGGGTGACGAGGACGTTCTCGCCGCCGGCCGGCCGCGGGTTGCGGATCGTGCGGACGGAGAAGTGGTAGATGAGGAACCCGACGAGCACGACGAGCGCGGGAATCGCGACGAGCTCGATCACGAGCCGCCTCTGGGAACGAGAAAGGGCGGCCCAGGGGCCGCCCTCCTCGAGACGTCCGTCAGGTCGTCGGGGCGCCTTAGCTATCGCCGCCGCCCTCGCGGCCGTTCCCCTCGCGACGCGGGCCGCGGCCACGGCCGCCTCCGCCGCCTCGGCGGCGGTCGTCGCGGCGCGGGCGCTCCTCCTCCGGAGGCCGCGGCGGCGCGTCCTTCGCCCGCTCGATCAGCTCCTCGGGCATGACGAGCCCGCCGTTCTCGTGCTTCGCGACGAGCTTGAGGCCGATCCGGCCGCGGGCCTTGTCGACCTCCTGCACGACGACGTCGACGACGTCGCCGCGCTGCATCACGTCCTCGATGTGGCCGACCCGCCCGGGGCCGACGTTCGAGACGTGGAGCAGCCCGTCCGTGCCCTTCTTCAGCTCGACGAACGCGCCGAACTGCGTCGTCTTGACGATCTTGCCGGTGTAGGTGTCCCCCACCTCCGGCTCCTTCGTCAGCGCGCGGATCGCGGAGATCGCGGCCTCGGCCTTGTCGCCCTCGGTCGCGTAGATGAGGATCGTGCCGTCCTCCTCGATGTCGATCTGCACGTCGTAGTCCGACTCGAGGCCGCGGATCGTCTCGCCGCCCTTGCCGATGACGAGGCCGATCTGCTCCTGGTCGATCTTGATCGACGTGATCCGCGGCGCGTGCCCGGACAGCTCCGAGCGGGGCGCCGGCAGCACGTCGAGCATCCTCTCGAGGATGAACTCGCGCGCCCGCTTCGCCTGCTCGAGCGCGTCCCGCATGACCTGCTGGGTGACGCCGGTGATCTTGATGTCCATCTGGAGCGCGGTGATGCCCTCGCGGGACCCGGCGACCTTGAAGTCCATGTCGCCCAGGTGGTCCTCCGCGCCCTGGATGTCGGTGAGGATGACGTAGTCGTCGCCCTCCTTGACGAGACCCATCGCGATCCCGCTCACCGGCGCCGCGATCGGCACGCCGGCGTCCATGAGCGCGAGCGTCGAGCCGCACACGGAGCCCATCGAGGACGAGCCGTTCGACTCGAGCGTCTCCGACACGAGCCGGATCGTGTACGGGAACTCCTCCGCGCTCGGCACGACCGGCTCGAGCGCGCGCTGCGCGAGCGCGCCGTGGCCGATGTCGCGCCGCTTCGGGCCGCGCATGAAGCCCGTCTCCCCGACCGAGTACGGCGGGAAGTTGTAGTGGTGCATGTAGCGGCGCTCCTCCTCGAGGGAGAGGTCGTCGATGCGCTGCCCCTCCTTCGCGGTGCCGAGCGTGAGCGAGGTGAGGATCTGCGTCTGGCCGCGCGTGAACAGGCCGGAGCCGTGGGCGCGCGGGTTGACGCCGACCTCGACCTCGATCGGGCGGATCTCCTCGGTGCCGCGGCCGTCCGGCCGGCGCTTCTCGACCGCGATCTTCTTGCGGACGAGGTCCTTGTAGATCGACTCGCACGCCTTCTTCACGTACGAGCGCGTCGTCGAGTCCTTCGATGCCGGCAGCGTCTCGTCCGTCTCCGGGTCGACGACCGCCTGCCCGACCGGGAACGGCAGCTCGACCTCCTCGGTGATCTTCTCGAACAGCAGGTGCCGCTTCGCGGCCTTCAGCTGCTTCGAGTCCTGCTCCGCGTCGGTGAGGGCGCGCAGGTCGTCGCCGAACTGCTCCCGCACCGGGCCCTCGACGGCGGCCGAGCGCTGCTTCTCGAGCAGCATCTGCAGCGCCGCGCGGACCTGAACCTGGCGGGTGATGTCCTCGTCGGTCGTGTCCATCGAGAGCGGCGGCGTCAGCTCGGCGAGCAGCTCGTCGACGACGACGGCGGCCTCGCGGAGGCCGACGGTCTGGATCAGCTCCCAGATGCGGTGGCCCTGCTCGCGCTCGAGCTCCGCGTAGAGGTCGAGGTCGAGCCACTTCGGCTTGCCGGCCTGGCGGCGCAGGTCCTCCTGCGCGTCGCACAGCTTGACGATCTCGCCGTGCGCGAGCTCGAACGCCGCCAGGATCTCGTCCTCGGGGATCTGGTCGGCGCCGGCCTCGACCATGGTCAGCGCCTCGCGGGTGCCGACGACGATCAGGTCGAGCGACGACTCCTCGAGCTCGGGGAGCGTCGGGTTGACGACGAGCCCGTTCTCGTTGCGGCCGATGCGGACCGCGCCCACCGGGCCGAGGAACGGCAGCGGCGAGATCATCAGCGCCGCGGAGGCGCCGTTGATGCACAGGATGTCGTGCGCGGTGACGAGGTCGGCCGAGAGCACGGTGCAGATCACCTGCACCTCGTTCTTGAAGCCCTTCGGCCACAGCGGCCGGATCGGCCGGTCGATCATGCGCGCGGTCAGGATCGCCCGCTCCGTCGGGCGTCCCTCGCGCTTGAAGAAGCCGCCCGGGATCTTGCCGGCGGCGTACATCCGCTCCTCGACGTCGACCGTCAAGGGGAAGAAGTCTGCGCCCTCGCGCGCCTCCTGGCGGCCCTGGGCGGTGGCGAGCACCATCGTCTCGCCGGAGCGGACGACGACGGCGCCGTCCGCCTGCTTCGCGAGCTTGCCGGTCTCGAACGTGATCTCCTGTGTCCCGATCTGGACGGAGACCTGCGCCCGGCGCTCGGTCGCGATACTCATTCGATTGTCCTCCACTGTGCTTGGTTTCCGTGGAGGGCGGGAGTTTGAGCCAGCACCGCAGCGGGAGCTCGCTCAAACCTCCGCCCTCCTTGGGCGTGAGCGGAGCTAGCGGCGCAGGCCGAGCTCCTTGATCAGGGCGCGATAGCCCTCGAGATCGTTCTTCTGCAGGTAGTTCAGGAAGCGGCGGCGCCGGCCGACGAGCTTCAGCAGCCCTCGCCGGGAGTAGTGGTCGTGCTTGTGGCTGCGCAGATGCTCCGTCAGGTCGTTGATGCGCTGTGTCAGCATCGCGATCTGCACCTCCGGCGAGCCGGTGTCGGCCTCGCCGCGGCCGTGCTTCTTGATGATCTCCTGCTTGGCTTCCTTGGTGAGGGCCATCGAGCCTCCTGGTCGTCGTCTCCCGTGTCCCCGCGGGACGGCGCCAAGGAAGTGCACCGTCGAGCCGGGACAGGGTCGCGGTTAGGGTAGCGGAAAGCCGCATGGTTATGCGAAGTCGCGGCCGCCGCCGCGGTGCTTGCGATGCTGTGCGCGTGGGAGCGCTCGAGGAGATCGTGCGCGAGGCGCGTGCGCGCACGGGCGTGCCCGGCGTCGCCGCGGGCGTGCTCCGCGACGGAGTCGTCGAGACGTGCGCGGACGGTGTGCTCCAGCTCGGGCTCGACGCGGCGGTGCGGGCGGAGACGCCGTTCCGGGTCGCGTCGATCTCGAAGCCGTTCACGGCGTCGCTCGCGCTCTCGTCCCTCCCGCTCGACGAGCGGCTCGCGGCCTGGCTGAGCCACACGGCGGGGTTCCGCTGTGAGTCGGAGACGCCGCTCCCGGCGGGCGCCGAGGGGCTGTGGTCGTATTCGAACGCCGGGTACTGGGCCGCGGGCCGCGCGGTCGCACGGGCGTGCGGGACGACCTTCGAGGAGGCGATGGCCGCCCGGATCCTCGGCCCGCTGGGGCTCGCCGCGACCGGCTACGAGGAGCCGCCCGGCGCGGCGCGCGGCCACGTCCAGGAGGGCGAGACGGGGCATCGCGCGGTGCCGGCTGACGCGTACCCGGCCGCGCGAAGGCCGTCGGGCGGGCTCTGGTCGACCGTCGGCGACCTCCTGCGCTTCGCCGCGCACCAGCTCGGCGGGCCGGGGCCGGTGCCGGCGGAGGCCCGCGCGGCGATGCGGGAGCCGCGCGCGCCGGCGCTCGGGGCCGCGTACGGGCTCGGCTGGTGGCTGCGCGACGCGGCTGGGCGCAGCGCCTTCGATCACGAGGGGTCGGTCGCCGGGTACCAGTCGCTGCTGCTGCTCGTCCCCGAGGACGCGCTCGCGCTCGTCGTGCTGACGAACAGCTGGCGCGGGAGCGGCCTCGTCCGGCGCGTGGTCGAGCAGCTCGGGCTCTCGCCGTCCCCGCCCGCGCGGCCAGGTCCCGGGGTCAGACCCCGGGACGTGGCCGGACGGTACGTGCTCGACGCCACGGAGGCGACAGTCGAGGCGTCCGGCGGCGGTTTGCTCGTCCGGGAGACGGAGATCGACCCGGTCACCGGCGCCGGGCTGGAGACGCCGCGCTTCCCGGCGCAGGCACTCGGCGGCGGCGTGTTCGGGTTCGCCGGCGGGCTGCTGATGGGCCACCGTCTCGACTTCCCCCGCCCCGGCCTCGCGCGGATCGGCTGGGTCGTCCTTCCCCGCACCGGCACGTGATCCAGGGCGTCGCCGCCGGCCATCCCGCGACGGCCGCCGCCGGGGTCGAGATCCTCGAGGAGGGCGGCTCCGCGGCCGACGCCGCGGTCGCGGCGGGGCTCGCGTCGTGCGTCGCGGAGACGGTCATGACCGGGTTGCTGGGCGGCGGCCATGCGATCTACCTCGACGCGCCCTCCGGGATCGTGCGAAACCTCGACTGCTTCTGCTCGGCGCCCGGGCTCGGCGCGCGGCCGCGCGAGACGGAGCTGCCGCACCTCGCGGTGCCGTTCGGCGCGGAGCTCGTCCACTACGCGATCGGGCCGACGTCGTGCGCCGTGCCCGGCCTGCCGGCCGGGCTCGACGCGCTCTGGCGCGCCCACGGGCGCCTTCCCTGGGCTCGGCTCGTCGAGCCGGCGCTCCGTCTCGCCCGCGACGGCGTGCCGATGCCGCCCGCGCACGCGGCCTGCCTCGAGATGCTCGCGCCCGTGCTGACGATGAACGAGGGCGCCCGGATGTACGCGCCCGGCGGCCGGCTGCTCCGGGCCGGCGACCGGCTCGAGCAGCCGGGAATCGCGGCCGCGCTCGAGGCGCTCGCCGCCGAGGGCGGTGCGGCCGCGTACGGCGGCACCGTCGGCCGTGCGCTCCTCGACCTGTCTGACGAGCGCGACGGTGTGCTCACGCGCGACGACCTCGCCGCCTATGCCGCGCGCTGGAGCGAGCCCGTCGTGGTGCCGTACCGCGGGCTCCGCTTCCTCACGCGCGGGGGGCTCTCCGGCATGCCGTCGACCCTTCCGCGGCTACCCCGGCTACGCGGGCTGTCCCCGACCGCGCGTCTCGCCGCGCTCCTCGCCGCGCTCGACGGCGACGCCCGGCCGGAGACGCACACGACGAACCTCGTCGCCGTCGACGCCGACGGGAGCGCCTGCGTCCTCACCTCGAGCCTCGGATTGGGCTCCGGCGACTACCTGCCGGGACTCGATCTCCACCTGAACAGCATGCTCGGCGAGGTCGACCTCGTCACGGGCCCGCTCGAGCCCGGTGACCGGATGCAGAGCATGATGGCGCCGAGCCTCGCGCTCGACGACGACGGGCTCGTCCTCGCGATCGGCAGCGCCGGCGGCACGCGGCTGCGCACCGCGCTCGTGACCGTCGCCGCGGCGATCCTCGACGAAGGGCTCGCGCCGCAGGAGGCGGTCGACCTGCCTCGCGTGCATCCGGCCGGGGACGTCGTCAACGCCGAGCCGGGGGCGGACGAGGACGCACTGCGCTCGATCGAGTCGGCCGGACGGAGGGTCCGTCGGTGGCCGGAGCGCCACCACTACTTCGGCGGGGTCAGCGCGATCGGCAGGACGGGCGCCGCGGCCGACCCTAGGCGGAGCGGCGCCGCGCTCGCGGCGCGGCCGGCAGGCTGACCGGGATCCACCCGACGTAGCCGCAGGTCGGGCAGCCCGGGTTCTTCTGGACAGTTCCCCCGGCGTTCGGCTTCGAGTAGATCTCGCCGCACTCGAGACAGCGGACGCTCTCGAGGACTGCGAGCGAGGCTTCCTTCGGTGCGGCGGCCTCCATAGCCGAGAAGACGCCGGTCTCGCGGATTTCTTGCGCACCCCAGGCAACAGCGTCACGCGGGTCGGGTGGCGGTCCGGGTCCGCGCGACGTCGGCGTCGATCGCCTCGACGAGCTCTGCCTCGGACTCGAACACCGCCTCGTCACGGAGCCGCTCCCACAGCTCGACGATCACGCGCCGGCCGTACAGGTCGCCCTCGAAGTCGAGCAGGTATGCCTCGACCCGCCGCTCGGTGCCACCGTATTGGGGATTCGTCCCGATCGAGACCGCAGCCCGGTGGCCCAGGGCCGACCCGGCGTAGATCCCGTACGCCGGCACGAGCAGGTCCGGCGCGACCGCGAGGTTCGCCGTCGGGAAGCCGAGCGTGCCGCCGCGCCGGTCGCCGAAGACGACGCTGCCCTCGACCTCGGCCGGCCGCCCCAGCAGCCGGGCTGCATCGCGCACGTCCCCTGCCGCCAGCAGCAGCCGGACGTGACTCGACGAGATGTTCTCGACGAGCGGCACGCGGCGGACGTCGAAGCCCATCCGCTCGAGCAGGTCGAGATCGCCACCGCGCCCCTGCCCGAACCGGAACGTCTCGCCGGCCGCCACCACCTCCGCGCCGACGGCCCGGAGGATCGACTCGGCGAAGGTCTCCGCCGGCAGCGACGCGAGCGCCTCGTCGAAGGACAGCACGAGCACGTCCTCGACACCCAACTGCTCCAGCAGCTCGAGTCGCCGCTCGAGCGTCGCGAGCAGCTCGACCCGGTTCCCGAAGAACGCCCGGGGATGCGGGTCGAAAGTCACGACCGCCGATCGGAGGTGCGCCGCTCGCGCCGCCTCGATCACGCGGCGGTGGCCCAGGTGCACGCCGTCGAACGTCCCGATTGCGACTGCACGCCGCGCCGGAGCGAGCTCGTCGGGCCGGTGGGCGACGTTCACGAGACCCGACCAGACTCGGCGGCGGTCCGCGCCCGCTCGACGCGTGCGAGCACGTCCACCTCCGCGAGCAGCAGCCCCGGCTCGAACTCCGCGGCTGCGACCGCGTCCTCGACCGAGAACGGACCCACCTCGGTGCGCCGGAGCGTCCGGCAGTGCCCGCCGAGCGCATCGGCCACCGCGCGCACGTATGTGCCCGAGCTGACGCGGAGGTCCAGGCTGACGGTGCCTTCCGTATACGTGATGACGTCGAGCGCGTGCACGACCGAGCGCCGCACGGGCATCTCCACCTCGACGCCCCTCCTGGCCAGGCGGTACGCGCGCTCACCGCCGATCTTCACCGCCGAGGCGGCGGGGATCGGCAGCTCGATCTCGCCGCGGAGGCCCGCGAGCCGTTCCTCGAGCTCCGCCTCGCCCGGCGGGTCGCGCTCCTCCACCACGTCGCCCTCCGGATCCCCCGTCGAGGTCCGCGAGGTGAGGTCGACATCGGTGCGGTAGCGCTTGTCGAGTCCGACGAGGCATGGTGCGATCTTAGTTGTCCGCCCGGACAACACCAGCAACAACCCGGTCGCGAACGGGTCGAGGGTGCCGGCATGGCCGGTCCGCGCGCCCGTCACCCGGCGGATCTGCGCGACGACCGCGAACGACGACGGCCCAGCAGGCTTGTCGACGAGCGCGACGCCGGAGGGGTCAAGCGCCCGCGGGACCACGCTGCGCGACGTACCCCTGGCGGATCTGCTCGGTGATCTGCTCGATCGACGCGTCGCTCGAGAACCCGGCAGCTTGGCGATGACCGCCGCCGCCGAACTGCCGTGCGATCACGGAGACGTCGAGCTCGTCGACGCTCGCGCGCAACGACACGCGTCGCGCCGGCACGTCGTCGCGCGGCGGCTCGCGAATGAGCGCGGCCAGCTCGCACCCTTCGACGGCGCGGAGGTAGTCGATGATCCCCTCGGAGTACGACTCCGGTGCGCCGACCTCGACGAAGTCCGAGAGCAGGAGATACGAGACGACGACGCGGCCGCCCTCGAGCGCGCGCGCGTGCTCGAGCGCGCGGGCGAGCAGCTTGAACTTCGCGAACTCGACGGACTCGTAGACCTGCTGGAACACCGAATGCGCGTCGGCGCCGGCATTCAGGAGATCGCCCGCGAGGTAGTGCGTCTTCGCCGTCGTGTTCGAGTACTGGAAGCGTCCCGTGTCCGTCACGAGCGCGATGTAGAGCGGCTCGGCGAGGTCGGGCGTCAGCTCGATCCCGAGCTCGTCGAAGACGTCGCGCAGAACCTCGCCCGTGGACGACGCGTCGGGCACGACGAGATTGACGTCGCCGAACCGCGTGTTGTCGTGATGATGATCGATGTTCAGCACGAGCGGAGCGCGCTCGACCGCCGTCGCGTCGGGGCTGATCCGCTCGGCCTTTGCGCAGTCGACCGCGACCACCACCCGCTCGTCGGCATCGTCCGGGAGCTGCCGCAGGAGCCCGTCGAGCTGCATGAAGCCGTACTCCTGCGGGAGCGGCGCGTCCCCGGCGAGATACATCTCGGCGTCCTTCCCCAGCCGGCGCAACGCGAGCGTCATCGCCAGCATCGACCCGAGGGCGTCGCCGTCCGGATTCTCGTGGGTGACGACGAGAAAGCGATCGTGTCCGCGGATCGCTTCCGCAATCGCCGCCTGATCAGTGGTCGTCTGCGTCATCCTCGCCCGGGACAAGCTCGTCGATGAGCCGACTCATCCGCACGCCGCGCTCGACCGAGGGATCGTACTCGAACGTCAGCTGCGGGGTCCGCTTCATCCGCAGCTCGCGCGCGAGGTGTCCCTGCAGCAGCCCGTGCGCGGCCTCGAGGCCCTGCAGGCTCGCCTTCCGCTTCCGGCTCGAGCCGAGGACGCTGACGTAGACGACTGCGTGGCGGAGGTCAGGGGTCGTGTCGACGCCGGTGACGGTGACGAGCCCGATCCGCGGGTCCTTCAGCTCCGGCAGCGCCTCCGCCAGCACCTGCCGGACCGACTCGTTCACGCGCCGCATCCGCTCGCTCATCGACACATATTCAAGCGACTCAGTCGTCGGGATCGACGACGACCCGCTCGGCGAGCGCGACCTCCCAGTGCTGTCCGCGAAGCCAGCGCTCGGCCTCGTCCAGCAACCGCTGCGCCTCGCGGTGCTCGCGGGCGACGCAGGCGACGGTGATCCGGGCGCGCTGCCAGACATCGTGGTGGTCGACCTCGGCGACCGAGGCGCCGACTCGATTCTGGAGCTGCGCCTTCGCGGAGCGAAGGTGCTGCCGCTTCTCCTTCAGCGAGTGCGCCTCGGGGAAGTGAAGCTCGCAGGTGAGGATGCCGACGAAGCCGCTCGCCACGCTGCCAGGGCCACGGACTAGGTGGCTGCTGTCGGCGCCACCTCGTCGAGCGAGGTGCGCTCGACCGAGCGCGTCTCGAACGCCTCGAGGACGTCGCCTTCCTTCACGTCGTTGAAGCCTTCGAGCAGGATGCCGCACTCGAAGCCCTCAGCGACCTCGCGCGCGTCGTCCTTGAAGCGCTTCAGCTGGGCGATCGTCGTCGTGTAGATGACGGCGCCGTCGCGGATCACCCGCACCTGCGCGCCGCGCCGGACGACGCCGTGGGTGACCATGCAGCCCGCGATCGTCCCGAGCCGGGAGACGCGGAACAGCGCGCGCACCTGAGCCTCGCCGATCGTCTCCTCCGTCGTGACCGCGGAGAGCTTCCCGACGAGCGCCTGCTCGATGTCCTCGGTGAGCTTGTAGATGACGTCGTACGTGCGGATCTCGACGCCCTCGCGCGACGCGAGCTCGCGCGCCTCCGCGTTCGGGCGGACGTTGAAGCCGACGATGAGCGCGTCGGACGCGGACGCGAGCATGATGTCGTTCTGCGTGATCGCGCCGACGCCCTGCTGGATCACGTTCAGCCGGACCTCCGAGTGCTCGAACTTCGACAGCTCCGAGACGACCGCCTCGACCGAGCCGACGACGTCGCCGCGCACGATCAGGTTCAGATCGGAGACCTCGCCCTCCTGCATCTGCTCGAAGAGCCGCTCGAGCGAGACGCCGGACGGGCGCGCGGTCGCGAGCTGCTCGCGGCGGAGCCGCTCGGCGCGGCGCGTCGCCAGCTCGCGCGCGACGCGGTCGTTCTCGACGACGTGCGCGAGCTCGCCGGCTCCGGGCGGCTTGTCGAAGCCGAGGATCTCGACGGGATCGCCGGGCCCCGCCGACACGAGCTTCTCGCCCTTGTAGTTGAACAGCGCCTTCACGCGCCCGTGCGCGTCGCCCGCGACGATCGCATCGCCGACGCGCAGCGTGCCGCGGTGGACGAGCATCGTCGCGACGGGGCCGCGGCCGACGTCGAGGCGCGACTCGATGATCGGACCCGACGCCTCGGCGGTCGGGTTCGCCTTCGGGTCGAGCTCGAGGTCGGCGACGAGCAGGATCTTCTCGAGCAGGTCGTCGAGGTTCTGCTGCGCCTTCGCGGAGACCTCGGAGAACTGCGTCGTCCCGCCCCACGCCTCCGGCTGCAGCCCCTCCTGCGCCAGCTCGGCCTTGACGCGGTCGATGTTCGCGTCGGGCAGGTCGATCTTGTTGACCGCGACGACGATCGGCACCTCCGCGGCGCGGGCGTGCGAGATCGACTCCTTCGTCTGCGGCATGACGCCGTCGTCGGCGGCGACGACGAGCACGGCGATGTCGGTCACCTTCGCGCCGCGGGCTCGCATGGCGGTGAACGCCTCGTGACCCGGCGTGTCGAGGAAGGTGATCTTCCTGCCGTTGACGTCGACCTGGTACGCGCCGATGTGCTGCGTGATCCCGCCCGCCTCGGTCGCGACGACGTGCGTCTTCCGGATCGCGTCGAGGAGCGTCGTCTTGCCGTGGTCGACGTGGCCCATGATCGTCACGACCGGCGGGCGCGTGACGAGCGCCTCCTCCGGGTCGTCGTACGTCTCGGGCTCCTCGTCCTCCTCGCCGGCGTGCTTGATCGTGACCTCGCGCTCGAGCTCGGCCGCGATCAGCTCGACCTCCTCGTCCGTCAGCGACTGCGTCGCCGTCCGCATCTGCCCGAGGTTCATGAGGATCTTGATGATGTTCGGCATCGGCACGCCCAGCGCCTGCGACAGGTCGCGGACGGTCACGCCGGACTCGACGGAGACGGGACCGGTCGGCTGGACGGGCGCCTGCGGGCGCGTCTCGCGCCGCGCGCCGTCCTGGCCCGGGCGCGCCTGGCGCTGGTCCTGCCGGGGGCGCGCCGCCTGGTTGTCGATGACGACGCGGCGCCTGCGGTTGCCCGGACCGCCCCCGCCACGAGGGCGGAGCGGCCGATTCGGTCTGTTGCCTCCGTTTGCCATGAGCCTCAAGTGTAGAGACGTGCGAGCGCCGGATCGACCTTCACGCCCTGGCGCAGGGCCCGTGCGAACCCCCGCTGCGCCTGCGCCCGCTCGAAGCAGGCGAGTCGCGGGCAGGTGTACGCGCCGCGACCGGGTGCGTCGCGGGCTCCGGCGACCGGCGCCGGGACGAGCTCGCCGTCCCGGGCGACGAAGCGCAGGAGCTCGCGCTGCGGCGCCCGCCGGCCGCAGCCGGCGCAGCGCCTCACCGGCTCTGCCATCGCTTACGCCTCCGCCTCTGGCGCCTCCTCGCTCTCGATCGGGATCCCGTCGGGGAACTTCTCCGGCGGCGCCATCTCCGGGTGCGGCGTGACGGTGTCGAGGTCGACCTCGCCCTCCACCTCGGCGACCGCGGTCGCCGCCGGCCCGTGGGTCGCGGCCGCGTCGGCGGGCGCCTCGTCCTCGACCTCGCTCACCTCGAGCTCGGGGAGCGTCGGGCCGACGCTCTCGGCGTCCGGCTGCGCGAGCTCGGCCTCGCGCTCGAGCTCGGGCTCCGACTCGGTGACCACCGGCTCCTCGTCCGGCGTGTCGGTGAGCGCGAGCGCCTGGTGCGCAGCCACGCCGCAGAACCGGGAGCCGGGCAGCGCGGCGTTCGGGCAGCGCTTGCCGTTCGAGAGGATCGCGGCGCAGCGGCCGGACAGATCCTCGACGTCGCCGCCCTCGCCGCCGAACGCGGCGGCGGCCTCCGCCTGCGCGAACTCCGTGTCCGACTGGATGTCGATCTTCCAGCCGGTGAGCCGTGCGGCGAGGCGCGCGTTCATGCCTTCCTTGCCGATCGCGAGCGCGAGCTGGTCGTCGGGGACGACGACCGTCGCCTCCTTGCCCTCGTCGTCGAGGTAGACCTCGCGCACGCGCGCGGGCGACAGCGCCTTCGCGACGAAGCGTGCCGGCTCCGGGTTCCACGGGATGATGTCGATCTTCTCGCCGCGCAGCTCGGACACGACCATGCGCACGCGCGAGCCGCGCGGGCCGACGCACGCGCCGACCGGGTCGACGCCCTGCGCGTGCGACTCGACGGCGATCTTCGAGCGGTAGCCCGGCTCGCGCGCGACGCCGCGGATCTCGACGAGCCCGTCGGCGATCTCCGGCACCTCGAGCTCGAACAGCGTCTTGATCAGCTCCGGGTCGCGCCGCGACAGGATCACCTGCGGTCCCTTCGTCCCGGACCGCACCTCGGTGATCACCGCCTTGATGCGCGAGCCCTGCTCGTAGCGCTCGCCGTCGACCTGCTCGGAGCGCGGCAGGAGCGCCTCGACCTTGCCGAGGTCGACGAGGACGTTGTTGCGGTCGCCGGCCTGCTGGACGATGCCGGTGACGACCTCGGAGACGCGGTCGATGTACTCGTCGTACATCATCCGGCGCTCCTCCTCGCGGATCCGCTGGAGGATGACCTGCTTCGCGGTCTGCGCGGCGATGCGGCCGAAGCCGTCCGGCGTCACGTCCTCACGGCGGACCTGATTCTCGGGGACGTCCGACCAGTCGATCTCGAGGTCGTTGTCCGAGATGAGCGTGTGCTGGCGCTCGCCGGTCTCCTCCTCGAGCCGCTCGAGCTCCTCGAGCTTGCGCTCGCGCGCCTCGTCGAGCAGCCGCTCCTCGACGTCGCCGGGGAGCTCGATCGAGTAGACGCGAAACTCGCCGGCGTCGTCCATCTCGACCGTCGCGTGCCGGGACGCGCCCGGCGTCTTCTTGTACGCGGCCAGCAGAGCATCCTCGAGCGCGGCGACGAGGGCGCCTTCCTCGATGCCCTTGTCGCGCTCGATCTCGTGGACCGCGTCGATGATCTCCTGGCTCATTTCCTACCCTTCGTCGATCAGGTTCCCCCGCACGATCGCGTCGTACGGGATGGTCTGCCGCTCGCCGTCTGCGACGTCGAGCGCGAGGAACTCGGGTCCGGCGGCGGCGATGGTGCCCTTGAACTTGGCGCGGCCGCCGATCGGCTCGGCGGTGCGCAGCGAGACCTTGCGGCCGACGTAGCGTGCGAAGTGCTCCGGCTTGCGAAGCGGACGCTCGCTGCCCGGCGACGAGACGTCGACGGTGTACTCGCGCAGGTAGTCGCCGAGCAGGCCGGTGACGCGCGCGCAGAGCTCGTGGTCGACGCCCTCGGCGCGGTCGATGTAGACGCAGAAGCGCGACGGGGTGACGAGCTCGACTGCGAGCACGTCGACGCCCGGCAGGTCGTGCTCGACCCGCGGCGCGATCTCCCGCTCCAAGGTGCGCTCTCGCTCGTATGTCGTCGGCATCTGCTGCTCCTCTTACGAAAAATGGGCCCGCAGGCCCATCTCGCCGAACCGGTGGAAATGGTGTCACCAGGATAGCAGGGGCGGCCTCAGGCCAGGATCTCCCGGGCCCCGCGCAGCCGGAACGAGAGGAGCGAGGCGGCCCGGTCCGAGTCGAGCGCGACGTCCCGGGCCCGACCCGTCAGCGGGCTCGGGGCGCCGGTCACCGCGTCGGGATCGTGGCCGTGCGCGGCCCGGATCCGGCGGGCCAGCTCGTAGCGGGAGACGGCGTCCGGGCCGGCGACGTGCAGGAGCCGCGGCGCGTCGTCCCGCGTTGCGAGCTCGAGCAGGGCGGCGGCGAGCTCGCCGGCGTGCACCGGTGAGCGGATCTCGTCGACGTAGAACGGCGTCTCGGCGAGCAGCGCCAGCCGTTCCTGCGGGCCCGCCGACGGGAGCCCGTAGAGCAACGACGTGCGCACGATCAGCGCCTCGGGATGGAGCTCGCGCACGAGCCGTTCCGCGTCGAGCTTCGCCTGCCCGTAGGCGGAGACAGGCCGCGGCTCGGCGTCCTCCGCGTACGGCGCGCCCTCCTCCCCGTCGAAGACGAGATCCGTCGAGACGTGGACGAGCCGCGCGCCCGCACGGTGCGACGCGACCGCGACGTTGCGCGTCGCGCGCACGACGTCGCCCTCGAGCGCTCCGTCCGCCTGGCGGTACGCGGTGTGGACGACGAGTTCCGGGCCGTGCCGCATGAGCAGGCGCTGCACCGCGTCGTCGTCGCGGAGGTCGAGGCGGACGGCGCGCCCGTGCGGCGCCGGCGTGCGGAGCTGCGTCGCGATCACCTCGTGCCCTCCGGCGGCCGCCTGCCGGCAGACCTCCGCCCCGAGGTACCCCGCGCCGCCGGTGACGAGGATCTTCATCGAGCGAGATTCTCGGCGACGGTGCGGCACACCGTTCGAGCTAGCGCGGACGGGTGAGAGGAATTCCTACGGTTTTCATACGCGGGATCCCCTTCTGCGGGTGTACAGGCGCGCCCGGCCGGCGTCGATCTTCAGGAACGGCGGGGGCTCTGGATCACTCTGCGGAAGGAGAACTGGCGAACATGGATCGGTCCCTGCGGCGGCTCCGCTCGGACGAGGGCTTCACCCTGATCGAGCTGCTGGTCGTCATCATCATCCTCGGCATCCTGCTCGCGATCGCGGTGCCGTCGTATCTCAGCTTCAAGGATCGCGCCAACAAGACGGCGGCGGGCGCCAACGTCCGCTCGCTCATCCCGAGCGTCGAGTCCTACAACGCCGACAACGTCCCCGGCCAGGTTCAGGCCCAGGACCCGGACTATGCCACGAGCAACACCGACACCGGCTACCAGGGCATGACCATCGCCGAGCTCAGGACCACCTACGACCAGGCGATCCCGAGCACCGACTGGGTCAACCCCAACGACCCGGGCAAACCGGCGGGCGTCACCATCCCCGCCCCGACGGCGACGAGCTACTGCGCCGTCTCCCAGGTCGGCAACTGGTACGCGTACAAGCTGGGCCCGCAGGCGAGTATCACGCCGACCAGCACGGCGGCCAGCGTGTGCACGTGATCCGAACCTCGC
>Ga0335070_10000777_pt1 | contig 36411 bp, 34 predicted proteins | sample Lox_Sample_13_FD_206722 | JGI IMG/M metagenome (GOLD analysis project Ga0335070, IMG submission 206722) | Soil microbial communities from Loxahatchee National Wildlife Refuge, Florida, United States - Lox_Sample_1.3 | ecosystem: Environmental > Terrestrial > Soil > Wetlands | place: USA... | reverse complement strand
GGATGACAAATCTCAGTTATTCCACGGTGACCGACTTCGCCAGATTGCGGGGTTGGTCCACGTCGCAGCCGCGGCGCACGGCGATGTGGTAGGCCAGCAGCTGCAGGGGCACGATTTCGAGAATCGGTGACAACTCTTCCGGAGCGGGTGGAATGTAGAGCACGTGGTCGGCGGCTTCTTTGATCTCTTCGTCGCCTTCGGTCGCCAGGGCGATAACTACGCCGGAGCGGGCTTTGACTTCCTTCAAGTTGGAAATCGTCTTCTCGTAGCGAACCATGGAGAGCGGTTCTTTGGGATCGCGGGTGGCGACGATGACAACTGGAAGATTTTCGTCAATGAGCGCGTTGGGACCGTGCTTCATCTCGCCGGCGGGGTAGCCTTCAGCATGAATGTAGGAAATTTCCTTCAGCTTGAGGGCGCCTTCGAGGGCGATGGGATAGTGAATGCCGCGGCCGAGAAAGAGGAAATCCTGGGCGCGGACATATTCCTTGGCCAGGTCTTCGCAGGCTTCTTCGTGGGTGAGCAAATGCTCGAGCTTGCCCGGGATGCGGGTAAGTTCCTGCACGGCATCTTTGGCCTGCTCTGCATTGATGGTGCCGCGCAGTTGCGCGAGGTAAAGAGCGAACAGATACAGCGCCGTGAGTTGGGCGGTGAAGGCCTTGGTGGAGGCTACGCCGATTTCCGGACCGGCGTGGGTGTAGATGGTCCCGGCGGCCTCGCGCGTGATCATGGAGCCTACGACATTGCAGATGGCAATCGTCTTGGAGCCTTTGGCCTTGGCCTCCCGCTGGGCGGCGATGGTGTCGGCGGTTTCGCCCGACTGCGAGATCAGCATGGTCAAAGTATCAGGGGCGATGATGGGGTCGCGATAGCGCCATTCGCTGGCATAGTCCACTTCGACCGGCAGACGCGCCATGCGCTCCACCATGAATTTGCCGGCCTGGGCGGCGTGCCAACTGGTGCCGCAGGCGGCGATGTTGAGCTTCTTCGCCGCGCGGAACTCGGCCTCGCTGATCTCCATCTCGTCGAGGAAGACGTGTCCGGTCTCCTGCGAGATCCGTCCCAGCGTGGTGTCGCGGACGGCGCGGGGCTGCTCGTAAATCTCCTTGAGCATGAAATGCTTGAACCCGCCCTTTTCCGCCATGATCGGGTCCCAGGTGACATGCTGGACCTGGCGGACGATGGGCTGGCCGTTGAAGTCGGTAAGCTGCACGCCGTCTGGGGTGATGACGGCGAGATCGCCGTCGGCGAGGAAGAACAGATCGCGGGTGTGGTAGAGGATAGCTGGCACATCGGAGGCGACGAAATACTCGTCCTTACCCAGGCCGATGACCGCCGGAGGGCCATTGCGGGCGGCCACGATCTTGTTGGGTTCGTCCACCGCGATGACGGCGAGTGCGAATACGCCGGAGAGCTGTCCGACGGTCTTGCGCACCGCCTCTTCCAGCGAGGGATGATGGCCGTTGCCGGTCTTCATAAAGTACTTCTCGACCAGGTGGGCGATAACTTCAGTGTCGGTCTCGGTCGTGAACTTGTGGCCTTCCTCGATCAGCTTCCTCTTGAGAGTGACGTAGTTCTCGATGATGCCATTGTGCACGACCACAACGCGGCCGGTGCAGTCGCGATGCGGGTGGGCATTCTCTTCGGTGGGGCGGCCGTGGGTGGCCCAGCGGGTGTGGCCGATGCCGTAGGTGCCGTCGAGCGGCTTGAGGCGGATGACCTCCTCGAGGTTGCGCAGCTTGCCCTCGGCACGGCGGATCTGCAGACCCTCGCCATTGCCTGAGACGGCGATGCCCGCCGAGTCGTAACCGCGATACTCCAAGCGCTTCAGCCCGTCAATGATTACCGGCACCACGCGCTTCTTGCCGACATATCCCACAATGCCGCACATGTGAAACTCCTTGCCCCATCACCCTAACCCAGTTGAGGGGCCTGAGCAATTTGATTCCGTGGCTACCGCAGGCGGTTCCAGGGGAGTGCCAGTCAGGAGCGCCGCTAGTCCTCGAGGGAGAAACGAAATTCTTCAATCACCGGGTTGGTCAGGACATCGCGGGCAATGCGCGCCACCTCGGACTCAGCTTCGGCCCGGGTCAGGCCGCCGTCGAGCGTCAGCTCAAAATACTTGCCCTGGCGGACCTCCTCCAACCCCTTGAATCCCAACTTCTTTAGCGCTCCGTGGATGGTCTTACCCTGGGGATCCAGAACGCTTTTCTTCAACGAAACGTAAACGTAGGCTTTCATGAGGGGGAACCCATATTATACGTCAGAACCCCGGGCGGGCGCCCACAAACTACCGGCTATCCCGAGCGGGCGAGGCGTGCATCCAAGTCGGCGAGCGCATTCTCCAAGATCTGGCGATGATGAGGATGGTGCGCCGCCTGGAGTTGCTGCAGGATGTGTTTGCGGGCGAGAAGCAAACCCTCTTTCTGCTGCCGGGCACCGGCCTGCTGGGGCGTGAGCCGTTCTCGTGGCGTGGAAGCCGTGGCGGCTTCCGCCTGCTGTTGCTCGACTGCCTTACTCTCCCAGCCGCGCGCCATAGCAGCGATTATATCCGGCCGAATCCGAGTTTTAAGCTTGCGGGAGGGGAGTCTGGTAGTTCGCTGAAACACGAAGAAATACAAGGAGATATAGCTAAGTCCGGGGTGCGCGAGAGTGCGTCTGAGAGCAAAAATCTCTTTGCGGTGGGGTCAAATTCGTTCTATCATCGCGGGTCTCCCGGAGGCACCGGTCGTGACGCCAATAACGGGTACGGGGCGATGAGCTTTAGGTAGAAGCATAAGGAACGGAGAAAAGGGGAGGAGCCATACTCAACGCCGGACTTCATTTGCGGGCCACCCGTGAACGTCTCGGGCTCACCATGCGGGACGTGGAGAGTGCTAGCGTGCGCATCGCGGAGAAGCACGGCAGTGATGAGTTTGCCATCAGCCCGAGCCGCCTCTCAGACATGGAGACCAAGGGGTTGGTGCCCAGCATTTTCCGTTTGTATTCGCTGGCCGTGATCTACCGGCACGATCTGCGCGAGATCCTGTCGTGGTACGGGATTGACATAAACGGGGCCGCAGCAGACCTGAAATTGAGCGCTCCGCGGAAATCCCACGTCGCGGACGTTCTGCAGAGCGCGGCGGTGTTGCAGATGCCAACCAGGCTGGATCCGGCGTTCGATCCGCGGCGGACGACGAATCTGGGGCGCATGGTAGAGCAGTGGGGGTTGGTGCCGGTGGCGTACCTCGCTCAGTTCGCCAACACCAACTACACTTATGGATATATTGGCAGCGAAGATTTCACCATGTACCCGCTGCTGCCGCCCGGGACCTTTCTGCAGATTGATGAGTCCAAGAACCGCGTCCAGTCCGGAGTGTGGCGCTCGGAGTTCGAGCGTCCCATTTATTTTGTGGAGACGCGAGAGGGGTTTACCTGCTGCTGGTGCACGCTGAAGGGAGACACGATTACGCTGCAGCCGCATTCGCTCTCCCCGGTTGCAGTAAGAGTGCTGCGGCATCCGCAGCATGCGGAGGTAATCGGGCAGGTGGTGGGCATCGCAGTCAGGCTGGGGGATTGGCGTCCGGTCGAGACTTTACCAGACTCAAAAGAGCGTGCAGCACTGAACTGAAGTGGCGGGCCGAGCCCCCACCCAAGTCCTGCGGCAGCAGGACGGGCAAGTGGTTCCGCAGATTTTCCACGTATTCCGCCGGCGGGGTATGCGAGGCCTCGCTGGATACCTCAACATCACCTCGCAGCGTGCGCAACGAAGTCCGCAGGACCCTCAGAAAAAGCAGGCTATGAGCCTCGGCGAGCGCCTGTTGCGCAGGGCCGTCGCCGTAGACCCGGGCCAGTCCCCAGTGTGAGTAAGCGCCTTCCTTCGGGTTACGCAAGCTGGAGAGATACTCCAACTTTCCCACGATCCCCGACACCGCAGCCAAAGTCGTCGCTAGCAGGTCTTCGAGCGCGGACTTCAAGGTCATGGTTTCTGTTCCGATTTCAGAAAATCAGACGATTCGGAACCGGATGCCGCAAGTAGCACAGCGCCCTTCAAAGTATCACGGTCGAACCACCCAAAACCACCTGAAAAAGGAGTTCTACCGTGAAAAAGAGACTGCTGCTGATTCTGTCAACCGCCGCTGTGCTTGCTGGCATGCTTTCCATCCCAGCGATCGTGAGGGCCGATGGAGGTCCTGGGACGGACTGCCCGAAGACGCAACTGTGCAAGCCGTAGTGGGCCAGCTGCGGCTGGGTAAGTGGACCTGGCCGCAGCACAGGATAGGATGTGGGCGACCTATAGGTAGAATAGGGATTGCGAGTGCGAACTGGTAGGGATATAGTAAGCTCCGCAAGTTATGTACCCGCACTCCTTTTTGTGGCACTACCTGTGGGTCGCCCCATACGCCATACAGGCGATCATACTCGCGGTCATGCTGCGGCGCAGGTTGTGGCACGAATTTCCGGTGTTCTTCGCCTACACGGGATTCGAGATCGTGCAGGGCGGAGTTCTTTTTGCTCTGGATCACAACGGGGGGGTATCGCCGCACCAGTACTGGGAAGTGTACTGGGTAGCCCAGGTGCTGAGCATCGCACTGCGTTTCGCGGTCATCTATGAGATCTTCGCCCATATTTTCCGGCCTTATGCGGCCCTCGGGGAACTGAGCCGGATTGTGTTCCGCTGGGCCAGCGTGTTGCTGATACTGGTGGCGCTGGTCGTGGCCGCCTATGCGCCCGGGGATGCTACCCTACCGATACTTTCCGGGGTAAATGTGGTTGGCCGCGCCGTCGGTCTGGTGCAGAGCGGCCTGATGGTCTTCCTTTTTCTGTTTTCCTCCTATTTCGGGCTATCGTGGAGAAGTTTCGTCTACGGCATTGCCCTGGGCATGGGTATCTTTGCGAGTGTGGATTTGGCGACGTCGGCCATCCGCGTGGCGACCGGCTTGGGTGAGGGCACTTATGTTCTCAGTTTTGTGACCATGGCTGCCTATCACTGCTGCGTGGTGATCTGGCTGGTCTACCTTCTGGCTCCCGAAGTTGCCGCGCAGACGGTAAAAGAATTACCAGAACACAACCTTGAGGAGTGGAATACGGCGCTACAGCGCCTGCTCACGCGATGATGCTTGCTCTAATTCTCGTTGTGCTGTCGTTCGCAGCGTTGGTGCTGTTCTTGTACGCAGCACGGGGGCGAAGTGTCCGGGTGAGTAAGCCCGACGACCTGGTTGGAAGCACGCGGCCGGTGGATCTTGAAGCGTTTCGCAACCTGGTTGATCCCGAGGAAGAAGAATTCTTACGCGCCAACCTGCCTGCGGACGAGTATTGTGCCATCCGGAGAGAACGCTTGCGCGCGGCGGCGGACTACATCGGCTGCGCGAAGCACAATGCGGCCATCTTGTTGCGGCTAGGCGAAGCGGCGCGCCAGCATCCCGATCCTCAGATCGCCGAGGCTGGACGACAATTGGTGGATAGCGCCTTGCGCCTCCGCCTGTACAGCTTGCCGGCCCTGGCCAGGTTGTATGTGGGGATGACTCTGCCCCAGTTGCGCCTGTCGCCGGCGGGCATACTGGAAAGCTACCAACACCTCAGCGGACTGGCGACCCGGCTGGCGGTGATGCAAAATCCGGCGCGTGCGTCCCGGGTCGCAGCCGTCCTCTGAGTTTCCGATTCGGGATCTGCCGGCCCCAAGGCCGCGTCGGGCGCGGGCCTTCGGCGGTCTCCTCCCCTGGCTAAGCTCCGGACAAACGTTGTTCTGAAATCAGAACAGGATGATCCGGCGTGTTTCTGGCGCAGCTATTTCGCGTATCCTGCCCACCAGCGGTAAATCCGCAACTGGCCGAAGTGTGCATGCGGCGAGCCGCTCTTTGGAGCGGAGCAGCGTGTGTCAGCGGATCGCGCGTGAAGGTCGCGGTTAGGAAAACGGCCCGGAAAGTCGGTGGAACTAGCCCATGGGCTTCGAGCGCCACTACGAAGCATTGCTGGCGATGGCGGACATCATGGTCCACCATCGCAGCCTGCCTGAACTCTTCTCTGAGCTGGCGAAGCGATTGCACGAAGTAACCGCTTTTGAGCTTGCCAGCTGTGCCCTCCACGATCCCGAGAAGCAGGTGATGCGCTTGCACATCTGGGAAGGCACGGGCTCGGCCCACGTCCCCGTCGAAATACCAGTGGAGAGCAGTCCCAGCGGGTGGGTATGGCAGAACCAGCAGCCCATGGTCGTGGGGGATTTGCAGGCGGAGGAGAATTTTGCCCCGGTGTTCCGCCTCTTCCGTGAGATGGGATTGCGTTCGTATTGCGTGATGCCTCTGACTACGGCACAAGGCCGCCTGGGGGCGCTGGGTTTGGGCAGTTCACGGGTGAATGCCTACCAGGAAGACGACCTGCGTCTGCTGCGGCGGGTGGCAGAACTGGCCGCGGTGGCGGTGGAAAATTCCCTGACCCGGCAGGCCCTGCACGAAGAGAAGGAGCGGCTGCACACGTTATTACAGATCAACCGGCCGCTGGTTTCGAGCCTCGACCTGCGGCAGCTGTTTGCCGCAATTTCGGAGAGCCTGCAGCGGGCGATGCGAGTGGACTACGCCAGCCTGGCGTTATATGAGCCGGAGGCCAACAGCCTTCGAGTCTACCCGCATGATCTCCCGCCGGAGGGGACGGAAGCGGCGTACAGCATCGCAGCTTCCGACTCGATCGCCGGGCACGCGTTACGGGAGGGGAAAGTCAAGTTCTTCAATCCGGGTGACCCGCAGACAGAACCGTCGCTGAGGGTGGGGGGACTGTTCCAACCGGGGGTCCAGTCCGGCTGCTGCGTGCCGCTGATAACTCCCAAGGGTCCGCTGGGGACCCTGAACCTGGTTACCAAGAACGGCTATCTCTTCACGCCGGCAGATATCGATGTTCTCAACCAGGTGGCGTCGCAGGTGGCGATTGCGCTGGACAACGCGCGCGCCTACCGCGAAATCGCGGAACTGAAGGACAAACTGGCCAAAGAGAAGCTTTACCTGGAAGATGAGATTCTCTCCGAACTGAATTTTGAAGAAATCATCGGCGAGAGCCCGGCGCTGAAAAGGGTGCTGGCGCAGGCCAAGGTCGTCGCCCCGAGCGACGCCACTGCGCTGGTTTTGGGGGAGACGGGGACGGGCAAGGAGTTGATCGCGCGCGCCATCCACCGCATGAGCTCGCGCAAGGACGGGAGTTTCGTCAAGCTGAACTGCGCCGCCATCCCCACCGGGCTGCTGGAAAGCGAACTGTTTGGGCACGAGAAGGGCGCATTTACCGGAGCCATCAGCCAGAAGATTGGCCGCCTGGAACTGGCCGACAAGGGTACGCTGTTCCTGGACGAGGTGGGCGATATCCCTCTGGAACTGCAACCCAAACTGCTGCGGGTTTTGCAGGACCAGGAGTTCGAACGGTTGGGCAGCACGCGCACGGTGCGTGTAAACATACGCCTGATTGCCGCCACCAACCGGGACCTGGCAAAGAGCGTGGCCAGCCGTGAATTTCGCAGTGACCTGTTTTACCGCCTGAATGTTTTTCCGATTCGCATCCCACCCCTGCGGGAGCGCAAGACCGACATTCCGATGCTCGTGCGCTACTTCGTGCAGAAATTTGCCCGCCGCATGAGCAAGCACATCGAAACTATCCCCACGGAAACCATGAATGCCTTGACGAGCTGGGAATGGCCCGGCAATGTGCGGGAACTGGAGAACTTCATCGAGAGGTCGGTGATCCTCTCCAGCGGTCCGATTTTGACGGTACCGCTGGCGGAGTTGCGGCCCATCTATGAGCAGCCTTCCCGGAGCAGCACCCTGGAAAGCCTGGAGCGAGAGCACATCATCCGCACCCTGCGAGAAACCCGTGGTGTGATTTCGGGGGCGAAGGGCGCGGCAGCGCGGCTGGGGCTGAAACGCACGACCCTGCAATCCCGGATTCAACGGATGGGGATCTCGCGTGCCGACTACGAAAGCTGACCCGGCCGGAGCGAAATGAGGAAAATCGTCCCAACCTGGTGACGCTGTGTCGGCAGGTTGCCGCGCCATCGTCATTCCGGAGAGCGGAAATGTGAGCCGGTCTGCTTGCGGCAGTCATAACCCCTCCTGTTTACAACGAAGTAGTCGTCCTCCGCGGTTTGGAAGCCGGACTGCCCGCGCACTGGGGGTTTCGGGGCGAGTCGAGGTGCAATGCTCAGGATCCACATAGAGGAGACATGCAACTGCGCAGCACTCCGCTTAGAAGGCAGACTGGCGGGCGCCTGGGTGCAGGAACTGGAGCGCTGCTGTCAGGTTTTCTTAAGGCCACCGCAGAACCAGGCTCTGGTAATCGAACTGGACGCTTTGACGTTTGTGGACGAAGAGGGAAAGTCTCTACTGCGAGAGATGCACGAGGCCGGCGCCACCCTGGTAGGCCGGGGCGCTCAGTGCCGTTATCTGGTCGAGCAAATTCAGCAGCAGCAACAGCAGCAGCAGCGGACGGGATAAGAAAAAGCATGGCGGGGGACCAGGACAACCCGGCCCAACAGGTGTCCGTCGATCCACTTTACTTGTTTGCGTGCGGCCTGCTTTGGCATAGGAGGACTGACGCTGACGCCGGCTGGGAGTTGGTTCGTGGCCTGAAGTCTGAGGACAGAGAGGTGCGCGCGATCGCCAGGGCATTGCTGGCGAAGGCACAGAATTTACGACTTCCTGCCGCGACTGAGCGCGCGCCGGACGTGGCAAGAGGGGAAGTGTCCGGATTGGATAGAAACCTTAGCTTGATTGAGGTGGTGAGGATGAATACTCCCTACGGACTGGAAATCGTCGATAGCTGTCTGCATTGCAACCTGCGAATCGAGTCGTGCTTCTGCAATCTTTCTAAGGAAATGTTGAGGTCCTTCAGCGCCGCCAGTCATCAGGCCACCTACCCAGGAGGCGCTTTGCTGTTTGTGGAAGGGCAGACTCCCCGCGGCGCTTACGTGCTGTGTTCGGGCAAGGTAAAGCTGTCGACCACCTCCCGGGAGGGCAAGGTACTAATTCTCAAGATTGCGCGACCGGGCGAGGCGTTGGGCCTGAGCGCGGCCATCTCCGGGACATCGTATGAACTCACAGCCGAGACGGCGGGGCCCTGCCAGGTCACTTTCATCGAACGCGATGCGTTCATCAAGCTATTGGAAAGGAACGGCGAACTGGGACTGCGTGCGGCCCAGGCCTTGAGTTGGGAGTTCCAGTCGGCCTACCGCGACATTCATGAACTGGTGCTGGGACGTTCTTCGGCAGGAAAGCTGGCTCGACTGCTTCTCTCCTGGACGAGCGGCCGGGAGGACGCCAGAAGCGAGATTCGGGTGCGGGCCACGCTGACCCATGAGGAAATGGCGCAGATGATTGGGGCCTCGCGCGAGACCGTGACGCGCGTGCTGAGCGACCTTAAGAAGAAGGACTGGATTCGCTTGGATGGGTCGGTGCTGGTCATCCGGAACAGGATGGCGTTGGAAGCGCTGGCGGCGTAGATTTCAGTGGGGTGCAAACGGCGGCCGGGGGGAAATGTTCCCGGCCGCCCCATTCTTAGAAGTGAAATCCCAACTCCGCCGTGTAGGTACGCGGCGTGACGAAGTGGGTCCCGCTGAAGGTGGAGAGGAAGTTGTAAAGCGCTTTCTTGTTGGTGAGGTTGATGACGGTGAAACCAAGACTCCATTTGTAACGGTCCGTGCGGAACAGGTTATCGTCGCCGACGCTGAGGTCGAACAGGTGCCGCGGAGCGATGCGTGGCGGATTGCGATCGTCATTCTCGGTGCCGGGCGCAGGTATGGAGATCCTTGTGGATCCGTACTGAGAAGGAGCGCAGGCGGTTAGCGGCGAGGTCAACGTAGGGAAGACGCTGCCGCAGAAAAGGCCCGCCTGGATCTGCTGGTCTGCAGTCAGACCGGTAAGATCGACTGGGGTTGTGGTGTCGCCGGCTACGGGAACCGCGCCCGCCACCAGGCCGCTGTCGTAGCGCCAGTTGAAACCGATCCATGGCCCGTTCTTCGGAAACTGGTACTGCAGGTGGGTGGTTTGGTTGAACTTCTCGTCGTGGTCAATCCGGAAGACTCCCAATGGAGCCGAGGGCGTAGCGCCGGCCCCGCCGAGTTGCGGCGTGAAGAAGCGCGCGGCCACACTGGAGAAGACCATCAGGGCAGAGAATCCATGATAGTTGGGCACGCTCACGCGGCCGGCAAGTCCGGGAATTTTCGAGTTGTGCCACTCAATGGGGAACGTGATCGGAGTCGCGCCCAGCACGCTGAAGTCGTAAGCGTTGTGGGTGTACTTCCAGATGTACTCGCCGGAGAAAACCAGATACCGGCCTAGAGCTTGCTGAATGCCGGCGTGGAATTCGTTGCGCCAGCCCGGACTGAACGGGTTTATGCCCGGCGTGGCGCAGCCGAGCAAGGGGTTCAGCACAGGGTCGCCGCATCCCACGTTAGAGAGCGCCAGGTTCTCGTTGAAGGGAGTCTCTAGCACGCGCGCATAGGAGACGCGAAGCACGGTGTTGCTGGGCTTGATATTGTAGGCGATTCCCAGACGAGGCTCGGCTTCCGGGTGCGTGGTCAGGCCGTTATAGAAGTCGCCGCGCACCCCGAGGTTGAACGACCAGTTGCCTTTGGTGATCGTGTCCTGCAGGTACAGAGCGAGCTCCTTGACGTCGGTGTGCCCGCGAAATCCGAAGAGGGTTCCTCCACGCGTCAGATCGAAGGGAGCCAGAGTGGTGCAGGGAGGACCGATGGGGTTGCCGCTGTCATCCAGGCAGGAATTGCCGTTGGCATCGCTAAGTGAAGCTAGGAACGTGGGGTCGACGATGCCGAGCCGGTCGTTCTCCTGCAGAAGGGTCTGCTCATAGGTGACTCCTGCCTTCAGGTTGTGAATGCCTTTCACATAGGAGACGTCGGATCGAATTCCGGCATTCGTCAGGAACCGGTCTTGACCGACAGTCTGGGATTGCAGATCGGAGGCGAAGTCGGCGAATGGGTTGTGGCTGGGGTAGTAATTGTACTGGTCGTGGCGCACGAACGCCCCAAGGGTGAACACTGTGTAGTTATTGACCAGCCGGGTCCAGGAGGGCGCGATGTTGAAGGTTTTGATCTCGGAGCGCTGGTCGGCCGGTCCGACAGGAAGGCCATCGGGGCCGATGCCGCCAGTGTCCGCCCAGCCAGTGGCGTTCTGGGCATCGAACGAATTCGGATTCTGGAACCAGGAACGGGTGAAACCCAGGTTTACGTGGATCGAGTCCGCATTAGTAAGTTGAAAGTCCACGCGATCGAACACATTCTCTTGATTTCCCTTGTCGTGAATGGGAGTGAACTCGGGCGAATCGAGAAATCGGCCGGTGTTGAGGCCGCTGGCCGAAATGAAGTTGCCCCACTTCTGGCCGCCATAGGCGAGGTTGAATCCTGCCGAGGCTGTGCCGAAGGAACCATAGCCGGCCTCGACGCTGCCGTGCGGAGTGGTAACCCCCTGTCCCGAGCGTGTGGTCACGTTGATAACGACGCTGGTCTTGTCACCAAATTCAGCGGGTGGCGCGCCAGCAAGGACCTCCATCGACTCGACCGAGTCGAGGGGAATCTGGTTGGAAAAAACCTTGCTTTGCTGGTCGGTGATGGGCTGGCCATCCACGGAGAAGGAGTTCTCCGCGTGGTCGCCCAGACCGTGAAACAGGCCGTTGGAATCGGCGGCAATCCCCGGCGTGGCCAGGGTTACAAGGGAGCTTACTGAGGACGACTGACTCTCCAACGGTATCTTGTCAAACAAGCCACGATCCACGTCGGTGTGGAACGAGGAGGTGTTTTCGAGCAGATCCTGGCCGGCGGCTTCGACGGTAACAGTCTCGGCGGAAGCTCCCACGGTCAGCTTGAGCTTGAGGTTCAGGGGAACGACGGAGCGAACATCGATGTCCTGGGCAAAAGGCGCAAATCCCTGCCCAGTCACGGTGAGGTGATAAGGGTTGAAAGGCACGTTCGGGATGGTGAATTTTCCCGCGCTATCAGTGACCGTGGTGCGGTCAAAGGCACTGACTCGGTTAAGTATTTCGACGGTAGCATTGGGCACGACGGCGCCCGAAGGGTCCAAGACCGTGCCTTGAACCGAGGTCGAATTTCCGCCCGACTGTGCGCTTGCGAGCGGCGTCAACGTGAAAAAGAGAGTGAATGCGAAAGCCGCGCAAAGCGGCTTCCTGTAAGAAGCCAGCATGAGTTCCTCCAAAAGGATAGGGTTATCGAGCGAACCGGAATTTTTCGATTCTGGCGAGACCTAGGCTTGAGGAGGGGGGCGAACGGTGAGAGAGAATGCGACGAGACGTTGCTTGGCGGAAACCGACTCGGGTTGGAACGTGGAGACCGGGGCAAAGACCGCAATGTGCAGAGTGGAAGTGGTCTTGGGAGCGGAGTGATGTGCAACGATGCAAACCGTGCATTTAGCCGATTCGGTCGCGCTGGAATGGTGGTGCGCTACAAATGCGATTGCTGACCACAGCGTCAGCAACAGACATAGGAACGCGACCTTCTTCAAGATTGACCGCATCAACTGTACCCCACGATCGTGTGTTCTGAATCTACACCGGGGAACGAAACGAAAGCAACTGAAACTCTGAATTGCCCTACTCTCAGCTTTCACGGAAGTTCGAGCACCGGAGTAACTACAGTGACAGGCAGCCGCTGTTTTGTCTCTACAACCCAAATAGTTCCCGCAGCCGTTTGGTCTGGGCGCGGCTGACAGGAATTTCCGTCTGCTTCTTGTCGTCAAGGCGCAACTGGTAGGAGCTCTTGAACCAGGGGACGACTTCCTTAATGCGATTGATGTTCACCAGGAAGGAGCGGTGGGCGCGCCAGAAGAGATGGGGATCGAGGCTGTCGAGCAATTCTTCCAGAGTGCGGCAGTTGGACTGGCCTTCCATGCCGTTGGGCCCGCTGGTGACCACGGTGATGACTCCGTCTTCGATGGAAGCAAAGCAGATGTCCTTCTGATTGACCAGGAACATCCGACCCGCGGACTTGAGCAGAATCTTGGAAGCCTGCGGCTTGTGCGATTCCAGCATGCGCATCAGCGTCTCTAGCTTCTCCGAGGATGGGCCGCTGGCTTCCATCTTGGAGCGCGCCCTCTGCACCGACTGTGCTACCCGCTTCTTGTCGAAAGGCTTGAGCAGATAATCCACTGCGTTTACTTCGAATGCTTTGACGGCGTATTGATCGAAGGCTGTGGCAAAGACAATCTTGGGTAGAGGGACCTTCTTATCGAGCAGCTTCTTGATTACGCCGAAGCCGTCGAGGCCAGGCATCTGTACGTCGAGGAAGACGAGATCGGGATTGTGTTCGCGGATGAGATTGACACCTTCCACCCCGTTCTTGCCCTGGGCGACGATGTCAACGTCGCCGATGTCCTTGAGCAGGTAGGCAAGCTCGTCGCGGGCCAACTGCTCGTCGTCCACGATGACAGCGGAAAGCGGCATGGTTTCTCCTGGGCTCTGCAGAAAGTATAGAAGCGGGTTTTCGCGAGCGTCAACGCGGGGGAAGGCTTTAGGCGCGAGATCGGGAAGGATGCGCAAAGGGCGATTAGGATGAGATTTCCGTGGGCCGGGACTCCTGTTCCGCCAGCGTCCCGCCGCAATAGGGGCAGTACTTGTCGCCGGTTTGCACTTCGCGCTGGCAGTGCGGGCAGCCGGGATGCAGCCGGGTGCTGCATCTGGGGCAGAAACGGAATCCGCTCTGCACGGCAGCGCCGCATTGCGGACAGCGTGCAGTTAGCGGCTGGCGCAGGATGAAGTAGAGGACAATCCCGAGTCCATTCGGAACAAAAATGGCCACAATCGTCCAGAGTACGCGGCTCATGCCGCGGCGACCGGCATCGCGGTTCACGTACCCGATGAACAGAAAGTAGCAGGCAACGGCAGCGCCGAGCACGAGGCCCAGCAGGATCCGTCCCCAAATAGGTGGCGCGTTGGCTTCGCGCGCGATTGACACATTGAAGAGCAGCTGGGCGCAGACAAATCCGATCGCTGCCAGAACGACAGCCCACCACGGCGTTATGCGCAGCTCGTCGGCAAAACGAGTCGACTTGTCATGGGTCACTTGCATTGGCTTTCTCCTTCCTGTCATCCCTGGGGTGCGCCGTTACGGCTGCCCAGGAAAGTACCGCTCGCCGCCAAGAGCACACTGGTGGCCAGCGCGGGCGCGATCCAGAACAATACGAACCCCGTCTGCCAGATCGCATCCGGAACTCGAATCCATGCTCCCAGCCAAGCGAAGCCCTGCCACAGCAGGGGCGTGGTCAGCGCCGTGGACAGTGTCACCACCGCGCAGGAGATCCAGATCAGCCACATGCGCTCGCGCTGCTGCTGAAGCTTGAGCGCGTGTGCCCGGGCACGTGCCTGGGTTGTCCGCACCAGTTCTGCGCCGGCGGTGATGGGTACAGACCGCAATGCGCGCACCAATTCCTCAGCAGCGTTAGCGTATTCGCGGCAGCGGTCGCACGTTGCCAGGTGCGCCTCCAGCCAGGCCTGCTGCGCTTGACTCAGGCCGTCGCTGCGGCAGGCGATCATCTCCTGCGCTTGCTGATGCGGATCGTGATTCATCCTTGTGCTCCCTTAAGCCGCGGTATCAGCGCGTTCAGCCCGCGATAGAGGCGCGACTTCACCGTGCCTACCGGCGCGCCGGTCACTGCCGCGATTTCTTCCAACGACAATCCTTCGTGAAAGCGCAGCACGATGGTCTCGCGATAATCCGCCGGGATGCCCGCCAGCCCGGCCATGACCCGTTCGCTCAGTTCACGCTGCGCGACCACGTCCAGCGCGGATGGCTGCGCGCTGTCGGGGATGTCTAGTGGCGCCTCGTCTTCGCCGCGAGGCGCGTCCAGGCTCTCCGGCTTCTTGCGCCGCATGAGGTCAATGGCCAGGTTGCGCGCTACCGCGAACAGCCAGGTGTTGAAGGCGTGCTTGCCATCGTACTGGCCTCCGCGCTCCAGCACCCGCAACCAGGTTTCCTGGAACAGGTCTTCGGCGGTCTCGCGGCTGCTGGTCAGGTAGATCAGATAGCGCAGCAGGCGATGCTGATACTGCTCGATCAGCCGATCCAGCAGGTCGGGATCGTGCCGCCGAAGTCCGCGAGCGATGGCCGTGTTCTCGGGCTCCATCCAGTTCACGAAATAGCAGGCCGTGGCGTTCATGCTATCTGGGTATACGGGTGAGAGGGAGGAAAAGACGCACAGGGAGGGGTTACTTGGCGGCAGACATAAGAATCTGAAAAGAAGGGGTTAAGTGCCCATAGGCGGTCGTTGGCGCAATCACCCCTGATTTTGTCGGACTGATTTTCCGGTTTGGACTACACTCGTGCCGTGAATTCTTTCTGGCCGCAATTTAAGTGGTTGCTGATGCAGGCCCTCAGTATTGTGCAGGTGCCTTTGTTTGGATGGATACTCTTAGCTCTTGTCTCAGGGTTGGTCATTTCGGCTTCTCTCCAGAACCCGTTTCGAAGCGGGCGTTGGAAGCGCCACTATTTCCTGGTTTTCACACACTGCCTTCTGTTCCTTGCAATAGTTCTTGTCGGCGCTCTGTACAGGGCGCCCTTTCCCGATCCCACAAAACCTCTTCCCAAAGAAAATTCTGTAGCCGACTGGACTCTCAATATCTTGTTCGTTCTGTCAATCATCCTGAGTATCTTCTGGGTCTACCGAATGAGGGGTTTGCGATGGTTAGCGTTCTTCGTCGTAGCTGCTCAGGAACTGTTTCTTCTCTGGGCCTTGTTTGTGGCTGGCATGTCGATCAGCGGGGACTGGATATAGGCACGTTGCCGCGCCCTCACCTCGCTTTTGCTATCCTTGCGACTCGGCTGCACGCAGGAGAGCCGCACTCATGGCACGAAAATTCAAGGACCTCTCGGAGCGCGAAATCCTCGCCCTGGCAATTGCTCTTGAGGAGGAGGACGGGCGGGTGTACGCCGACTTTGCCGACGGGCTCCGCGACACCTATCCCGCGACCGCCCGCCTGTTTGAGAACATGCGCGAAGAGGAGTCCAGGCATCGCGCGACGCTGATCGAGACCTATCGCGGGCGCTTCGGGGAGCACATCCCCTTGATCCGGCGGCAGGATGTGAAGGGCTTCATCCAGCGGCGGCCGTTCTGGCTGACGCGTCCGCTGAAAATTGCAGAGGTGCGCAAGCAGGCCGAGGTCATGGAACTGGAGACGCGCCAGTTCTATCAGAAGGCGATGACGCAGGTCCAGGACGCGGGCATCCGCAAGCTACTGGGCGATCTGGAGGAGGTCGAGCGCAAGCACCAGAACACCGCCGAGGCATTGGAGGAAGAAATCACCCCCGCGGTCGAGAAGTCGGAAGACGAGGCGCAGCGCCGCCTGTTTGTGCTGCAAATAGTCCAGCCGGGACTGGCCGGGCTGATGGACGGATCGGTCTCGACATTGGCTCCGGTGTTCGCGGCGGCGTTTGCCACCAAGAACAGCTGGGACGCGTTTCTCGTGGGACTGGCGGCATCCATCGGCGCGGGAATTTCGATGGCCTTTGCGGAGGCGCTCTCGGACGACGGATCGCTCACGGGGCGGGGACGCCCTGTACTGCGCGGAGCGGTGACCGGCGCGATGACAACTGCCGGCGGCATCGGCCACACGTTGCCCTTCTTGATCCAGAATTTCCACGTTGCCTTCGTGGTAGCGGTGATTGTGGTCGCAATCGAGCTGGGCGTGATTGCCTGGGTGCGCAACAAATATATGGACACGCCGTTTCTGTCGGCGGCCTTTCAGGTCATTGTCGGCGGCGTGCTGGTGTTTGTTACGGGAATATGGATTGGCAGCGCGTAGCCGCAGCGAGAAGAACAACTTTGGTTAGTGCAAGTCTTCAAGCCGGTTCGGGGTTTGGGTGGCGCAGGCCTTCAGGCCTGCGGAATGCGGCCCCTGACAATTCGCCTTCAGGCGCTGAGGTTCATTTGCCGGGTCCCTCAGCGGCTAAAGCCGATCATTCTTCTGCCTCAAACGCAGCGCTGAAGCGCTGCGCCACCCAAAGTCGCCCTTGATTGCTTGCGGGGTGTGGGAGGACCAACCGCTCCCCATGACCTGTGCCGCAGCAGGGATTCCTCCGCCTTCGCTTCGCTCAGGGTCGGAATGACAAACACGACCTCTCAGGCGACATTCTCCAGCGCCAGGGCCATGCCCATGCCTCCGCTGACGCAGAGGGTGGCGAGGCCGCGCTTGGATTTGCGCTTCAGCATCTCGTGCAGCAAGGTCACGGTAATGCGGGTGCCGGTGCAGCCGATGGGATGGCCCAGGGCGATGGCGCCTCCGTTGACGTTGAGCGTGTCGCGGTCAAACTGCAGGTCGCGGTCGCAGGCCAGCACCTGGGCGGCAAAGGCTTCGTTCAGTTCAACCAGATCAAAATCTGCGAGGCGAAGCTGGTGCTTCTGCTCCATCTTGCGCAGGGCCGGAACCGGGCCGATGCCCATGATGCGCGGGTCCACTCCCGCGGAGGTCACAGCCAAAATCCTTGCCAGCGATTTGAGGTTGTTTTTCTTCACGAAGTCTTCGCTGCCCAGAACGACCGCAGCGGCCGCGTCGGTGATGCCGGAAGAATTTCCGGCGGTGATGGTGCCAGTCTTCGAGAATACGGGGGGCAGCTTGGCCAATTTCTCCAGCGTGGCGCCGACGAACGGGTGTTCATCCTGGCTGAAGGTTTGCGGGCCTTTCTTGCTTTCCAGCGTGACCGGCACGATTTCGTCTTTGAAGCGTCCAGCCTCGATGGCCTTGGCAGCACGGGTTTGCGAGCAGAGGGCGTACTGGTCCTGCTCCTCGCGGCCGATCTTGTATTGCTCGGCGAGCAACTCGGCGGTTTCGCCCATGATCATCTTGGCGATAGGACAGAAGAAGCCGTCACGATACATGCCATCCACCAACTCCTGGTGGCCCAGGCGGTATCCCCAGCGCGCGCCGTCGAGGTAGTAGGGCAGGCGCGACATGGACTCCGTGCCTCCGGCCAGCACGCACTCGAGGTTGCCGACGGCGATTTCCTGGAATCCGAGCGCGATGGTCTTCATTCCCGAGGCGCAGGCTTTGTTGACGGTGTAGGCGGGAACCTCTTGCGGGACACCGCTGCGAACCGAAACCTGGCGGGCGGGATTGGGGCCTCCCCCGGCCTGGCGGCCATTGCCGAAGATGGTCTCCTCGACCTGGTCGGGGCGGACTCCGGCGCGCTCCAATGCCGCCTTGGCGGCGATGACCCCCATATCGGCGGCGGTCAGGGAGGCGAGAGAGCCGCCAAACTTGCCGATAGGAGTGCGAACCGCGGAGAGGATGTACACGTCGTGCACGCAGCACCTCCGAAACTTTTAGTCTAGCAGGGATGCGAGGCGCGCGTTTTCTTCGACGACCGTGGCAGTACACGCCAGATCCTTCACCGCCTTGGCGGCGGCTCAGGATGACGCCAGTTAATCGGGAGGCACCAAGCAATCCGAGGCGTCATCCCGAAACCCGGCGCCGTTCAGCCGGGGGAGGGATCTCGCGTGCAGCGGCACGGCCTTCCTGGGCAGCTGACAGATGGTGCCCGCCAGATCCTTCGCCGCCTAGGCGGCGGCTCAGGATGACGCCATCGCGGAGATGGCGGGTGCGTTCATTTGTGGTCCCGTCTTCAGTACACTGGAGACTCAATGAACGTCATCTACGGCATCAATGCCGTCAGCGAGGCCCTCAAGGCGCGTGGCCGGGCGTTTGAGTGGGTAGGCGTGGCCAGGGAGCGGCATGATCTGCGGTTGCAGCGGGTGGTGGAAGAATGCCGGCGCAACGGCGTTGCGGTGCGCGTCCTGCCGCGTCCAGAACTGGACCGCATGGCAGGAAACAACGCACACCAGGGCGTGGTGGCGGTCACGTCGGCCAAGCAGTACAACGATCTCGACGATGTCATCGCGGCCAAGCGCGGGCAGTATTCGCTGCTGGTGGTGCTGGATGGCATTGAAGACCCCCACAACCTGGGTGCAATTCTTCGCACGGCCGACGCCGCAGGCGCAGACGGCGTCGTGATTCCGGAACGCCGCGCCGCGGGCGTGACCGCGACGGTGACCAAGGCCTCAGCGGGCGCGAGCGAGCATCTGCCCATTGCCAAGGTCACGAACATCGCACGCACGGTAGAAGAGTTGAAAGAGCGCAACATCTGGGTTGTCGGATTGGACGAGCGCGCAACCCAGACCTACGACGCGCTCGACTACAAGATGGACTGCGCCATCGTGCTGGGCGCCGAGGGCAAGGGAGTCCACGATCTGGTGCGCAAGAAATGCGACTTTCTGGTGTCGATTCCGATGCTGGGCAAGGTGCCGTCGCTAAACGTGTCGGTAGCAGCAGCAGTCGTGCTGTATGAAATCGTGCGGCAGCGGAGGAAACAGGCTCTAGGCTCTGGGCGCTAGGCTCTAGCACGCTGCTGAAGAAGTCTGTATTGCGCGTAGCTTTGGGTGGCGCAGCGCTTCAGCGCTGCGATAGGCGTGGAGCCTAGAGCCTGGCGCCCAGAGCCTGGAGCCCCAACTCATGTTGCAAAAGCTCATTTGTGTTCTCTGCGTTCTCTTTGCCTCTGTGGTGAATGTCTTTGCGCTCGACCGCGAGGCCTTCACCTTCACCAACTACGAACTGGATGTGCGGGTCGAGCCCGAGCAACAGCGGCTAGCGGTGCGCGGAAAGATCACGTTGCGCAACGACTCGTCCTCTCCGCAAAAAAATCTCTTCCTGCAGATTTCCTCCAGTCTTAGTTGGCGCTCGCTTCAAGTGAGCGGCAAGCCGGTGCAGTTTGTCTCGCAAACCTATCTCTCCGACATTGACCACACGGGCGCAGTTTCCGAGGCGATCGTGACTCTGCCGCAGTCGGTTCCAACGCACGGGGATGTGGAAGTCGAGGTCGGCTACGAAGGCACAATCCCTCCCGACATCACGCGGTTGACCGGAATCGGGGTTCCCGAGGAGATAGCCAAGCATTCGGATTGGGACCAGATCGGAGCGTTCACTGCTGTCCGCGGGATGGGTTACGTATTGTGGTATCCGGTGGCCACTGAGTCCGCCGATATCGGCCAAGGCAATGACCTGTTCGAGACCCTGGGTCGCTGGAAGGAGAAGGAGTCCGACTCACAGATGAGGGTTCATCTTTGCTCCACAACCTTCCCTGCGTTGATGAACGATGCATCCGGCCCCGCGACACCGCTCTCCAAGGATCAAAGCTCCCCCAACTGCGGGGATCATTCCTTCGCTCCGCTGGGCCGCATTGTGCCGACATTTGTTCTTGCCGATTTCTCCTTGCTCGATCGTCCGGCTGTAAACATTCGGTATCTCCCCAACCACAAGGCGGTGGCAGAAGACTATGCCCTGGCAGCCGAGCTGGCGGCCCCTTTTGTTACAGAGTGGTTTGGCGCTCCGCGCAAGAAAGCCGAAACTGTCGAACTGTCCGATTCCGAGGCGGCCCCATTCGAAAGCGGAAACATGCTGCTGACCCCACTCAACCCATCCGCCGATGCCCGGCTCATGCAAATGACTGCGGTCCACCAGTTGACGCACGCGGCGTTTCCTTCGGCGCGCGCGTGGATTTATGAAGGTCTGGCCCATTTTGCCCAAGCGGAATATCGCGAACGGCAGAGCGGACGTCAGGCTGCGATCGATTTCATGGGCCAGCAGCGCACCGCGCTCGCCAATGCTGAAAACACGATCGCAGCGGAGCGTGATGCGAAATCTGCGGCAAACGAATCGCTGATCAATACCAGCCTGGAGGAACTCTCCCGCAGCAAGGCGATGTATGTGTGGTGGATGTTGCGCGATATGGTGGGCGAGGCCGCGTTGAAAAAGGCTCTGGCTGCGTACCATGCAGAGGAGGACAAGGCGCCCTCTTATGTGCAGCGCCTGATCGAGGCCCAGAGCAAGCGGGACCTGGAATGGTTTTTTGATGACTGGGTGTACCGTGACCGCGGGTTGCCCGATCTCAGGGTGGAGTCGGTATTTCCGCGGGCCATCGTCGGCGGCGGTTACATGGTCACCGTATCGGTACAGAATCTGGGGCAAGCGGGCGCGGAAGTGCCGGTGACACTGCGCGTGGAAGGCGGAGAAATCAGCAAGCGCCTCCTGGTACCGGCAAAGTCAAAGGCTGCCATTCGGATTGAAGCCCCGACAGCGCCACAGGAAGTCGTGGTCAACGACGGCAGCGTGCCGGAGCGCGATATGGAGAACAACGTTTTCAAAGTGCAGGCTGCTACTCCACGGTGATTGTCAATCTCCGATTTCCGATTGAGCACACCACCGCGGCAATTGGAAATTGGCGATTAAAGATCGCGGGGTAGAATCAAGACTTGCTGGAGGGACTTTGGCTTACATCCAGTTTCTCGGGGCAGCGGGAACGGTGACCGGCTCGAAACACCTGGTCAACAGCAGCGCGGACCCAAGCGGGAAGAGTGGCTGCCAGACCTTGATTGATTGCGGCATGTTCCAGGGGCCGAAGGAATGGCGCGAGCGCAACTGGCAGGACACCCCGGTCCCAGCGCGGGAGATCGATGCAGTGGTGCTGACGCACGCGCATCTCGACCACTGCGGCTGGATTCCCCGCCTGGTGAAAGAGGGCTTCCGCGGTCCCATCTACGCCACTCCGGCAACCATTGATTTGTGCGGCGTCATCCTTCCCGACTCCGGCCACCTGCAGGAAGAAGACGCGGCGTACTACAACAAGACCAGAACGTCGAAGCACGTCCCCGCATTGCCCCTGTACACGCTGGAAGAAGCGCAGGGGGCCCTGCAATATTTCCGCCCGGTCGAGTTCGGAGAAACCAAACAGCTCTGCCCCGAGATGTCGTTCCGCTTTGTGCGGGCGGCGCACATTCTGGGATCGTCCATGGTGGAACTCACTCTGCAGACCAATGGCCAAGCCCGGCGGCTGTTGTTTACGGGCGATATCGGGCGAGTGCGCAATCAGAACGTCGCTCCCGGGAAAGTCGTGCATTCGGGGCCGCAGGAAGGCGAGACGGCTGATTTCTTGGTGATGGAGTCCACTTATGGCAATCGGCAGCATCCCGCCGACGATCCGCGGCCCGAACTGGCGGCGGTCATCCGCCAGACGGTGCAGCGTGGGGGAACAGTCATCGTGCCGGCGTTCGCGGTGGAGCGGACGCAGAAGTTTATCTTCATGCTGAAGGAACTCATGGAGTCGGGCCAGATTCCGCGCATTCCTGTATATGCCGACAGCCCGATGGCCATCCAGGCGGTGCAGATCTTTCTCAAGCACACCGAAGAGTACGGGGCACGAGCGCGCGAATTGATCGGCAAGTACGGATCTCCACTGGAATGGAAGGAGCTCACCTTTGCCTCCACGCCGGAGGAGTCGAAAAAGATCAACGAAACGAAATTTCCCTCGATCATTATCTCCTCCAGTGGCATGGTCACGGGCGGGCGCATTCAGCACCACCTGGCGCAGCGGCTACCCGATCCAAAAAACACCGTGATCTTCATCGGCTTTCAGGCGCCGGGGACGCGGGGGTTCACCATCAAGAGCGGCGCGGCGGAGGTAAAGATCTTCGGTCAGATTGTGCCCATCCGGGCGCAGATCGTGGCCTTCGAGCAGTTCAGCGATCACGCCGATCCGCCGGAATTGCTGGAATGGCTGCATACGTTTCCGAAAAAGCCGGGTGCGACCTACCTGGTGCACGGCGAGCCGGCGGCGGCGTCGCAGCTGCGCGAGACCATGAGCAAGGAACTGGGATGGAACGTGCAGATCGCGCAATGGATGCAGAAGGTGGAAGTGAGATAGGTCTTGTCAACACGGGGACACGGAGTCACGGAGTAAAGTGTGAGGACCTTAGCTTGCCTTTCCCGGGCGGAGGAGCCCCGGTATTTCTGCTCCGTGTCTCTGTGTCTCCGTGAATGAGCTTTGGAGGAATCATGACGGAAGCGGAATTGAAGAAACATCTCGACGAGGCGGAGACGAGTCCCAAGCTGATTGCGGCGGCGGTGTCCGGGCTGCCCGATAAGACGCTGCGTTACAAGCCGGCGCCGGACAAGTGGTGCATCCTGGAGATTCTCGGCCACTTGGCCGACATTGAGATTGTGTACTCCTACCGCCTACGCCAGATGCTGGCCGACCAGGACCCGGTGATTGCGCCCATGGATCAGGACGCCTGGGCGCGGAATCTCGGGTATTTGCAGGAGTCTCCGGCAGAGTTGGTCGCCGCCTACGGGCTGAATCGCTATGGAACTTTGCGGTTGTTGCGTCGTCTGAAGGCGCAAGATCTGGAGAAGGGCGCGTTTCATCCCGAGCACAAGCGGAAGGTCACCGTCGCGGAGTACGTCGGGATGATGTCAAAGCACGGGCCAGACCATTTGGAGCAGATCGAGCGGCTGAAGAAACTGGCGGCATAGTGCTGGCGTCTGGCGCAAGCACCCGCCGGGGCCGCCGAAGCGGTGCTCCCTTGTCGGCTATTCCGCGCGCAGCGTGATGGAGGGATCGACCTTCGCCGCGCGCCAGGCGGGCACCCAGCAGGCGATGATGGAAACCACCGCCAGCAGCGCGACGACGCCGGCATAGGTCATTGGGTCGAGCCGCGAAATGCCGAACAGCAGGGTGACCAGGGCCTGACTTGCCAGGATAGCTCCGCTCAGTCCGATCACCAGGCCCATGCCAGTGAGCGTCATTCCCTGGCGCACGACCAGGGCCAGGATGTCGCGGGGTGACGCCCCCACCGCCACCCGCACACCGATCTCGCGGGTCCGCTCGTTGACGCTTCCGGAGAGCACGCCATAGATGCCGGTTGCCGCCAGCGCCAACGCGACCAGCGCAAACGCTTCAAACAGGACCAACACAAAACGGCGTTCGGCCGCCGATGCAGTTACCAGGCCGTCCATGGTAAGCACTCGCACAATAGGCTGGTCCTTGTCCACTGACCAGACCGCCTTCTCAATGACGGGTGCCATCACCGCTGGATCCCCGTGCGTGCGAACCACCAGCGACCGGGTTCCGTCCGCCCAATGCCACTGGTCCGCCGTGGTGTAGACCGCATCGAAATCAGGCACCGCCAGCGAGGTCTGCCTGACATCGCCGACGACTCCCACGATGGTGAACAGAGGCGAGTCTCGAGGGCCGCCCATGTGGAAGCGTTTCCCTATCGGGTCTTGACCGGGGAACCTGCGCGCCGCCAATGATTCGCTGATCACTGCGACCCTGGGCGCATCGGCTCCATCGCGCTCATTCAGCAGGCGGCCACGGTGGAGCGGAATCCCGATCGCCTCGAAGTAGCCCGACGTCACCCCATAGCGGGATACCGCATAGCCCGCGTCGGGACTGTCGCCCTCAAAACTTGCACCGTAAACGTCAGATTCCCCGCTCAAGGGCAGCAGGCTGGTGAAAGCCGCTGCGGTCACGCCGGGAACACGCCGTACTGCGTCCTGAGCATTGGCGAAGAAGCGGTTGCAAGTGGGGTCGTCCTCGTAGTGGCGGCCGAAGGTTTGCACCTGCATGGTGAGCAGATGCGAGCTGTCGAATCCCGGATCAACTGCGAACAGCCGCTCCAGGCTACGCAGCAGCAATCCCGCGCTCACCAGCAGTACGAGCGCCAGGGCCACCTCCACCACGACCAAGGTACGCCGCGTCACCTGATGGCCTCCTGCGGCCCGCCGTGAGCTTTGCTGTATTCCGACGTGCAGATCACGACTGGAGCCGTAAAGCGCCGGCACCAGTCCGACCAACAGACCTACAATCGCAATCACGCCGAGCGCGAAGGCATACACAGGTCCATTCACCGCAATCGCATTCGCGCGGGGCAACCCGGCTGGACTCAGCGCCAGCAGCGCCCGCACGCCGGCTTGCGCCATCAGCAAGCCGAGTGCCCCACCAAGCACGGCGAGCAGCAAACTCTCCGTGATCAGTTGCCGGAGCAGTCGCGATCGGGAAGCACCCAGTGCCGCGCGCATGGCAAATTCCCCACGCCGCTGCGCTCCGCGTGCCAGCACCAGGTTGGTCACGTTTACGCAGGCAATCAGCAGCAACAGCATCACCGCGCCGAGAACGGCAAATAGCGCCGGCTTGACCCCACGGGTGACGTCGTCCTGCAACGAGTCCACAATCAACCCGTAGGCAATCGAACTCCATGCCGGCCGGGGGAACTCCGGTACTCGATCGCGCGCGATTGCGTTGAGTTCACGCCGGGCCTGGTCCGTCCCTACACCCGCCCGGACCCGTCCTACCATGCGCAGGTGATGGCCCCATTCCCGGGTGTCAGTGGAGGTAATATTCCGCGTGTCGTACTGCAGTGGCGACCAGATCTCTGCAGTTGGAGCCAGCACATTCTCAAATGTGCCCGGCATGACGCCGACGACCCTGTACAGATTGTCATCCAGCCTGACCTGGCGCCCGAGGATCGCGGGATCGGCGCCGAAACTCCGCCGCCACAGCCCATCGCTGAGGATCACGACCCTGGGGCCATGAAATACATCATCGGACGCTTGCAAATCCCGCCCCAGCGACGGCGAAGCTGCCAGCGCGCGGAAGAAGTCCGCGCTCACCTGCTGCCCTTCCAATCGCTCCGGCTGATTCGCCCCGGTCAAGGCGGGGAGCCACGGTTTCATTACCGCGGTAGCATCGAAGGAACGACTGCGCTCGGCGATCTCGCGATAGGTGTGAAATGCCTGCGGGACGCGTGAACCGTCCTCGCCCGCATACCAGATCATCATGATCCGACTGGCATCCGGATAGGGGAGCGGTTCGAACAGGATGGGGTTCAGTGCGCTGAAAATCGAGGTCGTAGCGCCGATACCGAGGGCTAGGATGAGGACGCTGACAATGGCAAAGCCGGGATTGCCACGCAGTTGACGGGTGGCATAACGCAGATCGGCGAACAACGTCCCGACCGCATTCTCCCATCCGTAGGAGCGCACCTGCTCCCGCAGGACGGCGGCGCCGCCGAACTCCAGCCGCGCGGCCCGCCGCGCCTCAGCGGGAGACAGCCCGCTCGCCACTTTGGCGGCGATGGCTTCCTCCAGGTAATCCTGCACCTCGTCGGCCACGTCCTGGTCCGCCGACTGCGGCCGCAGGAGTACCCGCAGGCCGCGTGTGAGTTGCCGCCACCAGGACATGGGCGCTAGCCCTCGGCTTTCAGCAGGCGCGCGATGGCGCCCGCCCGGCGCGCCCAGTCTGCGGTCTCAATCTCGAGCTGTTTCCTGCCCGCACGCGTGAGCGCATAGAACTTTGCCCGGCGCGAGTTTTCCGTCTGGCGCCACTCGGCGTCGAGCCACCCGGCGCGCTCCAGCCGCTGCAAGGCGGTGAGCAGCGATCCCGGGTTCACCTTGAACACTCCGCGCGAGACCTGCTCGACACGGCGCGCAATGCCGAAACCGTGCATGGGCTCGAGACTCAGGGTCTTGAGAATGAGCATGTCGAGCGTGCCCTGGATAACGTCAGTGTTGGAGTCCTGCATAGTGGAACCCCGCAATGGCCGGCACGATAGCAAAAGTTCATCATGATTGTCAAGATGTGATGATCAGGAGGACTTGCTCTACGGGTGGGTGTTGGTGAAGCGTACCAGCGCGTCCAGCTTGCCGGCGGCGGCGCCGGAGTTGATGGCCCGGGCGGCCAGGGGCAGGGCGTCGGCCAAGTGGTCGGCCCGGCCGGCCGCCACCAGGGCGGCGGCGGCGTTGAGCAGGACCACGTCCCGGCGAGGCGATTTCTTCCCGCCCAGGACCTCACGAATGATAGCCGCGTTGGCCGCGGCATCTCCGCCGGAGATCTCTTCAATCGCCGCGCGCCCTATCCCAAACTCTTCCGGTGTGACCTCGTAAGTCCTCACACTTCCTTCGCGTACTTCGGCAACACGAGTGGGACCGCTGATACTGATCTCATCCAGGCCATCCAATCCGTGCACCACTACGGCGCGGCGGAGGCCCAGCATGCTGAGCGCCTCGGCCAGTTTCTCGACCAGTTCCAGGGAATAGACGCCCACCACCTGGGCCGAAGCGCGTGCCGGATTGGTGAGCGGGCCGAGCAGGTTGAAAACCGTGCGCAGCCGCAGCTCGCGGCGGGCGGGTTGCACGTATTTCATCGCCGAGTGCATGGCGGGAGCGAACAGAAAGGCGAACCCGACTTGCTCCAGACACACCGCCAAGCGGGCCGGCGGGAGGTTGATGTTGACGCCCAGCGCTTCCATCACGTCGGCGGAGCCGCACTTGGAAGAGATGCTACGGTTGCCGTGTTTCGCCACCCTGACGCCAGCGCCCGCTGCCACCAGCGCGGTCGCCGTCGAGATGTTAAAGGTGCCGCTGGTGTCGCCGCCCGTGCCGCAGGTATCCACCAGGGCGTCGCGTTCCGTACCGCTCACATCCACGGTGGAGTTCCGGTGCAGGTTGAGAGGAGCGGCCGCAGCCCGGATGGCTTCAGCAAAGCCGACGATCTCCTCTACTGTCTCGCCCTTCATGTGCAGGGCGACTAGCAAGGCGGCAATCTGCGCGTCGGTACACTCCCCGGCGAGGATCTCTGACATTACTGCCCGGGCTTCTTCGCGGGCCAGCGAATGGCGGTGGCTGGCAATTCGATGGAGGGCGTCCACAATCATGGGCAATGCTGAATTGTACGGCACGGCCCGGGATGCGACGCGGGCCCCTAGCTCCTTGTCACTGCCGGCGGGACGAGTCGCCGCAGGAAGTATCGGCGCCAGTCGTCTGGCAAGGCCGGGGAGGCGACCGCCTTGTTCAGCAGAGCGACGTTGTACTTATCCCGCACATAGAGCCGGTTCATCTCCGCGATGGTGACGGCATCGGGCTGCCGCTGCACCAGTTCGATAGTGTCCCCGGCCCCGACTTCTCCTTCCTGCTCCACGGAGAGGTAGAATCCGCTGCGGCCGCTTAACAGGAATCGCTCCAGGATGTCGTCACGCTGAAATTTCGCGGCCAGCTTGTAGCAGGGAACCCGTGGCTGGCGGACGATTACGACAGCGGAGCTGACACGAAAGCGTTCTCCAATGTGCAGATCTTCTTCAAATAACCCCTCGGTAGTGAAATTCTCTCCGAACACGCCCCACGGAAGGTCGGTTTGCGGCAACTCCTGCCGCCAGAATTCGTAGTGTTCGGAAGGATAGGCGTACACGGCTTTGTAGGGGCCCCCATGGACGCTCAGATCGGCTTGCTGATCACCATCCAAGTTGAGGCTCCGCAACATGACACGCCCAGTCACGGGCTTCTTGAAAATGCCTGTCTGGATGGTCGCGCCCTTGTAGGTGGCAAGGCGCGGCAGCGCAACGTTCAACGAGACGATACGCAAGGCTGACATCCTCCGCAGAAGAATCAGGGCTTAGGCCTCTGCATTGGATGTCGGGTTTGCCCAGGAAGAAGCAGAGCCATCAATCTTATTTGAGATACGATATGTTGATCATCGCCCCGAGCGACTTCGGTTTGTGATGACTCCCGTTTGCCCTACCCGAGGGGCTTCTATAGAATCAGTGGTTTGCTGCCTCATAGCAGAAGCTGCAAGCGGGTCCCTACCGGAATTGTGATGAATCGGGAATCATATGAAAATTCATGAGTATCAGGGCAAAGCAATCCTGAAGAAATATGGCGTGTCCGTGCCGCGCGGGGAGATGGCGGAAAGCCGCGAGCAAGCCGAAGCCGCGGCACGAAACCTGTTCGGCGCAGGAGCGACCGGGGTTGTAGTCAAGGCCCAGATCCACGCCGGCGGCCGCGGCAAGGGCGGAGGCGTCAAGATCGCCAAGTCCGTGGATGAAGCCGGGGAGATCGCCTCCAAGATGCTGGGGATGAAACTGGTTACCCACCAGACCGGTCCGGAAGGAAAGATCGTCCAGCGGTTGCTCGTCGAAGAGACCTTGCCGATCGAGAGGGAACTCTACCTAGGCATTCTGCTGGACCGCGCAGAAGCCAAGCCGGTATTTATGGCGTCGGCGGCGGGCGGCATGGAAATCGAACAGGTGGCGGCGGAGAATCCGGAGGCCATCCTCAAGCAGCATATTGATCCCGGCATGGGGCTTGAGCCGTTCCAGGCGCGGAAAATCGCTTTTGCGCTGGGCCTCAAGGCGCAACAGATCAATCCCGCAGTGCAGTTTCTGACCAGCCTTTACCGCGCATTCCTCGACACCGACGCGTCGCTGGTCGAAATCAATCCCTTCATCACTTGCACCGACGGCCGCTTGTTTGCGCTCGATGCCAAGCTCAACTTCGATGACAACGCGCTGTTTCGTCATCCCGACATCCGCGAACTGCGGGACATCACGGAGGAAGATCCGCTGGAAGTGGAAGCTTCGAAGTACAGCCTGAACTACATCAAGCTCGACGGCAACGTCGGTTGCATGGTGAACGGCGCCGGACTGGCGATGGCGACCATGGACATCATCAAGTACGCGGGCGGTATGCCTGCGAACTTCCTCGACGTGGGCGGGGGCGCCAACGCCGAGCAGGTAACCCATGCCTTCGAGATTCTGTTGAGCGACAAGAACGTGAAGGCCGTACTGATCAATATTTTCGGTGGCATTCTGCGGGTGGACACCCTGGCGACGGGCGTGGTGGAAGCAGCGCAGAAAACGCATATCCAGTTGCCCATCGTTCTGCGCCTGGAAGGGACGAACGTGGAGGCCGGGCGCGAGATTCTGAAGCAATCGGGACTGAATTTTACCGTGGCCGAGACTATGAAGGACGCGGCGGAGAAAGTTGTGGCTGCGGCGGGCGCGGCATAGGTTCGGCGAGAAGTGAATAATCTATGGCAATCCTCATTGATAAGTCGACGCGAGTGGTGGTGCAGGGGCTGACGGGGCGGGAAGGAACGTTCCACGCCAAGGCCTGTGCGGAGTACGGAACCAAAATCGTCGGCGGCGTCACTCCCGGCAAGGGCGGAACCACGCACGAAGGCTGGCCCATTTTCAACAGTGTGCAGGAGGCGGTCAACAAGACCGGCGCAGATGCTTCGGTCATTTTTGTGCCGCCGCCGTACGCCGCGGACGCCATTATGGAAGCTGCCGATGCGGAAATCGAACTCATCGTTTGCATTACCGAAGGCATTCCCACGCTCGATATGGTGCGAGCCTGGGAATTCCTGCAGAACCGGCGAGCGCGGCTGATCGGCCCCAACTGCCCAGGAATCATTTCACCGGGCAAGTGCAAGATCGGCATCATGCCGGGACACATTCATCGCGAGGGGCCGGTGGGAATCGTGTCGCGCTCGGGCACGCTGACCTACGAGGCGGTATATCAGCTCACGACGCGCGGCATCGGGCAGTCGACCGCGATCGGCATTGGCGGCGATCCCATCATCGGCACCAATTTCGTGGATGCCCTGGAGTTGTTTAACCGCGATCCGCAGACCGAAGCGGTGGTGATGATCGGCGAAATCGGCGGCAACGCGGAAGAGACAGCAGCGGCATACGTGAAGGCGCACATGAAGAAGCCCGTTGTCGGCTTCATCGCCGGCCAGACCGCGCCCCCAGGGCGGCGCATGGGGCATGCGGGAGCGATCATCTCCGGCGGCAAAGGGACTGCAGCGGAGAAGATCAAGGCCATGGAGGCCGCGGGAATTCGCGTAGCCAAGACGCCGGCGATGATCGGGGAGACGGCGATCGCAGCGATGGGCGTGGCGGCGAGGGCCTGACCGCAGTTGCGAGTTGCGAGTACCTAGTACCGAGTACCCAGTACCGAGAACACCACACCCAGATACGAAGCTAAAAACATCCCTGCTGACGACGAACGACTAACGACCAAAGACAAACGACCAACGACCAACGACTAAGCACCAAGGACCAACAAGCGAATGAAGACCTTGCAACGTACTCTTACTATCGTTAAGCCCGACGCGGTGCGGAAGAACGCGGTTGGCGACATCATCGAGCGGTTCGAAAAAAACAACTTCCGCATCCTTGCCATGAAGATGCTGGAGATCAGCAAGCACCAGGCCGAGCAGTTCTACGCCGTGCACGCCGGCCGCCCTTTTTACAACTCGCTGACCGATTTCATGTCCAGCGGGCCGATCGTGGTGCTGGCGCTGGAGAAGGAAAACGCCATCGCCGACCTGCGCAAGCTGATGGGAGCGACGAATCCCGCCAACGCGGAGGAGGGCACTATCCGCAAGAAGTGGGCCACCAACATCGAGCATAATGCAATCCATGGGTCGGATGCCGAGGACACGGCGCGTTTTGAATTGAGTTTCTTCTTTGCCGGATTTGAGTTGGCCAAGTAGCGCGTAGCTGGTGGCTAGAGGCCAGAAGCCAGCAGCCAGGAGCGACTCTTATGCCCTTAGTTCAAGTCACAATGCTGACCGGCCGCACGGCCGATCAGAAGCGCAAGCTGGCGCAGCGCCTCACCGATGCCATGGTGGAAGAAGCGGGAGCGCGGCGCGAAACCGTCGTCGTCACCATTGTGGAAGTGTCGAAAGAGAACTACGCCTCCGCTGGCGTCCTGATGGCGGACAAGAAGTGACGTGTGGCGCCCGCGCCACACTACCCCAGCGGGTCGTACAGCTGCCCCTCAACCCGATCGGCGATCTTGGGCAACTCTTTACGGGCGTACTGCAGAAAGTGGGGCGTGGCGCGATGGGCCTCGAGCGCGGCATCGTCTTTGTACTGCTCGTAGATGAAGAAGCGGCGCGGTTCGGTTTTATGGCGATGGACCTGGTACATCAGGCAGCCGGGCTCTTTGCGGGATTCCTCGGTCAGCTTGGAAAAGACGCCTGCGACCTCCGCTTCCCGGCCTGATTTTGCCATCCACGTTACTGCCAGAACGACCATCGCCCGCTCCGTTCGCTGGAATTAGGTTCTTGCCTGGGCCCGAGTCCTGCGATCTGCCGAAATCCTCAGCTCCGCGCTGAACTCATCCACAAAGATCGTCTGCTCACGCCCCGGTCCGGTGGAGACCATGCCGATGCGGGCTCCGCTCTCCTTCTCCAGGAATGCCAGATATTCACGGGCCGCCTTCGGCAGTTTCTCCATTTGCGTGATTCCCTGGGTGGGGGCGCGCCAGCCCGGCATGTTCTTGTACACGCACTCGATCCGGTCGTAGCCGCTCGCCTGTGCCGGAATCTCTGCTGTCTTCTTGTCGTTGACCTTGTACCCCACGCAAACCGGAATCTCGGCCAGCTCATCGAGCACGTCGAGCTTGGTCACCACCAGCCAGCAGATTCCGTTAATCATGCCAGCGTAACGCAAGAGAGGCAAATCCAGCCAGCCGCAGCGTCGGGGGCGTCCAGTCACGGCGCCGAATTCGTTGCCGCGGGTGCGCAATTGATCGCCCAGAGCGTCCTTTGCTTCGGTGGGGAACGGTCCTCCGCCAACCCGCGTGCAGTACGCTTTGGTGACGCCGATGACCGTGTTAATGGCTGTAGGCGCAACGCCGGTGCCAGTGACCGCTCCACCCGAGGTCGCGCTCGAAGAAGTCACAAAGGGATAAGTACCGTGATCAATGTCGAGCATGGTGCCCTGGGCCCCTTCGAACATCACCGACTCTCCCGCGGCCAAGGCCTGGTTGAGGAGCGCGGCGGTATCGCAGACAAAGGGAGCAATCTGGGCGGAGGCGTCGGCGTACTCCTTGTACATTTTGTCGGCATCGAGCGGCTCGGAGTTGAACAGCGCGTGCGCGATCATGTTCTTTTCGTGCACCGCGTTCTCGATGTGCGTCTTGAGCAACGCCAGGTCGAGCAGGTCGGCGACGCGCAAGCCGCGGCGGCCCATCTTGTCTTCGTATGCCGGGCCGATGCCACGTGAGGTGGTGCCGATCTTCACCCGGCCGGGAGCGTTCTCGGCGGCCAGCTCGATCATGCGGTGATAGGGCAGGATGACCTGGGCGCGGTTGCTGACGAACAGGTTGCCGTCAATCGTGACGCCGGCGTCCCGCAGGTTGGCGATCTCCTTGAGCAGGGCGATGGGATCAAGCACGACCCCGTTGCCGATCACGCCGCGACATCCGGGGCGCAGCACGCCCGACGGCACCAATTGCAGAATGAATTTCTTTCCGTTGATGATGACGGTATGGCCGGCGTTGTGCCCGCCGGCATAGCGGGCGACGATGGAGAAATTCTCCGAAAGAACGTCGACGATCTTTCCCTTGCCCTCGTCGCCCCACTGTGCGCCGATGATGACCGCGGTCTTGCCCTTGTTCAAATCCCGACTCCATTCTCGACTGCAGGTCGCAGGTGTCAGGCCCGGCTCACAAGCCGGGACCCTGACCCATGCAACTCTGCTGATATTTCCCGGGGTCGCACACACAGTCACCCGCGATGAAGCGCGCTTGCTGACTACAGGGATAGGCGGGGTAGATGTGTACTCCAAATGATACCTTGCAGGCCGGGAGGGGGGCAATTGCCCGGACCAGAGGGCACTGTCCTAATTAGGACAGGCCCGACCAGAGGTCCGAGCCCTGTTTGACTTAGATTGACCAGATACCCTTCGAGTGCGTCACCCAATTCGCCCTCTTTCTATGGCGTCATCCTTCTATGAAAACAGGCGTGCCGCGAAGGATCCTGCGCGTAGCGGCACAGACCGGTGGTCGCAGCTGTGCGCCGCCTAAGCTCGTGCCACCACGCGCAGGATCCTTCGCCCGGCTGGACAGCGCCGGGCTTCGGGATGACGCCAGAATCGGTTTTGGCGCTCAGTGGCTGACGACTGACGACCGACGACTGTAGACTGGTTCTTCATGCCCGAGCTTCCCGAGGTCGAAACCATCGCCACTGGTCTGGCCAGGCGTGTTAGCGGCGACGTTATTGAGGCGGTTTGGCTGGGGTCGAAGCCGGAGCCGCTCAAGTCTCCCGCCAGCGAGATTGCTTCCACTCTCGAGCACAAGCGGATCGCCGGGGTGCGCCGCGTGGGCAAGCACATCGTATTCGATCTGGAAGCGAGCCGTGTGGCGCGGGCACTCCTGCCCGCGAAAGCCGGCGGCAAGTCCAAATTAAGGGCCAGGCAGGCCGCAGGGGGCGCCCGCCCTACAAAAGACCGCTCCCAGTGGATCGTCCACCTGGGAATGACCGGACGCATGACAGTGTGTGATCCCCAGGCCGAAATGGCCAAGCATACACATGCGGTGCTGCGGCTGGCTTCGGGGCGGGAGTTGCGCTTCGTGGACCCGCGGCGCTTCGGGCGGTTAAGCGTCACCCATGGCTTTCAGGCTCCCGGCTCCGAGCCGCTCGAAGTCGAGTTGGAGCGGTTTGTGCACCTCTTTCGCGGCCGCAAGACGCCGATCAAGAGTGCCCTGCTGAACCAGAAGCTACTGAGCGGCGTGGGCAATATCTACGCGGACGAGTCGCTGTTTCGGGCGGGCGTGCGTCCCCGCCGCCGGGCGGCATCGCTCTCTCGCGAAGACCTGCGGCGGTTGTACCTTGCCGTGCAGGAGGTCCTGAAGGAAGCCATCGCGCTCGGTGGCTCCTCAGTTTCCGATTACGTCGACGCCGATGGCGAAGAAGGCTTCTTTCAACTCCAGCACCGGGTTTACGGACGCGAGGGCGAACCCTGCCTGGTGTGCAAGACGCCCGTCAAGCGCGTGGTCCTTGCCGGACGCAGCAGCCATTACTGCCCAAAATGCCAGAAATGAGCTACTCCATCGGCGTCGATCTCGGCGGCACCAACCTGCGCATTGCTGCGGTAAACGAGCAGGGCAGCCTGCTCGAAAAGGTCACGCTCGCCACGCGCCTGTCGCTCGGCCGGGACCGCGTGCTCGATGACATGTGCCAGGCCATTCGCGCACTGGCGGCCAAGTACCGCGGCCAGGGCACGTTGCAAGGGATCGGCATCGGCGTGCCCGGCATCATTGACATGCGCACCGGCATGCTGCGCGAGTCGCCCAATCTGCCGGGATGGGCCGACTACCCGGTGCGGGGGGAGATCGAGAAGCGGCTGGGCGCGCGCGTGGTTCTGGAGAACGACGCCAATTGCGCTGCCCTGGGCGAGAAGTGGCTGGGCGCCGGGCGCGACGTGGATGACCTCGCAATGCTGACGCTGGGAACCGGCGTCGGCGGAGGCATCGTGCTCGGCGGACGCATCTGGCACGGCATGACCGGCATGGCCGGCGAGTTCGGCCACATGACCATCGGACCGGACGGACTTCCCTGCAAATGCGGTAGCCGGGGGTGCCTGGAGGTTTACGCCTCAGCCACAGCGGTGGTGCGCATGGCCCGCGAGCAGATCGAACTGGGGATGGCTCCCGGCCTCGCACGTGTCGCCGCTTCCGGAGCCGAGTTCACCGCGGAAACGGTTTACCGGCTCGCGGCGCAGGGCGACGACGCGGCACAACACATCTTCGGCCAGGTGGGAAGCGCATTGGGAATCGCGTTGGCCACCATAGTCAACGGCTTGAATCTTTCCATGTACGTCATCGGCGGAGGCCTTTCGGGCGCCTGGGACGCGTTCTCTCCCACGATGTTTCGGGAAGTGCGAGACAGGTCGATGGTCTACGCCGCAACTGCACCGGAGAGCAGCGACGACATTCAGCCAGATGGAAAGACCGTGATCACGCGTGCCCGCCTGGGAAGCGATGCAGGGTTGTTCGGGGCGGCGCGATTGGCGACGGTAAGTGGGGTGTAGCTACGCCATCGGCCAGGAAGTGGTATTGAGTGTGATGGCGATTTATCGCCAACTACCAGCAGTGGCTTGAATAGTTGTCTATCAGCATCTCCCCGCTAAATCGTTCAGCGTCTTTGACCACACGCTCTCCATCATGGAGAAGAATGCCGTCCACCGAGCGCACATTGTAGCTGCGTGTATGGCCAAAATCACTGAACACGTTGTATTCGACGGCAACCGTGCGGCTGCCCTTCAACGCTAGACGTTCGCGCAGTTCCTGTGACTCAAATGCCGTGTAGCAGTAGCTTCCATTCACGTCCCGATACAGCACAAGGGGAGGCGTCCCATCGTCCCACTCAGGAGCAACTTGACCCCAAGGCGTTTTGCCGTCCAAGGCGACCATCATCTGAAAAGTTTTCACCTTCACCTTGCTTGTGAACAGTCGGTCGGTGCAGAAAGAAGCGGCGAGATAGGCCAGAGAAATGACCAGAGGGATTTTCCAGCGACGGCCATTCCATAGTGCGATGGCGACAAAGGCGATGGAGGTAATCAGGCATCCAGCAAAAATAGCAAACCATGCTCCTGACACGAAGCGCAGCAAAGCCGCTGCCGCAACCAAGGGTCCGACACTGAGCCCTGCGGCGAGCGAAGGCTCACAAAGCCACCATACGAAGCCGAGCGGAATCAACGCGCAGACACAGGGGAAGTACCAGAAGCTTGGGGTACCCAGAAGCAACGTTAACGTCAGGCACATTCCGCCGACGGTGAACAGCGTGCCAGCTAGAACTCGCAAAATGGCGAGCGACGATAGCATGGTGTGAAGAGCATGATGACACTGGTCAGTGTAACTGTCGAGAACAGGCGTGTCTGTTGAAAAACTCGGGTGTGCAGTGCGCTTTTCTCTTTACTGCCTGTCTGGTTACTCGCTGGTTGGTTTCTTCACGCCAGGTTCATGCAGTTGCAATCTCCTCGGCTG